>Ga0308174_10001525_pt1 | contig 10885 bp, 10 predicted proteins | sample PhyPR2_FD_203894 | JGI IMG/M metagenome (GOLD analysis project Ga0308174, IMG submission 203894) | Soil microbial communities from UC Gill Tract Community Farm, Albany, California, United States - DLSLS.P.R2 | ecosystem: Environmental > Terrestrial > Soil > Agricultural land | place: USA... | reverse complement strand
AGTCGCCTACCGAAACCGACCAGCTTACCGGCCTGCCAAACCTGCTGGCCTGGCAAAACATGATCGACAAGGAAGAAGCCGCGCTGATGCAGCACGGCGAAAATGCGCTGGTGGCCATTGTGGAAGTCCAGGAGCCGGCGCCGGCCGACAACCTGCTTTCCCTGGAATGGAACAGCTATGCGATCCGCGATGCCGCGCTATTGAAAAGCCAGCTCAGGCACAGCGACACAATAGCCCGCGTGGGCGTCAACAGGTACGCGCTGCTGATGCGCCGCGTTACCGAAGAGCAGGAACAGCACCTGTCCGGAAAAATCAGCCAGGGATTCGCGGCGGCCGGCGTCGCAGTCGCCATAGGCTGCGCGATGCGCCTGCCATGCGGATCTCTGGCGGAAGCGGTTCGCATGGCGGATATCCGCATGTACAACGCAAAGCTGCGGGCTAGCGCTTGACTGCTGCGGCCCGCGGTGAAGTCCGTTCGGGACACGCCGATTCCATGTCCGGCGTATAGAACTGGTAGTTATTCCCGCCCTCGCATTTGGCGTGGTACATCGCCTTGTCCGCATGCTTCAAGAGCGCTTCGGGCTCTTTTCCGTCTTTCGGGTATACCGCAATGCCTATGCTGGCGCTGACATGGATTTTCTGACCCTGCAGGATGAACGACCGGGCTATGGTGTCGACCAGCTTTTGCGCAAGCTGGCGCGCCACGTCCACGCTGGGAAGCTCGGTCAGGAGGATGGCGAATTCATCGCCGCCGATGCGCGCAACGAGATCCGTATGCCGGACCGCCGACCGCAGCCGGTCGGCGACCGCTATCAGCAACTCATCCCCGACGCCATGCCCGAGCGTGTCGTTGACTGGCTTGAAATTGTCCAGGTCCAGGAATAATGTGGCCAGCACGCTATGACTGTTCTGCGCTTGCAGGACGGCCTGCTGGTGTACGCTGGAAAAATTTGCGCGGTTCGGCAGGCTGGTCAGGAAATCCTGGCAGGCAAGCTGATGATCCCGCTCGCTTTCCTGCTTGCGCATGGTGACATCATGCTGAATCGCGATGAAATGAGTGACAGCGCCCTGCCTGTCAACCAGGGGAGTGATGATCTCATCGACCGTATAAAGCGACCCATCCTTGCGCTGGTCAACGATCTCGCCCTGCCATACTTCTCCCGCGAGTATGGTTTTCCATAACTGCGCATAAAAGAGGCCGGCTTGCTTGCCGGATTTCAAAATCGCCGGAGTGCGGCCTATGAGCTCATCCGCGCCATAGCCGCAGAGGCGGGTGAAGGCTTCATTGATCCACACGATCTTCCCGTCCCGGTCGGTAATGACGATGGCGCTCGCTGCCGAAGTCAGCGCATGCGCCAGCAGTGATTCCAGGGCCGCTTTATCGGAACGATGAGACGGATGCATAAACGAAAACCTGACGCCGGATGGCGCAATAGGCAATGAGCGCTGCACATGCCGATTCTGGGCGCGCCCCCGGGGCCAGTCAACCTGTTTCATCCGGCTCGATGCGCGATCGCCGGCATGCGACCCGGGACCAGGCGGGCAACAGCGCAGCGGATATCCGGCGCATGCGGCGCGGGAGCGGACATGGCACGGCATTTCAATGAAATCCCGGTTCCCGGCACTCATCCAGGCCGGCAAAGTCTTAATGACCAGAGTGCATTGATGCATATATCCGTTACAGGCGCTATTCGCAATGAACCTTTTACCCCCTGTGGCGCGCACCTCGATGCGCGCGGCCATGCTTGCGCTGGCGGGCGCGACCTTCTCCTGCGGTCCCGGCATGGCGCAGGAGCCCAGGCTCATCCGCTTGCCAGCGCCGCAGACAAGCGGAGGCAAGCCCCTGATGCAGGCACTCGGCGAACGCCACACTTCGCGCGATTTCAGGGCCGACCCATTGCCGCCGCAACTTCTTTCCAACCTGCTATGGGCTGCGTTCGGCATCAACCGTCCGGCTACGCAGGGGCGCACCGCGCCTTCGGCGCACGACGCGCAGGAGATCGACGTTTATGTCGTGATGGCGGATGGCGCGTATCTGTACGATGCGAAAGGCAATGCGCTGCGAAGCGTGCGCGCCGGCGACCTGCGTGCCTCAACCGGCTTGCAGTCCTTTGTGAAAGACGCTCCGGTCAACCTGGTCTATGTCGCCGACTTTTCGAAATTCAGCCGCGACAGCGAGGCGGCGAAGGTTTTTTATTCGGCGGCCGATGCCGGCCACATCAGTGAAAACGTCTACCTGTACAGCGCCTCGGAAGGACTGGCCGTGGTGGTCCGCGGCAGCATCGACAAGCCCGCGCTGTCCAGGCTGCTTGGCCTGCGGCCGGAGCAGCAAGTCATCCTCGCGCAGTCAGTGGGTTATCCGAAGAATCCCATCGGAGCCAGGTAGGATAGGACCTGCCGGCACATCGCCCCTGGCGTTCCGCGCTTTCACGGCGTCGGTTCGTGATCATCCGATATGGCCCGCGTCCAGCTGGCCGTATCTTCTTCCGTCATGTTGCCCACCGGCGCAACCCGGCCGTCCTGCAGTCCTTCGCGCTGGATATCGTTCAGGTATTGCTCGCGCGATAAAAGCGTTCCGAGGCAGAGGCTGCTGTCCGGCGGCGACGTATGGGTTTCGTGGTAAAGGCGCGTAATCAGCTCATCCATGATCGCAACCGGCACCAGGTCGCGGTGCGCGGGGTAGACGAAGCCAAACAGGACCAGGTGGCTGAGCAGCACCCGCCAGTGCGGCTCAAAGCGGCGGAACAGGCGCGGCCACTCCATCTGGCTGCTGCGGGCGCGGATCAGGTGCGCCACGTCCGCGCCATCGAAACGCTCTTTCTCCATGATGAATGCCTTGGACCAGATCATTTCCTCGACAGGGCAGATACTGGCCGCTATCCCAAGCACGTCGGTCGCCACCGCGTGCTCGAACCAGGCATCGTCCACATCGGCAATCGCGTTGCCCGAACTGAAAATCAGGTCGATATACACCTCGTTGGAGTACACCTTGCCCAGCCAGTGCGGATAGGTCAGCTCGCACCGGTACCCCGCCTTTTGCAAGGCCTCGCTGGCCTGCTCGAAGTCCGCGCGCCGCAGAAAAAGGTCCAGGTCCTTGGTCGGCCGGTTGATTTCCGTGTACTGGTTGAATGCGTAAGTGCCGCCGACCAGATATGGCACGGATGCTGCATTGAGTGTTTCAAGCACATGCCGGTAGAACGCGGCAATGCTCGCATCTGATTCATCGACCGGGCCAGGCGCCGGCATGGGTTCCAGTAATTTCATGGGCTCGCAAATAAAGAAGCTGTGGCAGTACAAATCAGCAAGACCTGTGCCATGGCAGCGCGGTTCTTATGCCGGACCATGTATTGGCAACGGTCGCCGGAAAAATTCACTGCTGAAAAGGAGCACGCTGTGATCTCACAAGACAAAATCTGTTTTGCCGCCGTAGGCGATATACATTGCACCAAAGAATCCTCGGGAAGCTTCCGGGCGTTTTTCTCGCAAGCAGCCGAATTTGCGGACGCGCTTCTTCTTTGCGGCGACCTCACTGATTACGGTCTGGCCGAGGAGGCGCATGTCCTGGCCGAGGAGTTGTCGCATGCCAGGATTCCCATCATCGCCGTGCTGGGCAACCATGATTTTGAATCGGGCGACCCCGACAAGGTGCGGCATATCCTCACCGAGGCCGGCGTGCGGATGCTGGATGGGGAAGCATGCGAGATCCACGGCGTCGGCATCGCGGGCGCCAAGGGCTTTGCCGGCGGCTTTGGCCGCAGTTCGCTGGGGCCATGGGGGGAGCCGGCGATCAAGCAATTCGTCAATGAAGCGCTGCATGAAGTGCTGAAGCTGGAGTCGGCGCTGGCCAAGCTGCGCACGCCGCACCGGATTGCAATGCTGCATTACTCGCCCATCATCGGGACCGTCCAGGGCGAGCCGGCGGAAATCTTCCCTTTTCTCGGCACGAGCCGGCTTGAGGATCCGCTGATTCGCTATCCGGTCGATGTCGTCATCCACGGACACGCGCATCGCGGCACGCCCGAAGGAAGAACCGCGAATAATATTCCGGTATACAACGTCGCCAAGCCGCTATTGCAGCGCACCTACGCCGACCGGCCGCCGTTTCGCATACTGGAAATCCCGGCCGCGCATGTTTCGGCTGTGTAAAAAACCACCCGGCCCCTGCATTTTTTTCAAAGGCGGGCAATCAGAGCAGCTTGCCCGACAGTTCCCTGGCCGCGGAAACAACGGGCTTGATGTATCGCGTGCTGTAGCGGTGGGCCGGCATGGTCAGCGTGAGCGCGCCCGCGATCTGCCCGCCCGGCCCGAACACCGGGGCGGAAATGCCGGCCACCTCGGCAAGCCGGTCGCCGGGGGTGGCAAAGTAGCCTTGCGCGGCAATCTCGGCATACAGTTTTTTATCCTTGCGCGGGACGCCGGAGGCCAACGATGGATCAAAAGCCACCAGCACGCGCCCGCCCGTGCCGCGATCCAGCGGCAGCACTTCGCCAGCCCGTACATGGTCGCGTATCGGGTGAGGGGAGTCGACCCGGTACAGGCATAGCCTGGCATCGCCTTGCCTTACATGGTAGGCCGCGCTTTCGCCGGTCTGCCTTACCAGTTCCCGCAGCACCGGCAGCACTACTTCCTCAAGGGAAAACGAGGCCGCATAGACGCCGTAAAGCCGCGCGACCTCGCTGCCCAGCGCATACCGGCCATCATGCAGCTTCCGCACCAGCCGGGCATGCTCGAGCGAGGCAAGCGCCCTCAGCAGCGTGCTCTTGTAGAGCTGAGTGCGATCGGCCAGTTCGCCCAGCGCCAGCGACTCATCGCCGGGCCGGAACGCGGCCAGCACCGAGATCGCCTTATCCACCGCCGCCGCTCCGCCAGGAGCCGCATTGCTGTCCGCCACAGATTCAGTCCGCGCTTTGCGAGGCATGGCTCACTCCCTGTTAAATTTCTTGACACTCCGGTCCCGGACCCGCAAACTATTTCCATAAGTAAGAACGGCATTCTATAAGACAGAACGTTTTCTCACAATCCGATTTCTCCCGCCACTCTCATAAGGCAGGCCGGGCGTTACGGCCACGGCAAGGAGTTGCTATATGAATTTTCCTCTTCCCGGCGATGCCGATGTGCTGATCAGCGAGGTCGGACCGCGCGATGGGTTGCAGTCCGTAAAAGCGGTCATGTCCACCGACGACAAGAAGCGCTGGATCAGCGCCTTGCACCAGGCGGGCCTGCGCGAAATCGAGGTGGCGTCCTTTGTGCCGGCGAAAGCGCTTCCGCAAATGGCGGACGCCGCTGAAGTCGTCAGGCATGCGCTGCGCCTGCCGGGACTGACGGTGATGGCGCTGGTGCCCAATCTGCGCGGGGCCGAGGCGGCGCTGCATGCGGGCGCCCACAAGCTGACCATCCCGGTGTCGGCCAGCGAAGCGCATTCGCTGGCGAATGTCCGCAGGAGCCGCAACGACATGATAGCGACGGTGCGCGACATCGTCCTGCTGCGCAATGAACTTGCCCCTGGCGCGCGGATAGAAGCGAATATTTCCACCGCATTCGGCTGCACCATACAGGGCCTGGTGCCGGAGGACGAGGTGGTCCGCATGGCGGCGCTCTGCGCCGGCGCCGGCGCGGATGAAACCGGCCTGTCGGACACGACCGGCTATGCCAACCCGGCGCAGGTGCGGCGCTTGTTCCGGCGGGTGCGGGAGGAAATAGGCGACCGGACTGGCGCCGCGCATATGCACAATACACGCGGCCTCGGCCTGGCCAACTGCCTGGCCGCGTTTGAAGAAGGCGTGCGCACCTTCGATGCGTCTCTTGCCGGGCTCGGCGGCTGCCCTTATGCGCCCGGCGCTTCCGGCAACGTGGTAACCGAGGACCTGGTCTTCATGTTTGAAGCCATGGGCGTCAGAACCGGGGTCGATCTTGCAGCCCTTATCGCGGCGCGCGAGCCGCTAAGGGCCGGCCTGCCGGGCGAGACCCTTTACGGCATGACGCCTGAAGCCGGCTTGCCGAAGGGCTTTGTCCAGGGAGCGCCGCATGAGCGATAAACCACTGCCTTACCGCGGTATCCGCGTCGTCGAGTTTACCCACATGGTGATGGGTCCGACCTGCGGCATGGTGCTCGCTGATCTCGGCGCCGAAGTGATCAAGGTCGAACCCCTGGCCGGCGACAATACCCGCCGGCTGCTGGGTTCAGGCGCCGGATTTTTCCCGCTGTTCAACCGCAACAAGAAGAGCATTGCGGTGGACCTGCAGCGGCCGGAGGGGCGGGAACTGGTGCTGAAGCTGATCGCCAGCGCGGATATCGTCAGCGAAAACTTCAAGCCCGGGACCATGAACAAGCTCGGCCTTGACTATGCCAGCCTGTCCCGCGACAACGAAAGGCTGATCTATGTCAGCCACAAGGGCTTTTTGCCCGGTCCTTATGACCATCGCACCGCGCTCGATGAAGTGGTGCAGATGATGGGCGGCCTGGCCTATATGACGGGCAGGCCCGGCGACCCGCTGCGCGCCGGCGCCAGCGTCAACGACATCATGAGCGGCGTGTTCGGCGCTGTCGGCGCGATGGCGGCGCTGGCGACGCGGGCACAGACCGGGCGCGGCCAGGAAGTGCAGAGCGCACTTTTTGAAAACAATGTTTTCCTGGTCGCCCAGCACATGATGCAGTACGCGGTCACGGGCAAGGCGGCCGCGCCGATGCCCAGCCGCATTTCCGCCTGGGCTGTCTATGATGTTTTCAGCGTCAGGGACAATGAGCAGATCTTTCTGGCCGTCGTCAGCGACACTCAGTGGGCCATCTTCTGCGATGCGTTCGGGCTTCCCGAACTGAAGGCGGATCCACGCCTGACCACCAATAATGACCGGGTCCTCGCGCGCGACTGGCTGATGCCGGTGCTGCGGGCCGAGCTTGCCCGCTATAGCGCCGCCGAGCTTGCCGCAATGTTTGAACAGCATGGCCTGCCTTTCGCGCCCATCACCAAGCCGCATGAACTGCTTGACGACCCGCACCTGAAACAAACCGGCGGCCTGGCGCCCATGACCCTGCCGGATGGGCGCGAAACCCTGACCGCCCTGTTGCCGCTGACGCTGGATGGCGCAAGACCGGGAGTGCGCCTGAATCCTCCCAGGCTGGGCGAACACGGCGCCGAACTGCTGCGCGAGCTGGGTTATAGCGACGCCGCCATCGATACCCTGCGAAGCAACCAGATCATCCGATAAAAAAAGGAGAGAGACGTGCATTCCTGTCACCGCATTCCCCGGCTTGCCGCCGTCGCGGCCTGCCTGGCTGTCATCGCCGGCGCCGGCATGGCGCAGGACGCGCCATGGCCCAGCCAGCCGATCCGCTTCATTGTTCCCTATACGCCGGGCGGGGGAACCGACACGGTGACGCGGCACATCGCGGAAAAAATGGCGGCCAGCGCCAAGTGGGTTTTCCTGGTGGATAACAAGCCGGGCGCCGGCGGCAATATAGGGATGGACGCGGTGGCGAAGTCCAGGCCTGACGGCTATACGATAGGCATGGGGCAAACCGCCAATATCGCGATCAACCCCGCGCTGGTCGGGAAAATGCCGTTCGATGCGGCCAGGGACCTGGTCCCGGTGGCGTTGGTGGCCCAACTTCCGATGGTGATGGTGGTGAAGGAGGATGCGCCGTGGAAGTCGCTGGGCGAGCTCATCGAGAGCGCCAAGTCCAGGCCGGGCGCTGTCAAGCAGGCGCTGGCCGGGACCGGGACAGTGGGGCATCTCAGCGGAGAAATGCTGGCGCGCAGGGCGGGCATACAGGTTCTCAACATACCCTACAAGGGCGCCGCGCCAGCGCTCACCGACCTGATCGGAGGCCAGACCGACTACATGTTTGCATCGCCGCAGTCGGTCATGGGCATGATCAAGGGGGGCAAGCTGCGCGCGCTGGCGGTCAGTTCGTCCAGGCGCCTGCCCATCCTGCCGGATGTGCCCACGGTGGCCGAGTCGGGCTATAAGGATTTCGTCGCGGTGGACTGGAAGGCGATCGTTGCGCCGGCCGGGACGCGTGCCGATATCGTCAAACGCCTCAACGCCGAAGCGGCCAGGGCGCTGACCGAGCCGGCGATGATATCCACGCTGGCGAACGAAGGAAGCATTCCGATGACCGGCGGCCCGGAGCAGGCGGCAAGCTTCATCAGGTCCGAGCAGGCGAGATGGGGAAGCCTGATACGGGAAGCGGGCATCAAGGTCGAGCAATAACGGGCAGCCTCCTACCCCGGCTGCGCCGGCATTCCGGCATTCACCACATGCACCGGCGCGCCGGCGGCATAGGCAAGAATCTGGTCGAACACTTTTCCGAAGCCGAATTCATAGGCGTCGCGTTCGACGTAGCCGAGATGAGGGGTGCAAAGCGCGTTGTCCAGCGCCAGCAGCGGGTGGCCGGCATGCAGCACCGGTTCATGCTCATACACGTCAACCGCCGCCTTGCCCGGCCTGCCCAGGCGCAGCGCTTGCTCAAGCGCGCCCGCTTCGAACAGCGCGGCCCGGCTGGTATTGACGATCAGCGCCGTCGGCTTCATCAGCGCGAGATCGGCGGCCGTCACCATGCCGCGCGTGGCGTCGGTCAGGCGGATATGCAGGGTCAGCACATCCGACTGCTCGAAGAATTCCCGCTTGCCGGCGGCAGTCCGGTAGCCTTCGGCGCGCGCCTTTTCCCGTGTCGTTTCACGGCCCCAGACCAGCACCCGCATGCCGAATGCCCTGCCGTAGCCGGCGATCAGCGCGCCTATGCGGCCAAACCCCAATATGCCCAGCGTGCGTCCATGCAGCGCGTCGCCCATCGTTGACTGCCATTGGCCGGCTTTCAGGGCCGCGACTTCGCGCGGTATATGGCGCATGGCGCTGATGATCAGTCCCCAGGTAAACTCCGCGGTCGCATAGGACGGGCGTCCGTACTGTCCCGCCGACACAATGACGCCATGGCGGCTGCATGCGGCCAGGTCTATGTGGGGCGTGACGCCATGCTGGCTGATGAGCTTCAGGCGCGGCAGCCGTGCCAGCAGCTGCGCCGTAACAGGGGTGCGCTCGCGGATCAGCACCAGGACTTCGGTATCGGCGAGCCGCCGGGCCAGAAGGTCGACGTCTTCGACATGGTCGTTCCAGATGGTCAGATCATGGCCCTGCAGCCTGCGGACGCAATCCAGCGTCCGGACCGCGTCCTGGTAGTCGTCCAGTATCGTGATCTTCATGCTGTTCAGGCCTGGCGCTCCGGCTGCTGCCCGGCGCAGCGCTTTCCGAAGTAGTCAAGCGCAAGCGCGTTGAAACGCTGCGCCTGCTCATACTGCAGCCAGTGGCCTGTGTCGGCGAACACGCTGACCTGCGCGCTGCCCAGCATTTCCTCGAGCCAGGCACGGCGCTGCGCCAGCTCATGCCTCTGATGCGGGTCCTGCTCGCCAAGCAGCACATGGACTGGCATGCGCAGCCGGCTCAGCATGGGCCGCAGGCTGACCGAGCGCGACAGGCTGCGCGACACAAAGCGAGTATTCCTGACGCAGTATTCCAGCAGGTCGAGCGCGGCCGGGGTGGCCAGCGCCGGATCGCACACCATCAGTTCGCGCAGCGTAATGTCCAGGCCCGAGCGCAGGCCCCGCGCGCGCGCCGTATCCGCCGCCCGGGCCTGCATGGCCCTGACTTCCGCCGACACCTGGCCCAGGCCGGGCGGGTTGATCAGCAGCAGCGATTGCACCGCGTCGGGATACAGCAGGCCCATGCTGACGGCGACCGCGGTGCCGAAGGAAAAGGCCGCAATGTCCACCGGCCGTCCGCGCAGTTCGGGGGGCAGCAGGCCGCGCATGGCGGCGACGGCTTCCCACACCGACCTGGCAAGGTCTTCAATGCCGCTGCCTCCGGCGGCGTCGCATGAATCGCCGAAGCCCGGCATGTCAATCGCGAATACGGTATGGCGCTGCGCCAGCGGCACGATGTTGTCATGCCAGTGCGCCCATGCGCCAAAGCCGCCGTGTATCAGGAACAGCGGCGAGCCGGCGCCGGCGCGCACATAATGCACCGGGCCGAGCGCGGTCTCAACAAAACCGTTGCATGTCCCTTCAGGTAATCTCTGCATCTCGCATTCCGCAAGGGTGAGTCAAAGCGAATCCAGCGTCGCCATCGTTTCCAGCCGCTTCAATTTTGCCAGAAGCGTGGCGGCGGCATCGTCACCCAGTACCGGGCTGGCCAGTTCAAGATACTTGTGTTCCAGTTCCATGTCGCTGAGCGGCGCCTCCGGATCGCCCTTGCGCGTCGGCTGCAGGTGGCTGAGGACGCGGCCGTCGCGCAGGCGCATCGTGACCCGGGCCGCGCGCTGGCCGGGAAAGGCGGCGTCAAGCTCCGGCTCGACGCTCAATTCGATCTTCCTCATCAGCGCGCGGGTTGCATCATCCGCGATCCTGTCCGCTTCGAACGCGGCAAGGCGCACGCTGCCGTGGGTCAGCGCGGCGGCGACCGTGTACTTCACCGAAAAGCGCGCTTCGGCAGGCGTGGCCGGCGCATCATACCCGGCCACCTCCAGCGCGGCCCTGTACGTGCCGATCTCGATCTTCTCTATATCGGCGGCCTGGATGCCGAACCGCGCCTGCAATGCGAGCGCGCCATCGATGGGCGCAAAGGTGTGGCCGCAGCATGCATGGTTCTTGAAGGTGATCCGGGTAATGTGAAAGTCCGTGCCCAGCGTCGCAACGGACCTGGTCCAGTCCGGGTCATCGCTCATCGCGCGTCCCAGGCCGGCTTCGCCTTCCAGGATATCGAGCGCACCGGTGACGCCTTCGGCGGCGGCCAGCGCGGCGGTCACGCCTGCCTCGGCGGCGCGTCCGGCATGCAATGGCTTGGACATCGAGTCCATGCGGAACGCCTGCTGCAGTCCGGCCGCGAACGTGGC
>Ga0308174_10001524_pt1 | contig 10886 bp, 6 predicted proteins | sample PhyPR2_FD_203894 | JGI IMG/M metagenome (GOLD analysis project Ga0308174, IMG submission 203894) | Soil microbial communities from UC Gill Tract Community Farm, Albany, California, United States - DLSLS.P.R2 | ecosystem: Environmental > Terrestrial > Soil > Agricultural land | place: USA... | reverse complement strand
GCATTCTCCTGACCGGTTTCGCTCTCCGTGCGTTCGCCCAGCGCGGAGCGCAGCCTGTCACCCCAGCCGAGGGAACCGCCCTCACCCCCCCGGCGACTCGCCCGCTCGTTACTCCCCTGCCCCAGACCCAAATCCAGGCTGTCATGGTCGCCGCCCGCGGCTGGACGCAGGTGCTTCATTTTGCTCTCGAAGAAGCAAGGCTGCGGGGCGCTATCCTGTACGTGCTGTATGTGCGCGTCGTCGCGGTGAGCATGCCCAGTCCTGCCGCTCAACCGGAACCGGTTAAATGGCAAAGCGATCCTCCGGCAACCGAGATCATGAACGGCATGATGGACCTCGCAAAGAATGCGGGCGTCCGAATGCTGCCTGTCTATGCGGTCAGCGACGATGCCGCGGCTTCCATCCTGGACCTCTCGGCAACTCTGGGGATAGATATGCTCGTCCTGGGGGCGCCGCAACGGAGCGCACTTGCCGCTTTGCTTCGGGGAGATGTCGTGACGCAGGTCGCCCGGCACCTGCCGGATACGATTCAGCTCTTGATCCACGGTTAGCCGCGGTTTGTTGTTGAAACAAATCCACATTTAAGCTGTCAATTCGTCAGCACTGTCGACGGGATAGACAGCGAATGCGTTTTTTATCCGTAGCTGAACGAGAACTGAGGGCCGGCGCGCGGCAAAAGTCAACCTATCGCGTGCGCGCGATCACCGCTGCCGTTTTCTTCCTCCTCCTCGCCTGGCTGATGTGGGTGTTCGACGGATTTCGCGCGCCCCAGATTTTTGGAATCTTTTCCACGATCACTTTTTTCTATTGCCTGATCATCGGGACCACGCAAGCGGCGGATTGCCTCAGCGCGGAAAAGCGGGAGGGAACACTGGGCCTGCTTTTTCTCACCAACCTGAATGGCCCGGAAATCATCGGAGGCAAGCTCTGCTCCGGGGCGATGGCAGCGGCGTATGGGCTGTTCGCCATTGTTCCGCTGCTCGCGTTACAGATGCTCGTCGGCGGCATCACACTCGGTTATTTTTGGCGAACGGTCCTGGCGTTCGCCGATGCGATCTTCTTTTCCGTAGCTACCGCATTTCTCGCCTCTTCATTATGCGTCCGACAATTCACCGCGGTCGCGACGGCTGGAGGTGTTGCGCTCTTCTTCAGTGCCGGGTTGATGGCAATTGCCGCGATGCTCGATGTGCTCAAAACCACCAAAACCCCAAATCTTTGGATCGATGCAATCGGAACCTGTTCGCCGCTGTATACTTTGCTCTCGGCGGAGACCGGCGCAGTCTGGCGCAGGAACCGATTCTGGTGGTCAGTCCTCGCCGTAAACGCAATCAGTTGGCTCTTCATAGCGCTGGCCACGTGGCGCATCAGCGTTTGCTGGAAAGACAGCGCTGCCAGCCCCGGTTGGACGAAACTCCGCGTCCTGCAACGATGGCGCCAACTCGGTCGCAACGGCAGAATCGCCATGCGCCGGCGTTTGCTTTCGATTAATCCAATGTTCTGGCTAGGCGGCCGCGCTCGCGTGAGCGCTCCCTTTTTCATGTTCCTGGTCCTCTTAATCGCTGCAATTACTTGTTATGTCGCAGCGCCTTATTTCAGCCATGCCTTTCGGGTGGGCGGAACGGCAAACCCGATGCTTGGCCAATTAATGGCTTGGCTTTGGGCCGGTCTGCTTATCCATGCACTGGTGCTTTATTACGCTGCAATGGTCGCTTCACGGCGGCTTGCGGAAGACAAAGAGACCGGTGCTCTGGAATTGGTCCTGAGCACACCGACTTCTGAACGTTCCATTCGCCGAGGCCTTTGGCTGGCTTATGCGCGGAAGATGTTTTTCCCGGCGACAATCGCAATCCTCGTGCATTTTTTCTTCATCTGGCTGGGAGCAACGCTATTTATTCTGGAACCAGAGATCAGGTTGCCGCGGGGACTCAATGCCGCAGAATTGCTTTGGCGAACGTTCTGGAACGAGCCGATTGCAGGAGTGCGGATTGAGTGGGGGCTTGTGCTTGCATTGCGGGCCGTGCTGCTGGTGCTGGTGCTGCTTATGATCACCTGGGTGACGGTGGGTTCGCTGGGGAGATGGCTGGGGTTGAAGATGAAGCATCCCGGTTTTGCGCCCATGCTTTCCGTTGCTTTGATCGTGATTCCCCCGATCATTGGCTTTACAGCGCTTTGTTATTTGGTCGATAAAACGCATCTCGACCGACTTCCCGAGCGCATCTTTATCCCCCTGATGGTCTGGGCGGGGTTCGCGACGGGCGCGGGGCCGTGCGCGGTTTTGTCGTTCTGGTCCGCGAGGCGATTCCGGAAAGAGTTTCGGACGACGGTGACCAGCCGTTTCCAACCAAAACCTGTTCGCCATTGGGGGCGGACGATATGGCGGTACACATTCCGGTTTACGGTCGGGATAGCAGCTCTCGGCGTGCTTCTGGCGGTGGTCCTGCTGTGTTTCTATGGGTATCAAAACTGGCGCAGCCGCAAAGCCTGGGCGGCATTTGAGAACAGCCTGAGAGCACGTCACGAGTCTCTGACCGTCACCCCGTTGCTTCCTCGCGCGGTTCCGGCAGACCAGAATTTTGCGCTCTCACCGGCGTTCCTGAAGTTGCTCAATCCCGAGAAAGGGCATCCTTCCGTTAAAGCGTTGGTAAACCGGGTTCAACAATTCCAGCCGGCGCTCGCTCCTTACATCCCGAGCGCCACCACGGCACTCTGGCCAACACAAGGGTTCGCGCCTTTGCAGCTCTATCTGAAGGCGCTCGCGCCTGACGTGAAACTTGCTGGAAAGTCAGCCCGCGAACGAGCTGCCGAGGTGCTTGTGCAATCGTTTCAACCTTACGATGCGGAATTGCGTTCGCTGGCTGAAGCTGCTCGCCTTCCCTGCTTTCAAACAAGCACCAATCTGAACGCAATGGCCGTGTTGTATTACAGCACGAACGAGCACAACGCGCTGGAGCAACTGGAGATCGTTTATGAAGCCCGTGCCTGCGCGCTGCTCGCCGTGAAACGCCCTGGGAAGGCTGCTGAGGATACTCTGACCACTGTTGATCTCGCGCGCCTGGTTCGGCAAACGCCGAACGCTGTTTCGTCCACGCGCGCCCAAACCATGTTGGTCCGGTCGCTGCAACCGCTTTGGGAAGGGATCGTGAGTCATCAATGGGATGAACCTCAGCTTGCGAAATTTCAGGCTGCGTTGGCGCAATTCAACCTGGTGGTTGACCACACTAACGCTATCCGCAGGGTGGTACTGGCCAACATCGAAATCTGGCGCGGGTTGGCGGAAAATCATAATGTCGCATTGCCGCCCGCCGCGCAGCAGCGTTATGGCGACCCGGAGCTGTTCAATATGCAGCCCCGCGCCTGGTGGTTCGATAATTGCATCCAATTGTATGAGGCTGGCCAGACTGTTCTGACGGGCATAGACGTGGCGAACGCCCACGTCCCACAGCCCGCCGCATGGCTGGACATCAACGGCCTTCCCCTGGATGACGAAACCACCATGCTCTTGCAGCAGAGTAATTGGCCAGGCCCGTCGCCCTGGATTGTCAGCTTCGCCCAAACCTCAGTGAACCAGGGAATCATCGCCTGCGCACTTGAGCGGTTTCGAATAAGCCATAGCAATTATCCAGAACAGTTGGATGAACTTAACCTCGAATTCCTCGGGGTCATTCCAAACGACCTGATTCGAGGCCGGCCGATGCTCTACCAGAAGATTGAAACCAATCGTTTCATTCTGCGCAGCGTCGGGCCCAATGGTATAGATGACCGAAAATCAAAGACCTCGGACGATTGGCTCTGGTCCTTCCCAACCAGCGCCCCGTCGACAGTTAAAACAAATAAAGTGACCAGCCGGTAATTTTGAACATTTAATTGGGGTGATCTGCCCAATAGAAAATTCCGGTTGCCGGTGAGAAAATTGGGCATCTAAAATGAAGAAAAGGTTCGATACACGGAAGGTCAAAAAGTTATCCCCAGGGGCGCGTTACGGTGAGTTGTATTTTTATTTCCGTGAAGCCGAACAAATGATCGCTTCTAACTTCCCCGACGCTCAACGGCACGGTCGCCGGCTTAAAAGGAAAGTCGAAAATCTTTACGCGCAGTGGTTTGGCCAGAGTGGTCAAAACATCTACGGTCCGCGGGCGTCGCTTTGGGCGGCTGGTTGATAGAGAGTCCATTCCCCCTTTATTGCGGAACAATGGGCATGAATTGTCCACGTTTCAGATGTCGATTTGACGCGCACCCGAGGACGCCAGACCCAACCCGCGATTTTCCTCTGAAAATCAGTATCAGCTTCCCAGCAAAAGTGGTTTGCCTTATGCAAGACATTCGCTCTCCTTGCGGCGTAGGCGCTTCACTTGACCATCCGGCCCAGTGATTCATTGACAGCAAAAGGCCGTTTGTTAGAGTCGTTTCACCGTTTCTGAGGAATTCCTTCCGGCGAAACCTGACACATTGAACTTAAAATTATGGCAACGAATCTGAGAACTGCAAAATACGTTTATTCTTTTGGAAACAAGAAGGCTGATGGTGATGGCAGCATGAAACCCCTGCTCGGCGGGAAGGGTGCGAACCTGGCGGAGATGAGCCGGATCGGACTGCCGGTGCCTCCCGGGTTCACGATCACAACCGAGGTCTGCACTTACTACTACGATAACAAGCGAACGTATCCCAAGGCGCTCGATGCGCAGGCAAAGGCGGGAGTTGCGTTCATTGAGAAGATCATGGGGACGAAGTTCGGCGATAAATCTGCGATGCCGCTATTGGTATCGGTGCGCTCCGGCGCGCGGGATTCGATGCCGGGCATGATGGACACGATTTTGAACCTCGGGTTGAATGACGTCACTGTGCTGGCGCTCGGGCAGGCCACCAAGAATGAACGTTTCGCGTGGGATTGTTATCGGCGGTTTATTCAAATGTACGGGGACGTGGTGATGGGTGTGCAGAAACGGCCCGGCGAAGACCACGAACCGTTCGAAACAGTAATCGATGAGCTAAAGCACGACCGCCATGAAGAAAACGTCGAGGATACGAAGCTCAGTGTCGATGATTTGAAGGAACTGGTTGCGCGGTTCAAAGCACTTATCAAAGAGCGCACGGGCAGCGAATTCCCGCAGGATCCCTGGAAACAATTGTGGGGCGCAGTGGGAGCAGTGTTCGGGTCATGGATGAACGACCGCGCGATGGTCTATCGCCGCAAATACAACATTCCGTCCGAATGGGGGACGGCGGTGAACGTCCAGGCCATGGTTTATGGCAACACCGGCGATAATTCCGGGTCCGGCGTCGCGTTCACGCGCGACCCTGCGACTGGCGAGAAAGTCTTCTACGGCGAGTTCCTCATCAACGCCCAGGGCGAAGATGTCGTCGCGGGCATCCGCACACCTGAGCCGGTCGCTCAGCTTAATAAGCATATGCCGGCCGCTTTCAGCGAACTGGAAAACATCCGCAAGAACCTCGAACGGCACTTCAAAGACGTTCAGGACTTCGAGTTCACGATTCAGGAAGGCAAAGTGTTCATGCTCCAAACGCGCAACGGCAAACGGACCGGCCTGGCGGCTGTTCGGTTCGCGATTGAGATGGAGAAAGAAAAGCTTATCGATTGGAAGACGGCCATCCGCCGCGTCCCCGCCGACCAACTTGACCAGGTGCTCGCGCCGGTGTTCGACCGCAAGGCGGTCGCAAGCGCCCGGTGCATTGCCAAAGGTTTGCCGGCCGGACCCGGCGCAGCTTCGGGCAAAATGTATCTGAACGCCGAACGCGCGGTGGAAGCCGCTGCCAGGGGCGAAAAAGTTCTGCTGGTTCGTAACGAGACTTCGCCTGAAGACTTGCGCGGGATGATCGCCGCCGAAGGGATTCTGACCGCCAAGGGCGGTGTCAGCTCGCACGCGGCGCTCGTCGCCCGGCAGATGGGCAAAGTTTGCGTTTGCGGCGCGAGTGCGTTGCAAATCGATTACGCCGCCAAGACGATGACGGTTGATGGCAAAACTTACAAAGAAGGCGACTCTATCTCGATCAACGGAACCGCTGGGGAAGTTTATCCTGGTGATCTTCCAACTGCTGCGTCTGAAATTGTGCAGGTGCTGGTGGAGAAATCGCTCGATGCGAAAGAAAGCGCCACCTACCAGCTTTTCAAGAAACTGATGGATTGGTGCAGCAAAGCGACGCGCTTGCAGGTCCGCACCAACGCCGATACACCGGAGCAGACTGCCAACGCGGTAGCGTTTGGCGCCACTGGGATCGGGTTGACCCGCACGGAACACATGTTCTTCGAAGGCGACCGTATCGATGCGATGCGCGAAATGATTCTTGCCGAGAACAAGGAAGAGCGCAAAAAGGCGCTCGGCAAGCTGTTGCCCTATCAGAAAAGCGACTTCGTTGGAATCTTCAAAGAATTGAAGGGCTTGCCGGCGACGATTCGTTTCCTGGACCCGCCGCTGCATGAATTCCTGCCGCACGATAGCGCTTCACAGAACCTGCTCGCGGAGAAAATGGGCATCCCCGTGCAAAAGATCGCGCAGCGCGTGAAAGAGTTGCATGAGTTCAATCCGATGCTCGGATTCCGCGGCTGCCGCCTGGGCCTGGTTTATCCCGAAATCTCGGAGATGCAAGCCCGAGCAGTGTTCGAAGCGGCGGCGGAAGTGCAGAAGAAGGGCATCAAAGTGAAGCCCGAGATCATGATCCCGCTGGTCGGGTTCAAGAGAGAACTCGACCTTCAGGTGGATGTCGTTCATCGCGTTGCGAAGGAAGTCATGGCCGAAAAGAAAGTGAAGCTCGATTACCTGGTCGGAACGATGATCGAAGTGCCACGCGGCGCATTGACCGCACACGAAATCGCGCAGACCGCGCAGTTCTTCAGCTTCGGCACCAACGACCTGACCCAGACGTGCCTCGGGATGAGCCGCGATGATTCCGGTTCCTTCCTGCCGCCTTACCAGGAATTGGAGATTCTGAAGAAGAACCCGTTTGCATCGATCGACCAAACCGGCGTCGGACAGTTGATGAAGATCGCGGTTGAAGGCGGCCGGAAGTCACGCCCGGATATTAAATTAGGCATCTGCGGCGAACACGGTGGCGACCCGGACAGTGTGAAATTCTGTCACCGCATTGGTTTGAGCTACGTCAGTTGCTCGCCCTTCCGGGTGCCGGTGGCGCGCCTTGCGGCTGCACAAGCAGCGCTCGAAGAAGAAGCCAACGCAACCAAGCTGAACGGCCACTCGCGTTCCGGCGGCCTGAAAAAGAAAGGCAAGAGCCGCGCTGGTAAAGCGTAGGACAGGAGACTTCCAGCCTGTCTCGAATTTCACAGCCGCCTGGGTCACCAGGCGGCTATTTTGTCCTTACTTCTGAGCCACGCCATCCGAAGTTGTCTTGCGGGACACTTCGATAGTAAAACTGTTTTCGGCCTTGGCGATTTTCAACGAATAGCCGTTGCTGTTCGCCCATTCCTTGAACAAATTGAGACGGTCCTCGCTGGCAGTAGAAACCTTCGTTTCTCCCTTGGCGACCATGGTTTGCACCGCTTTCAACCATTTCTGGTCGGTTTCACTCGGCTCCGCGCTCGCGAGGAGGCTGGAGACCACAATGGAACTGATTAACAAGGCAAGCTTCTTCATAATGCTCTTTCTATTCGGCCTTTTCGAAAGACCGCGTTGAAAGAAGCAGCTTTTAAGCCAGCCTTCCTGGGATTACCCAATCTTCGGCACCACGAACGGCTTGCGATACTCGCGAGTTAACAACTGATTGGCAGCGTCATTGCCGGAGAATCGCTCCGTTTTCGGATCGAAACTCAACATTGCGCCCAGGGTTGCGGGCGATTTCATGAGGTCCACTTTATTCGCGGACAGGTGCACTTCCATCCGGCCAAGCATTTCGGAAAGATCTTTATTGTCCTTGATGGCGTCACGGATTTCTTCCGGTTGCTGTTTTTTGCCGAGCCGATAGGAAATGTTTGCCGTATGGCATAGGGAACTGGAGACATGGCCTTCGAGAATATCAGCGTGCAAGTCGGTGTGTTTCCGGCTGTGGACCGCCTGGAGGAAGTTGGCGAAGTGACTCGAGTGTCCGTCGAACTTTTTCACTTCTTTGCCGTCCTTATCGATGGCTTTTGCACTCGAGTAACTCGGAATAACCAACGAACCGCCTTCGCAATCCACCACGATGCCGATTTCGACACCGCGATACCGGTCCATGTCTCGGGAAGTATCTGACGAAGGCAGGCCGCGCACTTCATAAACCAGCGGAGCGGGCTGGTAGTCATGGAAAACGATCAGAGTATTGGGCGTGTTGCCGTCATCTTCATAACCGAGCCGTCCACCGACGCTCAGGATTCGCGGCGACAGTTCGGCCTGCCCAAGCGCCCAGCGGGCGACGTCCATTTCATGGATGCCCTGGTTACCGAGGTCGCCGTTGCCGGTAGGCCAGACCCAATGCCAATCGTAATGCAATCGCTTGCGCATGAGCGGCTCTTTCGGTGCCGGACCGCACCAGAGGTCGTAATCGATTGAGGCCGGAATTGGCTGGGCCCCTTCCACTTTGCCAATGCTCGGACGCCGCTTATAACAGAGGCCACGGGCACGGACAATTTTGCCGAAGTTGCCCTCGTGGATCCAGGCGATGCCTTCGGCAATGCCATGACTCGACCGGGATTGGGTGCCGGTCTGAACGATTTTGTTGTATTTCCGCGCGGCAGAGACCAGTTGCCGTCCTTCCCAGACATTGTGGCATACGGGTTTCTCGACGTAGACATCCTTGCCGGCCTGGATGGCCCAGATGGCTCCAAGCGCATGCCAGTGGTTTGGCGTGGCGAAGGTGACGAAATCGATGTCTTTATTTTCCAGCAACTTCCGGATGTCGGTATAGCCCTCAACTTTGGAACCGGCGGCTTCGCATTTCTTCACCTCACGGTTGAGGACGGTCTGGTCGACATCGCAGAGCGCGGCTAATCGCACGCCTTTCAACTCGCTCAACTCCTTGAGATGGTCCTTGCCACGGCCATTGAATCCAACGACCGCGTAACGAAGCTCGCTATTCGCTCCAGCGACTTGCGCCGTCGGCGAAGTGGCAATTTGTTTCGTTGAGGTATCCGCTGAGAAAGCCGGCAATAATGTTGCCGAAGCGGAAGCCAGAATTGAATTTTTGAGAAACTGACGGCGTGTGAAGCTGCGCATAAGATATATGGGTAATCGGACGGTTCGGGGTCGTATCAGGTTACTGACCGGAAGAAAGTGATTTTACGTAATCGCGATATTGCTCCGCCACCTTCCCCTGCTTTTCATCGCCCTCGTGGAAGAAAAATCGATAGCTGAAGGTAGCGCTCTTGCCCGCGGGAATTTTGAAATCGCCGGCGGATTTATCGCTAAGCTTTTCGAAGTCATGCTTGCCGAACGGGTTGGCCGCGAACAAACCGTAATCGCGGACGTGCCATGAGGTGGGATGCCGCGGATTCGACGGCGCATCGAAGATGGCGATGCCGAGCGTTTTTCCATTTACCGGCCCATAATAATCGCACCACTCGGCGTTTTTCCCCCACGTCTTATCATCGCGCACACCCTCGCTATTGATGATGTGGCCGTCGCCGCCTTTCAGCTTCATGCTTTCAGCAACCCGAATGGCCATTGAGCCTTCTTTCGTATCGCCGAACACGACCTCGTGGTCAGGGGCATGGATGGTGATTTGAAAATCGAACATTTTCTCGCTCGGGCTGGACGGCGCATAAATCTTGAAGGTCCGCTCGTCGGTGCAGACCACCGTGCCGTCCGCCGCGACCCATTTGTCTTTGGATTTGATGACGCCGGTCTTGTCGCCCGATTTCACTTCCTGAAATCCATCATGGACGATTTTTCCGAACCCTTTTGCTTCGCTCCAAAAATCATGGCCATTTACCAGTCCATGGGCGTACCACAAGGACCGGTGATGCGGGTGGTCATGCTCCTCGCCCGGCGGACTTTTCATTGGCCAATCGCGCGTCATGGGGGATTCGCCCGGCCCCATTACGGGGTAGTAGTAGGGACGCGGCACATTTTTGTAGAAGTATTCGGTGAAGAGCTGGCCGTTCAGTTCAATGCGAAGCCGGTCGGGCAGTTCCTTGATTTGGACGCCGGAATTATCAGCCGAAAATGCGAGCGACCCTCCGAGTGCTGAGAGCACAAGGATACCCGTGCGAATAGCGGAGCACATGTTCAAAGCGACTTTGCGAAGTCGGTCAGTGCAGGTCAATCCCAAACGCCTCGAACCTTTGTTCAGGGGGATAGCCAATTCTGGCTAGGGAAGGCGCAAGGGAGGAAGCAGAATGGCAGAAAAATTATGGGCGGAAAGATGGATTGGCTATTTGGCGGGAGGGAAAACCCAGGCGCGGTTTGGCTAATCTGTGTTCGCTACTTTCGAGCGGCAATTTGCGAAAAAGGGGAAACTGTTCGTGTGGCAGGGTCGGCAAGAAACCAACGGCCCCACCTGACCCAGTCGTCTTGAGCTGTTGTCTCGCTCAATTTCCGGCGCAGCTCATTAATGAACTGCGCCCGGTTTAGCTTTGTGGGTTCAAGACGCCCGTCTGCCGTGAGTTTTATGCCACCGATGGCCTCAGCCAGCGGCAACAGCCATTCGGGGCAACGGGGTCCGTGCGGCGCCACGTCCAAAACATGCGCGGTCGAGCCGGAAGCCAGAGCAATCCGGGTACCGTCCGGACTGAAGTGATTGAAGTCAACGATATGGGGAGGCTCCACGATTGGTTCCATCAACGGCTGGCCGGACTCGGTATCCCAAAGCCGGACGGTGCCATTTGGCGCAATGGTGAGGAGTTGGTTGCAATGAGGGTTGAACTCAGCCGAGAAAACCGGGTCTCTATGCCTCAGTGGCCCCGTCAGCAATTGTCCGGTGGCCGCATCCCATATCCGTGCTTC
>Ga0308174_10001522_pt1 | contig 10891 bp, 7 predicted proteins | sample PhyPR2_FD_203894 | JGI IMG/M metagenome (GOLD analysis project Ga0308174, IMG submission 203894) | Soil microbial communities from UC Gill Tract Community Farm, Albany, California, United States - DLSLS.P.R2 | ecosystem: Environmental > Terrestrial > Soil > Agricultural land | place: USA... | reverse complement strand
CGTTCCCACGCCGGGCCGGCAAGCGCCACGCACGCAAGGCACCAGGCGAGGCCGAGCAGCCAGTGCGGCGATCGCTGCGCCTTTCCGCCGGCGCTACGCACGAGCAGGTACGGCAACAGGTGGGCGTCGACGGCGCTGCGCCAGGCGTTGGCGCCGGCATCGCCGCGGTGCAAGACGCGCCACAGCACCGGTAGCGCGAGCAAGCCCAGCAGCCACCAAGGGCGCAGGAAATGAAAGTCGCCGAGCAGCCCGGTCATGGCGCCACTCCACGCGCGCGCAGCCGGACGCCAACTTTCGGCAGTCCGAGCGCCTGGGCCGCCGAGGCCAGCGCCAGCAATACCGCCGCCGACAGCGGCCAGTAGAAGATTTCGTCGACCGGGCGGAACTGCTGCTGCGCATCGGCGCTCGGTTCGAGCCGGTCGATCTCGCCGTAGATCTGCGCGAGTTCGGTCGTGTTGCGCGCGCGGAAGAAGCGGCCGCCGGTCTTCTCCGCCATGGCGGTCAACATCTTCTCGTCGATGTCGGCGGACGGGTTGACCACCTGACTGCCGAAGAAGCCGTCCACGCGCATCGATTCGGCGCCGACGCCGATGGTATAAATTTTTACCTTTTCCGCGACCGCAAGATCGATCGCCTTGCGCGGGTCGAGTTCACCGGCATCATTGACGCCATCGGTCAGCAGCACCAAAACACGATGGTCCTGCGGACGTTCGCGCAGGCGCTTGACCGCCAAGCCGACCGCGTCGCCAATCGCGGTCTCCTTGCCCGGCAGGCCGACCGAGGATTCGTCGAGCTGCTTGAATACCGTGTCACGATCGAAGGTCAGCGGTGTCAGCAGGTAGGCTTGCGTGCCGAACACGATCAGGCCGATGCGATCGCCGACGCGGCGCTGGATGAAATCACCGGCGATGGCCTTGACCGCGCCGTAGCGGCTGATCGCATGGCCGCCGATGGCCATGTCCTGAATGCTCATGCTGCCGGATGCATCGACCGCCAACAGCAGGTCGCGGCCGCTACGCGGCAGCGCGACCGCCTCGCCCACCCACTGCGGCCGTGCCGCGGCAACCAGCAGCGCGCACCAAGCGAGCAGCGCGAGCAAACGGCGCCAGCGCGGCACCGGATTGGCGCCCACGCTGACATCGAGCCCATCCAGGGTATACGGCAGCCGCAGCGCGGCACTCGCGGAGGTATCGGCCGGACGCCAGAAATGCGCGACCAGCCACGGCAGCGGCAACGCGGCGAACACCCACGGCCAGGCCCACTCAAGCATGCTGTGCCTGCGTGTCGATCGTGACATTCACGGCGCGGCGCACGAGCGCAATCAGTGCGGCCGTGTCGTAGTCCGGCGCGGGACGGTACGGCGCCTCGGCCAGCACGCGGCCGACGCCTTGGGTGAAATCAGTCGTCTCGGCAGTGCGATCGAGGTGTTCGAGCCAGCGGTCACCGAGCAGCGCGCCGGCATCAGGCTGCGACAGGCGCGCGATGCGCCGCAGGAATCGCGACAGGCTGGTGGCGAGTTCGGTGGGCTCGCTGCGCGCTGCGGCGATACAGCGGTCAAGTTCCGCAAGCACCGCACGCCGATAACGACGGCGCCGGTAGTGACGGCGAAAGTATAGAAAGGCATAAATAGACAAGGCTACGGCGGCAATCGCGAGCAGCCACCAGCCCGGGGCCGGCGGCCACCACGACGGGGGGGGCGGCACGTGGATGTCGCGCAGTACCGGTCCCTGCGCGGCGGCAGCGGGAGCGGCATTCATGCGGCACCCTTGCCGCGCACCGGACCGAACAGCGCTTTGAGCGCCTGTTCGGGTTCGGCATTGGTGTCGAGCAGCGTCCAGCTCAGCGAGCGACGGCGCAGCATTTCGAGCCAGTGCCCGCGCCGCGCCTCGAACAGCTGGGTCCAGCGCATGCGCGTTGCGCCTTCTGAAAAATCCAGCAGGACCTGGCGTTCCTCGCCCTGCAATGCATAGCGCGCCGGAGGCGGTGCCTCATGCTCGAGCGGATCGGTAAGCAGCACCGCGCCGACGTCGCAGTGGCGAGCGAGCAGCGACAGGGCGGGCTCGGTCGCCGCATCGCAATCGAAGCCATCGCCCAGCAGCACGATGCGGCTGCCAGGGCGTGCCAGCCGCTGCGCCCGTTGCAGTGCGCGCGACAGCGGGACGACGACCCGACCTTGCGCGCTGATCGCATCCCATTCGTGCAGCGCGCGTAACACGCGCAACGCACCACGCGACCCACCACCCGGTTTGACTTCGGCGTTCAGCGCCGGCCCATAGCCGATCGCGCCGACGCGATCGCCGCTCATCGTGGTCGACCACGCTATCAGCGCGGCAAGCCGCGCGGCCTGGACCGACTTGAAACGCACACGCGTGCCAAAGCGCATGCTCGGGTTGTGCGATATGACCAGCAGTGTGTTGCGTTCGCGTTCTTCCTGAAACAGCTTGGTATGCGGGCGGCCGGTGCGCGCGGTAACGCGCCAGTCCATCTGACGGATGTCGTCACCCGGTTCGTAGTTGCGCGACTCGGCATAGTCGACGCCACGGCCGCGCAAGCGTGAAGCGTGCGCCGCCGCGCGGCTGCCGACCACGCGCTTGCTCGGCGCCCGCTCCAGCCGATGCGCGCGCACACGCATCGCGATCAAGTCGGCAAGCGTGACGCTGATGGACGCGAGTGCTGGGGGCTGAGGGCTGAGCGTTATCGGCATTGCATGGAAGCTACGGCTGGTGACGAAAGATGGAGCTGCTGACGGTGGGCGGGGCATTCATATGGATTGCAGCGGATTAGGCCTGAATTCTCCGAGTGATAGGAATTTCGTCGCCGCGCGGGTGTTGCTCGCTTGATTTGGCAGTTGCGCGACTGGTTCCAAAATCCGCGAGCGACTTGGGCTTTAGACCTCACCCTCTGCACTCACGGCAACGGAACGCGCTCGAGCAGGATCCCGATCAGCCGATCGGCGGTAACGCCTTCGGCTTCCGCCTCGTAAGACAGCAGCACGCGATGGCGCAGCACATCGGTTGCGACCGCGTGCACGTCTTCGGGCGCGACGAAATCGCGCCCGTTGAGCCAGGCATGTGCGCGCGCGCAGCGATCCAGCGCAATCGTGCCGCGCGGGCTGGCGCCGTAGGCCACCCAGCGCGCAAGGTCGTCGCCATAGACCTTCGGTGCGCGCGTCGCCAGCGTGAACTGCACGATGTATTCCTCGAGCGCCGGCGCCAGATGCAGATCCAGCACCTCGGCGCGCGCGGCAAACACCTGCGCCTGGCTCAGGCAGCGCGCCGGAACCGCCGTTTCCTGCAACGCATCGCGTGCACGCGCACGCGCGAACTTGAGGATCGCCGCCTCGGAGGATGCGTCCGGATAATCCACCCGAACGTGCATGAGAAAACGGTCGAGCTGCGCCTCGGGCAACGGATAAGTGCCTTCCTGCTCGATCGGATTCTGCGTCGCCATTACCAGGAACAGCTGCGGCAGGGGATAAGTCGTGCGCCCAACAGTGACCTGGCGCTCGCCCATCGCCTCGAGCAGCGCGGACTGCACCTTGGCCGGGGCACGATTGACCTCGTCGGCGAGCAGCAGGTTGTGGAATATCGGTCCGCGCTGAAATTCGAATACGGCCTGTTGTGGGCGATAGATTTCCGTGCCGGTCAGGTCGGCCGGCAGCAGGTCCGGCGTGAACTGGATGCGGTGGAAGTCGCCTTCGATACGCGCGGCGAGTTCCTTGATCGCCGTGGTCTTGGCGAGACCGGGCGCGCCTTCGACCAGCAGATGGCCGTCGGCGAGAAGCGCGATCAGCAGGCGATCGACCAGCGCGGCTTGGCCGATGATGCAACTGCTGAGTTGGTCACGCAGCACATGGAAGGCTGCGGTCAGCCCGGTCGCGGTGGTGGGTTCTGGCATATCCATAGTGATGGTTTGACGAAAGATGGATGATCGCACGGCTGGCGTGCTCAGGCGCTCCTAGGACCGCGTGCGGCGCTTGCGGTTCCACCAATGACGGGACGCGCCGGATCGGATCTAGCCCACGGCCGTGAGCAGTGAATCGAGGGTCTGGGGCTTGCCAGTCAGGTAGCCCTGCGCATACTGACAGCCCAGATCACCCAGCAGTTCCAGTTGCGCAGGCGTTTCCACGCCCTCGGCCACGAGCTCGCAACCCAGCGAGCCAGCCATCGTAACTACCGCGCGAACTATCGCCACGCAGCGCGGATCGCTCAGTTGCTGCACGAACGCTTTATCGAGTTTCAGCGAGTCGAATTCAAGCCGATGCAAGTGGCTCAGGCTCGAGTAGCCGGTGCCGAAGTCGTCGAGTGCAACGCAGATGCCGGCCCGCTGGCAGCGCGCGATGAATGTGGCGACCTTCGGGTAATCGAGCATCAGGCTCTCCGTAACCTCGATCTTCAACAGCGAAGGCGCGATGCGCTGCTCGCGTGCCTGGCTGACGACGCGATCGACGAACTCGGGATCGTCGATCTGGCGTCCGGAAACGTTCAATCCGACAAAGGGACTGTGCTCGGGATCGCGGTCGCAAAACCGGCGCAGTGCAGCGCAGACTTCGCGTAGCACATAATCGCCGACCGGCACGATCAGCGAGGTCTCCTCGGCCAGGGCAATGAACTCGGCCGGGGAGATCGCTCCGCGCTGCGGATGGTTCCAGCGGACCAGCGCCTCGTAGCCTGCGATGCTGCCGTCCGCAATGCGCACGATCGGCTGCAGATTCAGTTCGAGCATGCGCGTTTCGATCGCCTCGCGCAGGTGAGCCTCGAGCCGGATCTTGTCCCCGGCATCGCCCGCATAGCGCATTGCCAACGCAGAGCCGCGCACCGGTTCGTGACCTGTCATCGTGGCCAGCGTGCGCCGGTAGCGGGCAAGGTGACCCAGCAGCAATGCGCGTATGACCGGATCGGCCGCTTCGAGGCGTTCGGCGAATTGATCACGACCTACCGCAGTGAGTACGCATGCTTCCAGGGCGGTCGCGGTTGCGCTGCGTGGCGCATCATCGAGCACCGCCATTTCGCCGACCAGCGCGCCGGCTTCCAAGTCGCCCAGCAGCATCGGCAGGCCGGCACGTTCGGCCGTGACGCGCAGGCGCCCCCGCTCGATCAGGAAAGCGCTGGTTGGCGCATCGCCCTCGCGGAACAGGACCTCGCCCGCGGCGAGCTCGATTCGGTAGCTCGAAGCCATCCAGCAAGACTCGACGCCTCGGGTCGGCGCTTTGACAAATGCTAACAGCGATCGGGGCAAAAAGAAGGGCCGCATTGCTGCGGCCCTGATTATCTAGAGCTTGGTCGAATGGTTTATGGGCTGAAGGTCAGCGTACACGTCTTCGCCGAGCTCATTAGGACGGTCGCGGTCGGACCAATACCGCCGGCCGCACAGGCACCGCTCCACGCGGCCGATGTGGCGCCACCGGCCAACGTCCGGGTCAGCACAACCGAGTCCCCCGTCGTGAATGCATTTGTGCACGACTTGAGAGGAGTCGGAGCCGACATGGCGCAAGACAGGCCCGTGGGTGAGCTGGTGACCGAGCCGTAACCAACCCCGCTCGCAGTCGTGTTCTGGAGGTTGACCGTCAGGTTGACGGGCACCGTTGAAGCTGCGCAACCGGGCGGCGCCGGGGAGACACCCAAGGAGCACTGGTCGATTCCCTTCAGCTTTACGACTACTGTCGGGCTACCGGTCGAAGTGGTGAACGTGCAGGTTCCGGACCCAGCCGTGTTGATGCCATCCAAGTGGGCAACGATCGTGGCCTTGGTGCTTCCGGTCGAATCGGTGACACCCGGTGGAATCAACAGGCCAATCGAATTATCACCCTCACATGTGCCAACGATCTGCACACCAGGCACCGGAGTGCCGTTGCCGTTGAGCAAGGTCAGTTTGACATCGCCGCCATTTCCGCCGAGCGCAGATGGCTTTGCGAGCAGTTCCAGGGCGCCGCTGGCGACGATAGGAGCGCTGGCAGTGGCCTTGCCCGCACTGAATGTCAGCGTCGGGACGTTACCGGCGTTACCAGTGTTGCCCGCGATGCCCGTCGTCGTCACCGTGGTGGCAACGCAACCGCTTGCATCCGTTGCATCGGGCACGACGCCTTCGCCGGTAATGCCGTCGAGCTTGCCGACGCCGATGCCCATATTGGCGAACTCGAACGTGAAGCGCACCCCAGCGAGCGGCGACGAGAGCGCGTCGGCGATGCACGCGGTTACCGTTGTCGTGAAGTTTCCGGGGATTGGATTGGGACTGATCGTGATCGTGGCAGGTGCCACGCCGGGGAATACCAACACTTGTGCGTCAGTCACGGTGTCGGTCAGATTGGTTACCGCGTCCGTGCTGTCGCTTTGGGCCCAAATCGCCACCGCTCGGCCCAGCGCCGAAACCGGGTAGTTCAAGGTCGTGGAGGCCACGCCGAACGCGTTGGTCGATGCCGGCGAGGTGATATTGCCGGTCTGCGCGCGGCCAACGATGTAGGGCAATACCGAGCCGTAATCCACGCTTGTCCCCGTGGTGTCGTTCAAGTTGAATGGCGTGCCGACCGTCAATGACGTCTCACTGTTGACCGCGGTTACTTTTACCGCGCTCTCCAGATCGGCATTGCCTTCGACGTCCTTGCCGAAAACGAGCAACGTGTCGCCGGGTCCGGCTCCACCGCCAGCGGTTCGGAAATGACCATCGGTCGCCGTAAACAGAGTGCCGCCTTCCTTGGGATTTCCCTGTGTGCCGCTGATCGAGAACGAGCCGTTCGTTTGCGGCGCATCGATCGAACCAAACCTGACTACCGTGCCGGGGATGATGGGATTGCCCTGGCGATCGACGCCAATGGCCGTGACAGTAAGGCTGTATATGGCATTCGGGTCCGGCGGGATGGTCACTGTCCCACCACCTTGATTGATTAGGGTTGCGTCGGTCGAGACCCGGTCGACCAGAATCGCGTTGACGCTCGGCGTGCTCAGCGTAAGGCTGAACAACTTGCCGTCGGATATCACGACGGTCGTGGTTGCGCTGACAGGATCCTGGATCCCGTTATCCACATTGTTGTCGCCCCGGTCTGCCGTTGCCTTGATCTGCACGGGTCCCTGCTGCGTTCCGGCGAGCAGCGATACCGACGCGATGCCGTTATGCGTGACCGTAGTGACTGAGGTCCCCGTGACCGGCCCCGCGGCGTTGACGCCGGAAAGACGTGCATCGGTGCCCGCCGGCCCGGCGATCTCGAATTTCACGTTATTGAAACCGGCTGGGTCAGGTACGAGCGCATTGTTGCCGTCGCGGACGGTCGCGTTTACCACCGAACTCCCGGGTCCCCCAGAACTGGAGATGTAGGCCGTTCCAGAAGACGAAATGCTCACGGTTGCGGGCAGATTACTGGCTGCGCCGGCCACGTTAATGGTCAACTGAGAGCTGATTGTCTGTCCGGCGTTGTCAGGATCCGTTGCCGTTACGATCAGAGTCGCTGTGCCTGGAGTCTGACCGGAATGAACATAGATCGTACCCACTCCTCCGACAACCTCGACGGGGCCGCTTCCGGAGAATGGCGCACCGGTCGTGTTCAGCGTTGAGAACTCGATTATTGCCGTGGGCGAAGCCGAGACATTTACCGTAGTCGTACCCGCTACGAGTTGCCCGTTGCTGTGACGCAAAGTCAGGGTGACTTCGGACATATACGGTGAGCCAGGGAAATTTCCTGGGAATGGCGTTTTCTGTTGGTCCTCGAAGGAATAGAGGTTCACCGGCAACGTTGTGCTGGTTGCGCTCAACTTGAGGCGCGCATCTTGACCATTGCCCGGTGTAACCGTGATCGGAATTGAGGCAGTTGCGGTGCTTGTGCTGCCGTTCGTGCCCGCCGGGAGGGAGACCGTAACCGTTGCCGTGCCGGTTTGATTGCTGCTGGCGAAGTTGAATGTGGTTTTCCCGCCGGTGAGCGTGTTGCTGGCCGTTGCACCTGCTGAACCCGCCGCTCCGCTAATCGTGCCAATCGTTGGCGGAGAAATCGACGCATTGACTGCCGTCCCATCATTCTCGACTGTGCCGTCCTGTTTCTTGACGGTTACCGTAATCGTTGTGAACGAACCCGCAGGTATCGAGCTCGATGCCGCGGACAGCGTGATGCTATCCACTGGTGTCGGGTTGAAAGCGCTTTGGCTGCCGCCGCTGCCGCCTCCGCAGCTCGCGAGTCCGAATGCTGCGACGAGCAGCGGAAATAGTTTGGTAAAGGCTCTCATGTCGAATCTCCAGGCTCGCGATTTCGAGTAGCGCGCGTGCTGCAAACGCCACTCGCTGCCGATAAACAGGCTGACAAATTAGTTCACTTGAATTTTTCGTCCAGAATTCTAGGCGTGACGAAGATCAGCAGTTCGGCCTTCGAATTGCTCTTTTGGGTGTCTCGGAAAAACGTTCCGAGTCCGGGAATATCCCCAAGGAACGGCACTTTCGTGAGCGTGTTGACCTTGTCGAATTCGTAAACGCCGCCGAGTACGACGGTCTGGCCATTGTCCACCAGCACCGAGGTCGTGATTTGGCGCTTATCCAACTGAGGCACAAAGCCGCCGCCCGGGTTCGGGACGAGCGAGTTGATGTTGTCCTTCTTGACGTCCAGCGTCAGGAACACACGGCCATCGGCGGTGATGGTCGGCGTGACCTTCAGCTCGAGCACGGCTTCCTTGAACTGAACGGTCGCCGTCGCGGCGGATGCACCACCCTGGAATGTCACGTAGCCGATTTCCTGGCCCTGCTTGATGTCGGCTTCCTGCTGGTTCGCAGTGATCACGCGCGGGCTCGAGATCAATTCGCTCTTGCTTTCCGTCTCACCGGCGGACAGTTCAAGGTCCAGGAGGTAATCAGCTCCCAGGATGGTCAATCCAAAACTCCCCGCCGTGGGCTTCGAAGCGGGCAAGCTGACATTCAGTCGGTTAGCCAATGACGGCACCAGAATGCCGCCGCCAACGCCACCCGGCGCAGTATTGGGCAGTCCACTTCCCGTTCCAGCAAACCGGTTATTCAGAGCGAGATTCGCCATGGTATCGGCGCCGGTCAGCGTTCCGGCCGTGGAGACGACGGTGTTGTTCGCCTGGAAGCCGCCGCTGATGCCGAATTTCGCACCGATGTCGCGCGCGAAATTGTCCGTGGCCACGACCACGCGCGCTTCGATCAGCACCTGCTGCACGGGACGATCGAGCTTGGTTACCAGGTCATGGATCATCTTGATCCGATCGGGCGTGTCGTGGACGAGCAGGGTATTGGTGCGCTCGTCAAAGCTGACGCGGCCGCGATCAGAGAGGAATCCGCCGCCAGCGCCACCACCCGCACCGGTATTCTTGGCCGATAGCAGCCCCGCAATGTCGTGGGCCTTGCCGTAATTTATCGGGATGTACTCGGTTTGGGTTTCGATGATCGCTTGCAGCTTGAAGCGCGCATCGGCCATCGCCTGCTCGCGATCAGAGATTTCCCTCTGCGGCGCAATCCAGATGACGTTGCCGTTGCGGCGCTTGTCGAGCCCTTTGGCCTGCAACACGAGGTCGAGAGCCTGGTCCCAGGGCACATTGATGAGGCGAAGTGTGACGCTTCCACCAACGCTGTCGGAGACCACGATATTCAGGTCCGACATGTCGGCAATCAGCTGAAGCACCGATCGAGCCGGGATGTCCTGGAAGTTGAATGTGACGCGATTACCCGTGTACTCAGGCGGTGCATTCGGATCACGTATCGGCTTGGGCTTCACCGCGGAAACTTCGAGCACATACTGATTGCCGGTCTGGTATGCCATCTGCTCGTAAGGACTGGTGGCGACGACATCCATATGCACGCCTCCGCCCTTCACGCGAGTCTCGATCGACTGCACGGGCGTCGCGAAATCAAGCACGTCCAGGTGCTGCGCCAATTGCGGAGGCAAGCGGACGTTGCCGAAGTCAAGACCGAGCTTGTCGCCCTGCCTCTGAAGGTCGGCACCGACGCCCTCACCGGAGAACGTTACGACGACGCGTCCTTCTCCATTCTTGCCGCGGCGAAAATCCACATTGGTAATTTCGGTGCCATGAGCGCTAATGGTTTTTGTCGGGTCGGTGGAAGCAACCGCCGTGGCCGTGGCCGAACCCGCGCCGGTGCCGTTATTGATGACCAGGACGAAATTGTTGCCTGATGACTTTCCGTCATAGCTCGAGGTGCGAAGCAAGTCGACGACAACGCGCGTACGGCCAGCCGCTTCGACAGCACTGATGCCAGTCGTCGATCCGGTGTTCACCTCGTAACGGCGCTGAGGCACGGCGTTGCGGGTGTCGGCGATGTCAATCGCAATTCTCGCGGGATTTTCAGTAGCGAAGATCCGTGGCTCTGCGACCGGGGCAGCAAATTTCAGGGTGACCTGCACCTGCCCTCCAGCCAGAGGTGCAAATTCGATATCCTGCAGGACATTTTCAGCCAGCGCAGGCAGTGAGAAGAGCACACCGAATGCAATGGCAAGCCAGCTGCACGCTCGGGTCAGCCACACGGCCCGAGTTGGTGAAGACAGGCGTCCCTGGAAGTTCACAGCGTTACTGGTCATTTAAGCACCCCCAAATTGGGTCGTCTATTTCTCAGGCAGCGCGATAGTGGCCTGACGTTCCATCCAACCGCCGGTCCCGTTGGGGACAAGCTCCACGAGATCGATCTGTGACTCTGCAATACCCAGCACCTTGCCGTTGTTCTGCCCAAGGTAATTCCCCTTGTGCACGCGGTGCACCGTTCCATCCGTATCCTTGACCAGCCCTTCAACCGAAGCGCCGGCCCCGATCGTTCCGACCATCTTCAAGCTGTCGAGGGCGAAACTCTCGAGCGGCTCTCTGGGATGCTTATCCGGCTGGGGTCCCGAGGTCGTTGACGTCTGCTGCTCTTCCAGCCCCGGCGAGAATGGATCCCGCAATCCCTGATCCGA
>Ga0308174_10001521_pt1 | contig 10892 bp, 6 predicted proteins | sample PhyPR2_FD_203894 | JGI IMG/M metagenome (GOLD analysis project Ga0308174, IMG submission 203894) | Soil microbial communities from UC Gill Tract Community Farm, Albany, California, United States - DLSLS.P.R2 | ecosystem: Environmental > Terrestrial > Soil > Agricultural land | place: USA... | reverse complement strand
GTTCTATCGCTTTTTGTTAGCAACCCGCTGCGAGCGGGACCGCTCGCGCTCCGATGACTAAAACGGCCGCTTATGTTTTGGAACCTGAGCCACTTATTAAATAAATCCCAAACCACCGCTGGCTGTTCGCCGCGGAGCCAAGCACTTCAAATGTCGCAGGCTTTCCTGGTTCGAGCAGCGATGAATCGACTTCCAACAGCAAGACACCATTGCTGTCCTGGCCATTGTTTTCCAGGACGGTGTAGCTCATTTTGATTTTCCCATCCGAGCTTTGCCACGAGGCGTCATTGCGGGAGACATCAAAGTGAAGGGCGGGCTTTCCGTTCAGGCTCAGCTGGAAATCTCCCTTTGGTTCGGAATGGAAACCCATTCCAATCGGAAGCCGAAACATGGCCGGGGCATTTGATCTTACATCTGGGGCTGAAGCCGTCTGCCAAACGAGTTTGGATTTGCCATCCGTTTGCCTGCAATAAGCCAAAGGCAACGTGCCCATCCAGCTTCCGTACGGGAGCTGGTCGAAGGCGGACACGAGTTTGCCGAACCCGGTCATTCCGTACGCCAGGAATTTCTTTTTGGCTTCTTCGGCCTGTTCAGGAGTTGCGCTGCCGAACGGACGCGGGGTCGTTTTCAGATAAGCAATGAGGTCGGCCAGATTCTGCTGCGATAGATTCTGTTCCAGACCTTCCGGCATCAGCGAAAGTCCGGAGGCTCGGATGGATTGGATCTCGGTGCGAAGAAGCTGTTCCTGCGCGCCGCCGCCCTGAACCAGCGTCAGGCCTGTGGCTGTTTCCGCGCTCACGATTCCCGATAGCGAACGGCCGTCTTTGGTTTCGATGTTGTAAGCGATAAATCGCGGTTCGACGGCGGCGTTCGGGTCGAGAATCGCCGTGAGGAAATCGCCAGGAGTTTTGTCCGCTAGTGCCGCCAGATTCGGGCCCACGGAGTGGCCTTGCCCGCGCAGGAAATGACAGGTGGCGCAGGTGTTTGCAAAGACCGTTCCGCCGCGCGAAGCATCGCCTGGCATGGTGGTCACGGGCTGATAACGTGCGAGAATTTCCACCCGACTGCCTGCATGACTCCCATTCCACAGCCCCTCCGCCCGTTTGCGGAGCGCCACATCCCGATGTTTGAGCAGACGTTGCCGCTCGGCAGGCGCGATTTCGTTGGCAGCCACCGTTCCGCTCTCGAGCGCCGACAACAAGTTAGCAATCCATTCGTCACGGCTGAGCAGTACTTCCAGGCTGGCCTGACGGAGAGAGGGAGGTTTAGTAGACCATTTATCGAGCAGCGCGGCACTGACTTCGGGGCGGCGAATCCGTTTCAGCGCGGCAAAGACCGCAGTCTGAGCCCGTGCCGACACCGGGCCGTCCAAAATCTGCTGAAGAGCTCGAAGGTCGTCCTCCTGGCGAGCGGGTTGGCGGCCAAGCAGGTGTATCGCCGCTTCCCGGACCGAGTCGCTGGTCTCGGAGGCCAACGCAAGTTTTCGTGCCCAATCGAAGAGGCTCTTGAGTTTGTCTTTGTCCGCGGCGACGGAATCCAGGTTGAATTGCTTGCGTTCAAGGGCATCGAGCAGGCTATTAACCGCGGTGAGTTGCCACAGTTCGTGCTTCTGTCCGGTCGGAATAATCGCGGAGATGACAGCGCCAAGTGTTGCGGGTTCGCCCTCTCCGGCCGCGGTTGCAATCAGGTTGTTGACCATTTGCGAGCGGCCACTCGTTTTGGGATCCAGCTTGAGGACCGCGCTTAAAAGTTGGGCCGGCGCTGTCCCGGCGGAACTGATGATTGCGGAGCGCATCCATGAATCTGCAAGGTCTTTAGATGATGCCAGCTTCGCCAATGCATCGGCCGTGTCCGGCGCTTTGGATTCACCCAGGCTTAGGGCCAACTGAAAACGTACTGAGAGATTGGGATCATCCGCCAGTTTGGCGATATCAATGCCGTCGCGATGCTCGGCCATTTGAATGGCATTCGCACGCACGGCTGGATGAGTGTCCCCCAGCGCGTGAATGATGAGACCGGATGGCAGCGCGTTCAATCCATGGAGCACGCTGAGCGCCTGCAACCGCACCGCTGGATCTTTGCTCTCCACAGCTAGCTTTGCCAGGGCTGCTTCCGGCCTCCCTCTCCCCATGCCGTCGAGAGGTGAGGGGCCGCTTCCCTTGCGCCCCCGATTAAACACCAATTCTTCCTGAATTCGGTCGCGCTCGGTTCCGTTCGCGGTATCCAGTGCTTCGGCCAATTCCACGTCAGAGAGTTTCGTCAGGTTTCGAATCGGGCGAAGCGATTTGCCTTTGGCCACGACGCGGTAAATGCGGCCTTTATCGTCGCCGGCACGCGGATCGAGCCTGGCGAGCCGTTCGGGCGGGATCCAACGTGGATGTTCGATAACGAACCGATACATATCAACGACCCACAGCGCGCCGTCAGGCCCGGTCCGGGCCTGCACCGGCCGGAACCAATTATCGCGCGAGGCAAGGAATTCGGATTGCTCTTCGTCCTGGGCGCGAACACCGGTCAGGGTGACGCCATTCGGTTTCAGCAGCAGGCGATGCACGAGGTTATGGACAGGCTCGCAAATGAACGCGTTGCCGCCAAAATCGTCCCCGAGCAAAACGTCACGGTAAATGCCAAGGCCACACGCAGAAGTCACCCGGCCCGCGGCTTGAGGCTGGTTAAATCGTTCAAGCATCCGGCTGGTAGGGTGGAGGAGATTGGGATCCTCCCCGGCGGCGATCGAAACTCTTGGGCTTGGAGCGGCTACGTAAGGATTGCGGCGGATGTATTGGTCCGGAAGCGGGTACTGCCACATGAGCACACTGTTGTCGCAGCCGAACCAATTTCCCCAATCATCCCGGCAACGGCCTTGCTGTGTCAGTCCGCTGGCAGGTTCGAAGACGCCGGTAATCGGGTCGAGGCGGAAATCGCGTCCGCGAATATCGACTTCCGAGGGCGGCACTCCGGGTTGAGTGGGTTGAATGGCCTGGGCGGTTCCGCGAATGATTCCGCCCAGTAACCCATTCGCGCCGTAGATCCAATTGTCGAGGCCGAGGCTCAGGCTATTTACCCGCGCTTGATAGTTGTCTGTTGCGAAGCCGGTGAGAATCTTTTTCACAATTGGGTTCTTGACTCGCCGATCGTTCACTCCGCCGGCTGGCTCGGCGTACAGAATGTCCGGCGCAGCGCAAACTAGGACTCCTTTGCCCCAGGCCGTTACGCCAGTGGAGAAAGGCAGGTTGTCGAGGAGGATCGTTGCCTTATCGTAGCGGCCATCCCCGTTCGTATCCTCGAGGAACTTAATCCGGCTGCCAGGTTTCCAATGGCCATCCATGCCCATGGGATAATCGCGCATTTCGACGACCCAGAGTTTTCCATCTGCACCCCAATCGATCGCCACGGGATCGACGACCAACGGTTCGGCTGCGGCAAGCTGCACTTCCAGCCCGGGTTTTGTTTGTATTGACCTGAGCGATTCTTCAGGAGATTTCGGAGCGGGAAACTCGGCTTTTTGTTCGTCGGAAATGAACGATGCCGGAACGAGGTCATGCACTGCGCCCACGATTAGATTTTCGACCCCGGGAGCAAGCCGATTTGGCTTGTCATAGTACATCATCGCTCCACCGCCTTCGTACCCGCCTTCCTTGAGAATCCGTTCGGAAGGAATGTAACAGGGGACATCATTGGCGTAGGCATTGAGCCAAAGCCGGCTGGGATCGAACTCTTTCTTTAGCCGCAACGAGTAGTCCACGACCACTTCGCCGGCCAGGAACACCATCGAAAGGTCATTGCCGAAGTTCCATGCCTGGACCTGGCACGGCAAAGTTGTTGGCAACTGCTCGCCACGGTCGAGTTTGGCGAGATTGGCGTGGGCGTAATACCCGGCTGCGCCACCCTGTTTGGCCAGGACTTCCCATTCATCACGCGTGCGCGCTTTATCAAATGGCAGTTGGATCAATTTGGCGCGACAATTGATTTTTCCTTTCAGCGGAGTTAAGGACCGCGACAGAAGCAGATTCACGGACGTTTCGATCTCGCGGCCATGTTGCTCGGCAAAGGTGAGACCGGTTCGTGGTTGCGGATTGGCATCCGCCCCGCAGCCAATCGCGACCATGAAGAGCGCGCCCGGGTGGTCGCGCTCGAAATGATCCTGGGCGTAACCGGCCCAATCGCCGCAGATCAGATTTGTCTCCGGACCCAGGGTCGTGCAATGGCAGGCGTAGTTGGCCAGAACCGCGCGAAGATTATCTTTGGCATCCATCACTACCAGAACGGGCAAAGCATGGTCCACCGGCCCGCCTTTCGTGCGGCGGTTCGCCGCGAATTCAGCCTGGCCCTGGGCCCAGAACAATCTGGAAGGTTTGCGAGCCTTCAAAGCGTCCAGGGCCACTCGTTCGAGAGCGTCTACCAGTTCGCGCGTGTAACGGTCGATATGCGCCTGATGTTCTGGTGGCAGCGGTTCACCGAAGAGCGTCGGCAAATTCTCCGCCAAACACGGCGCGGTATGTGAATGGGAGGAACAAAGCGCGATGCGTTCCGGCAGGAGCCCTTTCTTCTTTTGCAAACGCGCGACGACCTCGTTTCGAATCGAAGCCGGCACGCCCGTGTTATCGACAGTCAGCAGGATGGCGGGTTTCTCGCGATCGCTGCCGATGGCGAGAGCCTTCGCCGATAGCCGTTGAGCGACTCCTTCGGATTCTTTTTTGCGAGCGGCATAGCCACACAGCCGGATCGGATAATCAGGGGTGATATCGACTTTTGCGACCCCGACTTCGACGAGAGCTTCTTTGGCTGAGAGGCAGTTCGCGGAGAGCAAGATTGCAGCGAGCCACGCAAAGGAAATTGATAGGTGTAAGCGGAACATAAACAGTGATGGTTGTGAGTCTCAGCGGAATTCTGGCGAGGGTCAAGGAAAGGCGCTGGGGACGTGGGTTACACCACGGCGGACAACGTGTGGAGATCGCGAGACAGAAGCCAGCGATGGTCGCGTTGCTTGCGATATAGAGTCATTGAATGCACCGTGCGGATTTCTTGTTCATTAGATGCCATAGGGTGTCTGCAGCATTAACGAGGAGCCCTCCATTCAGGGAACTTGAGAATCCGCCGGGTATGATGCGGACGTCTTTGGGCGCATAGTTTCTGCCGCGGTCTGTTTCGAGCATGGTCATGGCTTCGGCTTTCCTTGACGAACGGTATAGCTCATCCGTTGGCGTGGGTCAGGACAAAAGATAATTACGTGCCCGGCGCATTTGATTCGTTCCGCGTAGCGGGACCGTTGGTCTGATAGAATTTCGCAAGCTGAAGCAGAAGCTTTTCCAGTTCGTCGTAATATTGTTCTTCGGCCATTTGCGACTTCTTTTCGCGATGCAGAAAAACAGCGCGCTCCAGCGCATCACGCTGAACTCTCTGCTCGGCACTGAGAAGCGCATCCGTCCGGCTCGGCACCAGGACGAACTGCCCCGCGAGCACCCCATCCACGCTCGTGTTTTCTTTGGGCTTCTTCACTGCCCGCACGCCGCGGAACCAATCAGCCGGGATGCCTAACCCATCGCCGTTGTCGTCAAGCAGCGCATGTTCAGTCGCCAGCCGGCTTTCAGTTTTGTAAAACTCAGCCACGTCCCGTGAGGCAATCAGGAAGGCTTCCAGCACTGATACCTGCCCATCTTTGTCCAAATCCGCTTTATCATTGGTAATAGCATCCGCGAAGTATTGTCCAAAGCGGGCAAAGTTCTGTTCATGACCGCTGCGTGTGGCGGTCACAATGACGCGATTGGTTCCCGAAAGTTTATTGATGACCGGCGCGCTGCACGAAGACGTATCAATGACCACCAGTGGCCGATGAAACGGACGCAACCAATCGGCCAGTTCCGTTGCCGACACGTCCGGACCGCGCATGTTGAATTTCGCTTCTTTTCCGTCGAAGGTCCCGTGTCCGAGCAGCACGAGCCAAAGTGGGGCCGGACCGTCTTTTGCTTCGCCCGAGAGCAGTTGCTTCAAAGCATCGTAATCGCTGCTCGCCGCATTCGTCTCAACGCCAATCGCAAAGCAATGCGCCCCCGCTTTCCCCGCGCCAGCCTGCCAAAGCTGCGCCTGATGCAGAAAATTGCTGCCGAGCTCAGCATCCCCGGGTGCACCAACTACCAGCGCGACCGTCGGAACGGTCGCTAGCGAAGCTTCAGCTCCACCCGAAATGCCGACGCCGAGCAAAACCAAAACCCACGCGAGAAGCACCGGCACATACCACCGTGGACGCCGGACTCTGGACTGTGGACTGTGGCCTCGGGACTCGCAGGTCCAGTCTGAACACTGAACACTGAATACTGAATACTGCCTCCCTCTCACGGCATCCCTTTCCATCGCCGCAGCCCCCATTCAGAGACAAAGCACACGAGGGCGAACCCGAACATCGCGGGCGTATGCCAGAGCGGCGAAGTGGATGCCTCCATTACCGGCGCATGACGTCGCGGCAACGAGCGTGTGAAAGCATCCAGGTTCTCGGCCGAGACTACCTGTCCCCCGGTCTTTTGCGCGATGTTTTCCAGCAGCGAAACATTCGGCGCCAGGGATTTGAATTCCTCCGCTGCCAGATCCGTGCTCCAACCGGCTTCCGCCCGCCCCACTTCAATCCCGGTTGAGTTCGTGACGAATGCCGTCGCTTTGTAGCCGCCGGTCAGCCGCGGCACGTACGAAAGCTCATATACGCCGGGCTCTTTCAAGGACGGCTCAGCCGCGAGTCTCAAAACATTTGTGCCGATACCGTTGGTAGCCTCCGCCATGATCGGCTGCACCTCGATGGAAACAGCCGCATTATCCAGTGGTTGAAATTTCTCGTCACGCGCGCGCACGCGCAAAGCTACCGCGCCAGCCGCATCGTCCGTCCGCGGTTCCACCGTAAGCTCAACCCGGTTGGGCGAATCTGTCACCAGCCCTCGCATTAACTGCCGCCATGCCTTGTCCATGTCCTGGTGCGCTTCCGCATCATGCAACCCCCAATGCCAAACGTCTCCCAGAGTCACTGCCGAGGTCCGACCGCGTCCGAATCGTTGAACGACGATCGCTGGCCACGCCTTCCCGGCTTCATCCGTTGCTGTCGCGATGACACTCGCTCCCGGCTTCACCTCTTTGACGCGATTCATCACCAGAAACGGCGCCATGCTTTCGATTCTGCTTTTCTCGGCGTTTTCATTGTCACGAAGCCGCGCCCATGGCTGCAGCAATCCTTCGCGCGAAAGAGCCAGCCGCACTGCCCCCGTCGATTGGTTCGCCTCGACGTGGTCCAGATATACCGGGAGCATTTCTCCAATCGGGGTGCGCTGGTATTTCCCCTGTTGGAACGTCTCCATTCCCGCGAGCATTAAGAAACCGCCTCCGCGCTCGGATACGAATCGCTGCATCATCGCAGCCTGGTCCGGCGAGAAAAATTCCGCTTCGAGGTCATCGACAATTACTGCCGAGTAGCCGTACAGCTCCTCGGGGGTGCGCGGAAAGCCGCCACGCAACTCGAATTCGTCCCTGGTGTTCAACCGGACCAGCACTGGTTGGTCGTAACGTTCCACTTCATCCGCCGCCTGGTTCCCGAACCCGCGGAAAAGCGGATTACTGCTCTCCCCCGGCCGGCCCAGGAAATTGAACTTCGGCTCCCGCTTGGCTACGCGAATCAATCCCACCAACTGGAGTTGGTCATCCTCCTGCACCGCGCGATTCAGGAATTTGAATTCCCAATTCGGACGCCCTGACACATAAAGAATTCGATAAGGCCCGCGCCCGCGATCCACCGCCACAATCCGCGAATTGTTCGCCAGGGTGGCTTCCGTGGTTTTGCTCGAGCCCTCCGGCAGGGCGGCTTCCGCCGCGCGCCGCACTCGAACCCGATAAAAGCTCAAGCCATGATGCTCGGGCTTCAGTTGAAACCGGAACGTCAGATTCTCCGAAGCCTTCCGCGGGCGGATGGTTTGCTCCGCCACATTTTTTCCAGATTGCTCAACGACCGTCGCAACAATCGATTCGCCGCTGTACCCCGAAACCATTACATCCGCCTGAATCGAAACCGGTGCGTCTTCAAAATCGGATTGGCTGACTAGCACCTGCTGAACCGCGATGTCCTCGATGCGCTCGGGTTTTCCTAGAACCACCGGATAAATCGGCGGCAGCCCAGCCAGGTTTGGGGTCCCGTTGAGATCGGTCGCATTCCCATCGGTCAGCAGCAGCACCCCGGCCAATGGCCGTCCATGGTAACGTTCCCCGAGCGAGCGGAGCGTCGCGCCCAGCGCGGTCGCCCGCCCATCGAAATTCAACTCCCCAAAATCACGCGTGGTCTGCAAACGCGCATCGAAAAAGTAACGGCGCAGATCAAAGTTCTGCGCCAGCGTTTCTTGCCAGGACGAATGTTCCGGGGCTAGCAGGCCGCGCAATATTTCAGCTCGCGTGCGCGTTTCCCCGCGGTCCTTGATTCGCAATCCCTGACTGTTGTCCGCCGCAATTGCAAAAAGATTGGCTCCTGGCTTCACGCGTTGGCCCGACCACAAAGGTTCCAGCAAGCAAACGCCCAGGGCCAGCAAGCCCAGCAACTTCAAACCAAAGCACACCCATCGTACTGCACCCCCGGAGACGCGTGCATAACCCCACGTCAGCAGCACGATACCGCAAGCCAAAACTCCGGCAGTAAACCACAGCCAATTCAGGCCTGCGAAGCTGATTGTCCCCAGGGGCATCGGGTTGATTTTAACAGCAGTAAGATGTTTAAACAACTGATGTTGAGCCACCGCTTGCCGGTTCGTCTCGAGACCGGGAGCCGTTTCTCGCGGCATGGTTCCTGCCTGCTACTCATTGTTCCTGAGGTTCGGTAGTGCTGGTTTCGCAAGAAAGCGGTGTTTCAGCATTGCCGGGCCCCAGATTACTGAACAATGACCAAACCTGAATCGCAGAAAAAGACAGCGACTGTCCCGGCTCGGGACGCTCGCTGCAAAACCAATTCCATGAAAAACCAACCCCAATCCCTAACCTCCTGCACTGAACAACTGTCACGGCTTCAAAAACTCGTTCCGCTTTGCAGCGAACCTCTCAAGGCAGTCTTTATCTATGAAGATTCGGAAACCCGCGAATGGGCGCGAGAAGCCTATGCTCACCTTTCAAAACGCGCGGCCCGCCAGGCCGTCAGCGCCACCTGGTGGAAGCTGGATAATTTGAGCCAACCGAGCGTCCTTGCCGCGGCAGTATCCACTGCCATGCGCGCGGATGTCGTAGTCCTGGCATTGCGCGGTGGAGAAGGATTGCCACTCAGTTTCTATGCCTGGATGCACAATTGGCTGCCGAATCGCATGCAGGCCGGCGGGGTGCTTGTGACGTTGCTCGGAAAGGGCGAACACCGGAACGGCAACTCGGGGCGCGTGGCAGTTTATCTGCGCGAAGTTGCTCGCCAGGGCCGGCTACATTTTCTGCTCGAGAAGCGCAAGCTCGCTGCCGCAGCCGTGAACGGCAATCAGCAGCCGCGCGTGAATGGGAGCCGGCGGTCCGCTGGGGTATTCGCCGCCAACTGCTCGTAGCCGCGGCAGCGAAGGATAGAATCTCAGCCATCAGAGCCCGGCATCGTTGTCGGCGAGCTTCTGACAGAAGCCGAGGAGTAGCCCGGGTTGAGCAAGGGGAGAGGTTTGCTTCCGTGCCGACTTCGCTACACTGGTGGTGTGGAATCTTTTGACGCCCGCTTTGCCGCCCTCGGTCGGCTGTTCGGCGCGGGAGCGCTCGCGCGACTTCGGCGAGCCCATGTTTGTGTTATTGGCCTTGGTGGCGTGGGCTCCTGGGCTGTGGAAGCCTTGGCGCGTTCAGGAATTGGAGAGCTTACCCTTATCGACCTCGATGACGTTTGCATCAGCAACGTCAATCGACAGCTGCACGCTCTCGAGGGCGAGTTTGGCAAACCCAAAGTTCAGGTAATGGCTGCCCGGGTCAAAGCCATCAATCCTCACTGTTCTGTTCACCCCGTCCACTCATTTTTCCTCAAATCAAATGCCGAGGAACTGCTGCACGCGAGTTACGATTTTGTGCTCGATGCGATTGACAGTCCGGCGAGGAAATGTGTGCTGCTCGGTTTGTGTCGTCAAAAAGGAATGCCTGTTATCACCACTGGCGCATCCGCCGGCAGGCGCGATCCCACCGCCATTGCCGTGACCGATTTAGCGTTTTCAAGCCACGACCGGTTGCTGCAAGAGGTGAGAAAAAAGCTGAGAGTGCGTCACGGGTTTCCTCGTGCGGACGAACCATTCGGAATTGAGTGCGTTCTCTCTCGCGAACCGCTTATCTTCCCTGAAAGCGCTTGCGAGACAGCCACGCCGCCCATATCTCGCTCAGCCACTGAGGGACCTGATTTGCGGCTCGATTGCGACACCGGCTTCGGCAGCGCCAGTTTCGTTACTGGGGCTTTTGGCCTGGTGGCAGCTTCGAGGGTAGTAAAGTCTTTGGTAGAAGGCGCTGGAAAAGTCGCGTGAAGTTCCGCTCGACTTGCGCGCTCAAGATTTCGAGCGACACGCCACGCAGTTCGGCAGCGAACTCGTACACCGTTCGCAAATTAGCGGGATGGTTTATCGGTTTTCCTGCTTTGTCTTTTAATGGAAATCGCTGCCTGTCGTCCGGCAGCAACTGATCAGGCGCGTCCGTTTCGATCAGCAATCGCTCCCCAGGCACATGCCGGAAAGCTTCACGCTGGCGTTGTTTGCGCTCATGCATGAAGTAGCCTGGCAACGTAAAATACGCTCCCAACTCTGCCAAATCGCCAATCATCTCCTTCGGCCCGCCGAATGAATGAAGCACAAACCCGCAATTGGGTCTGGGTTCCTGCTTCAGGACCTGAAGCAACGGCCCCCACGCTTTGAGACAATGAATACTGACCGGCAGATCTCTTTCTG
>Ga0308174_10001520_pt1 | contig 10895 bp, 2 predicted proteins | sample PhyPR2_FD_203894 | JGI IMG/M metagenome (GOLD analysis project Ga0308174, IMG submission 203894) | Soil microbial communities from UC Gill Tract Community Farm, Albany, California, United States - DLSLS.P.R2 | ecosystem: Environmental > Terrestrial > Soil > Agricultural land | place: USA... | reverse complement strand
TTGGTATAATCCAGGTTCAGGTTCGGCTGGCGTGAGCCGATGGTCACCGGCCACGGCGAAGGAAGGATGCCGCGGCCCGGAGCGTAGGCTGCACCGGCGGCATTCGAGATGCCATCGACGTAGAGAACGATGTTGCTGTTGGCTTCATCGACTACGCCGACCACATGGTGCCAGTTGCCGCCGTTCGGATTGGAGATGGCAAACGGACCTACTTCGTTGGTTGGCCCGACCGTGCCGTTGGCGTTGCCGCCGAGGGTTGCACCGGAGGAATCACGAACGAAGAAGCGGAAGCGGGCGCCGGGCGCCCCGGTATCGAGGGCAAACTGCTCGCCGCCGCCGCCGAAACCTTTGGTGACGATGCCTGCGCCGGAGATTTGACCTCCGGCCTGGCCGTTCAAGACCCAGGTCTCAATCGAGAATGCACCCGAGGTGTTGGTCGGGGTGGCAAAGTTGATTCCCTGGATATTATCGACGTAACTATTGTCCGGCGGGAAGGTCTGGGTGCCGAACGTCGCCGCAGTGTCAGTATCAACGAGAGGATTGTAGCCGGTGGCAGCGAGAACGGCATTGCTATAGGTGCCATCGAGGCCGCCGAAATAGTCGTGGGCGATGACGGTGTTATTCGGGTAACCGGTATCGGCTTCGCCGAGACGCCAGTAGCTGACCGGGTGGTCGGTGATAATAGCCGAAGGATACGACTGGGTGGGCGCGGTTCCGGCAACCGTCAGGGTCGCGGATGCGCTGTTTGTGTTGCCGTTGCTATTGGCAACGGTGCAACTGAACGTGGCTCCGCTGTCAGCCACTTGCGCATTGAGCAAGGTGTAAGAAGATTGGCTTGCGCCAGAAATGGGCGAGCCGCCGCGCTTCCAAACATAAGTGAGGTTCGTGGGGAAGCCGGTCGCCAGCACTGTGAATTGAGGATTTCCGCCCGGCCAGACTTGAACGTTGCGCGGCTGCTGAACGAGCAAGGGCGCGGTGGGGGTGTTGGTTCCGAGGAGCTCGACTTCGCCGATCCCGAGCGCGGTAGCAACGCTGTCATTGGTGGTGTGGAGGAAACTGACGCGATAGCTGGTGTAGCCGGCTGAGTTCGCGAAATGAATTTCCCGCACAACTTGCGTCAGCGGTGTGACACCGGCGGTGGTATTGCGTGCAGCCGGCAGAGAAAGGCCGTTGGCGGCGAAGTTGATGCTATGAATGGTTGTCCATGAAGAACCGCCGTCATTAGAGCCTTCCAGAGTCCAATCGGCGGGATCGTTTTGCGGGTTAACGTCCGCCGAATAAAGCCGCACGGCTGAGACGGTGCTCTTGCCGAATCGCGGGGCGACAACGAACCCGATCGGACCAACAAACGGCGCGCCATTATTTTGGCCACCGTTCACATACGAGGCGTTGGCGACGCGGTCGATGGCGTGGGTGACGCCGTTAGCGGCTGGGGTCGTGCCGCCGTTGGGCTGATAGATAGAAATGGGATCGGATGGCACAGTGACTGCGGGAAGCGTCGAGTAGGCATTGACCGTCGCCACAGAACTCGTTGTGGCCCCGCCAGTGCCGCGCGCTATAAAGACGTAATCACCCGAGTTGCTCCAACCGATGCTAGTGAAGGTCAAAGTCGGCGTTGTCGCGCCGGAAATGGTTCCACCGTTGGCGAGCGCCGCACCGTAAACAGCGTTGGTGCCTTTCCGCCACTCAAACGTAATAGGGGGAGTACCGCCGGAGATCCCCGCTGTGAGCACGACATTGGAACCTTCGAACACATTCGTGCCAAGCGGGTTTAAGGTGAGGATGGGGGCAACAAGATTCGTAGTGCCGCTTACAGCGAGGATTACGAACCGAGAGGACGTCGAGGAACCAGCGCCAAGGCCGTTGTTCGTGGTCCACGTAAAGCTCGCCCCAGTTACGGGATCAGTGGTATTTTGAAGAGCGAACTGCGCCTCCAGCAAGTTAGGATTGCTTGTACCCGGCAGGAAATTATTCAAAGACTTGGTGTCCGTGCTTACGCGACCATTCACGGTGTACGCGGGGATTGGATACCCTGTCTGCCTAAACCAATCCCAAGAGGTAAAAACGTTGGTTTCCGCAGGCGAGGTCAGATGGTTGATAACAACTCGGATCTGTATTTCCTGGTTTGCGTTCGCGCTCAGGAAGGACAGTGCGAGCACGTTAGTTGGTGAGGCGAAGGTGATTGAGGCAGTCGGATTATTTGAATCGCAATATACTGCGTTCGGTCCCACGTAGGTTGCGGGCATGACGTAATGGTGATCCGCCAGGTTAGTGCTTGATATGATGGTCCCCGCTGGAGGCAGGCCTGAAAGGGGGGCAAGCTTGTTCCAGCCCTGTTCGTACCACGTATTCGCGTTGTTGTTTGTTCCGCCATCCATGGTAGCAGATGTGTAAGCGCGCGAATCCATGTTTGTTACCGCCGACGCTTCGACGACAACATCAACGTTGTAGCTGCTGGGACTGAGCGCAATCGGCGTATTCGCTACGCTGGTGCCATCCGAGCCGCTCAAAGCAAAAATGTGAGTTCGGTTGCCCTGAACCCCTCCGTAGGTAATATCCACGCTAGTGACCGCGCTGGAGGTGTTGTTAACAGGAAGGTCAACCCAGAAAAGCTTCGCAGCGGTCAGACTCCCTCCGTTGTTGATGACGTTTATGCGGCCCGTTGCCACTCTGCCAGCGGTCACGTAGGCCACTTTGTTGCTCGGGTTCGAAGGGCCAGTCGTGTCCGACGCCTGAAACCAATCGAAGTTTGTCATGACGCCCGTTTCAACGGAAGCGTCTGCATGATGGATTGTGTAAAAATTGCTGCCCATGTAACCGTTTCCGGCGTGAAGGACGGCCAAATTCGTGTAAATCGCCGGGCTCGCCAAGGTAAGAGTTCCATTTGTGAAGCCGTCCCTGCCAACCATGAGCGCATCATTGGCGGTATAGCTGGGCGGCATCGTGAATGTATAGTTCGCATTCGACCAGGCGGTAAACGTCGAGCCGTGGACCGGAATGCCCGTCCAGGTATTGGCCGGCTGAAGCAGGTCGAACCCGACCTCATACCAGGTGTTGTTGTCACCGCGGTTCGGGTTTGTGACAAGCAACAAACCGTTGTCCACCGTTGCTGTGACTGCGGTGGCGAGAGGCGCTTCTATGACCATGTCTGCATTATACCCGCTGACGCCGATCGGATTGAAGGTCGCGCCGTTATCGGTTGAACCGCTCAGGCCAAAGATAGCCGCGCGGCCACCCGTATAATACACGAACTGGATATTGGTAACGAGGCTTGAGGGAAAGCTTAGCGGAATGTCGTTGAAATAAAGGCGGATTTGCTGAGGGGCGGAGTTAACCTGTTGGAAGCTGCCGTCAAGTCCACGGAAATCACCGTTGCAGACCCAAGCGGTGTTGTTCGTGACAGATGCGCCCGTCTGCGCGAGGTAATCAGGCACATCAAAGAAGTTGGCGTCCTGGCTGCCATCCGAATAATTCACATAATATACCAGCCGTGTCGGGCCGCTTCCCGCGGTGGCCAAAACCGACAAATGCGTGTAAGCGGCGGGTGTGTTTAAAGCAAATGAGCCGTTAACGACCTGCGTAACCACTGTCCCAGAGCCACCGACGAAAATTGCATTATTTGTCGTGTAATCCGCTGGCATCCGAAAATGGTGCGTCGTGTTGCTTTGGGCATTGAAGAGTGTACCGTGGAACGGGAGGCCCGTGCCAGCCGTCGTCCCAAAGCCTATCTCGTACATCGAATTCTGGTTGCCACCCGTTCCTCCCCCAGCAGCGATTCCTGCCAGGTTTGTGCCGGCATCGAGATTCGCGGTAACAAGCATTTGTGCTGGAGGCGACGCGGTTTTCTCTACGACAATATCCTTGTTAAAACTACCGGGTGTTAGCGGGATGGGATAAAAATCGGCCAGGGCCGGGATTGCGGAGCAGAGGCCGAGTGTTAGTGCCAGGAGTTTGGGAGTGAGGGAGGGAGGCTTTCTCATAGGACTATTTTTTTACGAGTTTGAGGGGGACTTGGGTTCGAATGATGGCGCAAACCGCTGAATATCTTTGAGGTAAAGGAATCGTGAAAACTCCCTCGCGCCGCGCGCCGGCGGCAATGGGAACCATGAGAGCACAACATGCATTACCCAAAGGATGATTCAAACTGTGGCAACTATTGGGATCAATGTCAAGGGGCGTTGGTTGCGGAGGTCATGAGGGATAGGGTCCCGCAATCGTAATGGCCTGAACTCCCAGTCTCGGTTCGGAATTCGTCAGGGGGAAACCCTTAAAAGGGTTGAAAAGCCCTCGCGGTCGAGCTTGCACCCACATGAATGTGGGTGTTAATGAGAGGTCGAGGGTTACTTTCGCGGGCCCACATGAATGTGGGTGTTAATGGGGTCAATCAGAAACTCTGTGGCGCTCAGGAGGAGTGGAGGCGGTAGAAGCGGGAGTTGGCGGAATCCGGGGCCACAGAGAGTTGCCATTGGCTCGACTGGAAAGCGGGCTGATTGGTGACCGGCGTCCATTGGATTTGCCCGGCGAGATTGGTGGCGGTTTCGAGCGTGAAACCCACGCCAGTGGCGGGCCAGGAGAAGAGGAAGACGCCGTCCGCGCCAGGGTTCATGGAGAGCTGCGGAGTTTGTTGAGTGATGCTGGAGTAGGTTGTGAAGCCGGGATTGGAGGCGGAGGTCATCCAGGTGGCCCAGGAAGCGTTGGTGGAGCGCACTCCGAGGGCGATGCGGGCTTCGTCGATTGCGCCTTTGTAATAGAAGCTTGCATTGGTGAAGCGGCCGAGGTTGAGGTCGGCGTTGTTGGCGAAGTTTTTCACAATGGCCGCGGTGGAAGCGATACCCGCGCCATCGACGAAGAAGGTTGCCGTTCCGTTGGTGCGATTCATGGCCAATTCGACGAGGTGCCAGGAACCGAAACTGACGGCGTTGGAGGCAGTGGTGGATTCGTTGCCGTTGGTACCGTCGCCGGTGCCAATATCGATTTTGTGGTCGTTGCTGTTGAAGGTGTTGATAAATAAGGCAAAGCCGTTGGATGAGTAACCGCCGCGCTGATTGGCCCAAATGGTTTGGATCTGGGCCGGAGCGCTGAGGGAGACGTTGACCCAGGCGGAAAGGGTGAAAGCATCCCCGAGGTCCACGACGCCGGCATCGAGGAATTGCGAGGTCCCGTTGAAGGAGCAGGCCTGGCCGATTTGGCCGGTGGTGACCGTGGGAGCAACGCCAGAGGAGGCGGTGTGTTGCTGGACGCTATCGACGTAGGGAAAGCCGGATTCTTTAAGGTGAAAGACGACGATGTGATTTGGTGACCACACTGAACCATCGCTGCTCGTGGGGGGAGGATTGGTGTTGAATGGGTTGCCCCAATAGGCCCAAACGGAATCGCTGGGAGAACTCAAACGCGGGACCCGGACCCAGACGCGGGAAGTGCCGTTGGTGTTCCATTCATCGATTTCAAAGGGGATTTCGTTAGTGCCGGTGGAATCGGTGAAGCGCAAATCACCGCCGGTTGGGGAAGCGAAACCATGATAGGAGAATCCGGGCAGGGCCGTGCTGAGATTGATGAGCGCTTGAAAGTTGGTGAGGGTTTCGGCGCGGGTATAGCCGGAAAAGGTGAGCTTGAGGCGGGAACCGAAGTCGGAAGGATCGAGAAGGTTGAAACCGAAGGAGGTTGATACGGGCGCCCAGACCTCGCCGGTCGCATTGCTGGCGTAGAAACGATAATAGTAATTGGTCTCGGCGACGATGTTGGTCAGGAGCGCAATGAAAGTGGTGGGGTTGAAATTTGTGTTAACGGCGATAAACCGGTTTTGATCCCAATTGGCGCGCGCCGTTCCGCCATCGTGCGTTCCCCAAAACACGCTTACCCGCGCCTGGTCGTCTCCATAAACGCCCTGCGACAAAGTACCGGCAACCTGGACATTTGCGCCGACGGTGGTTGCGGCGGCGTTGCCGACGGAAAGGTTCACGGGAGCGGGGAAGGGCTGATTGAGCAGCGGGGACATGAAGCCGACGAATTCAGAATCGGTGGGCAATCGGCCGTTGGTTTCTTTGAACTGGGCGGTTTTGAGCCGGGCGGTGTTGATGAAGCGCTGGTGCAAATAGTAAGTGGCGACCTTGGTATTGTTGGTGTCGATCAGGTAAAAGGCTTTGCAGGTACCGTCGGCGTTGGTTTCGTTGTCATACATTTCCCAGAAGAGAATGTAAGGGAGCGATTTCTGGCCGAAGTTGAGCAGGCGCTGCATGTACGAGCGGGTGGTGGGCTCCTGTTGGTCGGGGGTCTGGGAACCGCCCCAGCCGTATTCGCCGATCCACAATCGCTCGGAAGGCAACAGGCTGCTCTTGAACGCGGGCACCGGGGGGATGTTCGTCTCGATGTAATTCAACATCGTGTAAAGGGTTGTGGAATCCCGATTCATGGCGTCGTACGAGGAGTAGGACACGAAATCGAGATTGGTGACGTACGGGATAACGTCGTTGATGACGCGGACATTGTTGTTGGTGCCGTTGTAAAGGGCGTCATGTACGCGGTTACATTCGGCGTAGTAGAAGACGCTGATGTTCGAGCAGACGGAGGCGGTAGCGGTGCGGGCGTCATCGACAGCTTTTTGGCGATTGCTTTCCCAGGCGATCATAGCGGAGACGACGGCGGGGCTGGGATTTGTGGCCCAGTCAACGTTATTCACCACGACATTGAGGTAACCGTCCCCTTCCCAATGGCCGAGATAAAAAGATTTGCCCGAGTTGTTGTAGTTGGTGCGGAGATAACGGGTGAGATTGTACATCTCGTTGTAATCGTTATTTGCCTCGGTGGCGGTGTAAGTGCCGTTTTGGAACGGAGCGTCAGGATTGGAGAACGGATATGCCCAGGCGATAATGTGGCGGAAGGGCATGTCGAAGACCTTGTGGACGTTGGTTTCGTTGCGGGCGAGCGTGTAAAGATCGCTGATGCTGCCAGGCAGACTGTAGCGATATTGTTTGGCGAAGTTGGGGCCGAGATACATTTTGATGGTATCGCTGCCCATGTCCTGAATGGCCTGGGCGGTCTCGACGAGGACGGTGTTGGTGGTAAATTTGTAGAGAGCGGCGAAAGTTTGGGTGCCGACGCGGGTGTTGTATTTATCGACTGAAGGATCGGAGAGAGGGGCGGCGAGGAGGTTGACTTGCAGTGAGAGCAGCAGGAAGAAGAAACTCCAAACTCCAAACCTCAAACTCCTGTTTCCGACAAAGTTTGCGACAAAGTTTCGGAAAAGCCTTCTGAAGCTTCCTGGCTGAGTTGACATTGTAACCATTCTAATACGAAAGAGACTGGCTATCCAGCTGGGATGACGGATGACCAGAACATGTTCATTGCCCTTCCTCTGTTTGTGTCCCATTAGAAAAAGGGCGGGAGCACTTTTCAGCACTCCCGCCCGGTGATGATTAATTATCGGACTTTGACCCGGAAGAACTGCTGCGGACCAGTGACGTTGTTGGTGTAAGGCGAAGTCGCGCCGAACACGTTATTGGTGGTGTATGGGCCGGCGACCTGCGTAGCCGATTCGAGCGTGCCCGAAGGCCAGGTCAGGACCAGCTTGTGATTGATGAGCTGGGCATTGATGCTAACCAGCGATGAACTGATAGGCGCATAGCTCTGGAACACGTTGTTAGACGCGACGGTCATGTAGCTTGCCCAAACCCAGTTCGATGACGAATTGCCGGCGCGGATTCGCGATTCATCAAGCAGGCCGTTTATCGGGAACGAACCGCCGACGAGCGTGCCAAGGTTCACGTGGTTGGCCACAGTGCCGAAGTCGTTGCGCACGGAGCCGGTGCCGGCAACTTCGAAGCCGTCAACATACAGGTGGGCGTTGCTGTTGGTGCGATTTATGGAGGCGGTGATCAGGTGCCAAACCCCGAAGCTCACCGCGCCGGTGCCGGTATGGAACGTGGGCGTATTGCCAGCACCGTTGCCGGTTTCGAGGATGAGTTCCTGGTCAGTGGTATTGAACGAATTAACGAACAGACCGAAGCCACTCGAGTTGCCACCCGCCTTGTTGGCCCAGATGGACTGAATGTTGCTGGCGTTCGGGTCGAGGTTCACCCAGGCCGACACGGTGAACGCATCGTCCAGGGTGCTGATGACTCCAGCATCGAGAGAGGAGCCGCTGAAAAGTTCACCGGTTCCGACGATTCCCACGGCAGGCGTCGGCAGAGTGCCGGTGAGCGCCGGATACTGAAGGCTGCTGTCGAGGAATGGGAACGCGCTTTCTTTCAGGTGATAAACGACATCGAAGGAAGGCAACCCTTCAAAGGACTGCGGCACCCAGACAGCGCCGTTGGTCTGAGAAGCGGGCATGGTAGCCGCTGGATTGCCCCAATAAGCCCAAATGACTGAGTTGGAGGCAAATTGCGGAACCTGCACCCAAATCGGAGAGGTGCCGCCGATATTCCACTGGTCGATCTCGTGCGAGAGCACGTTGGTGCCGGTTGCATCCGTGAAGCGGACATCATCACCCGTGGGCGAGGCGACCTGGGCATAGGCGAAGCCTGGCACGTTGGTGCCGAGCTTCACGAGCAGCGGGAAGTCCTGCAATGTCTCGCTGCGGTTATATCCGCTCAGACTGATTTGCATTTTGTAGTTGTAATCGAGCGGATTGAGTGTGGGTCGGGCAACGCCGACGTTGGTGGCTGTGGTCGAGAGCGCGAAGCCATACGCATTCGTGACGTTGACTGCATACAGGTTCGTGCCTGGCAGCGTTGTGAAACTGTAGCTGGAGCTGGTAGCGCCCGGGACGGGCGTGCCGTTCCGCGTCCATTGGAATTGGAATGGGGCCGAGCCGCTCAGCGAGGGCGTGTAGGTGAAAGAGGCAGGCGAATAATTCATGTAGAACGCCGGCTGTAGTGTGTCGAGAACCGGCGGCCCTTGATTCACGTTCAAGGAGGTGTTGGTGGTGGCGCTGCCATAAAGGTTCGCGACGGTCAGCGTGTAAGTGCCCGATTGAGAAGGCTGCACGTTGGTGATGTTCAAAGTGGCGTTTGTGCCGTAGGGGATGGGCGTGAAGTTATTATCGTACCATTGATAATTCAAAGGCGCAGTACCGGTTGCGGAAGCCGAGAATGAGAAAGTCGCGCCCTGATTGGTATCCAGATTGAAAGGCGTTATCTGCGTAATCAGCGGCGCTATGCCGGCAGCGAAGTAATGATTGGCCACCTGCGTTGAGGTCAGCGCGTAATTGTAAACGGCGACATCATTGATTTTACCAAGGAACTGGAAGTCGAGGTTTGTCCTGGCATTGTCAGCGGACTCGCGAGCGCCGATACTGAGCGGGCGCGAACTGCTGAGGATGCCGCTGTTCGCGGTGATGTTGGCGCTGGCGAGTTGGACGCCATCCATATAGAGGTAAATTTTACCGTTGGGCTGGTCACAAACGCCGACGATGTGGTGCCACGGCTGGCCGGGTTCGTTGGCAATTGTCCTGGTAGAGCTTGCGACCGCAGTTACACCAGCGGCATTCCGGACAAAGAACCGGACGGCGCCGCCAGATGCGCCGGTATCGAGAACAAACTGCTCGCCGCCGTTCCCGTATCCAAGCGCGACGATGGCATTGCCGCCGTTGAGGAAGAGATACTCGAGGACCCATGCCTCGACCGAGAATTGGCCGCTGGCCCCGTTGGTGACGCCGAAGTTCAGGTAGGTCGGAACATTGCCGGCATAATCATTATTCGGCGGGTAATCGCCGAATTCGGCCGCAGTCTCAGTAGGATCACTGGCCGCAGAGTAGCCAGATTGTCCGAGCAGCGTGTTGGTGTAACTGGCGTTGTAGCCGCCCGCATAGTCGTAGGCGGTAACCCCAGCGTTCCCGTTGCCGAGACTGTTATCCGGCTCATTCAAGCGCCAGTAGGCGACTGGATGGTCAGCCAAAGCTGCTTGCGGGAACGGCGCGGCCGGATTGGCCACAACAGCGAAGGTAATGGCGCTGATAGCTGTCGGACCAAAACTGTTCGTGACGCTGCAGGTGTAGGTGTTGGTGCCGATAGTCGCCGTGCTGGGCGGGTAGCTGGAAGCTGTGGCGCCGGGGATTGGCGACCCGTTTTTCGACCAGAGATAGCTGATGGGAGCCGGACCAAACGCGCTGACCTGCAGAGTCGGTGAAGTGCCCTGGAAAACACGGATGTCGGTGGGCGATTGCTGCACGATCTGAGGAGGACCGACGACCACGAGTTGCGCCACCGAACTGGTCACCGCGCTCAAGGAGTTGGTCACCACTACGAAGTAGAAGCCTGAGTTGGCCAGGGTGGCGGGGGCGAAGACGAGACTCGAGTTGGTCTGGCCCGACACAGCCGTCACGAGGCCGCTGTTGATGTTGGTTTGATACCATTGATAAGCCGGCGAGGTGCCGCGAGCGACCACAGGAATCGAAACGGTGGTATTGACGTTGTTGGTGACGGCTGCGGGAGGCTCGATGACAATTGACACCAGCACACCTCCAGCAGCGCTATATATTTGCTGGATTTGAGCGCTGGTTAGAGCGTTGGTGAAGTAAGCGACCTGCGCGACTTGTCCATCGAAATAGCGCAAGGAAGCGGTGTTGGGGCTCGGAGTGGTGTTCTGGGGATTGCCGCCGATGAGGGCGTCGAGCGTTCAACCCGCGATGCTGCCGACTGCGCCATTAGTCCGGGCGAGCGTGCCATCAAGGTAAAGGGAGGCCGTTGAACCATCGGAGACACCGGCGATAAAGTGCCAGTTGCCGTCGTTGAGCAGCGCGCCATTCGTGAGCACGTCGGTGATATTCGTGAACTGAATCTCGGGGCCGTTGCCGGGATTGAAGCGGACGCCGGCGTTGGTGTTATCCATGGTAAGACGCCAGGAACTATTGCCGTGGCTGACAATTTCCTGGAACCGGCCAGGAGCATCCGCGGGAT
>Ga0308174_10001519_pt1 | contig 10896 bp, 7 predicted proteins | sample PhyPR2_FD_203894 | JGI IMG/M metagenome (GOLD analysis project Ga0308174, IMG submission 203894) | Soil microbial communities from UC Gill Tract Community Farm, Albany, California, United States - DLSLS.P.R2 | ecosystem: Environmental > Terrestrial > Soil > Agricultural land | place: USA... | reverse complement strand
GGTGACGCCGCGCCGTTCCGCATATTCTTCCAGTTGGTCGCGTCCGATACGAGCGACGCCAAAATACTGGCTGTCGCGGTATCCGAAGTAGAAGCCAGATACCGCTGACGTCGGCAGCATGGCGAAATTCTCGGTCAGCGTCACCTCGCCGGGATGGCCGCCGAGCATCTCGAACAGCACCGGCTTCAGGCTGTGATCAGGGCAAGCAGGATAGCCAGGCGCCGGACGTATGCCTTCGTACTTTTCCCGAATAATCTGCTCGTTCGACAACTGCTCCTCGGCATAGCCCCAGATGCGATTGCGCACCTCGGCGTGCAGCACCTCGGCGAAGCTCTCCGCGAGGCGGTCAGCCAAGGCCTTGAGCAGAATGTCTGAATAATCGTCATTCTCAGCCTTGAACCGCTCCAGATGCGGCTCCAGTCCATGAATCCCGACGGCGAACCCGCCGATCCAATCCTCGCCCTCCGGATTGATGAAGTCCGCGAGGCACATGTTCGGACGGCCTTCGCGCTTCTTCACCTGCTGACGCAGGAACGGCAGCCGGGTCCAATCATTGCCGGCAAGCACAAGCACGTCGTCGCCCTCGCGCTTGCAGCGCCACAGCCCAACGGTCGCCTTGGGCGTGACCCAGCGCTCGGCGATAATCTGGTCGAGCATCTTCTGCGCATCGGCGAACAGGTTGCGCGCGCTTTCGCCGACAATCGGATCATCGAGGATGGCGGGATAATTGCCCGCCAGTTCCCATGCGCGGAAGAACGGCGTCCAATCGATCGACGTCTTGAGATCGCGAAGCGGCCATTCGCCGATATGATGCAAGCCCGGGCCGAGCGGCGGACGGGCCTGCCCCGACGGGTCATAAGGGAATGCGTTCGCGCGAGCTTCGCTGAGCGGCGCAAGCTCGCTCTGGCCGCTGCGCTCGCGCGACTTCCGCAGCTTCTCGTAATCCTCGGCAGTATTCTCGATCAGTGGCTCGCGCTGGGTATCGGATACCAACGATGAGGCGACGCCGACAGCGCGGCTGGCATCGAGCACATGGATCACCGGACCTTCGTAAGCTGGATCGATGCGCAGCGCCGTGTGCGCCTTGCTCGTCGTCGCGCCGCCGATCAGGAGCGGCGTCTTCAGGCCTAGGCGCTGCATCTCGCCCGCGACCGTCACCATCTCGTCGAGCGACGGCGTGATAAGGCCCGACAGCCCGATCATGTCGGCATTGTTGTCGTTCGCCGCCTTGAGGATGTCCTGCCACGGCACCATCACGCCGAGATCGATGACCTCGAAACCGTTACACTGCAGAACGACGCCGACGATGTTCTTGCCGATGTCGTGGACGTCGCCCTTCACGGTGGCCATGACGACGCGGCCTTTGCCTTGCGTCGCGCCGGTGCGCTCCTTTTCCGCCTCGATGAAGGGGATGAGGTGCGCGACTGCCCGCTTCATCACGCGAGCCGACTTCACCACCTGCGGCAGGAACATCTTGCCCGATCCAAAGAGGTCGCCGACGACGTTCATGCCGTCCATGAGCGGCCCCTCGATGACCTCGATCGGTCGGTCGAATGACTGACGCGCTTCCTCCGTATCGTCGACGATGTGCGCGTCGATGCCTTTCACAAGCGCGTATGACAGCCGCTCTCCGACCGGCAAAGAGCGCCATTCGGCGAGCTTCTTTTCCTCGGCCTCGTCGGTGCCCTTATACCTCTCGGCGAGCGCGATCAGCCGCTCTGTAGCGTCGTCACGCCGATCGAGAATGACGTCCTCGCAGGCCTCCCTCAGCTCGGGATCGATGGCGTCATAAACCTCGAGCTGCCCGGCATTGACGATGCCCATGTCCATGCCGGCGGGAATTGCGTGGTAGAGAAACACGCTGTGCATCGCCCGGCGAACCGGCTCATTACCCCGAAACGAGAAGCTGAGGTTCGAAAGACCGCCGCTGATGTGAACGCCGGGGCAACGCCTGCGGATCTCGCGCGCGCCCTCGATAAAGTCCATCGCGTAGCGCCGATGCTCGTCGATGCCCGTCGCGACCGCGAAGATGTTCGGGTCGAAGATGATGTCGTTGGCATCAGTGCCGTCGGCGACGAGCAGCTTGTATGCACGCTCGCAGATGCTGACTTTGCGCTCGGCCGTATCGGCCTGTCCGACCTCATCGAAGGCCATCACGACGATGGCCGCGCCATAGGCCCGGCACTTGCGCGCAAGCTCCAGGAACGGCCCCTCGCCTTCCTTCATGCTGATCGAGTTCACGATCGGCTTCCCGGGCACGCACTTCAGCCCAGCCTCGATCACGCTCCATTTGGAACTGTCGACCATGACGGGGATGCGCGCGATGTCGGGCTCGGCGGCGATTCGACGAAGGAAGATGCTCATCGCCTCGGCGCCGTCGAGAAGCGCCTCGTCCATATTGACGTCGAGAATTTGCGCGCCGTTCTCAACCTGATCGCGCGCCACCTCGACAGCTGCCTCATAGTCGCCGGCGAGGATCAACTTCTTGAAACGCGCGGAGCCGGTGACGTTGCAGCGCTCACCAATATTCACAAAGCGCGCGCCTGCGCCGGCTTCATTCACTCTGGTCATCTCCATGGTTCGAATAGCGCGTCAGGCGGCGATCAGCATCGGCTCGAGCCCGGCGAGCAACGTGCCCCGCTGAGCGGCCGGGACGGCGCGCGGCGTGCAATCGCGCACCGTCCCGGCGATTGCGGCGATGTGCTCCGGAGTCGTTCCGCAGCAGCCGCCGACGATATTGACGAGCCCGCTCTCACCCCATTCACACACCTGCCGCGCGGTCTCCTCGGCAGCCTCGTCATATTCTCCGAGTTCGTTGGGTAGGCCGGCGTTGGGGTAAGCCATGACCAGCGCGTCAGCGACAGCCGATAGCGCCGCAAGATGCGGCCGAAGCTGCGCCGCGCCGAACGAACAATTGAGGCCGATGGTCAGCGGCCGGGCATGACGCACGGACGCCCAAAAAGCCTCGACCGTGTGGCCGGAAAGATTGCGGCCACTGAGGTCGGTTAGCGTCATCGAGACCATCAGCGGAAGCTCGCGCCCGAGCGCCTGCTCCGCCTCGAGGCCAGCCATGATAGCCGACTTGGCATTCAGCGTGTCGAACACCGTCTCAATGAGGATGAAATCGACGCCACCTTCAACCAGCGCGTCGATTTGCTCGCGATAGATCGCCTTCACCTCGTCGAAGTCGACTTCGCGGAAGCCTGGATCGTTGACGTCGGGCGACAGCGAGAGCGTCTTGTTTGTCGGGCCCAGCGCCCCCGCAACCCAACGCGGCTTGCCGTCCTTCGCTGAATAGCGGTCCGCTACCTCGCGCGTGATCCGCGCAGCCTCCTGGTTGATGCGGCCCACCAGCGCTTCCGCACCATAGTCCGCCTGGCTGATGGCATTGGCGTTGAACGTATTCGTCGCGAGAATCTCGGCGCCAGCCTCCGCGAAGCTTTCGCAAATCGAGCGGACGACCTCCGGCTTGCTGATGTTCAGAAGGTCGTTGTTGCCTTTCTGATCCTTCAGCAGGTCGAGCCCGCCGCAATAATCGGCCGCCTGCAGCTTACGCGCCTGCACTGAGGTGCCGTAGGCGCCGTCCTTTACGATAATGCGCTTGGCCGCCTCGGCCCGGAGCAGTTGGGATGCACTCATGACTTTTTGGCCCTCACGCCCAGCAGGTGGCAAATCGCGTAGCTGAGCTCTGCGCGGTTCAAGGTGTAGAAGTGGAAGTGCCTGACGCCGCCAGCGTAAAGTTGCCCGCAAATTTCGGCAGCGACCGTGGCGGCAATCAGCTGGCGAGCGGACGGCAAGTCGTCGAGGCCTTCGAACAGCTGATCCAGCCACTGCGGAATACTTGCGCCACAGGTCTGAGCAAATCGGCGCGTCGTCGCGACGTTCGACACCGGCAGGATGCCCGGGACGATCTCGACATCGATCCCCGCCGCGGCTGCCTCGTCACGAAAACGGAAGAAGCAGTCCGACGAGAAGAAGAACTGCGTGATGGCGCGGTCGGCGCCGGCGTCCACCTTCCGTTTCAAATTCTCGAGATCGAACGAGCGGGTCGACGAGTCCGGATGCATCTCCGGGTAAGCCGCCACGGAGATGTCGAACGGCGCGACCTTCTTCAAACCCTCTACAAGTTCAGCCGCGTCGCGATAGCCTTGCGGATGCGGCTGGTACTTTGAGCCGGCCTCAGGAGGGTCACCGCGAAGCGCGACGATATTGCGGACGCCGAGCTCCCAATATTCGCGCGCGATATCGTCGATCTCACCGCGGGCTGCGGCGACGCAGGTCAGGTGCGCGGCAGGTGTGAGTGGGGTTTCCTTGAGGATGCGCTCGACCGTCTGGTGGGTGCGCTCTCGGGTGGATCCGCCGGCGCCATAAGTGACCGACACGAAACGCGGCTGTAAGGGCGCGAGTGTCTGAACCGATTCCCACAGCGTCTCGGCCATCTTGTCTGTCTTGGGCGGAAAAAACTCGAAGCTGACCTGGATGTCGCCGCGGGCCTCCGCGAACAGCGGGAGGTGCTGCTGCAATCGTTCGTACGCGTTCATGCCGCCCTCCGCTGCCGAGCGCCGAGCTTGGCGCCTCGCCACAAAGTCACCGTTAATTCTCCGCCCTCGAGATGCTCGACATGATCCACTTCGAGAGCGGCGGCGGCAAACCAGCCCCTCATGACCTCGTCCTCGAAGCCGAGGCGGATGTGCGCGTCGGTAGAACGCAGCTCTTCCCGCTCGTGCGCCGCGAAATCGACGACCAGCAGCGTGCCGCCCGGCGCAAGCACGCGCGCGGCCTCGGCGATCGCTGCCGCTGGGGAGTGCGCATAATGCAGCACCTGATGGATGATCACGCTGTCCGCACTGTCGTCCGCCAAGGGCAACGCATACATGTCGCCCTGGCGCAGGCTGGAATGGATGCCCGCAGCTTCGAGCTTCACGCGGGCCAGTCGCAACATTTCGGAAGAACGATCGATGCCGATCGCCTGCACGGCGCGCGGGCCGAACAATTCGATCATCCGGCCCGTGCCGGTCCCGACATCGACCAGACACCCAAGCGTGCGCTTGCCGAGGACACGATCGATCGCCTGCTCGACTTCGCTTTCGGCAACGTGAAGCGAGCGGATCTGGTCCCATACGCCCGCGTGGCCAGCGAAATAGCGGTTCGCGGCGTCAGCGCGCTCGGCCCGGATGCCATCGATACGAGCAGCATCCGAGTAGAAGAGAGCATTCGTCCCCGCGTCCGCCCATTCGTCGATGAGCTTGAAAAGCGCAGCCGCCGGCTCATCATCCGCGAGCGTCAGAAAGACCCAGCTGCCTTCCTTGCGGCGTTTGAGCACTCCGGCGTCGGCAAGGATCTTGAGGTGACGGGAAACGCGTGGCTGGCTCTGCCCGAGGACCTGGGCCAACTCGCCGACGGACAGCTCCATGATTCTTAGCAGCGCGAGGATGCGCAGCCGAGTTGGATCGGCGAGCGACTGGAAACGGTCGGCAAGAGGCAAAACTGTGGTCACGGGATAAGGATATAAAGATATCTTTATATCGTCAATTCATCCAGTAAAAATAATCCCTTGTCCGGGGATAGGGATTGCAGCTATTGCCGCGGATCTGGCTCGATCAATTCAAAAGTTCGGGCTGGGCTGGCGCCCCCCAGGGCGTTTCTAATGGGAGTGGAAGAATTATGAAGAAGGTTGCTCTGACCGTTGCGGTCCTCGCGCTCGGCCTCGCCGCGTGCAACAAGAATAATGCCGACAACAACGCGGCGAACGAGACGGCCGTTGAGACCAACGCCGCCACCGACGTGAACGCTGCGAGCGAGAACGCGACGACGGCTGCTGACAACGCGCTGAACGTCGCTGGCAACGCCGTCGAAAACGCCGGCAACGCTGTCGAGAACGCGCAGAACGCCGTTTCGAACACTGCCGAGAACGCGACGCACTAAGCTTCGCTCAATCGATAGATTGGAAGGGCCGCCCTCACCGGCGGCCCTTTTTTCGTGTCGGGTCAAAGTGGTACTGCGGCCGAGTGAAATATTTGCTTTTGAGCCTTCTGGTCCTTGGCGCGTGCCACAACGAGGGACCTGCAGCACCGACCGCAGAAGAATCGGCTCAGCTCAATGACGCCGAGAACATGCTCGATGACGCCGCCAATGAAGAAGGGCCGGCGGATCGCTCCACCAGCCCTTCCAACAATTCAGACTGAGCGTCGGGCTTAAAAGTCCATTCCGCCCATGCCGCCACCGGCCATCGCCGGAGCCGGCTTGTCTTCCGGCAGCTCGGCTATCGTCGCCTCGGTGGTGATCAGCAGGCCAGCAACCGAAGCCGCGTCCTGCAGAGCCGCGCGCACAACCTTGGTCGGGTCGATGACGCCCGCCTGGACGAGGTTCTCGTAAACCTCGGTCTGGGCGTTGAAGCCAAGCGTCGGGTCATTTCCGTCGATCAGCTTGCCGGCAACCACTGCGCCGTCATGTCCAGCGTTCTCTGCGATCTGCCGCACCGGCGACTGAAGCGCCTTGCGGATGATGTCGATGCCGCGGGTCTGGTCGTCGTTCTCGCCCTTGAGGCCTTCGAGAGCCTTGGTGGCGTAGAGCAACGCAGTACCGCCGCCCGGAACGATTCCTTCCTCGACCGCAGCGCGGGTCGCGTGAAGCGCATCGTCAACGCGATCCTTGCGCTCCTTGACCTCGATCTCGGACGCGCCGCCGACCTTGATCACCGCAACGCCGCCTGCGAGCTTCGCAAGACGCTCCTGGAGCTTCTCACGGTCGTAGTCAGAGGTGGTGGTCTCGATCTGCGAACGGATAGCGCCGACGCGGCCCTCGATGTTCTCGCGGGCGCCGTTGCCGTCCACGATCGTCGTGTTGTCCTTATCGATCGTGACGCGCTTGGCCTGACCGAGCATGTTCACCGTGACGCTCTCAAGCTTGATGCCGAGATCCTCGCTGATCATCTCACCACCGGTGAGGATCGCAATGTCCTCAAGCATCGCCTTGCGGCGATCACCGAAGCCGGGCGCCTTGACGGCAGCGACCTTGAGGCCGCCGCGCAGCTTGTTGACGACGAGCGTGGCCAGAGCCTCGCCCTCGATGTCCTCGGCGATGATCAGGAGCGGACGGCCGCTCTGAACGACTGCCTCGAGGATCGGGAGCATCGCCTGCAGGTTGGAGAGCTTCTTCTCGTGGATCAGGATATACGGATCCGAAAGCTCGACCTGCATCTTCTCAGGATTGGTAATGAAGTAAGGCGACAGATAGCCGCGGTCGAACTGCATGCCCTCGACGACGTCGAGCTCGAATTCGAGACCCTTCGCCTCTTCGACGGTGATCACGCCTTCCTTGCCGACCTTCTCCATCGCTTCGGCGATCTTCTCGCCGACTTCGCGGTCGCCGTTGGCCGAGATGATGCCCACCTGAGCGATCTCCTGGGTCCCCTGGACGTCCTTCGAACGGCTCTTGAGGTCCGCGACGACCTTCTGAACGGCGATGTCGATGCCGCGCTTCAAGTCCATCGGGTTCATGCCGGCTGCAACCGACTTCATGCCCTCGCGGACGATCGCCTGTGCGAGAACGGTCGCGGTGGTGGTGCCGTCGCCGGCAATGTCGTTAGTCTTCGAGGCCACTTCGCGCACCATCTGGGCACCCATGTTCTCGAACTTGTCCTTGAGCTCGATCTCCTTGGCGACGGTGACGCCGTCCTTGGTGATGCGCGGTGCGCCGAAGCTCTTGTCGATCACGACGTTGCGGCCCTTTGGACCGAGCGTCACCTTGACTGCATTGGCGAGGATATCGACGCCGGCGAGAATGCGCTCACGCGCGTCGCGGCTGAATTTCACGTCCTTGGCTGCCATTTGGCTACCCTTTCCGTTTGTCTAAAGTCATTAAAGTCATGGAGAGCGACGCGTTTGGTGTGACGCTAAACGCGGCGCGCAAAGGTCAGCCGACGATCCCGAGGATGTCGCTTTCCTTCATGATGATCAGGTCTTCGCCATCGACGACGACCTCGGTGCCCGACCACTTCCCAAACAGGATCTTGTCGCCAGCCTTGACGTCGAGCGGCGTAACCTTGCCCTCGTCGGAGCGAGCCCCGGAGCCGACGGCAATGACTTCGCCTTCCTGCGGCTTTTCCTTGGCGGTGTCGGGAATGATGATTCCGCCCTTTGTCTTCGCGTCGGCCTCGACGCGGCGGACGAGGACGCGGTCATGAAGCGGCCTGAAACCCATGGGTCGTAACCCCCTTCTTCTATCAAGTTGAACATTGCCGCTGGCACTCCCAACCCGAGAGTGCCAGCGATGAGGGGCATATGGTTGTGCCCCGTTCATCCGTCAACCGGGCTCGAACAAGGCATTTGTTTTTTAACTGTGCGCGAGGCGCGTCAGGCCGATCGTGTCGCGCAGGCTCCATCGGGTCAGCATCAGCATGGCGACTACCGCAAGGCCGCTCGCGAGGCCGATCCAGATGCCTACTCCATTCCAGTCCGCCGCGAAGGCAAGCCAGCTTCCGATGCCGAGCCCTACGCCCCAATAGCCGAATAAGGCGAAGATCAGCGGCCAGCGCGTATCGTGAAGGCCCCGCAGCATGCCGGCACCGATAACCTGTGCTCCGTCGACCAGCTGGAACGCGGCCGCGACCCTGAGGAAGCTGACGGCGAGACCGATCACAACCGCATTTGCCGGCACGTCGTTCAGGAACAATGTCACGAGCCGATGGGGCATGCTCCACATCACCAGGGCCATGCTTCCCATGAAACCGACGCCGATGACCAATGAAGTCGAGCCGGCGCGCGTAATTCCCGCCTCATCCTTGCGGCCGAGTGCCAAGCCAACACGGACCGTGGCCGCCTGCCCTAGCCCCAGCGGCACCATGAACGTCAGTGCAGCCAATTGCAGGGCGATCGCATGCGCCGCGACAGCGGGTGCACCGATCCACCCCATAAAATAGGCGGCAAGCGCAAAGACGCCCATTTCCAGCGCCATCGTCACGCCGATCGGCCAGCCGAGCTTGACCATCGCCAGTGTCCTCTGGCCGTCGAAACGCCACCAGCGGCCGAACAAATGGAAGCGGCGGAACTGCCTGTCGCGCCGGACGAGGACGATCAAACCCCCGCACAAGATGAGCCAGGTGAGCGTGCTCCCGACGCCGCCGCCGAGGAGCCCCAGCGCAGGCAGTCCGAAATGGCCAAAAATAAGTGCCCAGCTCAGTAGAGCATTGAGCGCGATGCCGCCGAGGCTGAGCCATAACACCACCCGCGGCCGCTCGAGTGCCGACACGAAGTTCCGCAAGAGCTGAAACAGAAGCCAGGGCGCCGTGCACCACATGTAAGCGCGGAGGAACGTCTGCCCCTGACTCGCAAGCTCTGGCGCCTGGCCGAGGAGCAGCATCAGCCAGCCGACATGCCACAGCAGCAGCCAATACGGCACAAGGCAGACGAGCAGGATCCAGACGCCTGCCCTGAAGGTGCGGCGGACGTCCCGTACGGCATTGAATCTTTGCCCCAAGGCGGTCGCCATCATTGGCGATGAAGCAATCAGCAGCCCGAGCAGGAGGACGTTCAGGGTAAAGGTCAGGTTGAGCGCGAGGGTTGCGGCCGCCAGCTGGGTAGCCCCAAGGCGGCCCATCAACAGCACGTCCGTGGCCTGAATTGCCTGCTGCGTGACGTTGGCGAGGATCAGTGGCCACGCAAGCGACAGCGTCGCGCGCAGCTCTTTGCCCCACGCGACCGCCCGTTCGCCTGTCGAGAAGGTTGCCGCCTCCATGGAAACGTCATTGCGGGCGCGCAAGCGGCGAAGCAATCCACGAACGAAACAACGGTGATCGGCACGCTCGCAATGGCATGCGTTCTACGCTAGCAACACGGCCGAAGTAGTAGAGGTACCCCAATGCATTTCGCACGCGCGATCTGGAAGCTTCTCGTCGGGATCAAGGACGCGATGGTCCTCCTGATCCTCGTCCTGTTCTTTGTGATGCTCTACGGCGTCCTCTCGATCCGGCCCGCGCCCGTTAAGGACGGTGTGCTGGACCTCGATCTCAAGGGTAATGTCGTCGAACAGCCCGCCCGCGCCCAATGGGCGGACATCGCCGGCGGCGCACGCCCGCAGCAGCTTCGCCTGCGCGACCTCATCGTCGCGCTCCGGCAGGCAAAGACCGACGATCGGGTCAAGGCAGTTGGGCTCGACCTCGACAGTTTCATCGGCGGCGGACAGACGGCGATGGGCGACCTCTCGGATGCAATCCGACAGGTCCGCGACGCGGGCAAGCCAGTGATTGCCTATGGCACGGGATACACCAACGACAGCTACCAGCTTGCCGCTGCCGCATCGGAAGTCTGGCTCAACCCGCTAGGCACCGTAGCGATCGCCGGCCCGGGCGGCACAAACCTTTACTACAAGGGCCTGCTCGACAAGCTCGGCGTGACCGCAAACGTCTATCGCGTCGGCACCTACAAGTCGGCGGTCGAACCCTTCATCCGCAACGACATGTCGCCCGAAGCGCGGCAGAATTACGAAGCGCTCGACCAGGCCGAGCTCGAATCCTGGCGCACGAGCATCAAGCACGCCCGGCCCAAGGCGAATGTCGACGGCTTCCTTCAGAACATGAACGGCGCGATCGCTGCCGCGGGGGGCGACATGGCCAAAGCCGCGGTCTCGGCCGGGCTAGTCGACAAGATTGGCGATCGCACCGCTTATGAAGCTCGTCTGGCTCAACTCGGCGGGACGAACAGCAGCGATCAGGGCGGATATAGCCGGATCAAGCTCGCTTCCTACTTCGCGGACAAGGTCGACCGGAAGTCCACTGGCCCCATCGGCATCGTGACCATCGCCGGGATGATCGTCGATGGCCGTGGCGGCGGAGGCAACGCCGGCGGCGACACGATCGCCAAGGAGATTGACGACGGCGTCCGCAAATATGGCGTGAAG
>Ga0308174_10001517_pt1 | contig 10901 bp, 12 predicted proteins | sample PhyPR2_FD_203894 | JGI IMG/M metagenome (GOLD analysis project Ga0308174, IMG submission 203894) | Soil microbial communities from UC Gill Tract Community Farm, Albany, California, United States - DLSLS.P.R2 | ecosystem: Environmental > Terrestrial > Soil > Agricultural land | place: USA... | reverse complement strand
CGATGTCCACGGCTCCTGCCCCCCGCGCCCGGCCCAGGGGCCGACCAGCGGCCCTGGCTCGTCGTCGGGCAGCAGCGGCTCGCGCAGCGCCAGGTTCAGGTGCACCGGCCCCGGATCCCCCGAGAGCGCACCGGACGCCGTCAGCAGCGCCCGGGCCGTCAGCGACCGCCAGTACCGGTTCTGCGCGGCCTCGCGGCCGGCCTCCGGCACGCCGACGTCGGCCGACCACCGCACCGCGCCGCCGTAGAGGCCGACCTGGTCGATCGTCTGGTTCGCGCCGGTGCCGCGCAGCTCCGGCGGCCGGTCGGCGGTCAGCGCCAGCAGCGGCACACCGCTCGCGTCGGCCTCCAGCACCGCGGCGTGCAGGTGCGCGGCCGCCGTGCCCGAGGTCGTCAGGACGGGCACCGGGCGGCCCGAGGCCTTGGCCAGCCCCAGGGCGAGGAACGCCGCCGTCCGCTCGTCGATCCGGACGTGCAGGCGCAGCCGCCCGTCCCGTTCGGCCGCGGCCAGGGCCAGCGCGACCGGCGCGGACCGCGAGCCGGGCGCCAGGACGGCGTCGGTGACGCCGCCGCGCACGAGCTCGTCGACCAGCACGCGGGCGAACGCGGTGGAGGGGTTCACGCGGCCCGCACCGCGGCCAGCCGCGCGCGCCAGCGCGCCTCGGTCCCGGCGCTCGCCGTCACCGCTGCGAACCGGTCGGGCTCCGGCCGGCAGACGGGCAGCGCGCCGTCGACCGGCAGCAGTGGGGCGCTGCTCACGTCGTCGGTGAACAGGGCGACGGTGGCCAGCCCGCAGGCGAACGGCAGCTCCGGGAGGGCGGCCGCCAGGGCCACCCCGGCGGCGATGCCGACCGAGGACTCCAGCGCCGAGGAGACCACGCACGGCAGGCCGTGCGCCTCCGCCACCCGCAGCGCCGCGCGCACGCCTCCCAGCGGCTGAGCCTTGAGGACGACGACGTCGCACGCCTCCCGGAGGTCGACCCGCAGCGGATCGGCCGCGCGCCGCACCACCTCGTCGGCGGCGATCCGCACATCGATCCGGCGGCGCAGGTCGACCAACTCGGCCAGCGTCGCGCACGGCTGCTCGACGTACTCCAGCCCCACACGGTCCAGCTCGGCGATGCGGGCGGCCGCCGTGTCGACGTCCCAGGCGGCGTTGGCGTCGACCCGGATCGCACCACCAGGGCCCAGGGCGTCGCGGACCGCCTCGACGCGGGCGAGGTCGTCGGCCGGGGTCTGCCCGGGTTCGGCCACCTTCACCTTGGCGGTGCGGCAGCCCGAGGCCGTCACGATCGCGTGGGCCCGCTCGGCGCCGACAGCCGGCACAGTCACGTTGACCGGCACGGAGTCGCGCACCGGGGCCGGCCAGCCCACGACGGCGGCCTCCTCGGCGGCGGCCCACCAGCGGCGGCTCTCCGCGACGTCGTAGTCCCAGAACGGCGAGAACTCGCCCCAGCCGGCGGGGCCGCGCACCAGCACGCCGTCGCGGACGTCGATCCGGCGGAACCGGGAGCGCAGGGGGATCTCGTACACATGCGTCTCCGAGATCACGCCGCACAGCCTAGTTCGGCAGCGCCGTAACCTTGCCCTCGTGGGCGGAAGGCGAGCAGGCGAGGCCGTCCGTCACCTCACCCCCGTGGCCGCCCCCGAGCTCGCCGAGGACGACGTCCGCGCCGCGCTCGACGGCGACCGGCCGCTCGCCGTCCTCCCCGCGGGGCCGCCGGCGGTCGTCGACGCCGCCCGCCGGGTGCTCCGCCCGGAGGAGCCGCTGGAGCCGGGCGCCGATCTCGTCGTCGTCACCTCGGGCTCGACCGGCGGCGGCCGGGCCGTGCTGCTGTCCGCGACCGCCCTGCGGGCGTCGGCGACGGCCACGCACGACCGGATCGGCGGCCCGGGCAGCTGGCTGCTCGCACTGCCGGTCTCCGCGATCGCCGGCCTGCAGGTGCTCTGCCGCAGCGTGCTGGCCGGCCGCACCGCCGCCGTCCTCGCCCCCGGCGAGACCCTTGCGGCCGCTGCCGCCCGGATGCCGGCCGGCGACCGCCGGTACACGTCGATGGTGCCCACCCAGCTGCGCCGGTTCCTCGACACCGAGCCCGACGCGCTGCGCGGTTTCGACGCCATCCTCGTCGGCGGCGCCGCGACCGACCCGGCGCTGCTCGAGCGCGCGCGGCAGGCCGGCGTCGCCGTGGTCACCACCTACGGCATGACCGAGACGGCGGGCGGCTGCGTGTACGACGGCCGGCCGCTCGACGGCGTCCGCGTCCGGGTCGACGACGGCGGCGTGCGGCTGGCCGGTCCGGTGCTCGCCCTGGGCTACCGGCTCGACCCCGAGGCGACCGCGGCCGCCTTCGCCGACGGCTGGTTCGCCACCCGCGACGCCGGCGCTCTGGGCCCCGATGGCCGGCTCACCGTCGCCGGGCGGCTCGACGACGTCGTCGTCACGGGCGGCGTCAACGTCGCACCGGCGGCGGTCGAGGCGGTGCTGCGCACGCACCCCGGCATCGCCGACGCCGTCGTCTTCGGCCGGCCCGACGACGAGTGGGGGCAGCGGGTGGTCGCCGCCGTCGTCGCTGCGGCCGGCGCCGTGCCCGACCTCGCCGAGCTCCGCCGCTGGGTCACCGCCCGCCTCGGGGGCCCGGCCGCACCCCGCGAACTGCACCCGATCGACGCCGTACCGACCCTGCACACCGGCAAGCCGGACCGTCGCGGGGTGGCGGCGGCGCTGCTCGACGACCGATGAGACGACCGATGACAGGAAGTGCGACACCGATGGCCACTCCCGCCCAGTGGCTGGCCGGCGCCCGCCCGCGCACGCTGCCCGCCGCCGTCGCCCCAGTGCTCGTGGGCACCGGCGCCGCGGTCGCGCTCGACGGGTTCCGTCTGCTGCCGGCGCTGCTCGCGCTGGTGGTCGCCCTCGCGCTGCAGGTGGCGGTCAACTACGCCAACGACTACTCCGACGGCCGCCGCGGCACCGACGCCGACCGGGTCGGCCCGATGCGTCTGGTCGGCTCCGGGGCCGCCACCCCGCGGCAGGTGCTGGTCGCGGCGGTGGCGTCGTTCGCGGTGGCCGCCGTCGCCGGCCTCGCCCTGGCCGCGCTGTCGAGCTGGTGGCTGGTCGCCGTGGGCGCGGTCTGCATCGCCGCCGCCTGGACCTACACCGGGGGACCCCTCCCCTACGGGTACCGCGCGCTCGGCGAGGTGTTCGTCTTCGTCTTCTTCGGCCTGGTCGCCGTCGTGGGCACCACGTTCGCGCAGACCCGCACGCTGCCCGGGCTGGCCTTCGCGGTCGCCGTGCCGGTCGGCCTGCTGATCGTGGCGATCCTCGTGGTGAACAACCTGCGCGACATCGACGGGGACGCCGCCGTCGGCAAGCGCACCCTGGCCGTCGTGCTGGGCGACCGCCCCACCCGGATCGCCTTCGCCGGCCTGTTCGTCGCGGCGTTCGCCGTGATCGCCGCGGTCGGGGTCACCCGCCCCTGGGCCCTCGTGGCGCTGCTCGCGGCCCCGTTGGCGGTCCCGCCCGCCCGCACAGCGCTCACCGGCGGCCGCGGGCCGGCGTTGATCGCCGCGCTCCAGGGCACGGGGCTGGTCACGCTCGCGACCGGGGTCCTGCTGGGGGCGGGGCTGGCCCTCAGCGGCTGAGCTACTCGGACTCGCCGCCGCTGAGCCGGGCGCGGAGGTCCTCCTTGGCCTGCTTGCGGGCAAGGCTGCGCGCGGCGAGGCCCTCGTTGAGCCGCTCCCGGGAGGGGCGCAGCGCGAAGTACGAGATCGGCATCGACAGCAGCAGGCCGAAGAGCAGGCCGGACCAGAAGTCCAGGCCCGTCCACCACAGGATCAGGGTCAGCAGCACGAAGATGCCGAGCCGCCCGGTGGTGTACATGAGCAACCAGGGCAGGATCCGCGGCGGTGTGGCGGGGCCGCCCGTCGGACTCGACGGAACCGCGTTCTCAGCCATGCCGGCCCTCCCACTTGGTTGACAGAACGACCGTCGTCCGGGTGCGCGCGACGCCTCTGATCCGGTTCAACGCCCCGATGGTCGCCTCGAGTGCCGGGATGTCGGTCACACGGACCTTGAGGATGTACCCCTCGCTGCCGGCCACCCGCCAGCAGTCCTCGACCTCGGGCAGCGCCCGGAGGCCCTCCACGACACCGGTGTCGTCGACGGCGTCGCTCTCGATCACGCTCACGAGCGCGGTCACGTGCAGGCCGACGGCGTCGGGGTCGAGATCGGCGCGGTAGCCGGTGATCACGCCGGCGCTCTCGAGCTTGCCCACCCGCTCGTGCACGGCGGGCGAGGAGAGCCCGACCTGGCGCGCGAGCTCGGCGTAGCTGGCCCGGCCGTTGGCGCGCAGCAGATCGATCAGCTGCTGGTCGACGGCGTCGATGGCGGTGTCTCCGTCCTGACCCGGTGCGCGGCGAGGCCCAGTGCCCCGCGCTGCTCCGATACGCCACCGAGTATCGCCCGCCGACGTACGCTGAGGTTCGATGAGGGGGTGGGCCCGTGGTGGTCCTGGTGCTACTGGTGGTCGCGGTCGTGGTGGTCGTGCTGGTGATGCGGGCCGCGAGCGCGTCCGGAGGTGCGGGCGGCCGCCCGCAGCGTCCGGTACGGCGTCCCCGACCGACCAGGCCGATGGCACCGGACGACGACCCGGAGTTCCTGCGCGAGCTCGGCCGGCGGGCCAAACGGGACGACGGCTCCCCGACCTGATCAGGCGGCGCGGCGGAAGAACCTGAGCCAGCGGCGGGCGGCTGCTGGGGCGGGCTCCTCGGCGGGCTCCGACCCGTCGTCCGCGGACATCTGCCCGGGCCAGCCCAGGCCACCGCCACCGGGCGGCGGCGAGGCCGGCCAGCCCACGTTGCTGCCGCGGTCGGGCCGCTGGTGCCCGTCACGGTGTGCGCCGGCCGACTCGGCCGGCCGGTGCGCGAGTGCGGCAGCGACGAGCGGGTGCACCGAGCCGCCGTCAGCGGCCGCGTGCCTACCCACGGTGAGCTCCGCACCCCGCGCTGCGAGAGGTCCTCCGTGCGTCCATACAGGCATGGAAGCACGCGGCAACGACATCCGTCACCCGGAAGACGCTCGCCACACCCTCGATCCGGTGACGCTGCGTGAGCCCGCCGGGGCCGCGCAGGCTACTTGGGCAGGCCGGCGTAGCTGTGCAGGCCGGTCGACACCATGTTCACGTAGAGCAGGTTGAACACCATGACGACCAGGCCGGTGACGTTGACCCACGCCGCCGGGCGGCCCCGCCAGCCGGCGGTGGTGCGGGCGTGCAGGTAGGCGGCGTAGACGACCCAGGCGATGAACGCCCACGTCTCCTTCGGGTCCCAGCCCCAGAACCGGCCCCAGGCGCTCTCGGCCCAGATCGCGCCGGCGATGACCGCGAACGTCCAGATCGGGAAGCCGAAGACCGCGGTGCGGTGGGCGACCCGGTCGAGGGTGGCCGCCGAGGGCACCCGGGCCAGGATGCTGTCGGGACGCGCCGTGCCCTCGGCCAGCTTCGCCTCGTACCGCGAGCGGGCGAGGTAGGCCATGCTCGCGATGCCGCTGACGAAGAAGATGCCGAAGCCCAGGATCGCGCTGGTCACGTGCACGGCCAGCCAGCTCGAGCGCAGCGCCGCGACCAGCGGGCCCGCCTCGGCGTAGAGGAACAGCCCGATCAGCACCATGGCGAGGACGACGGGACCGAGCACGAACGCGCCGAGATGACGCACGGCCGGCATGCGGATCGCGAAGACCAGGAACGAGACCACGGCGACGAGCACCATCGCGGTGCCGAACTCGTACATGTTGCCCCAGGGCAGCCGCCCCGTGGCCAGCCCGCGCGTCACGAGCACGCCCACGTGGGTCAGCGCGCCGAGCACGGCGACCGACACCGCGACCTGGCCCCATCGGCGGCTCTGCGCGGGCTCGGCCGGCTCCGGCGACAGCGGCACGGCCGGTGCGCCTGCACCGGCCCCCACCAGCTCCGGCGTGCGGGCCGGGCGCCGGCCGAAGGCGAGCTGGGCGCAGAAGGCGAGGACGGCGACCGAGTACAGCGCCACGCTGATCGAGAACAACCGGTCCGACAGTGCGGCCAGGGACGGGTCAGGAGTCACGCGGGGAGACCTCCGGTTTCGATGCGCGAGCGCCGAGTGCGGCGTCCAGGTCGTCGGTGAGAGCGGCGAACCGCGGCCCGCTCTCGCCGCTGCCCCGGGTGAGCGTGGCGACCGTCAGCACGGTACCGCCGCCGTCGGGGGCGGGGACGACCCGGGCGAACACCCGCTCCCGGCGAAGGAGCAGCATGCCGAGCAGGCCGAGGAGCAGCGAGATCGCCGAGCCGAGCACCCAGTACTCCCCCGGGTCGTGGGAGAACTGGAGGGCCGCGAACTCCTTGAAGCCGGTGAAGCCGATCGTCGTGCCGTCGGGCAGCGTCATCGTCTGCCCCACCGTCAGGTTGGCGGCGCCGACCTTGGTCAGCTGACCGCGCGAGATCGCCGAGGGGTCCAGCGAGTAGACCGACTGCGGGATCCCGGAGTCCAGACCCAGGTAGCCCTGGTAGGCGAAGATCGCGACCTCCGGCGCCAGCGGGCGCGGGTCGACCGAGGTCAGGATCTTGTTCTGCACCAGACCGGTGGGCGCGAACAGCCCCTGCAGGGCCAGTTGCTTGTTCTTGCCGGCCCCCAGGTCGGGCAGCTTCAGGGCGCCCTCGCTGCTCATCGTCTTCTGGTCCGTGGGCAGGAACGGCACCGACACGTCGGTGAACTTCGTGCCGTCGGGCAGCGTGACAGCGAACGTGGGGCTGAAGCCGTGACCGGTGACGTAGACCCGGTCGCCGTCGGCCCGCAGCGGCGAGTTGACGCCGATCGTCGCGTCCGTGTCGGTCTGCCCCGGCGCCCCGTAACCGATCGTCGCGGTGAACGACGAGGCCGTCAGGTTCGGCTCGTACTGCGCGCGGAAGTCGTGCAGGTCGATGCACAGCGGCGTCAGGTCGGCGCCGTCGACCAGCGGCCCGGACGAGTAGGTGTCGTACTGCTGGAACGAGTTGCAGAAACCCTGCCCCTCGGTGACCAGGATGCTGCCCTCGTAGCCCCAGAGCTTGCCACCGGCCAGCCCGAGCAGCAGCGCCACCAGCGAGAGGTGGAACAGCAGGTTGCCGGTCTCCTTGAGATAGCCCTTCTCGGCGGAGACCTCCGGACCGGACCGACCGTCGCGCCGGACGACGCGGTACCGGCGGACGCGGAGCTCCTCCTCGACCACGTCGAGGGCGGCGGCGCCGGCCAGCGGCGTCGTCAGGGTGCCCGAGTCGGGCAGCCGGAGCAGGTGCCGCGGCGCCGGCGGCGGCGCGGCGCGCATCGCCCGCGCGTGGTCCAGCGCGCGCGGCAGCACGCAGCCGATCAGCGAGACGAAGAGCAGCAGGTAGACCGCGGCGAACCACGGCGAGCTGAAGACGTCGAACAGGTAGAACCTGTCCAGCCACGGCGCGAGCGTCGGGTGGTCGGTGAAGTACTGGGAGACGTTGTTCTTCGACAGCGACCGCTGCGGCAGCAGCGAGCCCGGGACGGCGGCCAGCGCGAGCAGGAACAGCAGCACGATCGCGGTGCGCATCGCCGTCAGCCGGCGCCACCAGTGCAGCAGCGTGGCAGCCACCCGCCGGCCGGTGGACGGGCGGGCGGGCGGCGGCGTCGCCGCGGACGGCCGCGGCGGAGCGGTGGTGACGGTCACAGGCTGGACTCCCCCAGTCCGGTGGTGGCCAGCCAGGAACGCAGCCAGCTCATGAGCTCGGTCCAGGCGCCGGTCAGCAGCAGCACGCCGACCAGCACGAGGATCGCCCCGCCGACCCGGGTGACCGTGCGCGCGTGGGTGCGCAGGAAGCTCGTCGCGCCCATCGCCCAGCGGGCGCCGAGCGCGACCAGCACGAACGGCACGCCCAGGCCCAGGCAGTAGGCGACGCTGAGGATCGCGCCCCGCGCCGCGGTGCCCTGGGAGAAGGCCAGCGAGTAGACCGCGGCCAGCGTCGGCCCGAGGCACGGCGTCCAGCCCAGGCCGAAGACGATGCCCAGCAGCGGCGCACCGGCCAGCCCCGCGGCCGGACGCATCGACAGCCGCTTGGTGCGCTGCAACAGGGGCAACCAGCCGAGGAAACCCAGCCCCACGAGGATCGTCACGACGCCGAAGACACGGTCCAGGACGTCGGCGTGCTGGAGCAGCAGCCGGCCCAAGCCGCCGAAGGCCGTTCCGACGGCGACGAAGACGACGGTGAAGCCGAGCACGAACAGGACGGCGCCGAGCACCATGCGGGCCCGCGGCGAGCGCTCGTCGGCGCGCACCGCGGTCGCCGTCGTCCCGCCGCCCCCGGAACGGCTGCTGGCGGTGGCGGGCGTGCCGGCGCCCACGAGCCCGGCGACGTAGGAGAGGTAGCCGGGCACCAGCGGCAGCACGCACGGCGAGGCGAAGCTGATCAGCCCCACCAGCGCCGCCACGGCCGCGGCGACGAGGAGGGGCCCGTCGGTGACCAGCCCGCTGAAGGTGTCGCCCACGCTCACCCCTCCTTCAGGACGCGGTCGATGACATGACGCAGGTCCGCCTGCTTCACCTCGCCGGTGTACACCGCGGCGACCCGGTCCTGGCGGTCGAGCACGATGGTCGACGGGATGGCGTTCGCCGGGTAGTCGCGGAACGCCAGGGCCACCTCGCCGCGCGGGTCGTAGACCGACGGGAACTCGATGGCGAAGCGCTTCATGAAGGCCAGCGGGAACTGCTCGCTGGTCTCCTTCACGTCCAGCCCGACGAACTGCACGGCCTGGCCGCGCACGGCGGCGTAGACCTGCTGGAACTGCGGGGTCTCCACCCGGCAGGGGGCGCACCACGAGCCCCAGAAGTTGAGGACGGCGACCTTGCCGTGCAGCTCGCGCGAGGAGAAGTTCCCGCCACCGACGAGCTTCCCGGTGAAGACCGGCGCCGAGGCGCGCTTGTCCACCGGGATCACCTCGCCGGCGGGGGTGCCGGCCACGAAGCGGAACTCACCGCCGTTGTTCACGGCGACGGCGCCCGAGCCGGTCGAGCAGCCGGCGAGGACGACGAGCAGGCCGAGGACGACGGGCAGCAGCCGAGCTCTCATGCGCCGGGCACCGCATCGGGGTCGGTGGCGCCGGCCGGCTCGGCGTAGGAGAGCCCGGTGAACTGGTCGCCCTCGTAGGTCAGCGACGTGACGCTGGCCAGGCCGCACTGCCGGTGGCGCGGATCGTGCACGTAGCGGCGTCCCTCGAGGTGCAGCCGAAGGGTCCAGATCGGCAGCTGGTGGCTGACCAGGACGGCCGCGCTGCCGCGGGCGGCGTCGCGAGCCGCCTCGACGGCGAGCAGCATCCGCGTGGCGATCTCCACGTAGGGCTCGCCCCACGACGGGCGGAACGGGTTGCGCAGCTTCCACCAGTGCCGGGGGTCGCGCAGCGCGCCGTCGCCGACGCCGACCCGCAGCCCCTCGAAGGCGTTCGCGGCCTCGATCAGCCGCTCGTCGAGGGTGACGGGCAGGTCGAGGGTCGCGGCGATCGGGCGCGCGGTCTGCTGCGCGCGCTCCAGCGGGCTGGACACGAGATGGGTGACCCCGCGGCCGGCGAACCAGGCCGCCACCTTCTCGGCCATGGCCTCACCGTCGGAGGAGAGCCGGAAGCCCGGCAGCCGGCCGTAGAGGATCTTGTCGGGGTTGAACACCTCGCCGTGCCGGAGCAGGTGGACGACGGTCGTCCCGCTCACCGCGGCCCCGCCTCGGCGGCGGCCCGCGCGGCGGCCGGGAGGGCCGACAGGACGCGGTCGAGCGCCTCGCCGGACAGCGCCGCGTTGACGAACCACGCCTCGAACGCCGACGGCGGCAGGTAGACGCCCCGGGCCAGCAGCGCGTGGAAGAAGGCGGTGAACTGGGCGGTGTTCTGCGTGCGGGCGTCGTCGTAGGTGCGCACCCGGCGCTCGTCGGGCACGAAGAAGATCGAGAACATCGAGCCGGCCTGCTGCACCCGGTGCGGCACGCCCGCGGCGAACAGTGCGGCGCTGGCCGCCCCCCGCAGGACGGCGGACACCTCGTCGCAGTGCGCGTAGACCGCGTCGGTGCAGTGCCGCAGCGTGGTGAGCCCGGCGGCGACCGCGACCGGGTTCCCCGACAGCGTGCCCGCCTGGTACACCGGCCCGCTCGGCGCGAGCTGCTCCATCAGGTCGGCGCGACCGCCGAAGGCCGCCGCGGGCAGGCCCCCGCCCATGACCTTGCCGAAGGTGAACAGGTCGGCGTCCACGGGGTCCACGCCGTACCAGCCCGAGCGGGACACCCGGAAACCGGTCATCACCTCGTCCATGATCAGCAGCGCACCGTGCCGCGCGGTGATCGCCCGCAGCGCGGCGTTGAAGCCGTCGAGCGGCGGGACGACGCCCATGTTGCCGGCGGCCGCCTCGGTGATGACCGCGGCGATGTCGGCGCCGCGCTCGGCGAAGGCCGCCTCCACCGCGGCGACGTCGTTGTAGGGCAGCACGATGGTGTCGGCGGCCGCCCCGGTGGTGACGCCGGGGGTGTCGGGCAGGCCGAGCGTCGCGACGCCCGAGCCGGCCGAGGCCAGGAGCGCGTCGACGTGGCCGTGGTAGCAGCCGGCGAACTTCACGACCAGGGGCCGGCCGGTCGCGCCGCGGGCCAGCCGGACCGCCGACAGCACCGCCTCGGTGCCGGAGTTGACCAGCCGGACCCGCTCCACCGGCGGCATCCGGTCGCGGATCTCCTCGGCCAGGTCCAGCTCGCCCTCGGTGGGGGCGCCGAAGGAGAGCCCGCGCTTCGCGGCGGTCTGCACGGCGTCGACGACGGCCGGGTGCGCGTGGCCGAGGATCAGCGGGCCCCAGGAGCCGACCAGGTCGACGTAGCGGCGGCCGTCGGCGTCGGTGATCCAGGG
>Ga0308174_10001515_pt1 | contig 10910 bp, 8 predicted proteins | sample PhyPR2_FD_203894 | JGI IMG/M metagenome (GOLD analysis project Ga0308174, IMG submission 203894) | Soil microbial communities from UC Gill Tract Community Farm, Albany, California, United States - DLSLS.P.R2 | ecosystem: Environmental > Terrestrial > Soil > Agricultural land | place: USA... | reverse complement strand
GGGCCGGCCGCTCTCCCGCGGGGTCGACCTCCCACAGCGCCGACTGCCACTTCTTCTTCTCGGGATCGAGGGTCTGCACCGAGATGGCCAGCCGTGCCCCGTCGGCGGAGAGGGCCAGCGCCCCCACCCGGGGCAGCGCGACGTAGTCGGCCAGGGTCGCGAACGGGCTGGTCGCAGCGCCGGTGGGCGTGGGGCCGGCCTCGGGGCTGGATTCAGAAGCGGGCAGGCTCACCGGTGCCTTCTCTCGCGGGGGAGCGGATGTCGCCTCCACCGTAGTGAGCCGTCCGGCCACGACGCGGCCGACCGTCCACCGGCCGTCCGGCAGTGTGGTTCAGGCCGCCGGCAGGAACCGGCGCACTTTGCCGGTCCGATCGTCGCGAGGCAGGCCGGACACCGCCCGCACCGTCGCTTCGGCGCCGGACAGATCGGCCCAGGGAGTCGCGCAGCTCGCTCCCGAGCACGGCGCAGTTCAGGCCGCGCAGCGCGACGACGTCGACGGCGATGCCACGGGCGGTCTGCCGGACCTGGTAGTCGAGCAGGTCGGGCCGCTGCACGAGCACCGAGCGGACCACCAGCGGATGCACGGCCACGGCGCCGAAGCCCCCGACGATGCGGGGCCGCGGCTCGCGGGGGCGCGATCGGTCAGTGCAGGGCGGCCACCTCGACCGGCAGCCGGGCGCTGTCGCCGGCGCTGACGAACACGTGCTGGGCGACGCCGGGCGGCAGCAGCTGCCCGTCGAGGCTGACCGAGTTGCCGACCAGCCGGGCCACCACGGCGGCGCCGGGTCGCACGCCCTGCTCGGCGAGCACCCGCAGCAGTTCCGCGTTCTCCTGCAGCTGCTCGCTGATCCGCCGGACCACCACCGGGCGGCCGTCGACGGTCGCGCTCGTCGACAGCAGTGCGAGGGAGTCGCGCGCCGTGGCCGTCTCGCCCCACAGTGCGGGGTCGCCGCGCAGGGCGTCGAGCCCGGGGATCGGGTTGCCGAACGGGGAGACCGTCGGGTTGCCGAGCAGGGTGAGCAGCTTGCGCTCCACCGCCTCGCTCATGACGTGCTCCCAGCGACAGGCCTCCTCGTGCACGTCGGCGTAGTCGAGACCGATGACGTCGACGAGCAGGCACTCGGCGAGGCGGTGCTTGCGCATGACCGCGGTGGCCAGCGACCGGCCCTCGTCGGAGAGCTGGAGGTGCCGGTCGCCCTCGACGGTCAGCAGCCCGTCGCGCTCCATCCGGGCCACGGTCTGGCTGACGGTCGGGCCGCTCTGGTGGAGGCGCTCGGCGATGCGCGCGCGCAGCGGGACGATGCCCTCTTCCTCCAGCTCGAAGATCGTGCGGAGGTACATCTCCGTGGTGTCGATGAGGTCGTTCACAGGCACTCCTCCGTGTCGTGCGCAGTCTACGGGGGCCGGGCGCACCCGAGCCCCGGTCACGGGTGGTCCGGGCCACGTACGGAGGAGGCGACAACGGGTAGCGTCCGGCAGGTGAGCGACTCGGTCACCGTCGTCTGGAACGACGCGCTGCTGAGCTACACCATGGGTGGCGACCACCCGATGCATCCGGTGCGGCTCGACCTGACCATGCGGCTGGCCGACAGCCTGGGGGTGCTCGCCACCGACCGGCTGCGGGTTCTCGAGCCCACCCCCGCCGACGTCGAGCTGCTCACCCTCGTGCACGACCCCGCCTACCTCGAGGCGGTCAAGCGCGCCCCGGCCGATCCCGACGTCGGGCACGGACTGGGCACCGCCGACAACCCGATCTTCGACGGCATGTACGACGCGGCCGCGCTGATCGTCGGCGGCAGCGTCCTCGCCGCCCAGCAGGTGCACACCGGCAAGGCCCAGCACGCGGTGAACATCTCCGGCGGCCTGCACCACGCGATGCGCGACGCGGCGTCCGGCTTCTGCGTGTTCAACGACGCCGCCATCGCAATCGCCTGGCTGTTGCGCCAGGGCTACGAGCGGATCGCCTACGTCGACGTCGACGTCCACCACGGCGACGGCGTCCAGGCCGCGTTCTACGACGATCCGCGGGTGCTCACCGTCAGCGTCCACCAGACGCCGCTGACCCTGTTCCCCGGCACCGGCTTCCCCGAGGAGACCGGCGACGCCCAGAAGGCCATGGGCAGCGCGGTGAACCTGGCGCTCCCCAACGGCACCGACGACTCCGGCTGGCTGCGCGCGTTCACCGCCGTCGTCCCGAGCGTGCTGCGGGCCTTCCGGCCGCAGATCCTGGTGACCCAGTGCGGCTGCGACGCCCACCACGAGGACCCGCTGGCCGACCTGGCCCTCACCGTCGACGGTCAGCGCGCCAGCTACCGGGCGATGCACGAGCTGGCGCACGAGGTCTCCGACGGCCGCTGGATCGCCCTCGGCGGCGGCGGGTACGGCCTGGTGCGCTGCGTCCCCCGGGCCTGGACGCACCTGATCGCCGAGGTCAGCGGTACCCCGCTGGACCCGGCCACCGAGATCCCGCAGTCCTGGCGCGACGACGTCGTGGCCCGGGGCCTGCGCGTCCGGCCGCCGACCCACATGACGGAGGGCGGCTACACCGGCTTCTCCCGCTGGGACGCGTTCACCGAGTCGCGGGTCGACCGCGCCGTCATGCGTACCCGACGGGCCTCCTTCCCGTACTTCGGCCTCGACCCGGACGATCCGCGTGACTGACCGGAACCCGGAGCCCGCGCCCGCTCCCGAGCAGGCCGAACCCCCGGCCGCGCCACGGCACTGGGAGGCCGACATCGTCGCCGCCGACGGCGGCACGGTGCACCTGCGCCCGATCTGCCCGGACGACGCCCAGGGCCTGGTCGGGCTGATGGAGCGCAGCAGCGACCAGACCCGCTACTACCGGTTCTTCGGCCCGATGAAGAGGCTGTCGGACAAGGACCTGCACCGCTTCACCCACGTCGACCACGACCATCGCGTCGCGTTCGTGGTCCTGCTCGGCGACCAGGTGGTCGCCGTCGGCCGCTACGACCGCTACCCCGACACCGACGACGCCGAGGTGGCCTTCCTCGTCGAGGACGCCCACCAGGGCCGCGGGCTGGGATCGGTGCTGCTCGAGCACCTGGCCGCCGCCGCCCGTGAGCGCGGCATCAAGCGGTTCGTGGCCGAGGTGCTCGCCCAGAACAGCCGCATGGTGCGGGTCTTCCAGGACGCGGGGTACAAGGCCGTCCGCTCCTACGAGGACGGCGTCGTCCACCTGACCTTCCCGATCGAGCAGACCGAGGACGCGCTCGCCGTCGCCTACGAGCGCGAGCAGCGCAGCGAGTCGCGCTCCATCGGCCGGCTGCTCACGCCCTCGTCGGTCGCCGTGGTCGGCGCGAGCAACGACGAGGGCAAGCTCGGCAACGCCCTGCTCAAGCACCTGCTCGACTACGGCTTCGCCGGCCCGGTGTACCCGGTCAACCCGGCGGCCCGGCACGTGCGCGGTGTCCCCGCGTACGCCGACATCGAGTCGATCCCCGACGACGTCGACCTCGCCGTCCTGGCCGTGCCCGCCGACGAGGTCGCCGCCGTCGTGGAGGCCTGCCGGCGGAAGCGGGTCAAGGGCCTGGTGGTGATCTCCGGCGGCTTCGGCGAGCTCGGGCCCGAGGGGCTGGCCGCCGAACGGCAGCTGGTGGCCGCCGCGCGGGCCTCCGGGATGCGCGTCGTCGGGCCGAACTGCCTGGGCATGGTCAACACCGCACCCGAGGTGCGGCTCAACGCGAGCCTCGCCCCGATGGTCCCCGGTCGCGGGCGCGTGGGGTTCTTCGCCCAGTCCGGCGCGCTCGGGGTCGCCCTGCTCGAGCGGGCCCGCAGCCGCGACATCGGGCTGTCCACGTTCGTCTCGGCGGGCAACCGGGCCGACGTGAGCGGCAACGACCTCCTGCAGTACTGGGCGACCGACCCGGCGACCGAGGTGGTGCTGCTGTACCTGGAGAGCTTCGGCAACCCCCGCAAGTTCGCCCGTCTCGCCCGCACCGTCGGCCGGACCAAGCCCGTCGTCGCGGTCAAGAGCGGCCGGCACGTCGCCATGACCCCGGGCCTGGCCGGCACGTCGGTCACCGTGCCCGAGCAGTCGGTGGCCGCGCTGTTCGCCTCGGCCGGCGTGATCCGCGTCGACACCGTGGCGCAGCTGCTCGACGTCGCGACCGTGCTGGCCCACCAGCCGCTGCCGGCCGGCAGTCGCGTCGCCGTCGTCGGCAACTCCACGGCGATGGGCCAGCTCGTCGCCGACGCCGTCCTCGAGGAGGGCCTGGAGCTCGCCCGCGAGGCGCCGGTCGACATCGGCGTGAACGGCAGCCCGGAGGAGTTCCGCCGCGCGCTGCAGGAGGCTGTGGACGACGAGCGGGTCGACGCCGTCGTCGCCGTCTTCCTGCCCCCGCTGATGGCCGGCTCCCGCGAGTTCGGGCCGGCCCTGCGCGACGTCGCCCAGCGCGCCACCAAGCCGATCGTCGCCACGTTCCTCTCCACCGAGGGCATCCCGCCCGAGCTCGCCGTCCTCGACGACAGCGGCATGCCGGCGCGCGGGTCCGTGCCCTCGTTCGCCACGCCGGAGCGGGCCGTGATCGCTCTGGCCAAGGTCGCCGAGTACGCGCGGTGGCGTCGCCGGCCGGTGGGCGAGCTGCCCGAGCTGCCCGACGTCGACGAGGACGCCGGCCGCCGCATCGTGACCGGGGTCCTCGGCGAGACCGCGCTCGGCCGCGAGCTCACCGACGACGAGCTGATCGCCCTGCTGGCCGCCTACGGGGTGCCGTTGCTGGGCACCCGCACGGTCACCGACGCCGAGGGGGCCGTCGCCGCGGCGGAGGAGATCGGCTACCCGGTGGTGCTCAAGTCCACCGCGCCGTGGCTGCGGCACCGCCCCGACCTGGGCGGCGTGCGCCTCGACCTGGTCGACGCCGACGCGGTGCGCGCCGCGTTCGGCGCCATCCCCTCCGGCGACCCGGTGATCGTCCAGGAGATGGCCGCGCCCGGGGTGGCCACCGTGATCGAGATCGTCGACGACCCGTCCTTCGGTGCGCTGGTCAGCTTCGGCCTGGGCGGGGTGGCCACCGATCTGCTCGGCGACCGCGCGTTCCGCACCCTGCCCCTGACCGACCTCGACGCCGCCGACCTCGTGCGCGCCCCACGGGCGTGGCCGCTGCTCGACGGCTACCGCGGGTCGGAGCCCGTCGACGTCGCCGCGCTGGAGGATCTCCTGCTGCGGGTGGCGCGGCTCGCCGACGACCTGCCCGAGGTGCTGCGGCTGACCCTCGAGCCGGTGATCGTCGGTCCGCACGACCCGTGGCACGGCGGCCGCTCGCTCGTCGTGGCCGGTGGCACCGCCGTCGTCGGGCCGCCCACGGCGCGGGTCGACCCCGGCCCGAGACGGATGCGCAACCCGGTGTGAGAGACGGCGAGAGCCGGTCACCCGAAGGTGACCGGCTCTCGCCGTGCCCTGGTCGCGTCAGCCGAGGTAATCCCGGAGGGCGTCGGCCCGCTGGGGGTCGCGGAGCTTGGCCATCGTCTCCCGCTCGATCTGCCGGACCCGCTCGCGAGACAGGCCGAACTGCTTGCCGATCTGCTCGAGCGTGCGCGGCTGGTGGCCGTCCAGGCCGAACCGCAGGACGACGACGTCGCGCTCGCGGTCCTCCAGCGTGGACAGCACGGTCCGCACGTCGCCCTTCATCATCTGGAAGGCGACGGCGTCCTCGGCGACGGCGGCGTCGGCGTCCTCGATGAAGTCACCGAGGCGCGACTCCTCGTCGGCGCCGACGGTCTGGTCGAGGCTGACCAGGTCGCGGCTGTACTCCAGCAGCTCCGTGATCCGCTCCGGCGTCATGTCCAGCTCGAGGCCGAGCTCCTCCGCCGTGGGCTCACGCTCGAGCTCCTGGTGGATCCGGCGCCGCGTGCGCACCACCTTGTTGACCTGCTCGGCCAGGTGGACCGGCAGCCGGATGGTGCGACCGGAGTCGGCCATCGCCCGCGTGATCGCCTGGCGGATCCACCACGTGGCGTACGTGGAGAACTTGAAGCCCTTGGTGTAGTCGAACTTCTCGACCGCACGGATCAGCCCGACGTTGCCCTCCTGGATCAGGTCCAGGAACGTCATGCCGTGCCCGGTGTAGCGCTTGGCCACCGAGACGACGAGCCGCAGGTTGGCCTCCAGCAGGTGGGCCTTGGCGGCCTTCCCGTCGATGGCCAGCGCCTTGTAGTCACGCTTGCGCGCCGCGGAGAGGCCCGTCTTCTCGTTCAGCAGGCGGTCGGCGTAGAGGCCGGCCTCGATCCGCTTGGCCAGCTCGACCTCCTGCTCGGCGGTGAGCAGCGCCGTCTTGCCGATGGTGTTGAGGTAGACGCGCACGAGGTCGGTCGACACCAGACCCGTGGTGTCGGGCTCGCGACGGGGCGCGCGCACCCCGAGGGTGTCGTTGGGGGAAGACTGAAGCAGCGTCACGATGTGTCTTCGTCCTTGCCTTCGGTTCGGATGTCTCCGCCGGTCGTCGACGGGCGGCGATGGCGCATCCGGGTGTCAAGGGCCGGGGTTCCGGACGTTCTCCGGCCGACCCCTTGCTCTTCTGTCCGATGTGGTACGCCCTGCACAACGGCCGGTACCGGGCTCCGTGTTCCGCGTACGCCCGGTTCTCAGCAAACACGCAGGGAGTCCTCGGTCACGCCCCCTGTACCCGCCTCGGCGCGACCTCAGACGTGCAGCCGCCGGAAGTGTGGCGCGCTCAGACCTCGAGCAGCAGTGTCATGGGGCCCTCGTTGACCGACGACACGCTCATCCGTGCCCCGAACGCGCCCGTCGCGACGCTGCAGCCGCGCCGTCGGAGCTCCCCGATCACCTCGTCGACCAGCGGTTCGGCGACATCGCCGGGTGCGGCATCCTGCCAGGAAGGGCGGCGTCCCTTCCGCGTGTCGGCGTAGAGCGTGAATTGGCTCACCACGAGGACCGGCAGGCCGAGATCGGCGGCCGACTGCTCGCCGTCGTCGCCGGGGAAGATGCGCAGCTCGTGGATCTTGCGGGCCAGCGCGCGGGCCTGCGCGACGCCGTCGTCGTGGCCGACCCCGACCAGGGCCAGCAGGCCCGCGCCGATCTCCCCGACCGCTGCGCCCTCGACCGTTACAGCCGCTGTACTGACCCTGCTCACCACGGCACGCACCTGCGCATCCTCCCCGCCGCGGGGTCGGGCAGGGGCGACCGGGTGGCGCCTACGGGGTGCCCCCCGCCCACCGGGCCGCCCGAGCGCGCACCCGCTCGGGCACCGCGGTCCCCGCCGGCAGCAGCGGGCAGGGCTCCGGCTCGCCGGCCACCGTCCGCAGCGGCAGGACGCCGGCCCACACCGGGTCGGGGCTGCCGGCCGCCAGCAGGTCCCGCTCGTCCTCCCCGGGCGGCCCGCTGCGGACCTTGACGCTGGCCTCCGCGAGGTCCAGCGTCAGCACGGCGGTGGCGGCCAGCTCCTTGCGGTCGGGACGGCGGGTCGCCGTCCACGATCCCGGGGCGAGGTGCTCGGTGAGCGCCTCGAGACCGAGCAGGCGCTCGGCGGGATCGGTGAGCAGCCGGGCGCTGCCGTGCACGACGGCGCACCGGTAGTTCATCGAGTGGTGGAAGGTCGACCGGGCGTAGACGACGCCGTCGACCAGGGTCACGGTGAAGGAGACCGGCGCGCCGGCGGCCGCCGCCCGCAGGGTCGCCGCCCCGGTGGAGCCGTGCAGGTAGAGGGTGTCCCCGGAGCGGCCGTAGCCGGTCGGCAGCACCACGGGAGCCCCGGCCAGCACCACACCCAGGTGGCCGATCAGCCCGGCGTCGAGGACGGCGTACAGCTCGGCGCGATCGGTGCGCGCGCGGGCGGGTGCACGGCGGACGGTGCTGCGGGGGGTGGGGGAGAGCGGCGGCGCAGCGGTCATACCGCCATCCTGGCGGCCGCGGTGGCCTGCCTGAATAGCCAATCCGGTAGCTTTTCGGCAGGCCACCGGACGGTGGACGCGGAGGGAGAACTCGGTGAGCGGGGTGCCTCCGCTGGTGCTCGACCGCGACAGTGCCGTGCCGCTGTCCGTGCAGCTGGCCGACGCGCTCCGCGACGCCGCCGCGCACGGCACCGTCCGCCCCGGCGACCGGTTGCCCTCCACCCGTGAGCTCGCCGGCGCGCTGCGGGTCAGTCGCACGGTGACCGCGGCCGCCTTCGACCAGCTGCTGGCCGAGGGGTGGGCGCAGTCCCGGCGCGGCGTCGGCACGTTCGTCGTGGGGGCGGCGGCCCCGGGGCGGGCCACGCCGGCCGTGGCCCCGCCGGACGTCGCGGCGCGCCCGCGCCTCGTCGACCTGCGGGCCGGCTCCCCGTGCCTGGAGGTGCTGGACGCGGCGGCCTGGCGGCGGGCCTGGCGCACGGCCGGTGACCAGGAACCCGACGGCTACCCCGAGCCAGCGGGGGACCCGGGGTTCCGGGCCGCCGTGACCGAGCATCTGCTGCGCCACCGCGGTCTTCCGGCCGCCGCGGAGGACGTGCTGGCCACGGCGGGCACCTCCGCCGCCGTGGCCGAGGTGGCGCGGCTGCTGCCGCCCGGGTCACGGGTCGCGGTGGAGAGCCCGGGCTACGGCCGCGCCGCCGCCGCGCTGCGGGCGGCCGGCGCCGTGGTGGTGCCGGTACCGGTCGACGACGACGGCCTGGTCGTCGACGCGCTGCCGCCGGGCCTGGCCGCGGTGTACTGCACCCCGGCCCACCAGTACCCGCTGGGCCGCCGGCTGTCGGCCGCCCGCCGGGTGGCCCTGGTCGCGCGGGCCCGGGCCGAGGGTTGGTGGGTGCTGGAGGACGACTACGACGGCGAGCTCCGCTACGACGTCGCACCGCTCCCGCTGCTCGCCGCGCTCGATCCCGGCGTCGTCGTGCACCTGGGCACCGCGAGCAAGATCCTCACACCCACGCTGGGCACCGGCTGGCTGGTCGCGCCGCCCGAGGTGCGGGCACAGCTGCTTGCGCGGCGCATCGAGACCGGCACCCGTCCCGCCCGGGCCGGCCAGCGGGTGTTCGCCGCGCTGGCCACCGGGGGTGACCTCGCCCGGCACCTGCGGCGGCTGCGCCGTGAGCTGGTCGGCCGCCGGCAGCTCGTGCTCGCCGCCCTCGAGGCGGGCGGCTGTCGCGCCGAGGGTGACCCGGCCGGGGCGCACGTGCTGGTGCCCCTGCCCGATACCGGCACCGAGACGGCCGTGCTCGCCGCCGCTGCGGCACGGGGCGTCGCGCTCGACGGTCTCGGACGCCACCGGACGCACGAGCCTGCGAGCGGCCCGCGCGCCGGTCTCGTGCTCGGCTTCGCCGCCCCGGCACGAGCGGAGCTGGACCGCGCCCTCGACGTCCTGACCGCGGTGCTCCGGGAGGCGTCGCTACAGCCGCTGTAGCGACCATCGGGGTGGCTGGATCACCCCGCGTCGAAGTACGTCACCTGGTCGGGCTGGGCGTGGAACGGGTTGGCCCACTCCGACGGCGTGCCGGTGATCGGCTGGGCGTCGGTGACCACGACGAACGGGGTGCCCGGATAGACCGCGAGCACCCGTGAGGACGACGACAGGTGCTCGGTGCGCTCGATCAGCTCGCCACGGCGGAGCTGCTGCGTCGTCCGCCGTCCGCTCAGTTCCTCCCCGACCTCGGCCACCCACCGGGCGCCGTCGTGGGGAAAGGCGATGGCGTGGACGCGCCGGTCGGCCGGGGCCGGCTCGCAGCCGGCGAACTCGGCCAGGGCGTCGTAGAGCCGCTCCGCCTGCTCGGCGTCGCTCGCCCGGGGGAGGAAGAAGGCAGCCATGCCCGGATTGTCGCCGTCGGCACCGACAGAACCGTCAGAGCCAGGCGAGGGCGGCGACGACCAGGGCCTGGGTGCCGGTGTCGAGGGTGGGCTGGAGGACCGGCGCGAACCTGGCGGAGTGGTTGACCGGGATCTCCTGGTCGACCACTCCGGCCTGCTCGGCGGCCCGGTAGGTGTCCGGGTCGATGCCGCCGATGCCCCAGTAGGTGTACGGGACACCCAGGGCGGTGGGGATGTCGCCGAAGTCCTCGCTCGCGGACTGTCGCGGCAGGGGCTGGGCGCGGTCGCCGAAGTGGTCGGCGAACGCCGCGGTCACCCGGCTCGTGACGGTCTCGTCGTTGTCGGTGAGCGGAAAGCGGTCGTAGAGCTCGAAGTCCGGCGGCTGCGGGCAGCGGGAGGCCTCGCACTCGGCGGTGACGATCCGCCGGATGGCGTCGAGCATCGCCGAACGGGTGGCATCGCTGTAGGTCCGCAGGTTCAGCAGCAGTGTCGCCGACTCGGGGATCACGTTGCTCTTGGTGCCGGCCTGGATGCTGCCGACGGTGAGCACCGCCGGCTCGCCGGGGGCGAGCTCGCGGGCAACGACGGTCTGCAGCCGCAGCACGATGGCGGCGGCCAGCACCACGGGGTCGACGGCGGCCTGCGGCATCGAGCCGTGTGCCCCGCGCCCGTGCAGGGTGATCCGCATGCTGTCGGCCGCCGAGAGGGTCGGGCCCGGGCGGGTGCGGACCTGACCGGACGGGAAGGGGAGGACGTGTTGCGCCATGGCCGCGTCGGGGATGGGGAGAAGGCCGGCCAGCCCCTCGGCGAGCATGCCGCGGGCACCGTCGCCGGTCTCCTCGGCCGGCTGGAACAGGGCGACCACGGTGCCGTGCCAGCTGCCGCGGGCGTCGGCGAGGAGCTGGGCGGCGCCGGCCAGGCACGCGACGTGCACGTCGTGACCGCAGGCGTGCATGACCGGCACGTCGTTGCCGTCCGGGTCGGTGGCCGTGGCCGTGCTCGCGTAGGGCAGGCCGGTCGCCTCGCGCACGGGGAGGGCGTCCATGTCGGCCCGGAACAGCACCGTCGGGCCCTCGCCGTTGGGAAGGACGCCGACGACGCCGGTGCCGCCGATCCCCTCGTGCACGTCGTAGCCGGCGCCGCGGAGCCGCTCGGCCACC
>Ga0308174_10001514_pt1 | contig 10910 bp, 9 predicted proteins | sample PhyPR2_FD_203894 | JGI IMG/M metagenome (GOLD analysis project Ga0308174, IMG submission 203894) | Soil microbial communities from UC Gill Tract Community Farm, Albany, California, United States - DLSLS.P.R2 | ecosystem: Environmental > Terrestrial > Soil > Agricultural land | place: USA... | reverse complement strand
CCTCGGGCTCGAACAGCAGCTCGGCCCTGGCCCCCAGCTCGGCCGCCAGGCCCTGGCCCAGCAGACGCGAGCCGAATCCCTTGCGCGCCGGGGCGACGACCTTCGGACCGCCCGTCTCCCGCCACTCCAGGGCGATGGTTTCGCCCGTCCTGCCCCAGCGGATCGCCACCCGGCCCGCGGCCTTGGAGAGCGCGCCATACTTCAGGGCGTTGGTGGCGAGCTCGTGCAGGGCCATGGAGAGCGCGAGCGCCGCGCCGGGCGCGATCCGCGCCTGCGGCCCCTCGAGCGTGATCCGCCGCGCCTTCACCTCGTCATAGGGCCGGATCGCCTCGGCGGCGATCTCCGCCAGGTCCGCGCTCTCCCAGTTCTCGCGGGTGAGCACGTTGTGCGCCGCCGAAAGCGCGAGAAGCCGCTCGGTCAGCCGTTCGCGCGCCTCGCGGCCCGCAACCGCTTCGCGCAGCGTCTGGTGGGCGATCGACTGGACCGTGGCCAGCGTGTTCTTCACGCGATGGTTCAGCTCGTTGATGAGAAGTCTCTGCCGCGTTTGCGCCGCCCGGGTGTCGGTGACGTCCATCGCCAGGCCCACATAGCCCTGGAATGCGCCGGCATCGTCGAACCGCGGCTTCGAGGAGACCTGCATCGTCCGCCAGACCCCGTCGGCGCGCCGGAAGCGGGCTTCATAGATGTAGGGTGCGAGGTCCCGGCGGGCCGCCGCGCGCGCCTCGACGATCTTCGGCAGATCCTCCGGATGCAGCAGGGAAAGCCAGGCGTCGCCCATCAGCTCTTCCCGCGGACGACCCACCCACTCGGCCATGGCCTGGTTCACGAACTCGATCGGCCCCGCGGCGCTGGTGACCCACGCCGGCGCGGGCGTGCAGTCGGCCATGATCCGGAAGCGCGCCTCGCTCTCGCGGGCCATCAGCTCCTGCGCCTTGCCGGCCGAGACGTCGCCGATCACGCCCAGCATGCCGGTGGGCCGGCCGTCCGGCGCGTAGAGCCCGTGGGCGCGGGCCATGACCCACACCTCCGCGCCGTCGCCGGCGCGGCGGATGCGGTACTCCACCTCGCAGGAGGTTCTCTGGGCGATCGCCTTGGCCACCGCCTCCAGCACCCGCGGCCGGTCGTCAGGATGCAGGCTCTCCTGGATCCTGGCCCAGGGCAGCGTCGTCCCGGGCGGCAGGCCGTGAACCGCGGCCGCCTTGGGCGAAAGGGTCATGAGGTCGCTCGCCGCATCCCAGCTCCAGTCGCCGAGCCCCGAGGCGGCCAGCACCAGCTCCAGGCGCTCGGCCTGCTCGCGCTCGCGCCGAGCCGCCGCGCGCGCCTCGGTCACGTCGCGGAAGGTGACGCAGATGCCGTCGGAGATCGGGAAGGCGCGGACCGCGAGCACCGCGCCCGGCTTCATCGCCGAGGGCGCATCGGCCTCGGCCGGCCTGCGGGTCGCCATCACCTCGCGAAGCAGAGACCCCAGCGTGCTGTCGGCGGCGGCGCGGGCGACCTCCCAGTAGATCTTGCCAAGCACCTCCTCGCTCCGGATCCCGGCGTGAGCCTCGGCGGCGCGATTGCAGTCTGTAAAGCGCCACTGGCCATCCAGGCTGAAGACGCCCTCCGCGACGCCGTCCAGGATCTCCTCGCGCCGGCGTGCAAGACCGCCCGACCCGGCCTCCTCAACAAGCGCCGTCCCGAACGACGCGTCCCCGGCCATTGTCACGCTCAACGCCACATCGCCTGTTTTACGTGGGCCGCGCCATGAAGCTCGGCGGATCCGACGCAGGGAAGCTCTCTTCGCTCGCCTCGTCGATACGGGCCTCGAGGTCGTCCTCCGCCAGGGCGCGCTTCTCCGCCAGCTGGTCGGGGCATTCCCCGTCGGCCAGCGGCTCGGCCGGGCGCGCATAGGGCGCCTCGATGGCGGCGTCCTCGCGCCTCGGTCGGCCCTCGACGGCGAAGTCGGCCGTGGCGCCTGACGAACCGTGCTCGAAGGCGCGAAGCTCGCGCGCCTCGCGCTCTTCGTCCTTGATTGGCCCTGCCATCAGCTGGTCCACTTCGGCGAAGAGACCTTCATCCAGCGGGTCATGTGCCGCATCTCGGCGATCAGTGTCCCCGTCTCGTCGCGAAGCTCGGAATCGAACCAGGCGAACTCGGTCTTGGGGCTCGCCCCGACGCAGACCACCCGCGCCGTCTTGCGGTAGGCGATGTCCGAGCGGATCGGCCCGGCCCGCAGGCAGACCTCCGTCGCGCCGAAGAAGCCGACCGCATCGGTCACCGTCACGCCGGGCGTATAGGGCTGCAGCGCGCGGTACATCATCTGCGGATCGCGCACCACGCCGTCGGGATCGGCGCCTTCCTTGACCACGTAGTCCGGCTTGTCGAGCAGCTCGAGGCCGGGGCTCATGTTGTCCAGGATGCGGATCTCGCCGGGCCCGGCGTCGACCAGCTCCAGCCCCCGGACATAGCCGACCCCCTCGGGGCGGCCCGCCGCGACCGTTCCGGTGCAGACCGTACGGCCCTCCGGCGTCTCGACCCAGGCCTTCAGCTGCACGTCGTCGCCCGCGCCGGGCGGCGGCCGCTCGACCACCGCGCGCACCTCCTCGCCGTCCAGAGTGGCGAAGGTGTAGAACATCGAGATCGAGCCCTGCGTGAGCCAGCGCTCGCCCCACAGCTCGTTCATCAGCGGCGCGAAGTGCGAGAGGTGCACGGTGCCGGGGATCGTGCCCCCGCGCATGCCGATCTTCTTGGCCACGGCGTCCGAATGGATCGAGTTGGGCGCGCCCTGCCATCGGTTGCGCGGCTTCACCCAGGCGCCCGCCAGCGTCTCGGTCCTGACCAGGGTCTCGCTCGCCATCTCCGCCATCTCCCTGCTGCCGGCGTCCGCGGGCGCCGCTGTTTACAAACCTACGCCCGTCGCAGGTGGACGCCTAGATGCGAGCGCGATCCCCGCGGGCTCAGAGCAGGGCCTGCTGGCGCGCGTCGTTGGCGGCGGTCGCCTTGGCCGGCGCGCTCACCTCGATCCGGCCACCGGGGCCGTCGAGGACCCGCACCCGGCCGCCGAGGCCTTCGGCAAGCGAGCGCACCGCGCGCAGCCCCAGGCCGGCGCCCAGCTCTGTCTGCTCGGGCGCAATGCCCGGGCCGTCGTCGCTGACCACCAGTCTGATGTCGCCGCCCGCGCGGCTCGCGGTCACCTCCACGTGCCCCTCCGCGCGACCGGCCAAGGCGTGCTTGGCGGCGTTGGTGACGAGCTCGTTGACGATCAGCCCCAGGCTCACGGCCTCCTTCACCGGCAGCCGGATCGCCTCGCAGCGCACGGAGATCCTCGCCTGATCGTCTTCGAACAGCGAGGCGGCCAGCCTGCGGCCGAGGTCTTCCAGGTAGGGGCAGAGCGCCACATCCTCGGAGCTCTTCTGCTGGTAGAGCGCCGCATGGAGATCGGCGATCGAGCGGATGCGGTCGACCGCCTTGGAGAGGTGCGCCCTGACCTCGTCGGAACTCGCGCGGGCCTGCAGCTCGAGGATCGAGGAGACCACGGCGAGGTTGTTCTTCACCCGGTGGTTCAGCTCCTCGAACAGTTCAGCCTGGCGGCGCTCGGCGGCCTTGCGTTCGCTGACGTCGACGAAGAACTGCCCGAACTCGACATCGGAGATCCGCGACATGTGCACGTCGTACCAGCGGCCGGAGAGCCGGTCGCGGAACTCGAAGCGCACGGCCTCGCCCGCCAGGGCGCGCGCGCAGGCGGCGAACCACGCCGCGCTGACGCCGGGCCGGATCTCCGTCTGCCGGCGGCCGATCATCGCAGCCCCGCCCGGCGCGCGCCTTCGGAACGCCGGGTTGGCGTCGCGCACGATGTAGTCGACGAGACGCCCCGCCTCGTCGCGCACGGCCTCGCAGAGCACGAAGCCTTCGGACATGTTGTTGAACAGCGCCTCGTAGCGCCCTTCAGGTGCGTACCCGTTCACGTTCCTGGATCGGCTCAGAGCCCGCGCCATCGGTCAGCCTCGAGCGCAATTAAGACCCCAAACGGAGCGGCGCGCGAGTCTTTCCGTGGGTCCGCCCGCCCGGCCGCCGCGCAATGCAACCGGCGCTTGCCGCGGCGCGATTCCCCCCACAGTCTGCACGGCCATGGATGACGGCCAAGCCCCGCCCGCAACCGCCCCGAAGCGCGCGGATCCGGGCGCGGCGCCGATGTGGCGGATCGCCCGCGCCTCGATCGAGATGATCATGGACATGATCGAGATCACCCGCGGCGCCGGGAGCGTGCTCGATCCGCTGATCGTCTCGACGGTGCTGGAAGGCAACCTCGCCCTGTTCAACCAGGATCCGGAGCTGCAGCGCAGGTACGCCGAGATCGATCGGCCGCCGCCGGACGAGCTGCGCCGGCCGATCTCCATCGCCGCGGTCGCCGGCTCGCTCAGCCTGCCCTACGAGACGGTGCGCCGGCGCGCCGGCCAGCTGGTCCGCTCGGGCGCGCTCGCCGCCACGCCGAAGGGGCTGACGGTCCCGGCCGCCGCCCTGGCCACGCCCGCCTACCTGGCCGCCGCCGTGGCCCGCTACGAGCGGCTGAAGCGGTTCTACTTGGAGCTCAAGCAGGCCGGCGTGACCGCGCCTGCGGCGAGCGCCGAGCCGCAGGACCCGGCGCTGAGCGGCCCCCCGGTGCGGCTGGTGAACCGCATCATCGGCGAGTACATGCTCCGGGTGAACGAGCAGCTGCTGCGGCGGGTGGGCGACGCGGTCTCCGGCATCCTGGTGCTGGAGCTGGGCCGCGCCAACGCCGAGCATCTGGATCACGAGGCGCGCCGCATCGAGGCGCCGTTGCCCGACGACCTGCGCCGGCCGGTGAGCATCCTGGCGCTCGCCCGCCGGCTGCGCCTGCCGCCCGAGACCGTGCGCCGCCACGTGCTGCGGCTGGAGGCCGAGGGCCTGGCGCGCAAGGTGCGCGGCGGCTGGCTGGCGGAGATCTCGGCCCTGCCGCGCGGCGGGGCGGCGGGCCCGCCGATCGCGCGCAACCTGGCCAACGTCGGACGGCTGCTCTCGCGCCTGGCGAGCCTGGGCGTCGTGGCCTACTGGGAGGCCGAGGCGCAGGCGGGCGGGCCTGCGTGGACAGCGGAGCCTCCGCCCGGCTAACCTCGCCGCAAGCGGCGCACGCCAACCGGCCGCAGGGGGAGCTCTCCGGATGACCGACCAGACCGCCACGGCCGGCGGCCGCGCCAGGCCCACGCCGGCCGCCGCCGCCCCCGCCAGGCCGCACTTCTCGGAACGCTACAAGCTGCTCGTGCTGGCGCTGCTGGTCACCGCCTACACCTTCAACTTCATCGACCGCACGATCATCGCCACCATCGGGCAGAAGATCAAAGAGGACCTGCGGATCACCGACACCCAGCTGGGCCTGCTGGGCGGGCTGTTCTTCGCGCTGCTCTACACCTTCCTGGGCATCCCGCTGGCCAGGCTCGCCGAGCGGGTCAGCCGGGTCAACATCATCGCCCTGGCGATCGTCGTCTGGTCGGGGTTCACGGCGCTCTGCGGCACGGCGGCCAACTTCGCGACGCTGGCCGCCTACCGGTTCGGGGTGGGCGTCGGCGAGGCCGGGCTGTCGCCCTCGGCGCATTCGCTGATCAGCGACTACTACGAGCCCAAGCGGCGGGCCTCGGCGCTGGCGGTCTACTCGTTCGGCATCCCGCTGGGCTCGATGCTGGGCGCCATCGTCGGCGGCCAGATCGTCGAGCACTTCAGCTGGCGCGCGGCGTTCATGGTGGTGGGCCTGCCGGGCCTGGCCATGGCCGCGGCCCTGAAGCTGCTGGTCAAGGAGCCGCCGCGCGGCCACTCCGAGCCGGAGCGGCCCGCCGCCCTGCCCGCCGGCGTGACCGCCGAGGCGCACGGCGCGCCGATGTCGCTCCGCCGCGAGCTCGCCGAGCTCGGCGCCGTCGTCGGCACCCTGTTCGGCAAGTGGCCGGTGTTCAACATGGTGATGGGCGTGACGCTGGTCTCCATGGCGGGCTACGGCGGCGGGCAGTTCTCGCCGCCCTACTTCCTGCGGGCCTTCCACCTGAGCTACGGCACCGTCGGGCTGGTCACCGGCCTGGTCGCCGGGATCGGCGCGGGCGCCGGCACCCTGATCGGCGGCTTCCTCACCGACCGGCTCGCGAAGCGCCACGCGCGCTGGTACGCCCTGGTGCCGGCGATCGGCATCGCGCTCTCCTACCCCTTCAACTGGGCGATCTACACGAGCCCGAGCTGGACCGTCGTGGTGGCGCTGCTCGTCCTGCCGGGGCTGTTCTCCTACACCTACCTGGGGCCGACCTTCGGGGTGATCCAGAACATGGTCTCGACGCGCCGGCGGGCGACGGCGACGGCGATCCTGTTCTTCTTCCTGAACCTGATCGGGCTGGGCGGCGGGCCGCCGCTGACCGGCTGGATGATCGACCACCTGGCGGCCTTCCACTTCGCGCGCCCCGACCTGCCCGGCCTGTGGCAGGGCCTGAGCGGCTTCTTCGCCGGCGACGTGAAGGCCTTCCAGGCCGCCTGCCCGGGCGGCGTGGCGCCCAGCGCGGCGGGCGCGGCCGCGGCGCAGGCCTGCCACGGGGCGCTGGTGCTCGGCACCCGGCAGGGCATCCTGATCGCCTACGCCATCGGCCTGTGGGGCGCGCTGCACTACCTGCTGGCCGCCCCCGGCCTGAAGGCCGCCATGGCGCGGGCCCGGGCCGAGCGGGGCGAAGCGGACTGAGGCCGCCGCGCGCCCCGCCGCGCCGTCCGCGGCCGAATTGACTTTCCGGGCCGCGCGCCGCACACCGCAGCGGCGATGATCCCCCGTTACGCGCGCAAGGAAGCCGCCGAGGTCTGGAGCGCCCAGACGCGGTTCGCCATCATGTTCGAGATCGAGGCGCACGCCGCCTCCGCCATGGCCGAGCTGGGCGTGATCCCCGCCGAGGCCGCCCGGGTGATCTGGGAGAAGGGCGAGGGCGCCGTCTGGGACGCCGGGCGCATCGAGGCCATCGAGGCCGAGGTCAAGCACGACGTCATCGCCTTCCTGACCCACGTCTCCGAGGTGGTCGGGCCCGAGGCGCGGTTCCTGCACCAGGGCATGACCTCCTCCGACGTCAACGACACGGCGCTGGCCGTGCAGCTGGCGCGCGCCACCGACCTCCTGCTCGAGGACACCGACCTGGTGCTGGCCGCGCTGAAGCGCCGCGCCTACGAGCACCGGCTGACCCCCACGGTGGGCCGCAGCCACGGCATCCACGCCGAGCCCACCACCTTCGGCGTCAAGCTGGCCGGCCACTACGCCGAGTTCGTCCGCGCGCGGCGGCGGCTGGTGACGGCGCGGGCCGAGATCGCCACCTGCGCCATCTCCGGCGCGGTCGGCACCTTCGCCAACGTCGCCCCCGAGGTGGAGGCCTATGTGGCGGAGAGGCTCGGCCTCACCCCCGAGCCGGTCTCGACCCAGGTGATCCCCAGGGACCGGCACGCCGCCTACTTCGCCGCGCTGGCGGTCGTCGCCTCCTCGGTCGAGCGGCTGGCCGTCGAGATCCGCCACCTGCAGCGCACCGAGGTGCTGGAGGCCGAGGAGCCGTTCGATCCCGGCCAGAAGGGCTCCTCGGCGATGCCGCACAAGCGCAACCCGATCCTCACCGAGAACCTGACGGGCCTCGCCCGCCTGGTGCGCTCGGCGGTCATCCCGGCGCTGGAGGACGTGGCGCTCTGGCACGAGCGCGACATCAGCCACTCCTCCGTCGAGCGGGCCATCGCGCCGGACGCCACCGTCCACCTGGACTTCGCGCTGCGCCGGCTGGCCGGCGTGGTCGAGCGGCTGGTGGTCTATCCGCAGACCATGGCCGCGAACCTCGAGCGGCTGGGCGGGCTCGTCCACTCCCAGCGGGTGCTGCTGGCGCTGACCCAGAAGGGGATGGCCCGCGAGGCGGCCTATGCGGCGGTGCAGAAGAACGCCATGAAGGTGTGGCGCGGCGAGGGGGCGTTCCTCGACCTCCTCAGGGCCGACCCGGAGGTGACGCTCACCGAGGCCGAGCTCGGCGAGCTGTTCGACAACGCCTACCACTTCAAGGCCGTCGACCGCATCTTCGGCCGCGTGTTCGGCGAGGACGCCCGGGCGGCGAAGGCCGCGGAGTAGGGTTTCGAACCACGAAAGACACGAAGCGCACGAAAGGCGTGCGGTGCGGCGGCGCCGTCCTTCAAGTGAACCGCGGAAAACGCGGAAAGACGCGGAAGGGGGGCGGCCCGGCCCGGGTCCGGCTTGCTGATCGCGCCGCCGGCGCGATCGATCTCTTGGCCCCATTGCTCGTGACGACTGCGGGTCTCTTTACGCGTCCTTCCGCGTTTTCCGCGGGTCCTCTCTTTCGTGTCCCTTCGTGTGTTTCGTGGACCGATGTTAGGCTCTCCGCATGGCGAGGCTTGAGGATCTGCGGCGGGTGGCGCTCTCGCTGCCGGGGGCGCACGAGGTCACCTACAAGGGCGACCCGTGGTTCAACGTCGGCAAGAAGAGCTTCGCGCTGCAGGTCGGCGGCCGCACCATCCTGAAGCTCGACCGCGGGCATCAGGAGTTGCTGTTCGAGGTGCGCCCCGAGACCTTCGCCAAGTGCAAGGTGGCGACCGTCCACTGGGCCTATGTCGAGCTGGACCACCTCGACCAAGCCGAGCTCGCCGAGCTGGTCACCGAAGCCTGGTCGCAGATCGCGCCGAAGAAGGTGAGCCGCCCGGTGCTGGCGGGCGGGCGGTAGAAACCACGAAAATCACCAAAGGCGCGAAAAGGCGCTTCGCGCCTGAAACCACGGAACACACGGAACACACGGAAGACGGGCTGTCGTCTCCGTGGATTGGGCCTGGTAGATCGCGCCGCCGGCGCGATCGGTTCGAGAACCCTGGGCCTCGGCCAACGCCCGGATTTCCGTGTGTTCCGTGGTTCCTCTTTTTCGTGTCCTTCGTGCTTTTCGTGGTTCCCAGCGGCCTAGGAGGAGTTGGGGGCCGGCGACCAGCCGAGGTCGGGCTGCTGGATGAGCCGCGGGGGCGCCGGCGGGACGGGCGCGTCGGGCGCCGGATCGTCGGGCGCCTCGGCGGCCTGGTCATCGGCCTCGTCGCAGGCCTCGTCGGGGCCCTCCAGCCCGAGGTCGCGGATGAGCAGCGCCACCAGCGCCTCGACCGTGAGGTCGTCGAAATGGCCGCGCACGTAGTCGTCAAGGCAATCCTCGATCTCGCCCATCATCTCGTCGCCGTCCTCGCGGCTGTCGCAGGCCTCGTAGACCTCCCGCCCGACCGCGAGCCGCACCCTAAGCTTGCGCTGGGCGACCTCCGCCTCGTGGGCCTTCGCGGCCTCGGCGGCGCCACGCTCGGCGGCCTTGGCCGCCTCGATCTCCAGGCGGGACTCCAGCAGCAGCGTCTGGCGCAGCCCGCGGTTCGCCCGCTGCAGCGCCAGCGCCGCGGCCTGCGCCGCCTCCGGCGTCTCGGCGGCCTCCAGCTTCACGGCGAGCGTGCGCATGGCGCCGAGCATGATCTCGGCCGCCTCCGCGAGCATCCGCCCCGCCCGCTCCGCCCTCGTCCCGCCATCCGCGCCCATGAGAACATAAAGAGAACACGGATGGGCGCGGGAGTCAAGGAATTGGTACATCTTCCAGGCTGGAGTTGCTACGCCGCTTTTGAGAGGCGCGTAGCGGCGCGGCGGCCCTTCCCCGTCCCAGGATGTGCGTGGTGGTCGCCTGCCAGGAACATGTATTTCTGCGGAACCGAGGCAACGGGTTCGGGGCGTGGACAAGCGGCTCGCCTTTGGGGGATCAGTGTGGGCGCTGATGGATATGCTTCCTCTCGGAACAACTGCCCGCGGATTTCTCGAGCGAGGACCTCGGCTAGCGCCGACGGCACGGCGTTGCCAATCAGACGCTGAGCGTCGGAACGGGTTTCCGGGTAGACCAGGCCGTCCGGGAACGTCTGCAGCCTACCCATCTCCGCTGCTGAGAGCCGACGGTTGCTCCAGTGGAATGGTCCGGTTGCAGGGCCAGGCTGAGCTTGAATGGTCCATGAAGGCTGATCTTTCGCCAGCTTCAATAGGAAGTTCCAGAAGCGAGTTCGCCAACCGAAGAGGGGCTGTCCGCCGCCGCGCGGCGTGTGCCACAAATAGTTCGACCCTTCTGGGATCGAAGGAAGGAGTTCAGACCACTTCCCTGTCATCTGAAGCGCGGGGTCGTTGAGGTTGGATGGAAGATCGCCGAGCGCATCCCAAGCGCTGCGAAACGGCTCCAGATGGAGCCCGACACTCTCATCCGCTGGCGCGTGCGTCCTAGTTGGAAAACGAAAGCGGCGCCCGTCCCGAAAGCCAATGATGAACACCCGTTCCCGCAACTGCGGGACGCCGAATTCCGCAGCATTGAGGGCTTGCACTGCAAAGCTGTACCGCGACCCGGTCACGGCATTGATGTGCGTAATGCCGCGACGAACGTGTTCCACGCCCTCGCTCTTGCCGCTGTAGGCAAGACCTAGAACGTTCTCCAGCAAGAACGCAGCCGGCTGCGTGTCTCGCAAGACGCGAAGGTACTGGTGCAGCGTGTTTGCGCGGGGATCCTCCAGCCTCTTCGCATCTCCAGTCGCCCAGTAGCCCGACTTGGAAAATGGCTGACAGGGCGGCCCGCCAATCAGGATGTCTGCCTCCCCAACAGCTAGCCCCCCCGTCCGCAATATCTCGTCGGAGGTGATCCGCGAAATGTCGCCCTCAATGATAGGCCAGTTCCGATTGAGTCGAAGTGATGCGCAGGCGGCCCCATCAAGATCCAGGGCAACGGCCGTTTCAAATCCAGCGGCTTCGAATCCGAAATCGAGACCCCCGATGCCGCTGTAGAGGGATATTGCTTTCAGTTGCACCCGGCCGCCCTCACCACTGGCTACGACTCGCTACGTCGAACATTTAGAGAACACCAAATCTGGAC
>Ga0308174_10001513_pt1 | contig 10912 bp, 7 predicted proteins | sample PhyPR2_FD_203894 | JGI IMG/M metagenome (GOLD analysis project Ga0308174, IMG submission 203894) | Soil microbial communities from UC Gill Tract Community Farm, Albany, California, United States - DLSLS.P.R2 | ecosystem: Environmental > Terrestrial > Soil > Agricultural land | place: USA... | reverse complement strand
GTGCCGCGGCCGCTGTCCCGACGCGGGTCCGCCGACCCGCCGGGGGCACCGCCGAAGACCGCATTGACCTTGACGGTGCCCACGTCGAGGCGGTCGATCGCCGTCAGTGCGTGTGCGGTGTCGGGAGTGAGCACGGTTGCAGCCAGGCCGTACCGGCCACTCCCGGCCCGCTCGAGCGCCTCGTCCCAGGACTCGACGACCGCGACGGCCGCCACTGGTCCGAAGGTCTCGGTGGCCATGACGTCCATGTCCTCGGTGCAGCCGACCAGCACGGTCGGTGCGTAGGCGGTCGGGCCGACGGGGAGCACCACACCACCCGTGAGCAGCTTCGCACCGCGGACCACGGCCTGGCGCACGTGCCCGTCGACCACGTCGAGCGCACGCTCGTCCACGAGCGCCGCCATCGTGGTCGCGACGTCGCGCGGGTCACCGACGACGAGCGCCTCGGCCCGGCGCACCAGCTCGGCGATCACCGCGTCGGCGACGTCCGCGTGCACGTAGACCCGCTCGACCGACGTGCACAGCTGCCCGGCGTTGGTGAACGCCCCGACCGCGATCTGCTCCGCCGCCCACGCGGGCTCCACGCCCGAGTCCACGAGCAAGGCGTCCTTGCCACCGTTCTCGGTGACGGCCACCGCGCCCCTCGCGGCACAGGCCATCCGCACCGAGGCACCGGCGGCGCTGCTGCCGATGTGCGCGACCAGGTCGACGTCCGGGTGGGCGGCAAGGGCTGCCCCGGCGGCCGCACCACCCTCGGCGGCCTGGAGCACCCCTGTCGGCAGCTCTGCCGCCACGAGCTCGGTGAGTCGTGCCCCGGGGGCTGCGCTTCGCTCGGACGGTTTGTGCACCACCGTGTTGCCGGTGACCAGGGCGGCCGCCACCAGGCCGGCCGCCGCCGGGTAGGGGTCGTTCCAGGGTGTGATGACCCCCACGACACCCCGTGGTTCCGGGCGTACCACGTCGAGCGTGCCCGGCCCGCCGGCCAGGGCCCGCCCTCCACCGAGGCCTGTGACGGCTGCCTCGTCGAGCAGGTCGGCTGCGACCCGCGCGGAGGCCCGTGCCTCAGCCAGGAGCCGTCCCGTGGTGGCGCAGAGCAGGTCGCCGAGGTCGTCGGCCGCCCCGCGGACGGCTGCGGCCGCCGCCCGCAGGTGCTCGGCGCGGGTCGCCGGTGGTGTCTCGCGCCATCCCGGGTGCGCGGCACGCGCCCGTGACACCGCGGCCCCTACCGCCCGTGCGGCATCCGTCGGTGGCTCGAGGGTCGGCGGGCGCACAGGGCGGCTCGTGGTCTGGGTCATGTCGGGTGTGTGCCCTGTCGACGCCCCTCCCAAACCGCCTCCGCCGCCCTGAGGGTGTGCTGGGTCAGAAACTGCCAAGAGTGAGAAGCGCTTCTCCGGGTACGTGGTCGCCATGAAGGTTCTGGGAGTCAACGCGATCTTCCACGACCCGTCGGCCGCTCTCGTCGTTGACGGGCGTGTGGTGGCGGCGGCCGAGGAGGAGCGGTTCTCGCGGCGCAAGCACGGCAAGCGCCCGGTGCCGTTCTCTGCCTGGGAGCTGCCCGAGCAGGCCATGCGCTGGTGCCTGGCCGAGGCAGGGATCCAACCGCAGGACCTCGACGCCGTGGCCTACTCGTTCGACCCCGCGCTCGCCAAGCCGGCCGAGGACATGGGGCTGGACGACCCCTGGGACTCGCTGCGCCGCACGTACGCCGAGGCGGCGCCGGGTTTCCTCGCGGCGGCCCTGCCCGGGCTGGACCGCGACCAGGTCCGCTTCGTGCCCCACCACGTCGCGCATGCGGCCTCCGCAGCCCTCGCGGCCCCGGTGTCTGCTGCCGGGCGTCCGTGCAGCGTGCTCGTGCTCGACGGCCGTGGTGAGCAGGCCAGCCACCTCGGTGGCCACTACGAGGACGGGCACCTCGAGGTGCTGGCCGCGCAGGCGCTGCCCCACTCGCTGGGGCTGCTGTACGAGTCGCTCACCGAGCACCTCGGCTTCCTGCGCTCGAGCGACGAGTACAAGGTCATGGCCCTGGCGTCGTACGGCCGGCCGGTACACCTGGACGCCCTCAGGCAGACGATCCGCGCCACCGACGACGGTGGCTTCGAGGCGCCGATCCCCGACTGGAGCCGGTTCGCCCCTCGCCGGTCCGGGGCCGAGCAGGACTGGCCACCGCGGTACGCGGACCTGGCGTGCTCGGTGCAGGCGTGCCTGGAGGAGGTGCTCGTCGAGCTGGCCGGCTGGATCCACGATCGCACCGGGGACCGGGTGCTCACGATGGCCGGCGGGACGGCGCTCAACTGTGTGGCCAACACCCGCATCTGGCGCGAGACGGGGTTCGACGAGGTGTGGGTGCAGCCGGCCGCCGGCGATGCGGGCACGTCCCTGGGCGCCGCTCTCCAGGTGAGTGCCGACGGGGGGACCGCGACCGAGCCCATGGTGAGCGCCGCCCTGGGCCGGCAGTGGAGCGACGACGAGCTGGCTGCATGGCTTCGTCGTGCGGCGGTGCCCTTCTCGACCCCCGACGACCTCGCCGGGGAGGTGGCCGACGTGCTGGTCGCCGACGGGGTGATCGCGTGGTTCGACGGCCGCAGCGAGTTCGGGCCCCGTGCCCTGGGCAACCGTTCCCTGCTGGCCCACCCGGGCCGACCCGCCAACCTGGAACGGCTCAACGACGTCAAGGGCCGCGAGCAGTTCCGTCCGGTGGCACCCATGGTGCTGCTCGAGCGGGCCGAGGAGATCTTCACCGACGGGCCGCTGCCCAGCCCGTACATGCTCTTCGTGCACCGGGTGGCGCCCGAGTGGCGCGATCGCATCCCGGCCGTGGTCCATGTCGACGGCACCGCGCGCGTGCAGACGGTGGACGACGCCACGACGCCGCGCATGGCGGCCCTGTTGCGGGCCTTCGAGGCACGCAGCGGGCTGCCCGTGGTCGTCAACACCAGCCTCAACACCGCGGGTCGTCCGATGGTCGACGACCCACGTGACGCCCTCGAGCTGTTCGGGTCGGCGCCCGTCGACGCCCTCGTGCTCGGGCCGCACCTGGTGCGGCGGAGCGAGCTGTTCGCGGGGGTGCGGTCATGACCGCCGCTGCCCCCTATGCCGTCGTCGTTCCCACCCTCGGTCGACCGAGCCTGTCCAGGTTGCTCGACGGCCTGGCCGCACAGCAGGGCCCCGCTCCCCGGGAGGTCGTGCTCGTCGACGACCGGCCCGGCGCCGGTGTGCCGCTCGCCGAGCGGTCATGGCCCTTCCCGCTGCGGGTCGCCCATGGCTGGGGGCGCGGACCGGCCGCGGCGCGCAACCTCGGGTGGCGGCTGACGACGACGCCGTGGGTCGTCTTCCTCGACGACGACGTGGTCGTGCCGCCGGGGTGGGCCGATGCCCTCGCGGAGGACCTCGCCGGTGCGCAGCCCGACGTCGCCGGATCCCAGGGGCGGATCCACGTGCCGCTGCCCCCGGACCGTCGGCCCACCGACTGGGAGCGGTCCACGGCCGGCCTGGAGACGGCGCGCTGGGCGACGGCCGACATGGCGTACCGGCGAGCCGCACTGCTCGCTGTCGAGGGCTTCGACGAGCGGTTCCCGCGCGCCTACCGCGAGGATGCCGACCTCGCCCTGCGGGTGCGCCGCGCCGGGTGGCGGCTCGAGGTCGGCCGGCGTGAGGTGGAGCACCCCGTGCGCCCGACCGGCCCGGCGACCAGCGTGCGGGTGCAGCGCGGCAACGCCGATGACGCGCTGATGCGACGCCTGCACGGTCCCCAGTGGCGCGAGCTCGCCGGCACCGGGGGAGGCCTGTTCCGCCGCCACGTCGGCGCCGCCGCGGGTCTGGCCGTGGCCGTGCTCGCCGCGCCCTCGACCTCCAGGGCCGCCCGGTTCGCGGTGGCGGCCGGTACCGGTGCCTACCTGGGACACGTTCTCGACCTGGTGCGTCGCCGGCTGGCCCCCGGCCCCCGCACACCGGTCGAGATCGTGACGATGACCTGGACGAGCTTCGCGCTACCACTCGCGGCGGTGGCTCACCGCAGCCGCGGCTGGTGGAGGCACCGCCACGCCGAGGCCTGGCCCACCGCGCCTCGGGCCGTCCTGCTCGACCGCGACGGGACGCTGGTCCAGGACGTGCCCTACAACGGCGACCCCGACGCCGTGGAGCCCATGCCAGGAGCTCGGCAGGCGATGGATCGGCTGCGCGCCCGCGGGCTCTCGCTGGGTGTCATCACCAACCAGTCAGGGCTGGCCAGGGGAGTGCTCACCGCCGCGCAGGTGGATGCCGTCAACGCGGAGGTCGACGCACGCCTCGGGCCCTTCGGGACGTGGCAGGTCTGCCCCCATGCGCCGGGGGAGGGGTGCGCCTGCCGCAAGCCGCGGCCCGGCCTGGTCCGCGCCGCGGCCCGCCGGCTCGGGGTGCGCCCCGAGGAGTGCGTCGTCATCGGCGACATCGGGTCCGACGCAGAGGCGGCCCGAGCGGCGGGGGCAAGGTCCGTGCTCGTCCCCACGCCCGTCACCCGGGCCGAGGAGATCGCAGCGGCCCCGGTGGTCGCCCCGGACCTCGCCCGGGCCGTCGACATCGTCCTGGGGTGGCACGGTGGCTGAGGGGCGGCGTACCGGCAAGGCCCTGGCCGTGCGCCTCGACAGCGACGGTGACGTGTTGCTGTCGGGACCCGCGCTGCGCCAGCTCAAGGCGGATGCCGACATCGTGCACCTGCTCGTCTCGCCGGCCGGGGCGGCTGCCGCCGCGCTGCTGCCCGACGTCGACGAGGTGGTCGTCGCGGACCTTCCCTGGGCCCGCGAGTGCGCCTCGCCACCCGACTCGGGAGAGCTGGACCGGCTGCTCGACCGGCTCCGGGAGGAGAGCTACGACGAGGTGGTCGTGCTGACCTCGTACCACCAGAGCCCGCTGCCGATGGCGCTCCTGGCGAGGTGGGCCGGGGTGCCGAGGGTGGTGGGCACGAGCGACGCCTCCCCGGGGGCGCTCCTCGACACTCGGGTCCGCCGCGTGCCCGGCGGTGACGACCCCGGAGTCGGCGGCGGCCACGAGGTCGAGGCGATGTGTGCCGTCGTGGCGGCCGCCGGCCATCCCCGCACCGGTGACAACCGGCTCTGCGTGTCCCACTCCGGTCCACCGCCAGGGCTGGGGGCGCCGTACGTCGTCGTCCACCCGACTGCCTCCGCACCGGCTCGCGCCATCGGGGTCGAGCGTGCGGGCGCCTACGCGCATGCCCTGTCCGCCGAAGGGTGGCAGGTCGTGGTCACCGGGGGTCCCGGCGACGCCGGCGTCGGCGCGGTCGTCACCCCGCCCGGTGGCGTGGACCTCACCGGGCGGACGTCGCTGCGAGACCTCGCCGGAGTGCTCGCGGGCGCCTCGGCCGTGGTCGTCGGCAACACCGGCCCGGCCCACCTCGCCGCGGCCGTGGGCACCCCTGTCGTCAGCCTCTTCGCCCCGGTCGTGCCGCTCGAGCGGTGGCGACCCTGGGGGGTCCCGACCGTCGTGCTCGGCGACCAGGGCTCCCCGTGCGCGCTGGGCAGGGCGCGCACGTGCCCGGTGCCGGGCCACCCCTGCACCGACGTGCCGGCCCGCCAGGTCGTCGATGCCGTGCACGCCCTGGCCGGTGACCCGCACGGCCGCTCGGTGGTGGCGTCGCTCGTGGGACGAGGCGCGCGATGAGAGTGCTGGTGTGGCACGTCCACGGTTCCTACCTCACCTCCCTCGTGCAGGGTGGGCACGACTACCTGGTGCCGGTGCTCCCCGACCGCGGGCCCGACGGCCGGGGCCGAGCACTCGGCTGGGACTGGCCCGCCTCCACCCGCGAGGTCACACCGGAGCAGCTCGCGACCGAGGAGATCGACGTCGTCGTGCTCCAGCGGCCCCACGAGGCCGACCTCGTGGAGGAGTGGACGGGTCGCCGCGTGGGTGACGACCTACCCGTCGTCTACCTCGAGCACAACGCCCCGACCGAGCACGCCGTGCGCAGCGAGCACCCGGTCCTGCGCGACCCGCGCCTTCACGACGTCCTCGTCGCGCACGTCACCGCGTTCAACGCCATGGCCTGGGACTGCGGCACCCACCCCACCACCGTCGTCGAGCACGGCATCCCCGACCCCGGTCCCCGGTACACCGGCGAGGACGAGTCGCTCGCGGTCTGCGTCAACGAGCCAGTGCGACGGTGGCGGGTGGCCGGCACCGACCTGGTGCTCGACCTGGCCCGCTGCCTGCCGGTCTCCGTCTACGGGATGGCGAGCGACGAGCTCGGAGCGCTGGCCGAGCAGCGGCACCTTCCCGGGCTGGACCGGGGCCGCTGCCACGACCTGCCGCAGGGCGACCTCCACGAGGCCCTGGCCCGGCACCGCGCCTACTTCCACCCGTACCGGTGGACCAGCCTCGGCCTCGCCCTCATCGAGGCGATGCTGCTCGGGATGCCCGTGCTCGCCCTGTCGACGACCGAGGTTCCCGAGGTGGTTCCGCCGGAGGCCGGGCTGGTCACCAACGACCTGACCCGACTGCGAGCCACCGCCCGGCACCTGCTGGCGGATGCCGACGACGCGCGAGCCCGCGGGCAGGTGGCCCGGGCCTACGCACTCGACCGCTTCTCCCTCGTCCGGTTCCTCCTCGACTGGGACCGCATCCTCAAGGAGGTGTCACCGTGAAGATCGCGATGGTGTCCGAGCACGCCAGCCCCTTGGCCGCACTGGGCGAGGCGGATGCCGGCGGCCAGAACGTGCACGTGGCCGAGCTCTCGCTCGGCCTGGCCCGGCTGGGCCACGAGATCCACGTCTACACGCGTCGGGACGACCCGGGCCTTCCCGAGCGTGTGCCCGCCGGTGCCGGCGTGAGTGTCGTGCACGTCCCCGTCGGTCCCCCACGGCGGGTCCCGAAGGACGACCTCCTGCCGTTCATGGACGACTTCGCCGACTGGATGGCGCAGCACTGGGCCCGAACCGGCGACCCGCAGGTGGTGCACGCCCACTTCTGGATGTCGGGCCTGGCCGCGCTGCGCGCCGGGCGTCGTCGTGGCGTGCCGGTCGCCCAGACTTTCCACGCGCTGGGCAGCGTCAAGCGTCGCCACCAGCACGAGGCCGACACCAGCCCACCGGAGCGCCTCGAGCTCGAGCGCCGGTTGGCCGCCGAGGTCGATGTCGTCGTGGCGACGTGTCGCGACGAGGTGGAGGAGCTGGCCCGGCTGGGTGTCCCCACGCAGCACGTGCGCGTGGTGCCCTGCGGTGTCGACACCGCCCTCTTCACCCCCTGCGGTGGCGGTCCGGAACGGCTACCGCACCGCGGGCGGGCGCGCCTGCTCGCCGTGGGCCGACTGGTCGAGCGCAAGGGGTTCGACCTCGCGGTGCGCGCCCTGGCCGACCTCCCCGAGGCAGAGCTGGTGATAGTGGGCGGCCCTCCGCCTGAGCAGCTCGACGCCGACCCCGAGGCTCGGCGGCTCCGGGCGCTGGCCGACGAGCTCGAGATCGGCGACCGCCTGGTACTCGCCGGGCAGTGGCGGCACGCCGACCTCCCCGCCCTCTACCGCTCGGCCGACGTCGTCCTGGCGGTGCCGTGGTACGAGCCGTTCGGCATCACCCCCTTGGAGGCAGCGGCGAGCGGTCGCCCGGTCGTCGGCAGTGCCGTGGGTGGCCTGCTGGACTCGGTCGACGACGGGGTGACCGGGCGGCTGGTCCCTCCGCGGGACGTGCCGGCTCTCGTGGCAGCCGTCCGCGGCCTGCTCGACGACACTGGCGAGGCGAGCCGGATGGGCCGGCAGGCGCGGGCCCGAGCGGTCGAGCGCTTCGACTGGTCGGTGGTGGCGGCGCAGACCGAGCGGGTCCTCGACGCGACCGTCCGAGGAACCACCTCCGCGCCGGCCCGGTCGGGTGGCTGGCTCGACGAGCACACCACTGAGGTCGAGGGCGGCATGCGCTCGCTGGTGCACCAGGCCGATGTGATCCGCACCTGGGGCGAGCGGCTGGCGACCACACTGGTTGCCGGGGGGCGACTCCTCGCGGCGGGCAACGGGGGCAGCGCGGCCGAGGCGCAGCACCTGACCGCGGAGCTCGTGGGTCGCTGGTGCGCCGACCGTCGCCCGCTCTCGGCGATCGCGCTGAGCGCCGAGACCTCGAGCCTCACGGCGATCCTCAACGACTACGGGCCCGACGAGGTGTTCGCGCGCCAGGTCGAGGCCCACGGGCGGCCCGGTGACGTGCTGGTGCTGCTGTCGACGAGCGGCACGAGCAGCAACGTCCTGCACGCTGCCAAGCGCGGGCTCGACGCCGGGCTCCAGGTGTGGGCCCTGACCGGCCCGGCGCCCAACCCGCTGGCCGCGCTGGCCGACGAGGTCGTCGTCATCGACGCACCCTCCACGGCAGCCGTGCAGGAGGTGCAGCTCGTCGCGATCCACGCGGTGTGCGCCGCCCTGGACGCCGCGCTCGACCGCCGCGGACTCATGCAGGCCGGACCGGTCTGCCGGCAGGCGTCATGAGCACCCGGCGGCACGTGGTCGTCGTCGGCGACTGCCTGCTGGACCGGGACGTCCACGGCCACGTCGACCGGGTCTGCCCCGATGCCCCCGCACCGGTGGTCGACGTCGACACCATCTCGGCTCGACCCGGTGGCGCCGGGCTGACGGCACTGCTGGCGACCCGAGACGGCGTCGACGTCACACTCGTCGCTCCCCTCGCCGACGACGACGGCGGTCGCGAGCTGCTCGACCTGCTCGTGGGTGCCGGGGTCCGGGTCCTGCCACTCGCGCACGAGGGGGCCACCAGGGTCAAGACGCGGATCCGCGCCGGCGGCCAGTCGATCGCCCGGATCGACACGGGCGGCCCCGGCACCCCGCTCGACGGCCTCACCCCCGACGCCGCCTCGGCCATCGCCGACGCCGACGTGGTCCTGGTGTCCTGCTACGGCGGTGGCACGACGGCCGACCCGGTGATCAGGGGGGCGCTCGCGGTACGAGCGCGTCGGCGCCCCGTCGTGTGGGACCCGCACCCGCGCGGCGCCGAGCCCGTCCGGGGCTCTGCCCTCGTGACGCCGAACCTCACGGAGGCACGCACGCGCGCACGCCTCCAGGACGCCGATGGCGACGTCGTCGCCAAGGAGCTGTTGCGGCGGTGGGACGTCCGCGCGGTCGCCGTCACGGGCGGCCACCGGGGCGCCTGGGTCGCCACGCGGGTGAGCGAGCCGATCTTCGCGCCCGCCACCCCGGCCTCCGGGGACACGTGTGGTGCCGGTGACCGGTTCTCCGCCGCCGCCGCGGCGGCCCTCGCGCACGGCCGCACGACGAGCGAGGCCGTGGTGGATGCCGTGGCGCGCGCAGGCGAGTTCGTCCTGAATGGCGGAGCGTCCGGCATCCGCCCCGCCCGTGATGCCACCAGCGCCCGAGCCATGACTGCGATGGCTGCGCCCCGTGGCTCGGAGCGCGCCGCGCAGCCGACCGCGGCCGCGTCCCCGTGGTCGGTGGTGGGGGCTGCGGTGCGCGACCTTCGCCGCCGCGGCGGCGTGGTCGTGGCCACGGGCGGCTGCTTCGACGTGTTGCACGCGGGTCACGTGAGCACGCTCGAAGCGGCGCGTTCGCTGGGTGACGGCTTGGTCGTGCTGCTCAACTCGGACACCTCGGTACGGCGCCTCAAGGGTCCGAGTCGACCAGTGCACTCCCAGGATGACCGCGCCCGCGTGCTGCTCGGGCTGACCTGCGTCGATGCCGTGCTCGTGTTCGACGACGACGACCCGCGCGAGGCCCTTCGGCGGATCCAGCCGGACGTCTGGGCCAAGGGTGGCGACTACGAGGACGCCGACCTGCTGGAGGCCCCCCTCGTGCGGTCGTGGGGCGGTCGGGTCGTGCTGCTTCCCTACCTTTCCGGGCGGTCGACGACAACCGTCCTGCAGCCCACACCCACAGGAGAGAACCAATGACCACCGACCTCAGCCCCGCTCGCACCGGCCTCGGAACCGTCTACGTGACCGGGGGGTCCAGCGGTCTCGGTGCCGCCGTCGTGGCTGCCGTCGCCAAGGCCGGCGGCACACCCGCCGTCATCGACCTGCGCGCGCCGGACGACCCCGGCATCGCGCACGCGCTCGCCGACCTGGCCGACTCGACCGCCGCGGCGGCGGCGGTCCACTCGCTGGCCGAGCAGGTGGGGCCGCCCGACGCCGTCGTCACCGCTGCCGGCACGGACGCCTGCGGGCCGTTGTCGGGGGTGCCGGCCCAGGACTGGGAGCGGGTGGTGCGGGTCAACCTGTTCGGCACGGCCGCCGTCATCCGGGCCGCCCTGCCCCACCTCGAGGACCGGCACGGCCGCGTCGTGACCGTCGCCTCGACGCTCGGACTCAAGGCGGTCGGTGACGCGACCGCCTACTGTGCGTCGAAGTTCGCGGTGGTGGGGTTCACCCGCTCGCTGGCGACCGAGCTTGCCGGACGGGTCGGCGTCACCCTCCTCGTGCCCGGCGGCATGCGGACGCGGTTCTTCGACGGACGCACCGAGCAGTACCGGCCCGGTCCCGACGCGCCGCTCAACGACCCGGAGGACGTCGCCGCCACCGTCGTCCTCGCCCTGCAGCAGCCCCCGGGCTGTGAGGTGCGCGAACTCGTCGTCGCCTCGTCCACCGAGCCATCCTGGCCGTGACCGAGGTACTGGTCCTGCGGGCCCTGGGGCTCGGGGACCTGCTCGCCTCGGTCGCAGCGCTCAGGGGCCTGCGCCGCGCCTGGGCCGGTGCCCGGGTCACGCTCGCCGCACCAGCCGCGCTGGGTGGCTGGCTCACCGAGGTCGGGGTGGTCGACGACGCTGTCGCCGTTCGCGACCTCCACGAGGGCGCGGTCCTGCCCTCGCGGTGCGGCACCCCGGACGTCGCCGTGAACCTGCACGGGCGCGGCCCGCAGAGCCACCGCCTGCTGGCTCGTGTCCCGGCAGGAAGGATGGTCGGGTACGCCTGCCCGGCAGCC
>Ga0308174_10001512_pt1 | contig 10912 bp, 9 predicted proteins | sample PhyPR2_FD_203894 | JGI IMG/M metagenome (GOLD analysis project Ga0308174, IMG submission 203894) | Soil microbial communities from UC Gill Tract Community Farm, Albany, California, United States - DLSLS.P.R2 | ecosystem: Environmental > Terrestrial > Soil > Agricultural land | place: USA... | reverse complement strand
TACTGCTCGGTGACGACCTTCTTGAACATCGTCCGGAAGGTCACCCCGAACCCGGCGATCGGGTCCCAGAGCTGTTCCTTCATGCCACGTGGCTCCTGCTGGGCCATCAGATCTCCTCACCGGATGCGCCGACGGTCGAGGCCGTCGGGAAGGACAGCGGCCGGGCGGCGCCGCGCACCGGCCCGCCGGCCGGCATCGGCGGCACGGGGAAGCCGCCCGCGTGGGCGTCCACGGCCTCGGGCTCGGGCTCCTCCTCCGCCTGCTCCTCGCCGCCGACGAAGAAGAGCGCGAGGAAGAGGACCGCGAGGACGCCGATCCCGATCAGCAGGTACTGACGGTCGATACCCCCGTTGGTGGAGATCGACCGGATCGTCGCGACGGCGATGATCCACACCAGCGAGATCGGGATCAGGCGCTTCCAGCCGAACGCCATGAACTGGTCGTAGCGCAGCCGGGGCAGCGTGCCGCGCAGCCAGATGAAGAAGAAGATGAAGAGCAGGACCTTGCCGAAGAACCACAGCAGCGGCCAGTAGCCCTGGTTGAACATCCCGTCGTTGATCTGCGCGATGCCCCAGGGCGCAGCCCATCCGCCGAGGAACAGCGTGGTCGCGAGCGCGGAGACGGTGGCCATGTTGATGTACTCGGCGAGGAAGAACAGCGCGAACTTCAGCGAGGAGTACTCGGTGTGGAAGCCGCCGACCAGCTCGCCCTCGGCCTCGGGGAGGTCGAACGGCGCGCGGTTGGTCTCGCCCACCATGGAGATCACGTAGATCACGAACGACGGCACCAGGATCAGCCCGTACCAGAAGTCGTTCTGCGCGGCCACGATCTCCGAGGTCGACAGCGACCCCGCGTACAGGAACACCGCCACCAGGGCCAGGCCCATCGCGACCTCGTAGGAGATCATCTGCGCGCTCGAGCGCAGGCCGCCGAGCAGGGAGTACGTCGAGCCGCTGGACCAGCCGCCGAGCACGATCCCGTAGATGCCGATCGAGGCGATCGCCATCACGAACAGCACCGCGACGGGCATGTCGGTCAGCTGCAGCGGGGTCCTCACGCCGAACATCGTCACGACCGGGCCGAACGGGATGACGCTGAACGTCACGAACGCCGGCACGGTCGCGATCACCGGCGCGATCAGGAAGACCGCCTTGTCGGCCGCCTTCGGGATGATGTCCTCCTTCAGCGCCAGCTTGACGCCGTCGGCCAGCGACTGGAGCAGCCCGAAGGGGCCGTTCACGTTGGGGCCGATCCGGTGCTGCATCCGGGCCACGACCCGGCGCTCCCACCAGATGTTGAACAGCGTCAGCAGCACCAGGACCACGAAGATCGCCACGACCTTGATCAGGGTGATCCACCACGGGTCGTTGCCGAAGTCCTGGATGGTGGGGTACTGAACCGCGTCCATCGCGATCATGCCTCGGCTCCCTTCAGGGTCACGCTGCTGCCGGGCGAGGCCAGGCCGGCCAGGACCCCCGGGCCCACCGAGTTGGCGGGCACCCACACCACGCCGTCGACCATGCCGTCGACCTGCTCGACGGGCAGGGACAGCTCACCGCGGTCGCCGGCCAGTACGCCGCCGTCGCGGACCGACTCGTGGAGCGTGGCGTACGTCGCGGGGCTGACCCGGGCGACCGGCCTGCGTGCCGTGGCGCGCATGGCGGGCTCGCCGTCCTGCATGGAGCCGTGGTCGATCATCTGCTTCCACGTCGCGAGGCGCAGGCCGTCGTCACCGCCGACGGCGGGTGGGGTCACCTCGACCGTCGGGGCGCGGTCCCCGTCCCAGGGGCCGAGATCCTCCATCTCCGCGCGCGCCTCCGCGACCGAGCGGAACCCGAGCGGGCTCCCCTGGCCCAACAGCGCGAGCTCCTCGGCGACGCCGGCGAGGACGCGCAGGTCCGGCAGCGAGCGGGGGTTCTCGAAGACCGCGGGGAACGGCCGCGGCCGGCCCTCCCAGGTCACGAACATCCCGGCCTTGTCGGTCACCGGCGCCACCGGGAACACGACGTCGGCGGCGCGGGTCACGTCGGTCTCGCGCAGCTCGAGCGCCACCACGAACGACGCGGCCTCGATCGCGGCCCGGGTGGCGGCGGGGTCGGCCGTGTCGTCGGGATCGACCCCGCCGATGACCAGGCCGCCGAGCTCACCGGCGAGCAGCGCCGCCACGATGCCGTCGGCGTCGCGACCCTCGGTCTCGGGCAGGCCCGCGACGCCCCAGTCGGTGGCGACGTCCACGCGCGCGGCGGGGTCCGCGACCGGGCGGCCGCCGGGCAGCAGGTTGGGCAGGCAGCCGGTCTCGACCGCACCGCGGTCCCCGGCACGACGGGGCACCCAGGCGAGACGGGCGCCGGTGGTGCGGGCCAGCCGGGCCGCGGCCGTGAGCGCGCCAGGCGAAGTGGCGAGGCGCTCGCCCACCAGGATCACCCCGGTCGCGTCGAGGCCGAAGTCGGCGTGCGAGACGAGCTGCTCGAGCGCTGCCGCCTCCTCACCGGGAGCGGTGGCGACCAGCTGGCCGTTCATCTTGCGCAGGCCGCGCGAGGCGTACGGCGCGATCGAGACGACCCGGGTGCGGTGGTGCTCGGCGGCCTTGCGCAGCCGCAGGAAGATCGCACCTGCCTCGTCCTCGGGCTCGAGCCCGGCCAGCACGACGGTCGTCGCGGTCTCGAGGTCGCTGTAGGTGACCGTCGCGGTGAGGACCACCTCGGAGGCGAGGAAGTCCGCCTCCTCCACCGACAGCGGGCGGGCACGGAAGTCGATGTCGTTCGTGCCGAGGGCCACGCGGGCGAACTTGCTGTAGGCGTAGGCGTCCTCGGCGGTGACCCGGCCACCGGTGAGGACACCGGTGGCGCCGGCGTCGCGCAGGCCACGGGCCGCGACGGCGAACGCCTCGGGCCACGACGCGGGACGCAGCGAGCCGTCCTCATCGCGCACCTGGGGGTAGGCCAGCCGGTCGGGCATGGTCGCGTAGGTGAACGCGAACCGGTCCTTGTCGGTGATCCACTCCTCGTTGACCTCGGGGTCGTTGCCAGAGAGCCGGCGCATCACCTTGCCGCGCCGGTGGTCGACCCGGATCGCCGACCCGCAGGCGTCGTGCTCGGCGACCGAGGGCGTGGAGACGAGGTCGAAGGGGCGGGAGCGGAAGCGGTACTCGGCGCTGGTCAGCGCGCCGACCGGGCAGATCTGGATGGTGTTGCCCGAGAAGTAGGAGTCGAAGGGCTCCTTCTCGTAGATGCCCACCTGCTGCAGGGCGCCCCGCTCGATCAGCGCGATGAACGGGTCGCCGGCGATCTGCTCGGAGAAGCGGGTGCAGCGCGCGCACAGCACGCACCGCTCCCGGTCGAGCAGGACCTGGGCGGAGATGTTGATCGGCTTGGGGTAGGTGCGCTTGACCCCGCCCGAGGCGGAGAAGCGCGACTCGGCGCGGCCGTTGGACATCGCCTGGTTCTGCAGGGGGCACTCGCCGCCCTTGTCGCAGACGGGGCAGTCCAGCGGGTGGTTGATCAGCAGGAACTCCATGATCCCCTGCTGCGCCTTGTCGGCGACCGGGCTGGTGGCCTGCGTGTTGACGACCATGCCCTCGGCGACCGTGATGGTGCACGAGGCCTGCGGCTTGGGGAAGCCCCGGCCGTTGCCGGCGTCGGGGACGTCGACCAGGCACTGCCGGCACGCGCCCACCGGGGACAGCAGCGGGTGGTCGCAGAACCGGGGGATCTGGACGCCCACCTGCTCGGCGGCGCGGATCACCAGGGTGTCCTTGGGGACGCTGACCTGGACGCCGTCGATGGTCAGGGTGACGAGGTCCTCGGCGACCGGGGTGTCGGCTCCGGTCTTCTCGGGCGTGGTCGTCATGCGAGAGCTCCCGCGGAGGCGAAGAGGGTCGAGGCGGCGGGGTCGAAGGGACACCCGCCGTGGGTGAGGTGCGCGACGTACTCGTCGCGGAAGAACTTGATCGAGCTGGTGATGGGGCTGACCGCGCCGTCGGCGAGCGCGCAGAACGAGCGGCCGAGGATGTTGTCGCACTGGTCGAGCAGGAGCTCGAGGTCGGACTCGGAGCCCTGCCCCTTCTCCAGCGCGGCCAGCGTCTGCACCAGCCACCAGGTGCCCTCGCGGCAGGGTGTGCACTTGCCGCAGGACTCGTGCTTGTAGAACTCGGTCCAGCGCAGCACCGACCGGACCACGCAGGTGGTCTCGTCGAAGATCTGCAGCGCTCGGGTGCCGAGCATCGACCCGGCGGCACCGACGCCCTCGAAGTCGAGAGGCACGTCGAGGTGCTCGGCGGTCAGCATGGGGGTGCTGGAGCCGCCCGGCGTCCAGAACTTCAGCTCGTGGCCCTCGCGGATGCCGCCGGCGAGGTCGATGAGCTCGCGCAGGGTGATGCCGAGCGGGGCTTCGTACTGCCCCGGTCGGGTCACGTGGCCCGACAGCGAGAAGATCCCGAAGCCCTTGGACTTCTCCGTGCCCATCGAGGCGAACCAGGCGTGCCCGTTGGCGATGATGCTGGGCACCGAGGCGATGGACTCGACGTTGTTGATGACCGTCGGGCTGGCGTAGAGCCCCGCGACGGCCGGGAACGGCGGGCGCAGCCGCGGTTGGCCGCGCCGGCCCTCGAGGGAGTCGAGGAGCGCGGTCTCCTCGCCGCAGATGTAGGCACCGGCCCCGGCGTGCACGACCACCTCGAGGTCGTAGCCCGTGCCGTGGATGTCCTTGCCGAGGTGGCCGGCGAGGTAGGCCTCCTGCACGGCACGCTGCAGCCGGCGTACGACGTGGAGCACCTCGCCGCGGACGTAGATGAACGCGCGGTTGGCGCGGATGGCGTAGGAGCTGATGATGACGCCCTCGACCAGCGTGTGGGGGCTGGCCATCATCAGCGGGACGTCCTTGCAGGTGCCCGGCTCGGACTCGTCGGCGTTGACCACGAGGTACTTGGGCCGAGGGTTGTCCTGCGGGATGAAGCCCCACTTCATGCCGGTGGGGAAGCCGGCGCCGCCGCGGCCGCGCAGGCCCGACTCCTTGACCTCCTCGATGACGGCCGCGGGGTCCATGCCCAGCGCCTTGTCGAGGGCACGGTAGCCGCCGCGCGACTCGTACGCCTCGATCGTCCAGCTGCGGTCCTCACCCCAGTTGTCGGTGAGGACCGGCGTCAATGTGTCAGTCACGGAGTGCCCTCCTCCGGTTGTTGAGGTGCGAGCGGAGCGAGCCTCGAAGCACGGTCATTTGGCCTCGTCTCCCTTGGTGTCGGCAGGCGACTCGTCGACCTTGGTCTCGGTCTCGGCGCGTGAGGTGTCGGCCGCCTCGGCCGCACCCTCCCGGGAAGCCTGCCCCGCGCGGACGGCGGGACGGCCCTCGACCGCGGGGGCGGTCCAGCCGTGCTCCCGGGCGAGGCCCAGCCCGACCAGGGAGGCAGCACCCGCCGAGGGCCCCTCGTCGGCCCGGTCGTCGGGGAAGCCGGCGAGCACGCGCTCGGCCTCGCGCCACGTGCACAGGCGCGCACCCCGGGTCGAGGAGACCTCCGCCCCCGAGCGCAGGTCGTCGACCAGCTGCGTGGCCGACTGGGGCGTCATGTTGTCCATGAACTCCCAGTTGACGGTCATCACCGGCGCGTAGTCGCAGGCGGCGTTGCACTCGATGTGCTCGAGGGTGACCTTGCCGTCGGCCGTGGTCTCGTCGTTGCCGACGTCGAGGTGGTCCTTGAGCCGCTCGAAGATGGCGTCGCCGCCCATCACCGCGCACAGCGTGTTGGTGCACACCCCGACGTGGTAGTCGCCGACCGGCTTGCGCTTGTACATCGTGTAGAACGTCGCCACGCCGCTGACCTCGGCCGCGGAGATCTGGAGGATCTCGGCGCAGGCCTCGATCCCCTCCGGGGTGATCCGGCCCTCGGCGGACTGCACGAGGTGCAGCATCGGAAGCAGGCCGGAGCGGGCCTCGGGGTAGCGCGCGGCGATCTGCCCGAGCTCGGCGTACGTCTCCTGGCTGAGGCTCATCGGTCGACGCCTCCCATCACGGGGTCGATGCTGGCGATCGCGACGATCACGTCGGCCACCATGCCGCCCTCGCTCATCACGCTCGTGGCCTGCAGGTTGGTGAACGACGGGTCGCGGAAGTGCGCCCGGAAGGGGCGGGTGCCGCCGTCGGAGACCACGTGCGCGCCGAGCTCGCCGCGGGGCGACTCGATCGGGACGTAGGCCTGGCCGGGCGGGACCCGGAAGCCCTCGGTGACCAGCTTGAAGTGGTGGATCAGCGCCTCCATCGACTCACCCATGATGTGGCGGATGTGGTCGAGGCTGTTGCCCATGCCGTCGCTGCCGATCGCGAGCTGGCTGGGCCAGGCGATCTTCTTGTCGGCGACCATCACGGGCGCGCCCTCGAGCCTGGCGAGCCGGTCCGCGGCCTGCTCCACGATCTTCAGCGACTCCCACATCTCCGCGAGGCGCACCCGGAAGCGGCCGTAGGAGTCGCAGGTGTCCCAGGTCTGGACCTCGAAGTCGTAGTCCTCGTAGCCGGAGTAGGGCTGGGTCTTGCGCAGGTCCCACGGGTAGCCGGTGCTGCGCAGCACCGGACCGGTCATCCCCAGGGCCAGGCAGCCGGCGAGGTCGAGGTGCCCGACGTTCTCCAGGCGTGCCTTGAAGATCGGGTTGGCGTTGCACAGCGCGGCGTACTCCGGAAGGCGCTTCTTCATCAGCGCGATGAAGTCGCGGATCTCGTCGAGGGCGCCCGGAGGCAGGTCCTGGGCGACGCCGCCGGGGCGGATGAAGGCGTGGTTCATGCGCAGGCCGGTGATCAGCTCGAAGAGGTCGAGCACCAGCTCGCGCTCGCGGAAGCCGATCGTCATCACCGTCAGCGCGCCGATCTCCATGCCGCCGGTGGCGATGCAGACCAGGTGGGAAGAGATGCGGTTGAGCTCCATCAGGAGCACCCGCATGACCTCGGCCTTCTCGGGGATCTGGTCCTCGATGTCGAGCAGGCGCTCGACGCCGAGCACGTAGGTCATCTCGTTGTAGAACGGGCTGAGGTAGTCCATCCGGGTGCAGAACGTGACGCCCTGCGTCCAGGAGCGGAACTCCATGTTCTTCTCGATGCCGGTGTGCAGGTAGCCGATGCCGCACCGGGCCTCGGTCACCGTCTCGCCCTCGAGCTCGAGGATCAGCCGGAGCACGCCGTGCGTCGAGGGGTGCTGGGGACCCATGTTGACGACGACGCGCTCGTCGGCGTCGCCCGCGTCGGCCAGGCCCTCGGTGATCGAGCCCCAGTCCTGGCCGGTGACGGTGAAGACCCGGCCCTCGGTGGTCTCGCTGCTGCCTGCGTAGAGGTCTTCGCTCGTAGTCATCAGTTGTACGACCTCCGCTGGTCGGGCGGCGGGATGGACCCGCCCTTGTACTCCACGGGGATGCCACCCAGCGGGTAGTCCTTGCGCTGGGGGTGGCCCGGCCAGTCGTCGGGCATGAGGATCCGGGTCAGGGCCGGGTGGCCGTCGAAGACGATCCCGAACATGTCGAAGGTCTCGCGCTCGTGCCAGTCGCAGGTGGGGTAGACGCCCACGACCGAGGGGATGTGCGGGTCGGCGTCGGGCGCGGACACCTCGAGCCGGATCCGGCGGTTGTGGGTCATGGAGAGCAGGTGGTAGACCGCGTGCAGCTCGTGGCCGGCGTCGTCGGGGTAGTGGACGCCGCTGACGCCCGAGCAGAGCTCGAAGCGCAGCCGGGGGTCGTCACGCAGCATCTGCGCGACGGCGACGACGTCCTCGCGCCGCAGGTGGAAGGTGATCTCGCCACGGTGGATCACCACCGACTCGACGGCGTGGTCGAGCCCGTCGGCGCGCAGGCGCTCCTCGAGGGCGTCGGCCACCTCGTCGTACCAGCCGCCGAAGGGACGCTGTGCGGCCGCGGGGTAGACGATCGGGCTGACCAGGCCGCCGTACCCGCTGGTGTCACCGCTGCCGTGGACGCCGAACATGCCGCGTCGGGTGCCGACGGGGTGCACCTCGCCCGCGGGCGCCGGGACGTTGTCCTGGGACTGCTCGGGGGCGGGCTGCTCGACCTTCTTCTCGTCGGTCACCTCAGCAGGCCCTTCATGTCGGAGGTCGGGAGCGCCCGGAGAGCGGAGGTCTACTGCTGCTCGATCTCGGCCTTGCGGTTGCTGCCGAGCTTGGTGTGCTGGACCTGGTCGTGGAGCTTGAGGATCGCGTCGATCAGCATCTCCGGCCGCGGCGGACAGCCCGGGAGATACATGTCGACCGGGACGACGTGGTCGACGCCCTGGACGATCGCGTAGTTGTTGAACATGCCGCCGCTGCTGGCGCACACGCCCATCGCCAGCACCCACTTCGGGTCGGGCATCTGGTCGTAGATCTGGCGCAGCACCGGCGCCATCTTCTGGCTGACCCGGCCGGCCACGATCATCAGGTCCGCCTGGCGCGGGCTGGCGCGGAAGACCTCCATGCCGAACCGGGCGAGGTCGTACTTCGGGCCGCCGCTGGTCATCATCTCGATGGCGCAGCAGGCCAGGCCGAACGTCGCCGGCCAGAACGACGCCTTGCGCATGTAGCCGGCCACGCCCTCGACGGTCGTCAGCAGGACGCCGGAGGGGAGCTTCTCTTCAAGACCCATGTCTCAATTACCTCTCTGAGGGTCGCGAGGCGCGTGCGATGCCAAGGCGGAGGAGGGAAGGCGACCTTCAGCGGAGCGCAGCGGAGCGGTCGTCGACCGACGACAACGCAGGCAGCGTGCGTGCATCGCGAGCCTCAGTCCCATTCCAGGCCGCCGCGTCGCCATACGTAGGCGTACGCGACGAAGACGGTGGCGATGAAGAGGACCATCTCCACGAGGCCGAAGAACGCCATGGAGTCGAAGTAGACGGCCCAGGGGTAGAGGAAGATGATCTCGATGTCGAAGACGATGAAGAGCATCGCGGTGATGTAGTACTTCACCGGGAAGCGCCCCCCGCCCACGGGCTGCGGCGTGGGCTCGATGCCGCACTCGTAGGAGTCGAGCTTGGCCCGGTTGTAGCGCTTGGGCCCGACGAAGGCGCTCATGATCACGGAACCCACCGCGAACAGCGCCGCAAGCAGGGCCAGCGCCAGCACCGGCGTGTAGAGCTCCATGCCTCGCGTTCCTTCCTGTCCCGCGCCCGACCGGCAGGCCTGCGCCGCCGGATTGTGACTTTGTGAACTGAATCACTAAGTGGCGCGGAACACATACTGCCACTCCCCCGACCCGGCCGCACGCGGGGGTGGCCCCGTGTCTCCAACCGCTGTCGCCACCGGCTCGCGATCACGCACGGATGACGAGAGCCCAGTGCTGACTGAGATTCCGGGAGCCCGGGAGTCGGAGTCGACCGTCTCGTCGGCGTACGCCCGCGGCGGCGGTGAGCCGGCCACCGGACCAGGCGCGGAAACGGTGGCTGACGCACCGCTCCCGGGCGGGCGCCGGGTGGTCGCCGGCGGACGAGGGTGAGCGGCTACCCGGCGTACGCCCGGTGGAGGGCGACGATGCCGCCGGAGAGGTTGCGCCAGGCGGGCTCCTGCCAGCCGGCGCGCCCGATCAGGGCGGCGAGGCCCTCCTGGTCGGGCCAGGCGCGGATCGACTCCGCGAGGTAGACGTAGGCGTCCGGGGAGGAGGAGACCGCGCGGGCGATGGGCGGGAGCGCCTTCATGAGGTACTCGATGTAGACGGTCCGGAACGGCGCCCAGGTGGGGTGGCTGAACTCGCAGACCACCAGGCGGCCGCCGGGCCGGGTGACCCGGCGCAGCTCCTCGAGCCCGGCAAGCGGGTCGACGATGTTGCGCAGCCCGAAGGAGATCGTCACGGCGTCGAAGGTCGCGTCCGCGAACGGCAGCCGCGTCCCGTCCCCGGCGGTGAAGGGCAGGTGGGGCTTGGCCTGCTTGCCCACCCGGAGCATCCCCAGCGAGAAGTCGCAGGGCACGACCGTGGCACCTCGGTCGGCGAAGGGCTGGCTCGACGTACCCGTGCCGGCGGCCAGGTCGAGGACCAGCTCGCCGGGTCGCGGGTCGACGGCCTCGATGACGTCGTGCCGCCACCGACGGTCCTGGCCCAGGGAGAGGACGTCGTTGGTGACGTCGTAGCGCCGGGCGACCGCGTCGAACATGCGACGGACGTCGGAGGGCTGCTTGTCGAGTTCTGCACGGGCCACGCGCAGAGACTACGGGCCGGTCCCCGACCACGACGAAACACCCGAACTACAACGAACTGGTCACGGCGACGCTCCCACGCAACCAAATGCCCGGTCACGGCGTCTCGAAGTCGAACACTGATGACAGACCCATCTTCCCCGGGGGACACCATGAGAGCACTGCGCGTACTCACCACGACCGTGGCCACGGTCAGCCTGCTCACGGTCGCGTCGTACGGCGCGGGGTACACCGTGCGCCACCTCGACGGCCCGCGCGACGGCCGGACCGAGGCGGCCGCGAGCACCCCGCAGCCCACCGCCACGGCCCCCGGAACCCCGAGCCCGACCGCGCCGTCCACCAGCCCGAGCGACCCCCCGAGCCCGACCGAGCCGCCCGAGCCCGCGAACGTGCTCGAGCCCGGGGCCACCGGGGTCAAGGTCCGCGAGCTCCAGTCGCGGCTGTTCCAGCTCGCCTGGCTCCCGGAGACCACGACGGGCAGGTACGACCCGACGACCCGCACGGCCGTGAGCGGGTTCCAGGCCAAGCGCGGGATCAAGGCCACCGGCGTGGTGGACCAGCGCACCTGGAAGCGCCTGCTGGCGATGACGAAGCAGCCGACCCACGACCAGCTCTTCAACGTCCTGCACCCCGGACCGGCGATCCTCGCCGCCGGTGACGACGGGGTCGCGGTCCGTGACCTCCAGGCCCGCCTGGTGTCGATCCAGTGGCTCTTCGGCGACGTGTCGGGCAGCTACGACGACACGACCACCGAGGCGGTGCGGG
>Ga0308174_10001511_pt1 | contig 10916 bp, 8 predicted proteins | sample PhyPR2_FD_203894 | JGI IMG/M metagenome (GOLD analysis project Ga0308174, IMG submission 203894) | Soil microbial communities from UC Gill Tract Community Farm, Albany, California, United States - DLSLS.P.R2 | ecosystem: Environmental > Terrestrial > Soil > Agricultural land | place: USA... | reverse complement strand
AAGATCGGTGCGACCTGCGCCAAGGCGATGCAGGACATGAAGTATCTCGGTGTTGGCACCATCGAGTTCCTGTACGAGGACGGCGAGTTCTATTTCATCGAAATGAACACCCGCATCCAGGTCGAGCATCCCGTCACCGAGATGATCACCGGCATCGACCTCGTGCTGGAGCAGATCCGCATCGCGGCCGGCGGCGACCTGCCGATGCAGCAGAGCGAGGTCGTCATCAACGGCCATTCGATCGAATGCCGGGTGAACGCGGAGAACCCGGTCAGCTTCCGGCCCTCGCCGGGCAAGATTCAGCAATATCATCCGCCCGGCGGCCTCGGCGTGCGGATCGATTCGGCGGTCTATCAGGGCTATGTGATCCCGCCTTATTACGACTCGCTGGTCGGCAAGCTGATCGTGCACGGCAAGACCCGGGTCGAATGCCTGATGCGGCTGCGCCGGGCGCTGGACGAGATGGTGGTCGACGGCATCGAGACCACCTTGCCGCTGTTCCGGGCGCTGGTCCGGGAGCCCGCGATCATCGACGGCGACTACCACATCCACTGGCTCGAACAATATTTGGCCGGCCAGCAGACCGAATGATCGGCGGCAGGTCTTTTTCGAATGCCGCGGGAACCAACCCGCACGTCGCACGTTATGGCCCGCTGGGGACCCCACCAGGGGGCAGTCATTTCCGGATTGATGATGCGAGTTTGTCGTGACGCCTGATGCTCGACGCAGGCGCGCACTGGGGCAAATCCTGCTGCTGTCTGCAGGTTTTCTGGTGCTGGTGGTTATCAGCGCCGCGTCCGTGCTGCTGGTGAACAAGGCGCGTGAGGATTCCGGGTGGGTGGTCCACACCCTGGAAGTTGGAAACCAGGTCAGTACGCTGCTGCTCGAGGTCAGGCGCGCCGAAAGCAGCGCCCGTGGCTACCTTCTCACCGGCGGGCAGGAGTTCCTGGCGGCCCACGAAGCCGCAGCTACGGCGATTCCAGCCCTGGTTGACCGCCTTGCGGCGTTGACCCCCGACAATTCCGCACAAGTCGCCTCGGTCGCCAAGCTTCGCGCGGCGATCGATGTCCGAATGGGACAGTTCAAACAGGAAAAAGCTCTTTTCGCACAGGGAAAGACGACCGAAGCTGCCGCACTCGTGCGCAACGCTTATGCGGGCAATATCAATTCCGTCATTCGCGACACCGCCGAGGCGATGCGCCAGGAGGAAGACCGGCTGTTCGCGCTGCGTACAGCCAACGCCGACCGCAGCCAGCGGATGGCGACCTTGGTGACTATCGCGGGCTCGGCTTTGGTGCTGCTGCTGGCCGCGATCTCGATCATGCTTGTGCGCGCCTCGGCCCGCGCCCGCGACGTGGCCGAAGCCAAGCTGCGCGAAAACAATCTCAATCTGGAGAGCACCGTCGACGAGCGCACCGCCGATCTGCGGGAGGCCAATGACGAGATCCAGCGCTTCGCCTACATTGTCAGCCACGATTTGCGCTCGCCGCTCGTCAACATCATGGGCTTCACCAGCGAGCTGGAGGAGCTGCGCAACGACATCTTTCGTCGCATCGCGACGCTGGCGCGATCCGCGACCGCCTCGCCGCCCCCCGCCGAGGGCACAGATCCCGCGCTCGAAGGCCCCGACAAGCAGCTCTCCGACGATTTCAGCGAGGCGCTCGGCTTCATCAAGTCGTCGATCGCCAAGATGGATCGCCTGATCAGCGCGATCCTCAATCTCACCCGCGAAGGCCGCCGGGAATTCGTTCCGGTGCGGATCGATACCCGCGAGCTGCTCGAGACCATCGTGCAAACGGTTGCGCACCAGGCGGCCGAAGCCAATGCCAGCATCCACATCGAACCGCTGCCGACCATCGTCAGCGATCGCCTCGCGATCGAGCAGATCTTCTCCAATCTGATCGACAATGCGGTCAAATACCTGAAACCGGGTGTCGCCGGCGAGATCTCGATCCGCGGTCGCACCCGGCTCGGCTTTGCCATTTTCGAGATCCGCGACAACGGCCGAGGGATTGATCCCAGGGATCATCAGCGTATCTTCGACCTGTTCCGCCGAGCCGGAACCCAGGACCGGCCCGGACAGGGCATCGGTTTGGCACATGTGCGCGCACTGGTGCGGCGGCTCGGCGGCACGATGTCGGTCGCATCGGAACTCGACCACGGCAGCACCTTCACGATTACGCTGCCGATCAGCTGGAATGCCTCAAACCGGAAGCCGGACCAATGACCAATCCCGTGACGATCGTCATGATCGAGGATGACGAAGGCCACGCTCGCCTGATCGAGCGGAACATCCGGCGTTCCGGCGTGAACAACGAGATCATTCCGTTCACCAACGGTACAGATGCGATGAAGTATCTGCTGGGCGCTGATGGCAGCGGCCTCGTCCACAAGGGACAGGCCCTCCTGATTCTGCTCGATCTCAACCTGCCGGACACAACCGGCATCGAGATCCTGAAGCAGGTCAAGGAGAACAAATTCCTGAAGAGCGCGCCGGTCGTGATCCTGACCACGACCGACGATTCCCAGGAGATCAAACGGTGCTACGAGCTCGGCTGCAACGTCTACATCACCAAGCCGGTGAACTACGAGAGTTTCGCCAACGCGATTCGCCAACTCGGCCTGTTCTTCTCGGTCATCCAGGTTCCACCCGCCGCATGACGTCGCCCTCACCAACGCTGCTGTATATCGAAGACGACGCGGCGCTGGCGCGGCTGGTCGAACGCGGCCTGACGCGGTACGGCTTCAAGGTCGAGCATGCGCCGGATGGCCATGCCGGTCTGGCCCGGCTGGCAACAGGCGGTATCGACGTCGTTGCGCTCGACCAATACATGCCCGGTCTCGACGGCTTGGAGACGCTGGAGCGCATCATGGCGTTGCCCGACGCACCACCGGTGGTGTTCGTCACGGCGTCGCAGGATTCCAAGATTGCGGTGACCGCGCTGAAGGCCGGGGCCGCCGACTATCTGGTCAAGGACGTCCAGGGCGAGTTCGTTCCGCTGCTGCATGTCGCAGCCGAGGGCGCGCTGCGCCAGGCCCGGCTGCAGAAGGCGCGCGACGAGGCCGAGGCGGAGGTCCGCGCCTCGCGCGACCGCTTCGAGGCGCTGGCCGCCGAGCGCGAGGTGCTGCTGCGCGAGGTCAACCATCGCGTCGGCAACTCGCTGCAGATCATCGCCTCGCTGCTGCATTTGCAGGCCAACACCGCGACGGAGGAAGACGTCAAGGCCGCGCTGACCAATGCGATGGGCCGGGTCGCCGCGGTGGCGCAGGTGCACCGCCGCCTCTACACCTCGCATGATCTGAAGAGCGTGCTGCTGAACCAGTATCTCGACGCGCTGCTCGACGATTTGCGCCGCTCGGCCGAGGGCAACCGGATGTCACGGCTGACGCTGCGGGCGGAAGCCATCGAGATCGATCCGGACCGCGCGGTCGCGATCGGCATCGTCGTCAACGAGCTGGTCATGAACGCGGTCAAATACGCCTATCCGGATTGCGCCGGTCCGATCCATGTCGAGCTGAAAACCGACAATGACGACATCGTGCTCTCGATCGCCGACGACGGTGTCGGCCTGCATGCCACCAGCGATCCGCGCTCGACCGGCATGGGCCAGCGCATCGTCAGCGCCATGGCGACCAAGCTCGACGCCAGCGTGGCGCCGGATCCGAGCCATGCCGGGACCAAGATCGTGATCCGATTCCGCCGCACCAAGGCCGTGCCGACCCCCGTGACGGCCGCCGCGAGCTAGTCCTTTCAGACGCGGCGTTTGCTCTCCGGAGCAAAGCGAACGTGGGCTCGGAACCATTGGTGCGGCCCGATGTCCCGCTGACGATGGGGTGATCGCCCGTCGCGCGCCCGGCCGCAGCCTGCTATCATCCGCCGATGAATTCGCGCGAGTCCGCCGCCTCCGAGATCACGCCCGAAGTGCTGTTGCGCGCCTACGCCTGCGGCATCTTTCCGATGGCCGAGAGCGCCGACGACCCGACGCTGTTCTGGGTCGAGCCGGAGCTGCGCGGCGTCATCCCGCTCGAAGGCTTTTGCGTCGCGTCACGGCTGGCGCGTACCGTGCGCTCCGATGTCTTCACCGTCACCGTCAATCAGGCGTTCAAGGCTGTCATGGCCGGCTGTGCCGCGCCGCAGCCGGGACGCGAGGAAACCTGGATCAACCGGCGCATCCGCGAGCTCTATACCGGCCTGTTTGCGATCGGCCACTGCCATAGCGTCGAATGCTGGCAGGATGGCGAGCTGGTCGGCGGGCTCTATGGCGTCAGTCTCGGCCGTGCCTTCTTCGGCGAGAGCATGTTTCACATCGCGCGCGACGCCTCGAAGGTGGCGCTGGTGCATCTGGTTGCGCGTCTCATCGCCGGCGGCTTCGAGCTGCTCGACACCCAATATGTCACCGAGCATCTGAAGACCTTCGGCGCGCAGGAGATCCCGCGCCGCCGCTACACCGCGCTGCTCGACAAGGCCCTGATGGGCGCACCCGCCGATTTCGGCAAGCTGGCCGCCGATCAGCCGATCCCCGGTGCCGAGGCGCTGGCGATCATCGCCGAACACGGGTGAGGCGATACCGGTACATCGTCAAATTCAGTGTCGTCCCGGCCTCGAGCCGGGACTTATAAACGCCGAACGCTGTTTTGCGAAAGTTGGAGCTACAGCTCGCACAGCGACTTCCGCCTGCGATTATGGATCCCGGCGTTCGCCGGGACGACAGTTGAGTTTGCGGAGAGGATGTCGTCCGTCAAATGCGCGCTGGCTACCTGAAGATCCCGAACGGACCGCCGCCCTGCTGCGGCGGTGGCGGGGGTGGTGGCGGAGGCGCCATCTGCTGGCTCTGCTGCTGCGGCGGCGGCGGGGCGGCCGGCGGACGCGGCTGGCTCTGCCGGGGCGCACGCCTTTGCGCTGGTGGCGAAGCCGGCTGCGCAGCGGGCTTTGCCGGATCGGGCGCCGCGTTGACGACCGTAGTTTCCGGCTCTTTGCAGTCCGTCAGCCAGATGTCGTAGATCGGGTGCTCGATGCCGTGCAGGCCCGGGCTCGCGGCGAACATCCAGCCCGAGAAGATCCGCTTCACCTCGCCTTGCAAGGTGATCTCGTCGACTTCGACGAAAGCGTCGGTGTTGGTCGCCTCCGTCGCCGGACGCGTATAGCAGGCGTCGGTTTTCACCCGCAGCGCGCCGAACTGCACGGTCTCGCCGATCTGCTCGTCGAAATTGATGATGCGGCCGGTGATCTTGTCGAGCCCCGAGAAGGTCGCCTTCTTGTTCTGGATCTTCTGCGCCGGTGGCTCGGTCACGACCTCGTCGCCCGGCTGCAGCGTCGCAGGGGGCTGCGGCACCGCGCCATTCGGCGGCACGGCGGCGTTCTGGGGCGCTCCCTTCTGTTGCGGCTGGCGCTGGCCCGGCGGTGGCGGCGCACCGGGCGCAGCCCCCGGCGGCACGGCGGCAACAGGCGGATTCTGCGGCACCACGGTGGTGCCGGGCGGCGGCGCCAGCGGCTGCGACTGTACGGGTCCCGGCAGCGCCGAGCCCTGCCCGGGCATCGCCCGCGTCGGTGGCGCCGGCAGCACCCGGCCCCGCGGCAGCTCCGGTATCTCTTCCTCCTCGTCGTCAGGTGGCGGCGTCGGCTCGCCACGGCGCGGAATATTGCCGGGAGGACGCGGAACGGGGTCGGAGAAAATCGTGCCGATCTGCGCCCGCGCCGGCGTGGACAGCGCGAGGAATGTGGCGGCCAGCATGGCCGCGAGACCGGTCAGGGTTATGGTTCGATGCATCTCGCGCGGCTTTATCAGGCGAATCGGGATTCTGGACAGTCAAATAACGTCATGTCCCATCCGCCGCTCTCGATCAGGCTATCCCGTTAACATGCCGAATACGGCGGGGAAAGGGCGACTGGGCGTGGCCGTTTGGACTGGTCAGCCCGCAACGCGAATGAAATAGTCTTCTCAAATGGTTCCGCGCCCTGCGGACAACAGGCCGCCGGGCCGAACTGAATGCGATAGAGGACACGCAATGCCCGTCACGCTCGATGCCGATGCCGCCGCCGTCTACAAGGCTTTCCAGGAGGCCGGCCGGCCCGCTTACGAGACGCTGACGCCGGACGAGGCCCGCGCCTACTATCTCGCCGCCCGCTTGGTCACCAATCCCGAGCCGCCCGCCCTCGCCGAGGTCAGGGATTTCAGCATCCCCGCGCCGCACGGAGCGATTCCCGCGCGGCTGTATCGACCGCACGATTCGAGACTGGTCGATGGCCTCTCGCCCGCGCTGGTGTTCTTCCATGGCGGCGGCTGGGTGATCGGCAATCTCGAATCCCATGACGTGGCCTGCCGGGCGCTCGCGCACGCAGGCGAGCTGATCGTCATCTCGGTCGACTACCGGCTCGCGCCCGAGCACAAATTTCCCGCCGCGGTCGACGACGCCGTGACCGCGACGCAATGGGTCGCGGACAATGCCCCCTCCCTCGGCATCGATGCGGCGCGCCTGAGCGTCGGCGGCGATTCCGCCGGCGGCAATCTCGCAGCGGTCGTCGCCCTCGCGGCACGCGATGGCAAGGGACCGCAACTCGCAGGCCAGGTGCTGATCTATCCTGCCACCGATTTCGCGATGGCGCATCCCTCGCACAGCGAGCCCGAGACCAGCGTGCTGCTGACGCATTCGGTGATCCGCTGGTTTCGCGATCACTACCTCACCGGCGTGGCCGACATCCATGACTGGCGCGCCTCGCCTGCCAAGGCCGCAACGCTGGCCGGCCTGCCGCCGGCCTACGTGCTGACCGCCGGCGCCGATCCGCTGCGCGACGAGGGTGACGATTATGCGCAGCGGCTGCAGGAGGCCGGCGTTCCCGTCACCCATCGCAGCTTCCCCGGCCAATTCCACGGCTTCTTCACCATGGGCAAGCTGCTGCAGCAGGCCAATGTCGCGGCGAGCGACATCGGTGCATGGTTGAAGCAGCTGAACTAAGCGTGCGCTCGTCAGCTGGCACGACCGCCGTAGCAGACAGCACACGTCGGTGGGGAGGATCAGAACGATCCATCCCGCCGAAGGCGTACCGCCCGCGGTCACGCGAACAGCAGGCGATCCTTGATCTTGTGCGCGACCGTATAGTCGTCGTCCCACCACGGCTTTTCGCCGGGTGCGCGCGGCGGCTTGAGGAGATGTAGTTTCTCGTTCTTGGTTGTCGCCGTCTTCATGGCGACCCGGAAAGAGTAGTGATCGAACAGACCGAGAGCCTCGATCATGTAGGACACCGCGATGCGCCGATCCCTGACAATCACGAGGTTCTCGCCGTTCTTGCGATCCGCCGGCGTGGAGAAATTGTAGGAGCCGAGATAGACCCGCGCCGTCGGCTTGTCGAAGTCGATCACGGTGAACTTGTGATGCATGCGGGTGCCCATGCCGCCCGAGGGCTCCGATTTGAAAGGCTCCGGGACGTTGGCGCTGAGCTCCGCTGCAAACACCGGCGCGACATTGCCGCTCGGATCCTGCACATCCAGACCACCGACATGCTTGTCGGAAATGCCATAGACGAAGATGTTGGCGTTGTCCGTGACGGCCTTGATGGCGTCCAGCACGACGCCCGGCGTTTCGTAGAGGAATGCGAGCGAATAAAGCAGCGACGACGTCGTGTTTTTCTCGATATCGTCTGCGATCTCAGCGAGCTTGGCGTTGGCCGCGCTGTGCGGCGAGAACGCGACCTTTGCATCGATGCCGGGAAGGCCGAGGTCATTCCAATCGGCGGATGGGGTGGCGCCAAATCCCGCGACATCGTTCTCCTTGGGATCGTCGAAATACTGATCGAAAGCCGCGAAGAATAGATCGACGGGGGTTTCGCCGGTCAGCACCAGCGCGTTGTTCGCCTGCACATAGAACCCGCGCCAGGACATATTGGTCGAACCGCACACGACCTTCTTGACGTTGGCGCCCTTCACCGCGATCGTTTTGTTGTGCTGCAGGCTGCCCATGTGCTGGCGTTTGACATTGTCGCGCCCAGCCGAAGTGACCAGACGGCCCTCGGCTTCGGTCTCGGCGGAGTCCGATTTGCCATGCGTCGAGCTGTCGTCGATGATGATCTTGACCCGGCTGCCCAGCCGTTCGAGGCGATCGACGATTTCGGGCAGATTGAAATCATAGGCCACGACACGGACCTCGGCCTGATCGGCAATCGCCTGATCGAGGGTGGCAAGGATCGCAGCGCGTGCTTCGAAACCCATCCAGGCGAGCGCCGCGGCGCTGTCGGGATGCGTCGATGTAAAATCGAGGCCCTTGTTGGCCACAGGAGCCACCAGCGTCCCGATCGGACCATCTTTCATGTAACGATCGACAAAAGCCTGTGAAGAGACGAAGCCGCGGGTGAACGTCACGTTGGCGACGCCCGGATAGGTCTCACGCGCAAGCTGGAGCGTCACCTCCTGCGCTGCACCTTTGCTGAGCTGATCGTGGTCATCCATGAACATGGGCGTGACGCGATAATTGAAGTCGCCAACCAGATCGGCGTTACGCGGAAAATGCACCCACCGGAATTTCTGAATCGGCGATTGCAGCGTCGAAAGCTGGGCAGGATCGACGTTGCCATCCGCACCGAGGAAACCGAGCCGGTTATTCAGCGCGAAAAACTGGCCGCCGCCCGGCTCCCGATATTCGATTGCGAAACCGACCAGATTCTGTGGCGGCTCGCCATTCTTCCAATTCATGGCGATCAGCGTCATGCCGTCACCGCGGTGCAGCTTGAGCGTGAACAGGGCTTCGGGATTGGTGCCAACGACCTCGAAATCCGAGCTGCTCGCGGCTTGCGGCGTCATCGGAACGGGCGGCGCGGGGTGGGATGGAGCGGGCTGTGACGTCGGCGCGCCGGATGCCGGCGGGGTCACGTTCGGCGTGGGCAAGGGCCTGGTTTTCGGCTTTGGCTTGGGTCGCGCCGCCGTTCCGGTTGTGGTCTTGGCAGCCGTTGCGCCGGTCTTCCGGCTCGCCACTTTCTGCGTGGTCTTGTTCTGCGCGATCTTGGCGGCTGCCTCGGACCCGGCTGTCTTGTATCCGCCGGTCTTGGATGCGCCGGTCTTGGATGCGCCGGTCTTGGATCGGCCTATCTTGGATTTCGGGCCACCCGTCTTCGATTTAGCCGCGCGAGACGGCAATGTCTTGCGTCCAGCTGCACGCCCGCCGGATTTGGCTTTCGCCTTGCTCGCCTTCGTCCCGACCTTAGCCCTCGCGGTCTTCGCTTTCGCGGTCTTCGCTTTCGTCCTGGCCTTAGTCGCCCTGGCTTTGGTCGTCTTGGCCTTTGTCTTCGCTTTGGTCTTGGCTTTTGCGTTGGTCTTGGCTTTTGCCTTGACCTTCTTGGCCTTCGATTTCGCGGCCTTCTTTTTTGCGACCATCACATTTCCCCCAATCCGAGCGACAGCCAGGCTGTCTTATGGCAATGCATGCCCAGACGACGAGACGGGTCGACGGGCGGTTGAAATCGCTGTCGAAAAAATAAAACTCGCTGAAGTTGTACCATATGCCAAGCAGCTCCCCAAATTCTATTTCTCGAATGGCCGGGGCTGACCGGCCAAACCGCGGGGCGGGCCGACTGCGACATCGACCGTAATCAGATGTGACTTTGCGCAAGCGTCCCGCGCACGCATGGTCGCGCGGTTCATTGATGCCCTTCGGACTCTCGATGCCCTCCCCGCTCCAATCCGTCATCGCCCTGCCTGTACGTGCGCTCGCCTGGCTCGGCAGCCTGGGCACCCGCGCGATTGCCGCCCTGGTTGTGCTCGGGATCGCCGTACCGCCGCTCGGCGAATTGCTGCGGCCCTATGTTGCCGAGGCAATCGTCCTGCTGCTCATCATCTCCTTCATGCGGGTCGACCCATCGAGCCTGCGGGCCTATCTGCGCCGCCCTGCGCTGGTGCTCACCGCGACGGCCTGGACGACGATCGCCGTGCCGGCGCTGATCGGCGGCGCCGTGCACCTGATCGGCATTGATGCCCGGGCGCCGGACCTGTTCCTCGCTTTGATGCTGCAGGGCATGGCCTCGCCGATGATGGCCTCGCCTGCCCTCGCGGCGTTGATGGGGCTCGATGCGACGCTGGTGTTGATCACGCTCGTGACCTCGACCGCGCTGGTGCCGTTCACCGCACCTGTTTTCGCGCACATCTTTCTCGGCGGCATGCTGTCATTGTCTCCGGCTGCGCTCGGGCTGCAGCTTGCGGCGATCCTCGCCGGCGCATTGGCGGTCGCGGTCGTGATCCGGCTTGCCTTCGGCGACGCGGCGATCAAGCGGCAGCGCGCGCCGATCGATGGTCTCAATGTGCTGATCCTGTTCGTGTTTGTCGCCGCCGTGATGAGCAATTTCATTACCGATTTCCGCGCCGCCCCCCTGCACGTCCTGGCGCTCGCGGCATTGGCCTTCGCGATGTTTTTCGTGCTGCTCGGTGCCACGCTCCTGCTGTTCCGGAGCTACGGCTCCGAGCGTGCTCTGGCGCTCGGCCTGATGGTCTCGTTGCGCAACATGGGCCTGATGCTGGCGGCGACCGAGGGGGCGCTGCCGGGCACCACCTGGCTCTATTTCGCGATGAGCCAGTTTCCGATCTATCTAGCGCCCCAGATACTCAACCCACTCACGACGCGGCTGCGCGAAAAGGACGCGCCCATCGTCTCGCTTCGTGCTGACACCTGAGCGCGTTCCTGCTATTGGGCCGATCATGGAGACATCAGCCTCGACCGAGATCGCACGACAGGTATTGCTGGACGCGGGACTCATTCTTGCGATCGGCACGCTCGTTGCCTTTGCAGCACAGAAGGTGCGCATTCCCGACGTTGCATTGTTCCTGATCACCGGCATCGCCATCGGACCCCATACGCTCGGGCTGATCGATATCAGCGCTGACTCGGCGCTGAACCAGATCATCCTGCTGTTCGGCGCCAGCTACATCCTGTTCGAT
>Ga0308174_10001508_pt1 | contig 10919 bp, 8 predicted proteins | sample PhyPR2_FD_203894 | JGI IMG/M metagenome (GOLD analysis project Ga0308174, IMG submission 203894) | Soil microbial communities from UC Gill Tract Community Farm, Albany, California, United States - DLSLS.P.R2 | ecosystem: Environmental > Terrestrial > Soil > Agricultural land | place: USA... | reverse complement strand
TCCCTAGCTGCTGCTGGATTTCGTCGCGGACGGGAAAGCCCTCGAAACCGGGCAGGTTTGCCGATCCGATTACTACACCGGCTTCGATGTCGATGTATCCAGGAACACCGATTCCGACACCGCGCAGACCGTCTGCGCCGATGCGCGTCCGGACGGCCCGGATAACGTTCACAATCTCATCCATGACCTGCCGGGGGCCTGCGTCGAAGACCGCCTGCTCCGAGACTCTATCCAGAACCTGTCCTTGCGCATCGATCGCCGCGACGCGAAGATTTGTGCCTCCTAAATCTACCCCAATCGAGTAGGCGCTCATGCGCCTGAATGATAACAGAGGCGAAGCCGATCGAGTTGAAATCTATAACGATGCCTATTTAGGGCATGTCTTATCGAAATCACCAGGCCGCTTCGCAACGTCGAGCCAGAAATGCGCCACGGTCCGAATTGCATTGAAGAAGCCATCGAGGTCCGCGGGCTTTCTGACGTAGCAATTCGCGTGCAGGTCATAAGCCTGGCGGATGTCACGGTCAACATCGGAAGTAGTGAGAACGGCAACAGGAATGCACGTGAGCGACTCGTCCTGCTTGATTTGGTGCAGCAGATCGCACGAACCCGATCTAGGCAGGTTGAAATCGAGAAAAATAAGATTGGGCTTTGGCGCCGCCGCGTATTCGCCCTCACGGCGCAGAAACTCGATGGCCTGGTCGCCGTCGTTCGCCACGTGCACGTTGACGGGCGGCTGCAGATCTTTAAGCGCCTCCTTCATTAGGCGTACATCGCCCGGATTATCTTCGACGATGAGTATTTCGCGGCGACCGAGCAAACGTATACCCGATTCCTTTGTTCCGAATGCGCAGCTAAAATTGTAAATCTAAGTGTATCGGCTGTCCGGCGCGCCTACATATCAGACTGAACTTACGAAAAATTTATAGCGGTCCATTCCTGAACATAAATCTTCACCGCGGGCGTCCTGTTAAAGGGTATGCCAGGCAAACTCCAGGTTTCAGAACGGTCGGTCCGGATTCCGCCATCCGGAATAGTAGGTGATCTAACGGTTCCGGTCAACGCGCGGGGTATTGTTATTTTTGCGCATGGGAGCGGAAGCAGCCGTTTAAGCTCACGAAACCGGTTTGTTGCAGGCGTTCTTCAGCAAGCCAGGCTGACGACCCTGCTTCTGGACCTGCTAACCGTGGAGGAGGAACAGATAGACCTCCGTACACGGCATCTGCGCTTTGATATCAACTTGCTGGCCGAACGGCTGATGCAGGCAACCAAGTGGTTAGGGACCGATTCACAAGTGGGGGGGTGGCCGGTTGGGTACTTCGGCGCAAGCACCGGAGCGGCAGCGGCACTGATAGCAGCCGCTCAGCTTCCGCAAACCATACGAGCGGTGGTCTCTCGCGGAGGACGCCCCGATTTGGCCGGAACCGCTCTGCCAAATGTAAAAGCGCCCGTGCTGCTGATTGTGGGGGGAGACGACGATCCCGTAATTGAGCTAAACGTGAAGGCTTTGAACGAACTGGCGTGCGAGAAGAAATTGGAAATTGTTCCCGGAGCGACGCACCTGTTCGAGGAACCGGGAACACTGGAACAGGCTGCCCGCCTGGCAACCGATTGGTTCCGGCATCATCTTTCGACTCAATCCCATGCCAGCGGCGCTGGATGAGCATCTTCTGTTGCGATGAACATCTTAAGCCTTAATTCAGGCAGTAACTCGCTCAAATTCGAGATTGTCTCGGTGGAGCCCAGGGACAATGATTCGGGTGAACAGGCCGGCTTTGGTCAAAGCCTTGTTTCCGGCGCCTACGACAATATTGGCAAGCAGCACTCGGCTTTTGCTCTTCTGGAAAACAAGCAGGTGCGGCACAAGGAAGAGATCGAAATCCGTGATCATGGGCATGCCACTGGATTGCTTTTCGATTGGATCGAGCGTGGTGGGGCAAAGCTGCAGGGAATCGATGATCTGGCCGATATCGAAAGAGTTGGCCATCGGGTTGTGCACGGCGCGGATCGTTTTAGCGGACCGGTTCGAATTACCGGGCAAGTGCTCGACGAAATTGAGGAACTGAAAGATCTTGCGCCACTACATAACGCGTCGGCGCTTCAGGTGATGAGGACGGCGCAGGCAAGGGTAGGCTCACGGTTGCCGATGATCGCCGTGTTCGATACGGTCTTTCACCAGACCATTCCAGACGAAGCGGCCTTGTATCCGCTGCCGCTTGAACTGGCGCGGCGGCACCGAATCCGGCGCTATGGATTTCATGGCATATCGCACCTTTACATGATGCTTCGATATGCGCAGATTACAAATCGGCCAATAGAGGAGTTGAATCTGATTACTCTGCATCTGGAAGGTGGCTGTTCGGCAGCGGCCATCGAGCGAGGGAGATCCATCGATACCTCAATGGGATTCACGCCGCTCGAAGGTCTGATGATGGGCACCCGCTCGGGCGATATAGATCCAGCGATCGTCACATACCTGATGCGCAAGGAGGCGCTGGACGGTCCTAGTGTGGAAAAGCTTCTTAACAAGAACTGCGGGCTGCTCGGCGTGTCGGGGATGTCGGCGGATACACGAGAGTTACGCCAGCATCTTTCGGAAGGGCCGATTGATCTTGCACTCAACATGTTTTGCTATCGGGTTCGCAAATACATCGGAGCCTATCTTGCGGTTCTGGGCGGGGCAGAAGCCGTTATATTTGGCGGCGGCATCGGTGAGAACACGGCTATCGTGCGCGAACGGATCTGCGACCGGCTGGGCTGGTTCGGCTGCGTTCTGGACCAGCGCCGGAATCGCGAAACTATTGACCGGGAAGGAAGTATCACAACACCGGAGTCACGGGTAAAGGCTTGGGTGATACCCACAGAAGAGGGTCTGATGATGGCCAGGGAAGTTGCACATTGTGAGTAATCGCATAATCAGAATTGCGAGTACAGAGCAATTACCAAGGCAAAAGGCGAATGAATCTCAAGGCAGCTCTGGTTGGCGCCGGGATGGCGGTGCTGCTTTCCAGCTGCACGGTCGGACCCAAGTATACGAAGCCTTCCGTACCTTCAGCTCCAGCCTACACAGAGAAACCTCCTACAACATATAAAGAGGTAGCTGGCTGGACGACGGCTCAGCCGGGGGATGCTGTGATTCGCGGCAACTGGTGGGAGTTGTTCGGCGACTCGCAACTGAACGCGTTGGAACAGCAAGTGGAACCCGCGAACCAGACACTTAAAGTGGCGGAAGCGAATTTTCGCCAGGCGCGCGCCTCCATTAAATACAACCGCTCATTCCTGTATCCGACGGTTGGAGCCGGAGCAAGCATCAGCCAGAACCGCGTATCGGGCAATAACCCGACGGGATTTCCGGGCCGGTCGTACGCGGATTTCAATCTGCCAATCAGTGTGTCTTACGACGCAGACCTGTGGGGCCGGGTGCGGCGCGCCATTGCAGCTTCGCGCGAGCAGTTCCAGGCATCGGCAGCCGATCTCGAGAACGTCAAGCTGGAGCTGCAAACGGAGCTGGCCGTTGACTATTTCGAAGCCCGTAGTCTGGACGCGCAAAAACAACTCTTAGATGACACCGTGGCGGCTTATCAGAGGGCGCTGCAATTGACACAAAACCGCTTTAATGGCGGAGTGGCATCGAAAGCGGAAGTTGCGCAAGCCCAGACACAGCTGAATCAAACGCAGGCGCAACAGATGGACATCGGCGTAGCGCGAGCCGAGTACGAGCATGCTATTGCGGTGTTGGTTGGGAAAGTGCCGGAGGGCTACACGCTGATGCCGGTGCCTGAGAAGAAGCAACCGCCCGCGATTCCGGTGGGCGTACCATCTCAGCTCTTACAGCGACGCCCGGATATCGCTGCCGCGGAACGGCAGGTGGCCGCGGCAAATGAACAGATCGGCATCGCGCGGTCGGCATTTTTTCCGGACCTGGTAATCAGCGCGACAGGAGGCTTGCAGGCCGGCAGCATTGTCAATTGGTTTACCTGGCCAAGCCGGTATTGGGCGGTTGGCCCGCAGGTTCTGCAGACCATCTTCGATGCAGGGAGGCGGCGCGCGCAGTTGGAAACGGCCGAAGCCGGCTATGATGCCACCGTTGCAAATTACCGGCAAACGGCACTGACCGCGTTCCAGGAGGTGGAGGATAATCTGTCGACCTTGCGCATCCTGGAGCAGGAATCGGCCAAGCAGCAGGAGGCGACTGCCGCGGCGGAGAACTCGCTGCAGCTTTCGATGAACCGCTACAAAGGCGGATTGGTCACATACCTGGAGGTCATCACGGCGCAGAGCATCGCGTTGAGCAACGAACGGACGGAGGTCGATTTACTCCGACGCCGCATGGACGCAAGCGTTCAGCTTATAAAGGCGCTTGGTGGAGGGTGGGATACCAGCAAGCTGCCTCAGGGGTGAGCGGGTGACTTCAATGCGATCAGAAGCTTAACTCCTGCCGACAGCGGGAGAATTGTAAAGCCGTTTCGCATGACCTGGAGAATCCAAGCGGATCCGTATTGATTCTTCATTCAGGCCCATACCCGGATTTCAGTTTGCGTATACTCTATCAGAGCTGGCGGAAACCGGTATTGAGATGGATGCTGTCCCGAATGGCGGCATCAGCGTGAAAACACCGCACGACTGAACGGCGGGATTCAGGTGGAGTCGCTCAAAAAACGGCTCGCGGGAGAAAGTCCTCAAACTATCCTATGGAAATGGCGAGCACGGGCGCGAGCGCCACAACCGCTCTTGACAGCAAACGACTCGGTTATAACCGCTTCCTCCTGCTGGTTGCAGGATTTGGCGGCCTGCTTTACGGCGTCGATGTAGGCATTATCGGCGGCGCGTTGCCGTATCTGGAAGCCACTTCCGGGCTGAATGCCGGCCAGCTCTCGATTATCGTCGCGGCTGTGCTGCTGGGCAGCGTGATTTCCACCCTGTTCGCCGGTCTGCTGGCTGACTGGATGGGCCGCAAGCCATTGATGACGCTCAGCGGGATCACGTTCGTGGTCAGCATTCCGGTGATTGCCCTCTCGCATGGCTATGGACCGCTATTTTTCGGACGGCTGCTGCAGGGCATCAGCGGCGGATTCATCGGAGTGGTGGTGCCGCTGTATCTGGCCGAATGCCTGGTGGCCTCCAAACGGGGGAAGGGTACAGGCATTTTCCAATGGCTGCTGACGCTGGGCATTGTGGCGGCGGCTCTCATCGGCATTTATTACAGTTACCGGGTGGAGGCGGTGGCCAAAGCTGCCAGCGCCGCTGCTCTTTTCGCTTTTAAAGATCAGGCCTGGCGTCGCATTTTCTGGGTCTCGCTTCCGCCCGGCATCCTGTTCGTGATCGGCAGCTTTCTGGTGGCAGAATCTCCGCGCTGGCTATTCCGGCGCGGCAAAACAGCAGCCGCTCATGCCGCGCTTCTGCGCTCCCGCAGTCCTGAACAGGCCGAGCGCGAATTGAAGGAGATGGAAGCGACCGCTGCCGCGGAAAAGCATGAAACTGCGCTGGGGAAAAAGGTCAAGGACTCGCTCCTGCGCCGGAAGTATGTGATCCCTTTTGTACTGGCCTGCGTGATTCTTTTCTGCAACACGGCCACCGGAATCAATTCCATCATCGGCTACAACACGAATATTCTGTTGCAGAGCGGCCTCTCGGACGTTCAGGCGCACTGGGGTTACGTGGTTTTCACGGTGGTGAACTTTCTGCTCACCATCGGCGGACTGATGCTGGTGGATCGGAGCGGCCGCAAGTTCCTGCTGACTCTGGGCAGCGCCGGAATCATTGTTTCTCTCGGCATAACCGGGGGGATTTTCCGGCACAACGAGCAGCGACAGGTGGACCGGCGGGCCGTAGTTCAATCGATGGTCCGTCCGGACCAGACGCTTGCGCTGCGTTTTGATACCGCCGAAGCCGAACGGCTTTTGGCCGCAAACGGAGCATCCGCCAAGGCCATTGATGCGAATCGAGCATCTCTTGTAATCGTTTATTCATACGGCGGGTTCACCGCGGAAACGAATGTGGCGCGTTCGGAGGACAAAGCGGCCGCTCCTATCAGAATCACGCGCGAAAGCTGCGTGCCGGCTAACACGGTGGAAGCTTTCTGTAAGAACCCATTTGCCAGCCTCGCCATCGCTCGGACCGCGCCGCTGAAAATTGAAAAAGCTTTGATCAGCCCCGTCCCGGATACGCGAAATGGCTGGCTGGTGGCGATCTGCCTCTATGTGTTCATGGCGTTCTACGCAGTCGGCCCTGGCGTTTGCGTGTGGCTGGCCCTTTCGGAACTGATGCCAACCCGTATCCGCTCGAACGGGATGAGTATCGCTCTGGTTATCAACCAGGTGGTCTCAACAACCCTTGCGGCCATATTTTTGCCGATCGTCAGCAATTACGGATACTCGACGATATTTTTTGTCTTCGCTGGATTCACGGTAATCTATTTCATAACGGCGGTTTTCTTCCTGCCTGAAACGAAGGGAAAGACGCTAGAGCAAATCGAAGAGTACTTTGAGAGGGCGGGTAACAAGTCTGGCGTCGCAACCGCCAGTTCTCCTGGAGCGAGGTGAAGCTCCTCGCCGGTTCTGCCGAGAGGCAAAAAAAATAAGCAACTCATTCCCACTTGGATTGAAACCCTAAACCCGTTTGCGGGCTCCAATCCAGAAATGAAAGGAGCTTAATGTGAAGGTCTGGACACGTGACGTTCTGAGCGAATTCGTCCGAACCAAGCTGGATGGCTTCCGTTTCATCGTTGTATCGAATCGCGAGCCCTTTGAGCACAAGCGAATTGGCCGCCGGATTGAGTGCACCCAACCGGCCAGCGGGATGGCGAGCGCTCTCGATCCGGTGATGCGCGCGTGCGGAGGGCTCTGGATCGCGCATGGCAGCGGCGATGCGGACAGGCAAACCGTCGATCAGTACGATCGCGTTGCGGTTCCGCCAGAAGCTCCGGAATACACGCTCCGCCGTGTTTGGCTCTCAAAAGAGGAGATAGAAGGGCACTATTCGGGCCTTTCCAACCAGTCGATCTGGCCTCTCTGTCACATTGCTTTTACCCGGCCAGTTTTTGATCCGGCCCATTGGCGGATGTACCGGCGCGTGAACGAACGGTTTGCCGAAGCGGTGCTGGAAGAGGCGGGCAACGAACCCACTTTTGTGTTCATCCAGGACTACCATTTCGCGTTGCTCCCCCGCATGCTGCGTAATGCCAGATCGAATCTGGTTATCGCTCAGTTCTGGCATATTCCCTGGCCGAACCGGCAAGTGTTCAGCTCATTTCCCTGGCAGGAGGAGATCCTGGACGGATTGTTGGGAAACGACTTGCTGGGGTTCCATCTCCCTCAGCACTGCCAGAATTTCATTGAGACCGCCAGCGCTTTGGAAGCTCGCGTGGATCAGGCGGCGTCGGAGGTCTGCCGCGGCGGGCACTCAACGTTTGTGCGTCCTTTCCCCATCAGCATTGATTTCGACGAACACCGCAAAGTGGCTGAGTCGGAAGATGTGGCGGCTCACATGAACCGCTGGCGCGAGGAGTTGTCCTTGAGCGGCAGGCTGCTGGGTATCGGTATTGACCGCCTGGATTATACGAAAGGGATCCCGGAGCGCCTTCGCTTTCTGGACCGCTTCCTTGAAATGCATCCCGGATATCGCGGCAAGTTGGTCTTCGTACAGGTGGCGGTTCCCAGCCGCTCCGCTTTGCCTGCTTATCGGGAGATCGAAAGGGAGGTGGATTCCCTCACCGCGAAAATCAACCGGCGCTGGCGGACTCCGTTCTGGAAGCCGATTATTCTTTTGAAACGGCACTATTCAACGCCGGAAATGATTGCGCTTCACCGGCTGGCCCATTTCTGCGTCGTGGCGTCGCTGCACGATGGAATGAATTTGGTGGCAAAGGAATTCGTTGCGAGCCGAACTGACGAGGATGGCGTGCTGGTTCTGAGCAAGTTCACGGGTGCGGGATCTGAGTTGAAAGATGCGCTGCAGATCAATCCGTTCTCAATTGAGGATGGCGCCGAGGCATATGACCTGGCGCTGAACATGCATCCGGACGACCGCAAGCGCCGCATGCACAAGATGCGTGAAACGGTGGAAGAAAACAACGTATACCGCTGGGCCGTGAAGTTCCTTTCGGCACTCGCGGATATAGAGTTCCCCGAATACGTCACCGAACGGCCGGCGGCGTTACAAGTTGCCGTTTGACGCTAACTCCCTGCTGCCCATTTGCGTATTCGCCAAGCCGCCCGTGCCCGGCAAGGTGAAGACGCGCCTGATTCCGAAGCTTGGAGCCACAGGCGCAGCCGCGCTCGCAAGCTCCATGCTTCGTGCCGTATGGCAAACGGTGACGTCCTGTCCGGGAGTTCGGCCGGTCCTTGCAGCGGCGGAGCCGGGCGACTTCGGCATTGACCTGACCGGGCGAGACGTGTGGCTGCAAGGCGACGGCGATCTGGGGATGCGAATCGAGCGGATCCTGCAGCGCGGCTTGCAAGGAGCTGCGGCTGCGGTTGCGATCGGGGCCGATACGCCATACCTCAACTGCACGCAGATTCAAGCGGCGATGGAGGCTCTGGAGGATCATGATGCGGTCATCGGACCGTGCGAAGATGGCGGATTTTATTTGCTCGCTTTGCGGCGGTGTCCATCGGGCCTGCTCCAGGATCTTCCCTGGAGTTCTCGTGATACGGCGCAGGTAACCCGGCACCGGCTGGAAGAAAACGGCTTCTCAATCGCTACGATTGAGACCCTTTTCGACGTGGATACGCTCGAAGATCTCGCGCGAATTGGCTGAGATGCTTATCAGCATCATCGTTCCGGCACTGAACGAAGAAGATCAGATCGGCCGGACGCTGGCGGCGTTACGTGAACTGCCAGGCGAGAAAGAAATTGTTGTAGTGGATGGCGGCAGCACGGATGGAACCGTGGAACGGGCTCGATTGCAAAACGTGCGGGTCATGGAGGCCCAAAAGGGGCGCGGGCAGCAGATGCACGCGGGCGCGCTTGCATCCAGAGGCGACGTGCTTTGGTTCGTACACGCCGATACAGTAGCGCCGCCGGACGCGCTGCAGGAAATAGAGCGGGTGCTTCGGGTGGAAGCGGCTGCCGGTGGAAACTTTGGCCTGCGGTTCGGTGGCGATTCGCGCGCGGCCAGGCAGCTTACCGCCATTTATCCATTCCTGCGCTTTCTGGGTCTCTGCTACGGCGACTCCGGGATTTTCGTTCGCCGTGAGATCTACAACCGGATCGGCGGATTCCGTCCGCTGGCACTTTTCGAAGATCTGGATTTACTGCGGCGATTGCGGCGCGAGGGCCGCTTTGTCCACCTTTCCTGCCGGATGGTCACATCATCCAGGCGTTTCGAGCAGCGCAACTTCGCCGCGATGTGGTTCCATTGGACGGCCCTGCAGATCCTGTATTGGTGCGGGGTTTCGCCGAATTGGCTGGCCCGCTGGTACCAAGATAAGCGGCGTGACGAAATGGTAGGTTAACTACTATCACGCGTGGTGTGAGCGCATGAGCTGGCGGCGGCAGTTGTCGAAGATGGAAGCGTTGTTTCGCCGGCAAGGCGGCAGATGACGAGGGAGAGGAGCAGAGATATGTGGCGATGGAATCCGGTTGAGACGCTCCTGCAGGATATTCGGTTTGGGGCGCGGCAGCTCCGGCGAAATCCCGGCTTCACAATTATTGCCGTACTGACGCTTGCCTTGGGCATCGGTGCGACCACCGCGATTTTCTCGGTTGTCAACTCGGTCCTCCTGCGGCCTCTGCCATACAAGGATCCGAGCCGCCTCGTTCGATTTTTCGAGACAGAGGAATCACCGGGCAATTTTCCACTGAGCGGGGCGGATTACCTGGATTGGCAGGCGCAGAACCGGACCTTCCAAGCAATGAGCCTGTATTCCTGGCCAAGCAACATGAGCGCAGGCGGAGCAGGCGAACCGGAGCCGGCGGCTGTTACCAACACGCAAGCCAACTTCTTTGACGTGCTCGGCATTACGCCCCTGCGCGGCCGCACGTTCGGGCGAGGGGAAGACACTGCGGGTAACAACCGCGTGGCCGTTTTGAGCTATGGGTTTTGGCAGCGCCATTTCGCCGCAGCCGCGAATACAATCGGCAAAACCGTTGTTCTGAATGACGAAACATACACGGTAATTGGGGTAATGCCTCGCTGGTTCAATTTCCAGGCACCGACCGACGTTTGGATTCCTAACGATATGAGCCCGAAGGCGCTGGGCCCGCACGGCAATCACAGGTGGAATGCGCTCGGGCGAGTGCGACCGGGAATTACCATTGCGCAAGCGCGCGAGGATTTACTGGCCATCTCAAAGCAGCTCGAAAAACAATATCCTAATTCGAATAGCAAAGTGCACGCTGTCGTGACGCCGCTGAAGGAGACATTGCTCGGCGATTTCAAGACTGCGCTTCTCGTTCTGTTCGGGGCGGTAACGCTGGTATTGTTGATCGCCTGTGTCAACGTAGCCAATTTACAACTCGCCCGCGCCAGCACACGACATCGTGAAATGGCCGTTCGTTCCAGCCTGGGAGCGGGCCGGATTCGTCTGGTCCGCCAGATGCTGACTGAGAGTATTTTGCTCGCGTTCGCCGGGGCGGCTGTCGGAGTGCTTTTGGCGTCGTGGTGCGTACACCTTCTGGAATCCGTCAAAAGTTTACCCATCCCGCGCGCCAATCCGGTGCAGATCGACGGGACCGTGTTGTTTTTCGCGATTATCGTAAGCGTTCTGGCGGGAATCTTCTTTGGCTTGGCTCCTGCGCTGCAAACTTCGGAATCGGGGATTAACGAAGAGTTGAAGGCTGGGGCGCAATTGGTATTGAGCTCGGCCCGAGGCCGCCGCCTGTTACGCGACGGACTGGTCGTGGCCGAGATTGCCTTCACTCTCGCACTGCTGGTAGGCGCAGGTCTCTTGCTGCGTAGTTTTGCGCATTTGCGGAGT
>Ga0308174_10001507_pt1 | contig 10921 bp, 5 predicted proteins | sample PhyPR2_FD_203894 | JGI IMG/M metagenome (GOLD analysis project Ga0308174, IMG submission 203894) | Soil microbial communities from UC Gill Tract Community Farm, Albany, California, United States - DLSLS.P.R2 | ecosystem: Environmental > Terrestrial > Soil > Agricultural land | place: USA... | reverse complement strand
CAGAACATGCTGGTCGCGTTCATGCCGTGGAACGGCTACAACTACGAGGACTCGATCCTGATCAGCGAGCGGGTGGTCGGCGACGACCGCTACACGTCGATCCACATCGAGGAGCTCTCGGTGGTGGCGCGCGACACCAAGCTCGGGCCCGAGGAAATCACCCGGGACATCTCGAGCCTCGGCGAAGGCCAGCTGTCGCGGCTCGACGAGTCGGGCATCGTGTTCATCGGCGCGGAAGTCGAAGCGGGTGACGTGCTGGTGGGCAAGGTGACGCCGAAGGGCGAGACCCAGCTCACGCCGGAAGAGAAGCTGCTGCGTGCGATCTTCGGCGAGAAGGCCTCGGACGTGAAGGATACGTCGCTGCGCGTGCCGTCAGGCATCAGCGGCACGGTGATCGACGTCCAGGTGTTCACGCGTGAAGGCATCGACCGTGACAAGCGGGCGGCGCAGATCATCGACGACGAGCTCAAGGGCTATCGCAAGGACCTCAACGACCAGCTGCGCATCGTCGAGAACGACGCGTACGCGCGGATCGAGCGCCTGCTCAACGGCAAGGTCGCCAACGGCGGCCCGAAGAAGCTCGCCAAGGGCGCCAAGATCAACCACGAGTATCTCGAGGGCGTGGCGCGGCACGACTGGTTCGACATCCGCCTCGCGGACGAGGAATCGGCGCGCCAGCTCGAAGCCATGCGCGAGTCGCTCGCGCAGCTGCGGGTGACGTTCGACCAGATGTTCGAGCAGAAGAAGAAGAAGCTCACGCAAGGCGACGAGCTGCCGCCGGGCGTGCAGAAGATGGTGAAGGTGTACGTCGCGGTGAAGCGCCGCCTGCAGCCGGGCGACAAGATGGCCGGACGCCACGGCAACAAGGGCGTCGTGTCCAAGATCGTTCCGGTCGAGGACATGCCTTACATGGCCGACGGCACTCCGGTCGACATCGTCCTCAATCCCCTCGGCGTGCCGTCGCGCATGAACGTCGGGCAGATCCTCGAAGTTCACCTCGGGTGGGCAGCCAAGGGCCTGGGCGCGAAGATCGAAGCGATGCTCAAGGCCGAAGCGAAGGCGGGCGACGTGCGCAAGCATCTCGAGAAGATCTACAACGGCACGGGCCGTGGCGAGGATCTCGGGGGCTTCAACGACGACGAGATCGTCGGCCTCGCGGGCAACCTGACCAAGGGCGTCCCGTTCGCCACGCCGGTGTTCGACGGCGCGACCGAGGAAGAGATCAAGGGCATGCTCGACCTCGCGGGTCTTCCGCGCAGCGGTCAGGTGACGCTGCACGACGGCCGCAGCGGCGAGCCGTTCGACCGTCCGGTCACGGTGGGGTACATGCACGTACTCAAGCTGCACCATCTGGTCGACGACAAGATGCACGCGCGCTCGACCGGCCCGTACAGCCTCGTCACGCAGCAGCCGCTCGGCGGCAAGGCGCAGTTCGGCGGCCAACGCTTCGGCGAGATGGAAGTGTGGGCGCTCGAGGCCTACGGCGCCGCGTACACGCTGCAGGAAATGCTGACGGTCAAGTCGGACGACGTGAACGGCCGCACGAAGGTCTACGAGAACATCGTCAAGGGCGAGCACAAGATCGAGGCGGGCATGCCCGAGTCGTTCAACGTGCTGGTGAAGGAAATCAGGTCCCTGGCGATCGATGTCGATATGGATCGCGACTGATGACAGCCGCCACGCATAGCAATCGAATCAGCAGCAATTCCGAAACTTTCGGGAGCAAGCACGCATGAAAGCACTACTGGATCTGTTCAAGCAGGTCACGCAGGAAGAAGAGTTCGACGCGATCCGCATCGGGCTCGCTTCGCCGGAGAAGATCCGCAGCTGGTCGTACGGCGAGGTGAAGAAGCCGGAGACCATCAACTACCGCACGTTCAAGCCGGAGCGGGACGGGCTCTTTTGCGCCAAGATCTTCGGGCCGGTCAAGGACTACGAATGCCTGTGCGGCAAGTACAAGCGGCTCAAGCATCGCGGCGTGATCTGCGAGAAGTGCGGCGTCGAGGTCACGCTCGCCAAGGTGCGCCGCGAGCGCATGGGCCACATCGAGCTCGCGTCGCCGGTCGCGCACATCTGGTTCCTGAAGAGCCTGCCATCCCGGATGGGGATGGTGCTCGACATGACGCTGCGCGACATCGAGCGCGTCCTGTACTTCGAAGCATTCGTCGTGACCGATCCGGGTCTCACGCCGCTCAACCGCGGGCAGCTGCTGACCGAGGACGACTACCTCGCCAAGCTCGAGACGCACGGCGACGACTTCTCGGCCACGATGGGCGCCGAGGGCATCCGTGAGCTCCTCAAGAGCCTCGACGTGATGCGCGAGATCGAGAAGCTGCGCAAGGAGCTCGAAGCCACGGGCTCCGACACGAAGATCAAGAAGATCGCCAAGCGCCTGAAGGTGCTCGAGGCCTTCCACAAGTCGGGCATCAAGCCCGAGTGGATGATCCTCGAGGTCCTGCCGGTGCTGCCGCCCGAGCTGCGCCCGCTGGTGCCGCTCGATGGCGGCCGCTTCGCGACGTCCGACCTCAACGACCTGTATCGGCGCGTGATCAACCGGAACAACCGGCTGAAGCGGCTGCTCGAGCTCAAGGCGCCGGACATCATCGTGCGCAACGAGAAGCGGATGCTGCAGGAAGCCGTCGATTCGCTGCTCGACAACGGCCGCCGCGGCAAGGCGATGACGGGCGCCAACAAGCGTCCGCTGAAGTCGCTCGCCGACATGATCAAAGGCAAGGGTGGACGCTTCCGCCAGAACCTGCTCGGCAAGCGCGTCGACTACTCGGGCCGCTCGGTCATCGTGGTCGGTCCGCAGCTCAAGCTGCACCAATGCGGCCTGCCCAAGCTGATGGCGCTCGAGCTCTTCAAGCCTTTCATCTTCAACAAGCTGGAGACGATGGGCCTCGCTACCACGATCAAGGCAGCGAAGAAGATGGTCGAGGCGCAGGAGCCGGTGGTATGGGACATCCTCGAGGACGTGATCCGCGAGCATCCGGTGTTGCTTAACCGTGCGCCCACGCTGCATCGACTGGGCATCCAGGCGTTCGAGCCGGTGCTGATCGAAGGCAAGGCCATCCAGTTGCATCCGCTCGTCTGCACGGCGTTCAACGCCGACTTCGACGGTGACCAGATGGCCGTGCACGTGCCGCTGTCCCTCGAAGCGCAGATGGAAGCGCGCACCCTGATGCTGGCGTCGAACAACGTGCTGCTGCCGTCCAACGGCGAGCCGTGCATCGTGCCATCGCAGGACATCGTGCTGGGCCTCTACTACGCGACGCGCGAGAAGGTCGGCTCGGCCGGCGAAGGCGCGCTCTTCACCGACGTGGCGGAAGTCACGCGCGCGTACGAAACGCGCCAGGTGGAGATCCACGCACGCATCAAGGTGCGCATCCGTGAAGTGGACCTGAAGGACGGCGAGAAGGTCGAGAAGATCTCGCGCTTCGAAACGACGGTCGGCCGCGCGCTGCTCTCCGAGATCCTGCCGCCGGGGCTGCCGTTCTCGTTCATCAACAAGCCGCTCAAGAAGAAGGAGATCTCGCGCATCATCAACGCGAGCTTCCGCCGCTGCGGCCTGCGCGAGACGGTGATCTTCGCCGACAGGCTGATGCAGGCGGGCTATGCGCTCGCCACGCGCGGCGGCATCTCGTTCGCCGCCGACGACATGCTGGTGCCGCCGGAGAAGAAGCAGATCATCGGTGACGCCGAGGCGCAGGTGAAGGAGATCGAGGCGCAGTACACCTCGGGTCTCGTCACGCAGGGCGAGCGCTACAACAAGGTGGTCGACATCTGGGGCCGCGCCGGCGACGACATCGCCAAGGCGATGATGGCGCAGCTCGGCACCATGGAGCTGCCCGACCGCGAAGGCAAGATGGTCAAGCAGGATTCGTTCAACTCCATCTTCATGATGGCCGACTCGGGTGCGCGTGGCTCGGCGGCGCAGATCCGGCAGCTCGCCGGCATGCGCGGCCTCATGGCCAAGCCGGACGGCTCGATCATCGAGACGCCCATCACGGCGAACTTCCGCGAAGGCCTCAACGTGCTGCAGTACTTCATCAGCACGCACGGCGCGCGCAAGGGCCTCGCCGACACGGCGTTGAAGACGGCGAACTCCGGCTACCTCACGCGCCGCCTGGTCGACGTGACGCAGGACCTCGTGGTCATCGAGGACGACTGCGGCACCAAGAACGGCGTGGCGATGAAGGCGCTGGTCGAAGGCGGCGAAGTCATCGAGCCGCTGCGCGAGCGCATCCTCGGCCGCTCGGTGGCCGCCGACGTCGTCAATCCCGAGACGCAGGCGACGCTCTACGAAGCGGGCGTGCTGCTCGGCGAGGACGAGGTCGACCAGATCGAGCTCCTCGGCGTGGACGAGGTCAAGGTGCGCACGCCGCTCACCTGCGACACGCGCTACGGCCTGTGCGCCACGTGCTACGGCCGTGACCTCGGTCGCGGCCATCTCGTCAACGTCGGCGAAGCGGTCGGTGTGATCGCCGCGCAGTCGATCGGCGAGCCGGGCACGCAGCTCACGATGCGGACGTTCCACATCGGCGGTGCGGCATCGCGGACGGCGGCGGCCTCGCAGGTCGAGTCCAAGTCGGCCGGCACGGTGCGCTTCTCCGCGCTGATGCGCTACGTCACCAGCGCCAAGAACGAGCTGGTGGTGATCGCGCGTTCCGGCGAAGTGATGATCCACGATGACAACGGCCGCGAGCGCGAGCGCCACAAGGTGCCGTACGGCGCGACGCTGCAGGTCAAGGACGGCGACGTCGTCAAGGCAGGCAAGGTGCTGGCGCAGTGGGACGCGACGGCACGGCCGATCATCACGGAATACGCCGGCACGGTGAAGTTCGAGAACGTCGAGGAAGGCGTGACCGTTGCGAAGCAGGTCGACGAAGTGACGGGGCTGTCCACGCTCGTCGTCATCGACCCGAAGCGGCGCACCGGCTCGGCTGCCAAGGGCGTGCGTCCGCAGGTCAAGCTGCTGGACGACAACGGCCAGGAGATCCATCTGGCCGGCTCGGACCTGCCCGTGAACATCACGTTCCAGCTGGGCTCGATCATCACCGTCAAGGATGGCCAGAAGGTGGCGGTCGGCGAAGTGCTGGCGCGCATTCCGCAGGAGACGTCCAAGACCCGCGACATCACGGGCGGCTTGCCGCGCGTGGCGGAGCTGTTCGAGGCGCGTTCGCCCAAGGATGCCGGCATGCTGGCCGAGATCACGGGGACGGTGTCGTTCGGCAAGGACACGAAGGGCAAGCAGCGCCTGGTCCTCACGGACCTCGACGGCGTCGCCCACGAGTTCCTGATCCCGAAGGACAAGCACGTGACCGTGCATGACGGCCAGGTGGTCAACAAGGGCGAGATGATCGTCGACGGTCCGGCCGATCCGCACGACATCCTGCGCCTTCTCGGCGTCGAAGCGCTCGCGCGCTACATCACCGACGAGGTGCAGGACGTCTACCGGCTGCAGGGCGTGAAGATCAACGACAAGCACATCGAGGTGATCGTGCGGCAGATGCTGCGTCGCGTGCAGATCAACGACGCAGGCGGCACGCGGTTCATCCAGGGCGAGCAGGCCGAGCGCTCGGATGTGCTCGACGAGAACGACAAGGCGACCCGGGACGGCAAGGAAGGTGCGCAATACGAGCACATGCTCCTCGGGATCACCAAGGCGTCCTTGTCCACCGACTCGTTCATCTCCGCAGCCTCCTTCCAGGAGACCACGCGCGTGCTGACCGAGGCGGCCATCATGGGCAAGCGCGACGAGCTGCGTGGCTTGAAGGAGAACGTGATCGTCGGACGCCTCATCCCGGCGGGCACGGGCCTCGCGTACCACAATGCGCGGCGCAAGGAGAAGCTGTCGGGTGGCGAGCAGGCGCAAGCTGCCGAGGCGGCCGAAGCAGCCTTCGCGCAACCCGGCGAGGCGACCACGCCCGCGCCGAGCGAGGTTTCGGCCAACGCGGCCTAGCGTTTCTCAGCTGTCATGCAAAAGGGCCGGCATTGCCGGCCCTTTTTTTTCGTATGTCAGCGTCAAGGCTTGCGCAGCGCGCCGATGTTGCCGTTGAACTTGCACGACGAGTCCTGCCCGGTATAGCGCCCGACGATGCCGCTGACTTCGCTGCGCAGGTCGAAGAACGTGATGCTGCCGGATGATCCCGTGGTGCAGGTGTAGGTCGCCGCCACCGTGCCCGCCTGACCGTCCTGGCCGTAGGTGCCGGTGAACGTGCACGTCGGCGCCTGGATGGTCACGGACGTGCCCGTGTGCGTGACCGTGATCGTGCCGACGTCCGAGGTGCGGGTCCCGTTGTTCGCGGCGTTGGCACAACCGCTCGTCACGTCCTGCGTCGCGCCCAGGTAAGTGCCGCCCAGGTTGTTGTAGACCAGCGTCTGCCGCTGGACGTTCTTGGTGACGATCGTGCCGTCCACCGAATACTGCAGCACGCCCGTGCTGGTGCTGTTGGACGCGAACGAGACCGTGCCCACGTTCCGGTACGTCACGTTCGACGGGTTGAATGCCGCGCCGAACCACGGACCATGCGTCTCATAGAGTTCGCCGGTGAAGGTCTTTTGGCCGTTGATGCCCTCGCCGGCGAACGTCAGGGTGCCGGAATACCAGGCGGGTGCGGCGTTCTGGCTGTAGACGAAGAGCGTCACGAACAAAGTGTCGGCCTGCTGCGTGATGTTCGCTCCCCATCCGGACTCCGTGGGGTTCCACCAAAGGTCGCTGTAGTTGGTCGAGAAGCTGGTCGCGAACGGCGCGCCCGAAAAACACGCGGTGGAGGCGGCGAGCACGAAAAAGGCGGCGCGGCGAAGGCGGGCAGACATGGGTTCCCCTGTCGTGATGGCGGTGCTTCGGGTGAGGACGCGCCGGATGGCCGGCACGGTGAGAGCCAAGCATGCAGTGTACGAGGGACGCGCTCTTGCCATGGCCGAGTGGCGCGAAATCGGCCCCTCGCCTGTCCGGCGCGGTGCGCGTCGGTGAAGCCGGCTCGATGTGCAGTTCGGTGCAGCGAAGCCAAGCCAGCCGACCTGCAGGGGCGGGATGGGCCGCCGCAATGCCAGCCACCGGTGGTCCGCAGGTCGCTCCAGGGGGCGTGTGCGGTGCCCGGTTTGGACTGCGTGATCGAGCTACGGCGGCGGTTTGCCCCGTCCGCTTGCGCACTGCAGCAACGCCCCCACATGGCAGGCTCGCCGGGTGGCTTCATACCCGGTTGACCGTTGACGCTGGACGCGCTATCCCGCTATAATTTCGGTCTTTTCGCCTTCCGGACGCCCTTAGAAGCGCGGCCGGCTTGGTGAAGCGCACCGGCCCTTCGTCACGACAACGGGCTGTGGCGCAAAAACAGTGGCCTCAGCCGATCCACCGCTGCAGTCGAGCGGACGTGGCTGGGCCACTTTGATTTGATTGACCGGATCGCTTTCCCCGGTCGGCCCACGGCAACGTTGCGCGGGACCGGACCTGCGGTTGGCGGCCCAGCCAAGCAGCAAGCCAACTCCCCGGCGGTGGCCCGAACGCGAGGCGCAGCCGGAGGTTTGGCACATGAGCCCTGCGGGTGTCCGGTCGGTGACGGGCTTCGCATACTCAAGACAACCAGAGCGGACGATTCAATCGATGCCAACCATCAATCAGCTCGTGCGGAAGGGCCGTGAGCCCGCCGTCTCGAAAAGCAAGGTCCCGGCGCTCCAGCAGAGCCCGCAGAAGCGCGGCGTTTGCACGCGCGTCTACACGACCACGCCGAAGAAGCCCAACTCCGCTCTGCGCAAGGTCGCCAAGGTGCGACTGACCAACGGCTTCGAGGTGATCAGCTACATCGGCGGCGAAGGCCACAACCTGCAGGAGCACTCGGTGGTGCTGATCCGCGGCGGCCGCGTGAAGGACCTGCCTGGCGTGCGCTATCACATGGTGCGCGGTGCCCTCGACACCGCCGGTGTGAAGGACCGCAAGCAGGGCCGCTCGAAGTACGGCGCCAAGAAGCCGAAGACCGCCTGATCAGGAGCCGCGAATGCCACGTCGTAGAGAAATCCCCAAGCGCGAGATCCTGCCGGATCCCAAGCACACGAGCGTCGAAGTCGCCAAGTTCATCAACGTGCTGATGGAGAGCGGCAAGAAGTCCGTTGCCGAGCGCATCGTGTACGGCGCGTTCGAGCAGATCACGCGCAAGGGCGGCAAGGATCCGCTCGAGGTGTTCACCCAGGCGCTGCAGAACTCGCGCCCGATGGTCGAGGTGAAGAGCCGTCGCGTCGGCGGCGCCAACTTCCAGGTGCCGGTCGAAGTGCGCCCGGTGCGTCGTACCGCGCTCGCCATGCGCTGGCTGCGCGAAGCCGCACGCAAGCGCGGCGAGAAGTCCATGGGCCAGCGCTTGGCCGCGGAGCTGCTCGAGGCCTCGGAAGGCCGCGGCGGCGCGGTGAAGAAGCGCGAGGAAGTGCATCGCATGGCCGAAGCGAACAAGGCATTCTCGCACTTCAGGTTCTAGGAAAGACCCATATGCCTGTCGCCTGCTACGCAAGCGACAGGACGTAAAGATTCTCACGAGCAGCGCAAAGGCTTGCGCTGCTCGACAGTGCATAGCGTGTAAAGACCAACGTGCCACGAACCACACCCATCGAGCGGTATCGGAACATCGGCATCAGTGCCCACATTGATGCCGGCAAGACCACGACCACCGAACGCATCCTTTTCTACACCGGCGTCTCCCACAAGATGGGCGAGGTGCACGACGGCGCGGCCGTGATGGACTGGATGGAGCAGGAGCGTGAGCGCGGCATCACGATCACGTCCGCCGCGACCACGTGCTTCTGGAAGGGGATGGACAAGTCGTACCCCGAGCACCGCATCAACATCATCGACACGCCCGGCCACGTCGACTTCACCATCGAAGTCGAGCGGTCCATGCGCGTGCTCGACGGCGCATGCATGGTGTACGACTCCGTCGGCGGCGTGCAGCCGCAGTCGGAAACGGTGTGGCGCCAGGCCAACAAGTACAAGGTTCCGCGGCTCGCGTTCGTCAACAAGATGGACCGCGTTGGCGCCAACTTCTTCAAGGTCTACGACCAGATGAAGTCGCGCCTCAAGGCCAACCCCGTGCCGATCCAGATTCCCATCGGGGCCGAGGACAAGTTCGAAGGCGTCGTCGACCTCGTGAAGATGAAGGCCATCTTCTGGGACGATTCCTCGCAGGGCATGAAGTACGACATGCGCGAGATCCCCGACGACCTCAAGGACCTCGCCGCCGAATGGCGCGAGAAGATGGTCGAGAGCGCCGCCGAGGCCAACGAAGAGGTGATGAACAAATACCTCGAGTCCGGTGAGCTGTCGGTCGAGGAGATCAAGCAGGGCCTGCGCGCGCGCACCATCGCGAACGAGATCGTGCCCATGCTGTGCGGGTCTGCCTTCAAGAACAAGGGCGTGCAGGCGATGCTCGACGCCGTCATCGACTACATGCCAGCGCCCACCGACATTCCGCCGGTCAAGGGCGAGCTCGAGAACGGCAAGGAAGGCGAGCGCGCGGCGGCGGACAGCGAGCCGTTCGCGGGCCTCGCATTCAAGATCATGACCGACCCGTTCGTGGGCCAGCTCGTGTTCTTCCGCGTCTATTCGGGCGTGGTGAACTCCGGCGACACGATCTACAACCCGGTCAAGGGCAAGAAGGAGCGCATCGGTCGCATCCTGCAGATGCACGCGAACCAGCGCGAGGACATCAAGGAAGTGCGCGCGGGCGACATCGCGGCGGCGGTGGGCCTGCGTGAAGCGACCACCGGCGACACGCTGTGCGACCCGAACAAGGTCATCACGCTCGAGAAGATGGTCTTCCCCGAGCCGGTGATCCACGTGGCGGTCGAGCCCAAGACCAAGGCCGACCAGGAGAAGATGGGCATTGCGCTCAATCGCCTCGCGCAGGAAGACCCGTCGTTTCGCGTGCGCACCGACGAGGAATCCGGCCAGACCATCATCTCCGGCATGGGCGAGCTGCACCTCGAGATCCTCGTCGATCGCATGAAGCGCGAGTTCGGCGTCGAAGCCAACGTCGGCGCGCCGCAGGTTGCGTACCGCGAAGCGATCAAGAAGTCGGTCGAGCAGGAAGGCAAGTTCATCAAGCAGTCGGGTGGACGCGGCCAGTACGGCCACGTCTGGATCAAGATCGAGCCGCAGGAGCCCGGCAAGGGCTTCGAGTTCGTCGACGCCGTCAAGGGCGGCAACGTTCCGCGCGAGTTCATCCCGGCCGTGAACAAGGGCCTGCTGGAGACGCTGCCGAACGGCGTCCTGGCCGGTTTCCCTGTGGTCGACGTCAAGGTCACGCTCTTCGACGGCAGCTCGCACGACGTCGACAGCAACGAGAACGCGTTCAAGATGGCCGCGTCGATGGCGTTCAAGGACGGCATGCGCAAGGCCAATCCGGTGCTGCTCGAGCCGATGATGTCCGTCGAGGTCGAGACACCCGAGGAATTCATGGGCAACGTGATGGGCGACCTGTCGTCGCGTCGCGGCATGGTGCAGGGCATGGAAGATCTGCCGACCGGCAAGGTCATCAAGGCCGAAGTGCCGCTGGCCGAGATGTTCGGCTATTCGACGACCATGCGCTCGCTCTCGCAGGGCCGCGCGACGTACACGATGGAATTCAAGCACTACACCGAGGCGCCGAAGAACGTCGCCGAGGCGGTGATCAACAAGAAAGCATAGCGTCCAAAAGTAAAAAGCTACTTTTGGCCGGAATAGTCAGATCGAATCGCAGGCAGGGCCCGACGATTCGAGTGTAAGAACCAACGAAAGAGCAGCCGGAGACTCTAATGGCGAAGGGCAAATTCGAGCGCAACAAGCCGCACGTGAACGTGGGGACGATTGGGCACGTGGATCACGGCAAGACGACGTTGACGGCGGCGATCACGTCGGTGCTGTCGAAGAAGTTCGGTGGCGAGGCGAAGGCGTACG
>Ga0308174_10001506_pt1 | contig 10922 bp, 10 predicted proteins | sample PhyPR2_FD_203894 | JGI IMG/M metagenome (GOLD analysis project Ga0308174, IMG submission 203894) | Soil microbial communities from UC Gill Tract Community Farm, Albany, California, United States - DLSLS.P.R2 | ecosystem: Environmental > Terrestrial > Soil > Agricultural land | place: USA... | reverse complement strand
CAAAGTTCTTCGCCACGTCGAACTCACCGCGCCGGTGGTGCGACGTGGCGGCTCCCTTTTGATCAATGCGCAAAACTGCATGACACGAACGGCCAAAGAGCCGTAGTACCATGCGCCGTCTTCGCCATTCCTCAACACAAGTTGCCCCCGTGCTCCCCTCGAGGAGTGCGGCTTCGGAGGTCCAGTCATGAAGAAAGCTTTGTGCATTACGGGCGCGGTGGCCATTGCGGTCGCCGGTCTGATCAACACCACCGTCTTCGCCGCCGATGATGCGATTCCCGGTTGCAAGGATCTGCCGTCGTACACGCAATTGAAGCTCGCGCTGACCGCAGCACGACAGGCGAACAACGGCGGCTTCAATCTCGATATGTGGGGCACCGTCGTCAACCGCGACGGCGTGGTCTGCGCGGTCGCGTTCACTGGCGAGAACCGCGGCGACCAGTGGCCGGGCAGTCGTGTGATCTCGGCGCAGAAGGCGAACACGGCAAATGCGTTCAGCCTGCCTGGCCTGGCGCTCTCGACCGCCAATCTCTACACCGCAGTGCAGCCTGGCGGCAGTCTCTTCGGGCTGCAGGAGAGCAACCCCGTGAACGTGGATGTCGCGTACGGCGGCAACGCGAAGAACAACGGTCAGCCAAATGACTTCATGGTGGGCGGCCGCATCGGCGGCGTGAACGTGTTCGGCGGCGGGCTCGCGCTCTACGGTTCCGACCACACGCTGCTCGGCGCGATCGGTGTCAGCGGCGACTCCTCGTGCGCGGATCACAACATCGCGTGGCGCACGCGCAACAACCTCACTCTCGATTACGTTCCCGGCGGCGTCAGCGGTGACGCGGCGCGTCCGGACAACATCGTCTACAACCAGACGAGCGGATGGGCGCACCCCGTCTGCGCGCCTGGCGTGCAGGCCATCGCCGCGACGCTTCCGGCCGTGAAGTAAGCGAGGCTCGTGGAGGACGCGTCGCTGACGCGTCCTCCCCTCCCTCGTTCGTTCCCTCCTTTCGAGTCCCACCGTCGTTCATCGAGCTCAGCAAGGAGCATCCGCGAAGTCACGCTACGATACGCCGTCGCGTGGTGTCGTCTCCTGCTCAGGCGGTTGACCCGGTTACGCATCCGGACGTACGAGCCGTACTCCTGGCTCGTCGCATCTCCGCGTTGTGCGGCATCGTCGTCATCGCCATCGCTACCGTCGTGCTGATCGGCTGGGTCTGGAACCTGCCGGCGCTCACCGGATTGCTGGGCGAGATCACGATGAAGACCAACGCCGCGATTGGCCTGCTGCTCTGCGCCACCGCGCTCCTCATCCAGCCACGCGCGCCCGGTCTTGCCGCGCTCTGCGGATTGGCCGCTGGCCTGCTGGGCGGTCTGACTCTCTACGAACACCTCTCCGGGTACGACCTCGGCATCGATCAGGCGCTCTTCACGGAAGCGGCGGGCGCGGCGGCGACGACGAGCCCGAATCGAATGGGTCCCAGTGCGTCGACACATCTGGTGCTGGCCAGCCTGTGCTTCGTCTTGTTGTCCTTCAACGGCGCGCGGTTGACACGGTTCGCGCAGAAGCTGAACGTCCTCGCCATTGTCCTCGCGCTGCTGGCGCTGTCGGGGTTCTCGTACGGGGCGACGCAGTTGTACGCGATCGCACGAGTGACCGGCATCGCCTGGCACACGGCGCTATCGATGCTGGTCCTGCACGTCGGCATCCTGACCGCGCGGACCGATGCCGGCATCATGACGCGCTTCGTCAGCGCCGGACCTGAAGGCACCATGCTGCGCCGGCAGGCGCTGCCAGTCACCATCGTGCCGTTCCTGGTCGGCTACCTGATCCTGCTCGGCCGCAACGCCAACCTGTTCGATCCCGGACTATCGCTCGCGCTGCTGGTAATGTCACTCGTCGCCGTGCTCTGGATCACGAGCTGGGCCACGGCCTGGTCGCTCGAACAGAGCGACGAGCAGCGCCGGCGTCTCGAACGCGGCGTCGACCAGTTGCTGATTCGCGAACGGCAGGCCCGGGATGAAGCGGAGCGCGCCAACCGTCTCAAGGATCAATTCATTGCCACGCTGTCCCACGAACTCCGGACGCCGCTGAACGTGATGCTGGGATGGACGCACGTGCTCGAATCGGGAGTCCGTCCGGAGCAGCATGCGCGCGCCGCCGCAATCGTGGCGCGCAATGGCCGGCTGCTGGCCAGGCTGATCGAAGACCTGCTGGACATCTCACGTGCCATGGCCGGTCAGTTCGAGGTCACGCGCACACCGGTCGAACTGAATGCGATTGCCCAGACCGTCATCGACGCGATCACGCCGGTCGCGTCAGCCAAACAGGTGCAGCTGCTGGTCGATCTCGATCCACGCCTTGGGACGATCGACGCCGATGCCGATCGATTACAGCAGGTGATCGGCAACCTGCTGTCTAACGCGGTCAAGTTCACGCCGACGGGCGGCTACATCGAGGTCAGAACGCACGCCCAGGACAACACGGCGCAAATCGAGGTCATCGACAGCGGCATCGGGTTCGACGAGTCGTTCGCTCATCACATCTTCGAGCCGTTCCGCCAGGCCGATTCTTCCACGCGGCGTGAACACGGCGGACTGGGACTCGGGCTGTCCATCGCGAAGCATCTGGTCGAACTCCACGGCGGCTCGATCACTGCCGCCAGCGGCGGCCGCGGCCATGGCGCGCGCTTCACCGTCACGCTGCCGGCGACAACCCCGCGCGACACCGTAGTCCCATCCGACTTGCCGCTGCACGTCCAACACACCTGACCGACGGCGGATGCGCGGCGAGGCGCCTTCCGGATAGACTCGCCGCACCATGACCGATCGCCGCACTGATCTCACGCGCCGCGAGGCTCTCGAACTAGTCGGGATGACGGCCATCGCCGCCGCTCTCCCCGCGTCTCTCTCGGCGCAGCGCGGTCCGGAATTCGCGAAAGGCGCCATCATCCGGACGCTCCTCAAGGACTACGCGCCCGAGGATCTCGCCGGCGGCGCCACGCTGTTCCACGAGCATCTCTCGCTGGGAGCGGACTTCAACCAGCGCTTCACAGCCGCCAGTGCCGAGGCTCGCAGGGTCAATGGACCACCACCCGCGCCGCTCGGCACGCCTGCCGCGGCGCCGCCGGCACGTGCCGGCGGGGCTGGTGCTCCGGCGGCGGCGCCCGGCGCCGGGCGCGCCGCTGGTCCAGCCGCGCCAGCCGGCCCGAACCCGATGAGCGACGTCACGTTGATGGCGCAGGAACTGGTCGCCGCGCGCAACGACGGCGTCGCCTGCATCGTCGACGCGGGCCATCCCGACTCCGGGCGCGACATCAACTTCATCCGTCAGGCCTCGATGATGTCCGGCCTGCCAGTGGTCGCCGGCGGCGGCTTCTACGCGCAGCCGTGGTACCCGAAAGACATTTCGACGATGAGCGAGAACCAGATCGTCGATGCACTCATCAAACAGGCCGACGAGGACACGCTCGGCGCGTGGGGCGAGATCGGATCGTGGGACGAGATCACAGCGGACGAGCGCAAGGTCTTCCGCGCCATCGGCCGCGCGCACGTCGCGACGAACATCCCGATTTTTACGCACACGGGCATCCCGGGGAAGTCCGCACTGGAACAGCTCGACATCCTCGAAGACGCGGGCGTGAAGCCCGATCGCGTCGTGATCGGCCACCTCGGCAACCTCGCGGACGTCAACGTCTACGTCCACAAGATCATCTGCCGTCGCGGCGCCTACGTCGGGTTCGATCGTCAGGGCGGCGGGGGCGATGCCAACGTGGTGCCGATGGTGCTCGCGTTGCTCGAAGCGGGATACGTCGATCGCCTGATGTTCTCTGCCGACACGATGCGTGGCTACGGCAAGACGCTGACGGTCTTCCTGCCGAAACTTCGCGCCGCCGGCGTCAGCGACGACATTCTGCACACGATCACCGTGAACAACTCGCGCCGGTGGCTCGCATTCGTGCCGAAGCGCCCACGCAAGCGGTGAGGCCGGTGTTCGATCGCGTCACGCGCATCGGCCTGACGCTGCCGGGGGTGCAGGCGGCGACGCGCTACGACGGCTCGCCGCGGCTGACCGTTGGCGGCTGCTTTATGGCCGGCCTGGCCACGCACGAATCCGCCGAACCGGACACGCTGGTCGTGCGCGCAGAACTCGACCAGCGGGCATGGCTGCTCGAAGACGCACCAGAGACCTATTACCTGACCGATTACTACCTGCGATATCCGCTGGTGCTCGCACGCCTCTCGGCGCTTCCAGACGATGCGCTCCGCGACCTGCTGGCGATGTCCAGGGGACTGACATTGGCGAAGGCCGCGCGTTCGCGGAGGGGGAAGATCAATAGTGGGAGACAGTGAGCGCGTAGTCTACGGACGCGGTCTGGTTGCCGGCGTCGAACACGGCGACGCAATACGTCCCCGCGGCAATCGTCCCCGACAGCGCGGGAGACGCGCCGGCCTGCGTCACGACCGAGGCCTGGCTGAAGAAGCTGCACACCCCGTCGGTCGTCGTCTGACCGACGCCGACACCCATGAAGATGGTGGCCGGCGGACCCGCGGCCGTGAGTGTGACGCTGACCGGCTGGCCGGCGGTCGTCACCGTGAACGAATGGATGTCGCTCGCGCCGACCGTCACGGATCCCGTGAAGTTGTCGGTGACCTGCACCGCTGAACTCGGCGCACTGGGCAGGAGACTGCTGTTGCCGCTGTTGCTGCTCCCGCTGCCGCATCCTGCGGAGAGTGCCACGAGGACAGCGAGAAGAGTGCGAACTGTCATTTCGGCCCACCGCTGCAGAAATGCTGCCAGCTCAGGCTTAACACTTGCCGGTGCTTCTGGTCACCCGACGAGGTCGCGTGTCCTAGTAATGCAGCACGACGAACGCGTAGTCCACGGGCCCGGTCTGGTTGCCGGCGTCGTACACCGTGAGGCAGAAGGTCCCTGCGTCGATCGTTCCGGCGAGTTGCGGCCTGGTGGCCGCTGCCGCAACCACGCTCGAATTCGGAAAGGGCGTGCACACGCCATCCGTGCCCAGCGTGCCCACGCCGAAGCCGAGAGCGACGGTTGGGGGCGGGCCGGCGGCGGTGAGCGTCACATTGATCGGCTGCGTCCCAGTGGTGACGGTGAACGTATGGTTGGCCCGGCCCCCGACCGCGAGGTTCCCTGAAAACCTGTCCGTCGTCAGCCGTGCGTTGCTCGGCAGCGTGAGGATGCCCAGGGGCGGCGTGCTGGAATCAGTGGAGTTGGTGCACCCCGCCGTCAGCGCAGCGACGAGGGCGAAAGCTAGGAGGGAGGGCCGTTGATGCCGGGACGCTGTCACCTGAGGAGTATCACATATCACCAGCCGATCTTCCGTCCCTTGTTCTGCTCGTCGAGCCACGCCTTGAGTGGCGCGAAGTACTCGGTGATGGCCGACGCGTCCATCTCGCGCTGGCCCGTCAACGCTTCCAGCACCTCCGGCCACGGACGCGAAGCGCCCATGGCAAGGGCGCTCCTGAGCCGCTCTCCCGCCGCCTTGTTCTCGTAAATCGAGCAACGGTGCAGCGGCGCCGTGCAGCCGGCGGCGCGGGCGAGCGCGCGATGGAACTGGAACTCCAGGACCGCCGCCAGGAAGTACCGCGCGTAGGGCGTGTTCGCCGGGACGTGGTACTTCGCACCGGGATCGAAGAACTCCTCACCCCGGGACGACGGCGGCGTCACGCCCTGATATTTCAGCTTGAGGTCCCACCAGGCCCGGTTGTAGCTATCCGGCTTGATCTGCCCGTTGAACACGTTCCAACGCCACTGATCGATCAGCAGCCCGAACGGCAGGAAGGCAACTTTCTCGAGGGCGCGATCCAACAGCAGCGGAATGTCCCCCGACGCATCTGGTGCCTTGTCGATGAGCCCGATCTTGACCAGGTACTCGGGTGTCACCGACAGCGCGATCGTGTCGCCAATCGCTTCGTGGAAACCGTCGTTGGCGCTGTCGCGCAGGATCATCGGCAGTCCGGCGTAGGCGCGCTGGTAGAAGTTGTGACCCATTTCATGATGGATCGTGCTGAAGTCTTCGGCGGTCGGATCGATGCACATCTTGATGCGCACATCGTCGACGTTGTTGATGTCCCAGGCACTGGCATGGCAGACCACCTCGCGATCGCGAGGCTTGACCAGCAGCGACCGTTCCCAGAACGTCTTCGGCAGCGGGTCGAACCCGATCGACGTGAAGAAGCGCTCGGCGTACTTCGCCATCTCCACCGGTGAGACCTTGCGCTGCTTGAGGATGACGTCGAGCGGCACGCCGCGATTGCCTGACGCGGGCTTCACCAGCTCGTAGACGTTGGTCCAGTCCTGCGCCCAGATGTTGCCGAGCAGGTGCGCCGGGATTGGACCGTCGAGCGGCACGAGATCGCCATACTTTTCGTGTAACCGGGAACGCACGTACGCATGGAGCGACAGGTAGAACGGCTTGAGCTGCTCCCACAACCGATCGAGTTCCGTCGCGAACGCGCCGGGCGGCATGTCGTAGCGCGACTTCCACATCACGCCCGTATCGGCAAAGCCGACGTCCTTCGCTCCCTCGTTCGACAATTCGACGAAGCGCGCGTAGTCGTTCTTCATCGGGCCGCCGATCGAGTGCCAGCCCTCCCATACTTCGCGCAGGCGCTTCGGGTCGCGGTTCTCGGCAAGGATCTTGGTGACCGCCTCGACATCCAGGCAGTCTTCGGTACCCTCCTGCCCCGGCGGGCAGTACTTGCCGGTTCCGTACGCCGACGCGAGTCGCGTCGTCACCGCCGCCAGTTCCGCCGTCTTCTTCGGATCGCTTGGCCCGGCCATGGTCAGGGTGTTCTTCAGCACCGTGAGTTCCCGGCGCTCCTCAGGCGTACCGGCATCGGCGGGAAATTTCGCCGCTCGTTTGGCGTAGCCGGTCGACGCGGTGACCAGGGCCTCGGTGGCGCGCGCCGAAATCGCCTGCGTGTCGACGGTGATGAAGTTCTCCTGCACCCATCCCGCTTCGTTTGCCGCATTGCCGAGCTTCAGCAGGTTCTCGTTCGCTTCCGCCAGAAATTGCGAAATCGACTTCGCGTCGGCAGCCGGCGTGGATGGCTGGCGTTGACAACCCGCGGAAGCACACGCGAGCAGGCCGATGACGATGAACAATCGCGTCGGGGTCATGCGAGTGATCATAACGTCGGAGACGAAATTGAAATCCCGGCAGCCATCGTGCGTCCCGCCCCGCTGGTATTCCGTCCCGACTCACCGTAGGCTGAGATGGTGACCCACCCGGCAGTGACCTCCCTCGCGCAGGCGCTCCGATTCGACAATCGGTTCGTCCGCGAACTGCCTGGCGACCAAGACGCTGCAATCCGCCCGCGGCAGGTGCATCGCGCACTGTATTCCCGTGTCCGCCCGACGCCGGTGCAGCGACCTCGCCTGATCGCCTGGTCGCGCGAAGTGGGCGCCCTCCTGGGCCTCGACGAGACCGCTCCAGACGATCCGATGTTTGCGGAAGTGTTCGGCGGCAACGCGCTCCTGGACGGCATGGAGCCGTACGCCGCGAACTACGGCGGTCACCAGTTCGGCCAGTGGGCCGGGCAGCTCGGAGATGGCCGGGCGATCACACTAGGTGAAGTGGTGACGACCGGCGACGAGCGGTGGGAACTGCAGCTGAAAGGCGCCGGGCTCACTCCCTACTCGCGCCACGCAGATGGCCGCGCCGTGCTGCGGTCGTCGGTCCGCGAGTTCCTCTGCAGCGAGGCGATGCACCACCTCGGCGTGCCGACGACGAGAGCGCTCAGCCTGGTGGCCACGGGCGAGTCGGTGATGCGCGACATGTTCTACGACGGCCGCGCCAAAGCGGAGCCGGGCGCCGTGGTCTGCCGCGTTGCCCCGTCATTCATCCGCTTCGGCAACTTCGAGCTGGCCTCGTCGCGCGGTGACATTCCACTCCTCGAGCAACTGGTCACGTTCACCATCGATCGTGATTTTCCCGAGCTGGTCTCGGCATCGCGACCGGCGACCGATCCGGAGACGCGAGCCGAGTGGTTCGGGCAGGTCTGTGAGCGCACGGCCCGGATGGTGACCGAGTGGATGCGGGTGGGCTTCGTTCACGGCGTGATGAACACCGACAACATGTCGGTGCTCGGACTGACCATCGACTACGGCCCGTACGGCTGGATCGACAACTTCGATCCCGACTGGACGCCGAACACCACGGACGCCGGGACGCGTCGATACCGGTTCGGTCAGCAGGCGCAGATCGCCTACTGGAACCTGGCGCGGTTCGCCGAGGCACTCGTCCCGGTGTTCACGTCGCAGGATCCGCTCCACGCCGGTCTCGAGCGGTTCGTGGCGACGTACGACGCCGCGACACGCGGATATGTCGCGGCCAAGCTCGGATTGCGTGAGTGTCAGGACGACGACCTCGACCTGATGCAGTCGCTCCTGCAGTGGATGCAGGCGGGCGAAGTCGACATGACGATCTTCTTCCGCCGGCTGATCAACCTCGCGTGTACGACGGGACACGATCTGAACGCCGAGGCACTGTTCGCCGACGCCTTCTACAACCCGCCCCGTGCCCGTGACCACGCCGGCGAGCTGGATGCCTGGCTCGCGCGCTACGACACGCGCCTGCGGGCCGATGCCTCACATCCCGACGAGCGTCGCGCGCGCATGCGCCGCGCCAACCCGGTGTATGTGCTGCGCAATTACCTGGCACAGGAAGCGATCGACCGCGCCGAGCGTGGCGACGAGAGCGGCATTCATGAACTGCTGGATGTGATCCGACGGCCGTACGACGAACAACCCGGCCGCGAGCGCTTTGCCGCCCGGCGTCCGGACTGGGCGCGGGATCGCGCCGGCTGCTCGATGCTGAGCTGCAGCTCTTGATCAATCGTGAATCGTGAATCGTGAATCGTGAATCGTGAATTGAACTGTGAGTCGATGAGAGGCGAGGCGTCATGCTGGGCACACTGTTGATGGCGTTAGCACTGCTGGCACCGGCGGCCGGCCAGAAGACACCCCCGCCGGTCGAGCCGCTGCGGCTGACCGGATGCGTCAGCCCAAAACCGGCCAAGGGCGGCGACTACACCTTTACCGACGCGGGCGGCGGCAGTTATCGGCTGACCGGCAAGGACATCAAGAAATACGCGGGGAAGAAGGTGGAGGTGGTCGAGTCGGCTTCCAAGAACTTCGGTGTCCAGGGCGGTCTCTATCCATCGCCGAACGTCGCCGCCCAGGCCGGCGCGCTCGACCCGGTTCAATCCGCCATTGCGACCCAGCCCGGTTCGGGCGCGAACACCGGCACCGGCGGCGGCCTGCCCGAATTCCGCGCCGGACGGGTCCGCACCGTCGAGGGCACTTGCCAATGAGCGGGACGGCGACGGCTACATCCGCGCTGGCGCAACTCGCGGCGCGGATTGGTGAGTCGGTCGATCTGCGGCACGCCGCCGACGTGATCGAGTGGGACGAACGCGTCTACATGCCGGCCGGCGGCGCCTCGGTTCACGGCGAAATGTCGGCGACGCTGCGGCGTCTTGCGCACGACACGTTCACGTCGAGCGCCGTCGCCGATGCGCTGGCGGCCGCGGAAGCCGAAGTCCGCGGCAGCGATCCCGACTCCGACGCGCTCCGCACGGTGGCGGTCACCCGCCGCGATTTTGACAAGGCGACGCGCGTGCCGTCCGATTTCGTGGCCGAGCACGCCCGCGTCGTCTCAGCCGCCCAGCATGCCTGGGGCGCGGCTCGCGCCGCATCGGATTTCGCCGCGTTCCGGCCGCACCTCGAACGGATCATCGAGCTGAAGCGCGAGTATGTGACCTTCTTCCCAGGCAATGCGCACCCGTACGACGTCCTGTTGGACGACTACGAACCGGGCATGAAGACCACTGATGTGAAAGCGGTGTTTGACGCGTTGCGCTCGCGACAGGTTGATCTGGTTCGCCAGGTCGCGGAACGCCCGCAGGTGGACGACCGTTTTCTGCGGACGGCCTATGACGAGCAGGCGTTGATCGATTTCAGCGTCACGGTGATCTCGGCGTTCGGCTTCGACTTCAGCCGGGGCAGACAGGACAAGTCGATCCACCCGTTCTGCACGTCGTTCGGTTCGGACGACGTCCGCATCACGACGCGATTCGTGCCTGGCTATCCGCTGTCACTGCTGTTTGGCACGATGCACGAAACGGGTCACGCGCTGTACGAACAGGGTGTCAGCCAGACCTACCAGCGGACCATGCTCGAGGGCGGCGCGTCGCTGGGCATTCACGAATCCCAGAGTCGGCTGTGGGAGAACATCGTCGGACGATCGCTCCCGTTCTGGGAGCACTTCTTCCCCGCCCTGCAGCAACGGTTCCCGTCGCAACTGGACGGCGTGACGCTCGAACAGTTCTACCGCGGGATCAACCGCGTCGAGCGCTCGTTGATCCGTGTCGAAGCCGACGAAGCCACCTACAACCTGCACGTGATGCTCCGCGTCGAGCTCGAGATTGCGCTGGTCGAAGGAAAGATCGACGCGAAGGACCTCGAGGACGCGTGGAATGGCCGGATGCGCGAGTACCTGGGGGTGACGCCGCCGAACGCAGCCACCGGCGTGCTTCAGGACATCCACTGGTCCGCGGGGCTGCTCGGCTACTTCGCCACCTACACGCTCGGCAACGTCATCGCCGCGCAACTGGCACGCGCGTTCCGGGCGCAGCACAGCACCCTGGACGCGGATATCCGCAACGGGGACTTCTCGGCGCTGCTGACGTGGCTGCGCACCAACCTGCACCAGCACGGGCGCAAGTTCCAGCCACACGAACTCGTGCAGCGCATCACGGGCGGCGGCATCGATCCCGCACCGTACCTCGAGTATCTCGAGGAGAAGTACCAGGCTGTTTACGCCTGAGCGGCCGCAGGCGGCGCGTCTCTCGGAAAGATCGCGCCGAGCGCGGCGGAGAGCGCGAACGCCGCGGCGAAGATG
>Ga0308174_10001505_pt1 | contig 10926 bp, 14 predicted proteins | sample PhyPR2_FD_203894 | JGI IMG/M metagenome (GOLD analysis project Ga0308174, IMG submission 203894) | Soil microbial communities from UC Gill Tract Community Farm, Albany, California, United States - DLSLS.P.R2 | ecosystem: Environmental > Terrestrial > Soil > Agricultural land | place: USA... | reverse complement strand
GTCGCCGGCGGGCGAAAGCTTCGACAGGCGGTCGAGCTGTTCCTGGACGCGCGGGTCGGTCGATCGCGCGAAGTCGGCCATCAGGCGGCGGCCTTCGTCTCCGGAGCGAGGTAGGAGATCAGCAGCGCGAGCTTCTCCTTCAGCTGGCCGCGGGGGACGACCATGTCGATCATGCCGTGCTCCAGCAGATATTCGGCGCGCTGAAAGCCTTCCGGCAGCTTCTCGCGGATGGTCTGCTCGATCACGCGCTGCCCGGCGAAGCCGATCAAAGCTCCGGGCTCGGCCAGCTGGACGTCGCCGAGCATCGCATAGGATGCCGTGACGCCGCCGGTGGTCGGATCGGTCAGCACGACGATGTAGGGCAGGCCCGCTTCGCGCAGCTCGGCGAGCGCGACCGTGGTGCGCGGCATCTGCATCAGGGAGAGAATGCCCTCCTGCATCCGCGCGCCGCCCGCCGCGGTGAAGAGGATGTAGGGCGTGCGCTCTTCGATCGCAGCGCGAACCCCGGCCAGGAACGCTGCGCCCACGGCGATGCCCATCGATCCGCCCATGAAGGCGAAATCCTGCACGCCCACGATCACCTTGTGCCCGTCGATCCGTCCGCGCGCGTTGAGCAATGCGTCGCGCTCGTTGGTGGCGGTGCGCGCCGTCTTCAGCCGCTCCGTGTAGCGCTTGGTGTCGCGGAAGCGCAGCGGATCCTCGCGCACTTCCGGGGAGGGAAGCAGTTCATATTCGGCGGCGTCGAACAACTGCTCGAAGCGCTTGGCCGCGCCGATGCGGTCGTGGAAGTCGCAGCGTGGGCAGACGCTGTAATTCTCCTCCCACTCCTTGACGAAGACCATCGTCCCGCACCTCGAGCATTTGTGCCAAAGGTTTTCCACGGTCTGGCGCTTGGGAAGGAACGGGATGCCGCTGCGCACCCGGCTGAGCCAACTCATTGGATAACCTCTTTCTTCACACTGGCCGCGATCTCGCGCATCGCCTGGGCCGGATCGGCGGCGCCGGTGATCGGGCGGCCGATGACCAATATGGATGCGCCGTCCTCCAATGCACGCGCGGGGGTGACGACGCGCTTCTGGTCGGCGACGTCCGCTCCGGCGGGGCGAATGCCTGGAACGACGAAGAACCCATTCGGCCAGGCGGCCCTGGCTTGGCGGACTTCGGTGCCCGAACAGACGATTCCGTCGACGCCCGCATCGCGTGCGATCCACGCAAAGCGGGTGACCTGCTCCGCGGGCGAACGGTCGATGCCGAAATCGCTGAGGTCGCCCTCGTCGAGGCTTGTCAGAAGGGTCACGGCAACGACCTTGGTGGAAGGCGGCGCGGCGCGTTTGGCGGCGAAGAGCATCTCGTGCCCGCCGCTCGCGTGGACCGTGAGGATGGCAGGCTCGAGCGGGGCGAGCGCTTCGACGGCCTTCGCGACCGTGTTCGGGATGTCGTGCAGCTTGAGGTCGAGAAAGAGCGGCAGGCCGAGCTCACCGATGCGGCGGACGCCCGCGGGGCCCTGCGCCGAGAAGAATTCGAGGCCGAGCTTCACGCCTCCGGCTTCGCCGCGCACGGCTTCGACAATGGTCAGAGCGCGGTCGAGGTCCGGCGTATCGATGGCGACGAAGATCGGACTCATATGACCGGTTCGGTCTCTTCATAGGGCGGCGACGCCGGAGCTGCGGCCGCCTGGCGGCGCTCGATCGCTTCGAGCCGCCGGCGGTGGCCCCAGATCCTGGCGCGCATGATCAGCCATGTCGGAAGGAAGCCGAGCAGGAAGACGATGAGCAGCAGGATCGGGATTTTCATGTCCGCCTGGATGTCGCCCCACAGGTTCAGGGTGACGTCGTTCCAGTTGCGGACCGAGAACAAGGCGACGATCACCGCCAGGAGGACCCAAAAGACGGTCGAGAGAAATCGCATGCCGGGGCCTTTAGGCGAGCCGTGCGTTGAACGCCAGAATACGGTTTGTCCCGCCTGACTGTCGGTTTGGCGCAACTGTGCCACGCCGCCGTTGAGAGCATTGCGCCTGAACGGCACAGCTAGGGCGGGGTGGGGAGTACAAGGTTTTGCAAACCAAGCATAAGATCGGGCTAGGCGCCCTGGTTCTCGTCATGGGCGGATCGCTGCTCGCGATGAAGCCTCACGCCCCTGCGACCAAACCCGCCTCGCCGTATGCGCAGGCGCACATGAAGCTTGCCGCACTGTCGACGGATTCGCGCCAGGACGTCGATTACGCCCTGCTCGACAGCCGCATCCGTCAGCTGATGACCAAGCCGGCGATGGTCGGAATGGCCGTCGGCGTGGTCGAGAACGGCCGCATTACCTTCCTCCAGGGCTATGGCGAGACGCTGAAAGGATCGGGCGACCCCGTGACGCCGGAGACGGTATTCCGCTGGGCCTCGACGTCGAAAGGCGTTGCCGCGACGATGGTCGCCAAGCTGTCAGAGCAGGGCGACCTGCTGTCGCACCGGCTCGGGCTGTACCGGAACGCCTACGACAACAAGCTGGAGGAGGGCCAGGACCCGAGCTTGCTGCGAGCCAGTCTGTCGCAGCTCAATGCGACCTGCCCGCCGGGGACGTGCTGGTCTTACCAGAACGTCGCCTATGATGCGTCGAGCGAAATGGTCAGCCGCGCCACGCACATGCCCTACGAGCAGGCGGTGAAGCGCATGCTGTTCAACCCGATCGGGATGACCAGCGGCAGCGTGTCGATGGAGGGGCTGCAGTCGAACAAGAGCTGGGCCAAGCCGCACAGCGCCGGACGGCGGCCGGAGCCGATCGTCGATACTTATTACAAGGTGCCGGGCGCTGCGGGCATCAACAGCAACATCAAGGACATGGCGCTGTGGATGGAAGCGCAGATGGGCGAGATGCCCGACGTGCTCGACGCCAAGGTCCTCGACACGATCCACGCTCCGTACGTGGTGACTCCGACGGAGCGCGGGCGGCTGCGCAAGTTCCTCGAGCGCATCGGCACCGCGTGGTACGGTTACGGCTGGCGCAGCTACGACTATGCCGGGCATCACATCATCGGCCACCGCGGCGGGATCCGCGGCTATCGCTCCTTCATTCTGTTCGATCCGGTCAAGAAGAGCGGCGTCGTCGCTCTGTGGAACAGCGACACGTGGCAGCCGGGCGGGCTCGAGTTCGAGGTGATGGACCAGATCTATCACCTGCCGTTCCGCGACTGGCTCGAGCTCAAGTCAAAGGCTGGCGTGAACACGCAGGAGATCGCTTCGGCGGATTCGGAGCTTGAGAGCGGCAGCGGCGATTCCGCGGATCTGCCTGCGCACAGGAAGGCGCGCGGCCGCTAGCGCTTTTTCGCTTCGCGTTTCGTTTCCTCGATTTCCTTCCGCTGCTTGAGGTGCGCCATGTAGCGCACTCCGAAGCCGGCGATGGTCGTTCCGACGCCCACGATCAGCGCGGGCAGGTGCCACGCCGGGTCTTCGGGCTTCGGCCAGGCAATGGCCCCGAGCAGCAGCGCGCCGACCATCGACAGCAGGTAGCCGATGGCCTTCCAGTCGACGCCCTGCGGGGCGGGGATTGTGACGGTTTGGTGACGCATATCGGCAGGAACATCCAAGCCGCTCGGTTGGTTTCGACTGCCAAACAACGGTAGGATGTGAACCCCATGGCCAAGTCACAGGACGCGATCGCGCTGCTCAAGGAAGATCATCGCACGGTCGAGAAGCTGTTCAAGCAGTTCGAGGAAGCCAAGGGCGAGGGCCGCAAGGAAAAGCTGGCGAGGCAAATCTGCCTCGAGCTCACGGTCCATACGGCGATCGAGGAAGAGATTTTCTACCCGGCCTGCAAGGGCAAGATCGAAGACGAAGACCTGCTCAAGGAAGCCTATGTCGAGCATGACTCGGCGAAGCTGCTCATGGCGGAGATCGAAGCCGGGAACGGCGAGACCGACGACTTCTTCGATGCCAAGGTGCAGGTTTTGTCCGAGCAGATCGAGCACCATGTCGAAGAAGAGGAGAAGGACCTTTTCCCGAAGGTCCGCAAGGCCGACATCGACCTCGACGCGCTCGGCGAGCAGATGGCCGCGCGCAAGAAGGAGCTGACGAGCACCTACAAGGAATCGGGCGTCCCCGAACCCGAGCTTACGACCATGGACGAAGTGTCCATCTGACGCGTTTCCTGTAACTCAGGTCTATTCGGCAGGTTGGAAAATCGCTCTTTCCTGCCGGATTCGCGTTGCCTCCCGCGGGGGTGATATAAGCTGTGGAGGGTCAGAGTTGACCCTGCAGGCATGTGCCCCTGACAGCCCACGAAGGCGCTGCCGCTTATGAGGAGGCTGCGCGTACATGAGTTACGAGAACCACATCTATCACCGCGAGCGCGAGCAGCACTGCCGCGCGATGGCCGAGCGGGCGAACGATCCGGACGTGCGTCGGCGGCACGAGGAGCTTGCGTCCCTGCACGCGGACCGCGCGTCGTTGTACAGAGCATCATGACCGCGCTTGCCCGCATGGCAGCCAGCTAGGTGGAGACCGGGGCGGGCAATCAGACCACGCAAGAGCTGAGGCTCGCGCCATCTCCTGACATTCGCGCATTCTTCGACGAAGCCACCAACAGCGTCAGCTATCTCGTCGCGGATCCGGCAACGACGACCGCCGTGGTCATCGACCCGGTGCTTGGCTTCGATATCGTCAGCGGACGTATCGACACGGACGACGCGGACCGCATCGCCAACGCCGCAGCCGAGGCGGGCTGTTCCATCGAATGGATTCTCGAAACGCACGCCCATGCCGACCATCTCTCGGCGGCCGACTATTTGAAGCGGCGGCTGGGAGCGAAGGTCGCGATCGGATCGGGCATTCGGAAGGTTCAAGCGGCCTTCGCGGCGAGGGTCGGCGCAGATGACGTGAAGCCCGATGGAAGCGACTTCGATCGGCTGCTGGAAGATGGCGATGTCATTCAACTCGGCGAGCTGAAGATCGAGGTCATCGCGACGCCCGGCCACACACCCGCCTGCGTCAGCTACAAGATCGGTGAGGCGGTGTTCGTCGGCGACACGATGTTCATGCCCGACTATGGCACCGCCCGTTGCGACTTCCCTGGCGGGGACGCACAGCAGCTGTACCGGTCGATGCACCGGGTACTTTCGCTGCCGCGGGAGACGCGGCTGTTCATGTGCCACGACTATAAGGCGCCGGGGCGTGACGAATTCGCGTGGGAGACCACGGTCGGCGAGCAACTGGATCGCAACGTGCACATCGGCGGCGGCGTGGGCGAGCAGGATTATGTCGCGATGCGGCGGACGCGCGATGCGACCTTGAACCTGCCGAAGCTGCTCTATCCCGCGATCCAGGTGAACATTCGGGCGGGGCGACTGCCGCCGGCGGACGCTGACGGCTCGCAATACCTCAAGGTGCCATTGAGCTTGCCCGAAGGCTTCTAGTTCGTGCTCGAAGCGACCTGCGCGTCGCGGCCGTAGATGTCGTCGACGTACGCGATCTGCCCGTTCCGGGCCTGTGCGGTGAGATAGGTCACGAAGATCGGCGTCGGCGTCGGAAGCAGCGCCTGCTGCTCCGGCGTTGCGGACGCTTCGGCCTCCACGTCACGACCGAGCAGCCAGCGGCCGAGCCGCTCCGCGTCCTGAAGCCGGATGCAGCCGTGGCTGAGGTTGCGGTCGTCCGACGCGAACAGCTCCTTGCGGGGCGTATCGTGCAGGTAGATGTCTTCGGAGTTGGGGAAGCCAATCTTCAGCTTGCCCATCGAATTGGCCGGCCCCGGAAGCTGGCGCACGCGCACCTGCTCGGTGCCCGCGGCGACGGCGTGCCAGTTCACTTTGGCGGGGTCGAGCAGGGTGTCGTCGGACGGGTCCGCCGGCATCACCTGATAGCCGCGGGACTTCAGGTAGCTGAGCCCCTGGTTAAGCACGTTCTGCGCGATCGTCGAGCGGATCAGCTCGGGCGAAACGTGCCAATAGGGGTTGAGCGTTGCATAATAGATGGTGCTGGCGAGCATCGGCGTCTGGGTCGACGGATCGGCCTTGCCGACGATGACCTTCATCGTGTCGACGATGCGGCCGTCCTCGATCATGTACAGCTGCGCGCCGGCGGTATCGATCATGACGTACTTCTTCTGGAACGGCATGTCGCGAACACGCTCCAGGCTGCTCAGCACGCGCGGATCGGCGGAGCCGCCGCGGGCCTGCATGTCGGACCAGGCTGCATCACGCAGTTGGGCATAGACCGGGTTCACGGCGGAGACTTCACGCACATAATTCGACAGCGATTTCGCCGACGCGGCCTTGGCGAGGATCTGCGCCGGGCTGTCCTGCCGCGGCGTTACCCACTTGTCGGCATAAGTCATGCCAGCGGGCGGTCGCTGCAGCGCCTGAACGTAGAGCACCCACGCGGTTGTAAGCAGGCGGTCGGCATCCTTGAGCGCCTGCGGGTCGCCGGTGCTGGCGCGCGCCATGAGCGATTGCGCCTGCATCGCGAGCGCCGGTCCGCTGGGCAGGCCATCGAGCGAAGCACGCTGGAGAACGCCCATCAGGCTGATCGCGGCGCTGCTGTCCGATCCCGAGCGCAGCCACAAGGGCGCGCCGCCGCGCGACGCGTAAAAGGCGTTGACCGCCTGGTCGGCAGCTCCGCCATAAGCAGAGCCGGGAGCTGGCAACTCCGGGTTCACCGCCGCTGCTGCTGCCGCGAAGGCAGGCGCAGGCGCGGCTGCGATCGCCAAGCAGGCGACGCCGGCCAGAATCCAGTTTTTCACGGTCGAAACCTTAAAATCTGTGTCTTGCCGTCGATAACGCGACACTGACACGCTGGTTCAAAATTACTGTTTAAGAAGGTGGTAAACGCGCTCCGCCTTACAAGACGTATGCCGCGGTCGAATGTGAATGCACCTGCCATCGCTCTCTTCCACTTCCTGAGGCAACAAGGGCCGCGCCTGCCCTACGGCGCGGCCCATTCGGCAAGTTACGCGCCGATATAGACGGGGGTCCCCACGGGGGTGACGGAGTAGAGTTTCTTCGCGAAAGCCGTTGGAAGGTGGACGCAGCCGTGGCTGTTCGGCGAATTCCCGACGACGCCAGCGTGCAGCGCAATCCCCGCCGGATCGAAGAATTGCGCGAACGGCATCGCCGCATTGTCGTACTTCTTCGAGCGGTAGAACGGCGTCTTGTTGAAGACAGAAAAGATGCCCGTCGGCGTCGGTTTGTCGTCACGGCCGCTGGAGATGGTGGTCACCGCCATCAACGTGTCGCCGCGATAGACGTAGGCGAGCTGGTCGGTGAGGCTGATCACGACGCGCTCCGCTCCGGCGTCGTCCGGAACGTCGCGCCACAGATACTGACCCGGACGCAATTGCTTGTCGCCGAAAGCATCCGCCATATCCACCCGCGCCTGAGACGCGGCGTCGCTCGCCTCCATCTTCGCTTCCCAGGTTTCCAGGGCGAAAGCCGGGGAAGCAGCAGTGGTCATTCCAAAAGCACACGAACCCGCTAGCGCGAGCGCAAGGGCCAAACGCTTCATTTTACACCTGAACTTATCTGTTGACTTTTGCTGCGAGAATGCCCGGGGTTCGAGTCGGGTTCCTTAATGCTGTTCCGCATCTGCCATGGAACCAGACCGGAATCGGGGCATCGAACGGTGCAAGCTTTCGCACCGAACAGATGCTATGGGCGGACCTATGGCCCGAAGATGGACGCCTCTGATCGCAGGCCTCGCGACCGGCACAGGGGTCTATTCCCTGCTACGCTGGCGCCGGAGCCGGTCGTCCCGAAATGAAACAAGTTTAAGCGATCCCTCGCAGGAACGCGTGGACGAAGCTGGCGAGGAATCCTTCCCGGCCAGCGATCCGCCAAGCTGGACCTTGGGCGCCGACCAGCCCGATTGATCACGCGGTTGCTCGACCGTTCAGTCGATGCCGAGACGATCGCGCCATGTGCCGTCGACCAGGTCCTGCTCTTCCGGGTGCTTCTGGATGTACGCGGCGAAGAATGGGCAGACCGGCACGACCTTGAGCCCGCGCTCGCGCGCCGCATTCAATCCGAACCGGATCAATGCGGACCCGATGCCCTGACCTTGGTGGGCGGGGGGAACCACCGTGTGCGTGAAGACGATCTTGCCCGGTTCCAGTCGGTATTCCGCGATCGCCAGGCTGCCGTCGCCGAGCTCCGCTTCGAGCCGGTGCTTCGCGGGATTGTCCAAGACCGCCAAGCGATGTTCGCTCATTTTTCGGCCTTCTGCACGGGCGTGAATTCCGCCGCCAGGACGAACGCAATCCAGATCGCGAGAGTTGCTGCCAGGCGGTGAAGATCGGCCACCGCCATGCCCTTCGGCTGGAACAGCGGCACGAGCAGGAACATGCCGAGGATCAATACGAACAGCGCGACCTGAACGAGCATGTAGATTCGCCGTTCGGACGTGGAGAGCATGCGGATGACCATGACGGTCGCCGCGAGCAGGAAGATGAGTTTGACATAGTCGAGCAGCGGCATGCCCTGCATCGTCCCGAGGTTTGCGCCGAGCAACGCTCCGAAAAACAGATTCAGGCCGTCGATGGCGCCGGCCTTGCCGCCCTCGGTGCTCCGAAAAAGACTGAGATCCTTCATCCGTACCCCCCCGGGCCAGCTTAGCCGCGGCGCCGGACGCGGCAAGACACGGCTGTTGGAGCTTGCATCCATGAGCGGCGTTCGGAGGAGCGATGAGCAATCGTGAGCAACTCGTAGAGCATGAGAAGAGCGCGTCGCCGCTCTCCGGGCGCGAGATCGAGGAAGCGGACGAGAGGTCCAGCACCACCGCCAAAGTCGTGCACGAGGCGATCCGCCTGGAAGGCACGGAGGAGCTGGAGCGGCCATCCAGCTCCATCGCCTGGTCCGGTTTCGCGGCGGGGCTGACCATGGGCTGCTCGATGATCGCGCAGGGCATCCTGCAGTCGCGCCTGCCCGACGCGTCCTGGCGTGAGCTGGTGGCGAGCTTCGGCTATTGCACCGGATTCCTGTTCGTCACGATGGGGCGGCAACAGCTATTCACCGAGACGACGCTGACGGCGATGCTGCCGGTGCTGCACAAGACGCACGGCATGAGCGACGTCGCGCGCTACTGGACCATCGTCTTCGCCGCCAACATTGTCGGCACCTTGCTGTTCGCAGCTGCGACAACGATCCCGAACCTGTTCCAGCCGGACACTACGAAGGCGTTCACCGAGCTTGGCATGAAAGCCGTCGAACCGGGGTTTCTAGGGGTGCTCATAAAGGGCGTGTTCGCGGGATGGCTCATTGCGCTGATGGTCTGGCTGTTGCCCGCCGCGGCATCGGCGCGCTTTTTCGTCATCGTCGCGGTCACCTGGCTCATCGGAGTTGCACATTTCAGCCACGTGATCGCCGGGTCGGCGGAAGCGGCGTTCGCAGCGATGCAGGGCGCGATCGGCTGGAGCGCCTATTTCGTCGGCTTCCTGCTTCCGGCGCTGATCGGCAATTCGATCGGCGGCGTGGTGTTCGTCGCTCTGCTCAATCACGCGCAGGTCAAGGAAGAGGTCTGAGGTCCCGGGCGTCCGCAGCCGTTAAATCGTCGTTCAACGAACAGCTATTGCCAAGCGCCGCAGCACGGGATTACCTCGCTGTCCTACGACGCCGTCGCTCGAGATGGTTCCCGCGTGACGGGGCCGCAAGCCCACGAACCCGCCAATGGTGACGGGCAGGGCGGAGCATCGGGGAGTTGCTCATGAGAAAGACGTTTACGGCGGCAATGGCCGCTGCATCGCTGCTTGCGCTTTCTTCCTGCAGGCAAACCAGTGTCGGAGCTAACGACGCGGGGAATGTCACCGCCGAGAATGCAGCCGGCGCCACGGCTGCGGCGGGCGGTTCGATCGACGGCACCTGGAAGACGGACGCATCGACGATCAAGACGGAGCGGAAACCAGACCAGTTCCTGCTGCAAGGCGGGCAATTCTCCTGTCCGACCTGCGTTCCGCCACTCACGGTGGCGGCCGACGGTGCCCTCCATCCGGTCACGGGCCGGCCATACGCCGACCATATCTCGATCAAGGTCGACGACGACCATCATGTGACGCGCGTCGGGCAGAAGAACGGGCAGACGACGAGCACGGTCAAATATTCCATCTCCCCCGACGGCAACACGCTGACAGCGAACTTCACCGACAGCTCAACGCCGGGCGCGAAGCCGGTGACGGGGAGCGTGACCGGAACGCGCGTCGGGCCTGCCCCGGCGGGCGCGCACATCATGTCGGGGTCCTGGAAGCTCGGCGGCGTCCAGAACATGTCGGAAGAGGGGCTGACCGCGACCTTCCGCGAGGAGAATGGCGTGCTCCACATGAGCACCGCGTCCGGCCAGAGCTATGACGCGAAGCTCGACGGCAGCGACACGCCGATCAAGGGCGACATCGGCGGAACGACCGCTTCCGTGAAGAAGATCAGCGACGGCGTCTACGAAGAGACCGACAAGCGCGGCGGAAAGGTCGTCGACGTCATGACCATGACTGTCAGCGCGGACGGCAAGATGTCCGTCAAGGACGAGAACAAGCAGATGGGGGCGGTTACCACCTACTCCGCGACGAAGCAGTAAAGATGCCGCCGGCGTCGGCTGGCGGCAGGCCAGCCGCTGCGAGATCCATGATGGGGAAGCTCATGCGCAAGACAGCTCTCGGCTTGCTGGGCGCAAGCCTGATCGCCTTTCCGCAGGCCGGTATCGCGCAATCCCACGACAGCCACACGCCGCCGGCGCCGCCGGACACGCTGGCGGGTTGGGCACAAGGCGCGCAGCTTTACGACGGGCTCGGGACTTTCCACCGGAAGGTCACGACGCGGTCGGCGCTCGCGCAGCAATATTTCGACCAGGGGATGCGCTTCGTCTGGGCGTTCAACCATGACGAGGCGACGCGCTCCTTCGCCAAGGCTGCGCAGATCGATCCGCGGTGCGCCAGCTGCTATTGGGGCGTCGCCCTGACGCTGGGGCCCAA
>Ga0308174_10001504_pt1 | contig 10928 bp, 9 predicted proteins | sample PhyPR2_FD_203894 | JGI IMG/M metagenome (GOLD analysis project Ga0308174, IMG submission 203894) | Soil microbial communities from UC Gill Tract Community Farm, Albany, California, United States - DLSLS.P.R2 | ecosystem: Environmental > Terrestrial > Soil > Agricultural land | place: USA... | reverse complement strand
CTCCAACGGACTCGACCCGGCCGCCAAGCGGCACGTCCACCGGGTGCTCGCGGGGCTCGCCGCCGAGGGCACGGCGGTCGTCATCTCCAGCCACCAGATGGACGACCTCGCCGTCCTGTGCGCCGAAGTCACCCTCCTGGCCGGCGGGCGGGTCGTCTTCTCCGGCTCGGTGGCCAAGCTCGCCGCCGAGAGCGGCCGGCTGGACCACCGGGTGGTCACCTCCGACCCGGCGACCACCCGACGGGTCGTCGCCGGGACTCCCGGCCTCGAGCTGGTGCCAGGCCCCAGCACGTCCTCGGTCGCGGGCGACGCCGTCGTCGCTCGGGGCCCGGTCGGCGCGGTCGAGAAGCTCGTCGTGCGTCTCGTCGAGGCCGGCGTCGCGGTGCGCGAGCTCGGCCCGGTGGTCCCGCCGCTCGAGGCCGCCTTCCTCGCGCTGACCGGCGCCGAGGGCTCCCTCACGACCCGGGAGGACACCCGATGAGCGTTCCCACGGCGCAGGCGGATCCGGCCAACCGGCATAAGGACGCTGACGCCGACGCCGATCTCCTCCCGATCCCCGCGGTCAGCGGCCACGCCGGTCTCGGCGCGAGCGTCCGCTTCGAGCTGCTCAAGCTGCTCGCCCAGTGGCGCGTACGCGTCGTCCTCCTGGCGTGCTGGGTCGTGCCGGCGGCGTTCATCGCAGCCGTCAGCGGCCAGACCTCCCTGCCGAGCGACACGGTCTTCGGCCGGTGGATGTTCGCCACCGGCTGGGCCGGCACGCTGGTGGTCCTGAACTTCGCGTGCACCTGGGCCCTGCCCCTCCTGACCGCCCTCGTCGCCGGAGACATCTTCGCGGCCGAGGACCGCCTCGGCACCTGGCGCCACCTCGTCATGGCGGTGCGCTCCCCACGTCGGATCTTCGCCGCCAAGGCGATCGCCAGCACGGCGGTCATCCTCGTCATGGAGCTGGGAGTAGCGGTCTCCAGCATCGGTGGAGGTCTCCTGGTAGTCGGCCACCACGACCTGATCGGGCTCGACGGGAGCGTCATCGGGGCCGGGCAGAGCGCACTGCTCGTGCTGCTCGCCTGGGCGTGCGTCGTCGTCGGCTCGCTCGCGTTCGCTGCCGTCGGCCTCCTCGGCTCCGTCGCCCTCGGCCGCTCCCCGATGGGGCTGCTGACGCCGGCCCTGCTCGCCTTCTCCCTCCAGACGGCGCAGCTGCTGCCCATGCCCGCCGCGGTGCGCCTGGCCCTGCCGAGCCAGGGCTTCCTCGCCTGGCGTGGCCTGTTCACCGGGCCGGCGCAGACGCGTCCGCTGGTCATCGGCCTGGTCGTCAGCCTCGCGTGGGTGATCGTCGCGACCTCGCTCGCCACGTGGATCTTCGTCCGGCGCGACTTCACCGACCTCACCTACGACGGGTCGGCACGCCGGTCCGTGCTCGTGGGCATCGTCCCGATGGTGGCCCTGACCCTCGTGAGCATCGCCGGCGTCGCCGTCGCGACGCCCGCGAGCGGGTCGGGCATCGGCCGGGGCAAGGTCGAGCAGTCGCTGGCGACCTCCTTCGCCCACCTCTACCGCCTGCAGTCCCGCCAGCTCCACCGCCCGGACCTGACCGAGCAGCAGCTACGCGCGAGCGCGTCCTGCTACCGGGCCGGTTCACCGGGCGAGGACGAAGGCCCGGGCAACGACTGGCGCTGCTCCGTGTCGTGGCACATCCCCGGTGCCACGGCCGTCGGGACGGCGCTCTACCAGCTGGACGTGTCAGCCGACGGGCACTACGTCGCCGACGGTGACGGCCCGAAGGAGGTGAACGGCTACTTCCAGGTGCGCACCCCCGACGGGGATGCAGCAAACCCCCTGTGGCAGATCGACGCCCTCGTCGACCTGTCCTCCAGCAGTACCTCGAAAGGATGATCATGCAGGTCACTCGTCACCGACGGCGTACCTCGGACCCCGCTTCCGAGCAGGCTCGTAGCAACCGCAGGATCCGCATCGCCGTGGCCGGCACGGCGGCCCTCACCATCGCCGGTGGCGGCATCGCCTCCGCCGCGACCGGCGTCTTCGGCAACCACCAGGTCGGCACGGGGTACCCCAACGGTCTCCAGGTCTCCGACAACCAGGTCATCAAGCCCATCGGCGACCGGATCATGACCGAGTACGGCAAGTTCATGGGCTCGACGGTCAGCGCGGACGGGCGCTTCCTCGCCGCCAGCAGCGCCGACAGGAAGGTCGTCCTGCAGGTCTTCGACCTCGCCGCCAAGAAGCTGGTCTACCGCGTCGGCAAGGCGGCCGGCGTCGACCAGACCCTCTCCGACGGCAGCGTCGGGCAGGAGGGCCCGACGTACTCCCCCGACGGCAGGTTCCTCTGGCTCTCGCAGCAGGATGCCCTCACTCGCTTCCCGGTCAACGCGGACGGCACGCTCGGCACGGCCCAGCGCTTCCCGCTGCCGCAGGTCGGCGGCCACTCGGCCCTGCCCGGCAAGTCCGTCTACTCACCCGACGGCTCGACCCTCTACGTCGCGGTCAACGGCCAGAACACCGTCATCGCCCTCGACCCGGCCACCGGCGCCGTCAAGCAGACGTGGAACGTCGGCATCGCCCCGCGGCACCTGACCTTCGTGGGCCAGAAGCTCTACGTCAGCAACGAGGGCGGCCGGACGGCCAAGCCGGGCGAGCCGACGATCAACTCCTACGGCAGCGACGTGCCGGCCGATCCCTACCTCGGCACCTCGACCACCGGCACCGTCAGCGTCATCGACACCGCCGCCCCGTCGGGCGCCGTCCGGTCGATCGCCGTGGGGCTGCACCCCACCGCGCTGTATGCCGCGGGCAACGCCGTCTTCGTCGCCAACACCAACAGCGACACCGTCTCGGTCATCGACTCCACCAAGGACAAGGTCGTCCAGACCATCGCGACCCAGCCGTGGTCGAGGTCCCGGGTCGGCTACGAGCCGACCGGCATCGCCCTGACGAAGGACGGCCACCTGCTCGTCACGCTGGGGCGCGCCAATGCCGTCGCTGTGTACCGCTACGGGACCACGCCGCAGGAGCCCGTCAGCTACGTCGGCCTGCTGCCCACGGACTACTACCCGTCCGACGTGGCCACCGTCGGCGACCGGGTCGTGGTCACCAACACCCGCGGCATCGACGCGCGCGGGCCGGCGATCACGACGAACAAGGGCTACGGCGTCCCGGTCGTCAGCGGCCACGACACCCACAGCACCACCGCCTCGCTCACGAGCTTCGCGCTGCCGAGCGACAAGGAGATCGGCCGCTACACCTCCACCGTCTTCACCCAGAACGGCTGGAGCCACAACGACGTCAAGCAGGCCGAGGGTCGGCGGGCCAAGGCGGTCCCCGTGCCGGTGCGCCTCGGCGACCCCTCGACGATCAAGCACGTCTTCGTGCTCGTCAAGGAGAACCGCACCTACGACCAGGTCTACGGCGACGACACCCGCGGCAACGGCGACCCGTCCCTGGTGCAGTTCGGCCAGAAGGTCACCCCGAACCAGCACGCACTGGCCAAGCAGTTCGGGCTCTACGACAACCTCTACGACATCGGCACCAACTCCGCCGAGGGCCACAACTGGTTGATGCAGGGCGACAACCCGGAGTACACCGAGTCCAGCGCCGGCGAGTACGTCCGCAGCTACGACACCGAGGACGACGCCCTCGGCCACCAGCGGTCCGGGTTCCTCTGGACCGCAGCGCAGTCCGCGGGCAAGACGGCCCGCAACTACGGCGAGTTCACGCAGTTCCTGACCAAGCCGGACGGGGCGACGTGGCAGAGGTACTACTGCACCGCGAAGCAGGTCGCGGCCGGCGGGGACCCCAGCCTGCTGACCGACCCGTCGGTCAAGTCCGACACCCAGTCGCCGATTCCGTCGCTCAACGCGATCACCCAGCACGACTACCCGAAGTTCGACGTCAACATCCCCGACATCTACCGCTTCCAGCTCTGGAAGCAGCACTTCCAGAAGGAGGGGCCGGCGAACTTCAACATGCTGTGGCTCTCCAGCGACCACACCGGCGGCGCTCCCGACGCGCGCGCCCAGGTCGCCGACAACGACCTCGCCGTGGGCCAGGTTGTCGACGAGATCTCGCACAGCAGGTACTGGAAGGACTCGGCCATCTTCGTGGTCGAGGACGACAGCCAGGACGGGGCCGACCACGTCGACGGGCACCGGGCCCCCGTCCAGGTCATCAGCCCGTGGGCGCAGCACGGCAAGGTCGTCGACACCTACTACTCGCAGATCAACATGGTCCGCACGATCGAGCAGATCCTCGGTGCCCAGCCGCTGAACCAGAAGCTCGCCGCGGCGACGCCGATGTTCGACGCGTTCCAGTCCAAGCCCGACCTCACGCCGTTCACCGCGGTGCCGAACCAGGTCCCGCTCACCGAGCAGGTCAGCCCCGCCCCGGCGTGCGGCGTGGACACCACGCCGTCGACCAGCGGGGCTGCGGCCCAGCCGAGCTCGGCGACCGTGCCGGCCTCGGAGAAGGCTGTAGCGGCGCAGTGGGAGGCCTGGCGGGCCAAACAGGGCTTCAACAGCACCAACGCGAGCGCCGACACCGCCAGCCCCGAGCTGATGAACCGCTTCACCTGGTACCAGGCGCACAACTGGGGCAAGCCCTACCCGGGCGACGCGCGCATCTACACCCCGTCGCAGGTCCCGGGCGGCTACGTCCCGGGCGCCGACAGCCAGTGACGCCGGCTTCGGCATAGGACGATCCCGTGTGGGCCGGTCGGCCGGCGCCGGCCGGCCCACACGGCCGTATGCAGCACAATGGCCTCATGCTCATGGGAAACAAGCGCACCCAGCGGATCACGGTCGGCGTCGTCGTCGGCGTCATGGTGCTCAGCCTCGCGCTGACACTGGTCGCGACGGCGATCGGCGGGCTCTGAGCCGGCCCGGGCACCGATTTTGCCCGGTCCCAAGGCTACTGCTAACGTTTCTCCTCGTTGCGCCGTTAGCTCAATTGGCAGAGCAAGTGACTCTTAATCACTGGGTTCGGGGTTCGAGTCCCTGACGGCGCACTTCTGAGGCCCCCGTCCGGAGAGATCCGGGCGGGGGCCTTGTGCATCTCCCCTGATGGCGGGCATCCCCGGCCACTGTCCGGGGAATGCCGTCCAGTAACGCCAGCAGGCAGGGACGCCGTTCGCGTCCCTGCCTGCTGTTGGTACCGCTGTAGCCCTGGACCGGCAGTCAGCGCCGCCGGCGACGCAGCAGCCCGACCGCGACGACGACCACGACCGCCGCAGCGACGACGGCCCCGATGCGCTCGATGCGCAGCTCGCCGTCCGGCGTGTGCGTCGCGGCGTCGAGGCGCAGCCGGAGCCCCTGCATCTGCCGCTGCGCGATGACCTGCGGCTGCGCCCGGTAGGCGAGCTCGTTGACCGTGCCCTCGAGCCGCGCGCGGGCGGCCTCGATGTCCTGCTCGATGCGTGCGGTGTCGCTCATGTGGCTTCCTTTCGGGAGGGTGGGACTCTAGTCGGCGATGCCGAGGTCGCGACGGAGCTTGGCCACGTGGCCCGTCGCCTTGACGTTGTAGAACGCGTGGGCGACCTTGCCCTCCTCGTCGACCACGAAGGTCGACCGGATGACGCCCTCGACGGTCTTGCCGTAGAGCTTCTTCTCGCCCCAGGCGCCGTATGCCGTGTGGACCGCGAGGTCCTCGTCGCTCAGCAGCGGGATGGTGAGCTGGTCGCGCTCCCGGAACTTCGCGAGCTTCGCGGGCTTGTCCTTGGAGATGCCGACGACGTCGTAGCCGTCCCTCTTCAGCGACTCGAGCGACTCGCTGAAGTCGCAGGCCTGCTTCGTGCAGCCGGGCGTCATCGCTGCCGGGTAGAAGTAGACGATGACGCGGCGGCCCGCGAAGTCGGAGAGGCTGACGGTCTCACCGGTGTCGTCGGGAAGGCTGAACGCCGGGGCCTCCTCGCCGGGCTCGAGTCTCGACGTCACAGTGTGCTCCTTCGGGGTGGGCGCGTTCCGGTGAGCCGTCACGCCGGTGCGGCTCGAGCGGATCCCGCGCTGGACGAGTGCCTCTCGGGCATCGTATCGGTGCACGTCCCGTACCCATCCGGCGCGCGCCGTCGGCAGGCAGCACGGCGAATCGGACACGTCGACGGACGCGGGCCGGGGCCCGGGCCTGGGTGCGGACGGCGGGACTCGAACCCGCACACCTAGGGCACAGGAACCTAAATCCTGCGTGTCTACCAGTTCCACCACGTCCGCTCGCGAGGTGCGCGGCCCCACTCTAGACGGCGGCCGCGCCCACCCGAGCGCACGGGGACGCCGCTGCCCGGGTCCCGCTCACTGGACCCGCACGGTGACCACGTGGACACCGGTCGCTCCGTCAGGTGCGGGGGGCGCCTCGAGCGGCGACTGCACCTGGCCCTTCGCGTCGTAGGCACGGACGCGGATGTCGTGGCTGCCGGGTGTCGCGTCCCACTCGTAGACCCACTGGCGCCAGGTGTCGATGCTCGCGTCGACGGCGAGTCGGGCCGGCGCCCAGGGCTGCTGGTCGACCTGCACCTCCACCTTCGAGATGCCGGTGTGCTGGTCCCACGCGACGCCCGCGACGGCCACGGTGCCGGCCTGGACCACCGCGCCCGCCTTGGGCACGTCGATGCGCGAGGCCGTCTTGATGGGACCCCTGGGCGACCAGCCACGCGGCGTCCAGTAGGCCACGTCGGCGGCATACGTCGTCACCTTGAGCTCGGTCACCCACTTCGTCGCGGACACGTAGCCGTAGAGACCGGGCACCACGACGCGTACGGGGAAGCCGTGCTCGAACGGCAGCGGCTCGCCGTTCATCCGGACGGCGAGCAGGGCGTTGCGGTCGTCCGTCAGGGCGGCCAGGGGTGTCGAGGCGGTGAAGCCGTCGACGCTCGTCTGGAGCACCATGTCGGCGCCGGCCTGCGGGCCGGCCATGGCGAGCAGCTCGCGCACCGGCCACCCGGTCCAGACGGCGTTGCCGACGAGGTCTCCCCCGACCTCGTTGGACACGCACGTCAGCGTGACGAGGGCTTCCTGCATCTGCTTGGACTGCAAGGTCTTCCAGTCGATCTCGACCTCTCGGTCGACCATGCCGGTGACCTTCAGGCTCCAGTCGTTCGCGTCGACGCGGGGGACGACGATGGCCGTGTCGATGCGGTAGAAGTCCGCGTTGGGGACGATGTAGGGGGTCAGGCCGGGGACGCCGAGATCCGCGCCCGCGGGGATGGCCAGCTTCGTCCCCTTCAGCGGCGTGCGCGCCAGCGTGTCGCGCGACACCGCGGCCGCCGTCGAGCCGCCCCCGAGCAGGCTGCCCGCGTATGCCGCCGCGGCGCCCACCGCGCCCCCGAGCAGCCAGCGCCGGCCCGGGTTCGCGGCGCCCGGCGACGTGCCCACGGGTCGAGCCGAGCGGCTGAGGAACCAGAGGCCCGCGACCGTCCCCAGCACGGTGGGGAGCGCGTCCAGCGGACCGGCGCCGGGCCGGCTCAGCACCGCGGCGACCCCGACCGCACCGACGACCGCGAAGGTGACCAGGCCCGCGACGAGGTGGCGCAGGGCCAGCATGCCGATCCCCGCGCACACGAGCGCCAGGACGACGACGGTGCCGACGAGGAGGGCCCGCTTGTCGTTGGTGCCGAACGTCGCGATCGCGAGGTCCTTGAGCCACGGCGGCGTCCGGTCGATGAACGCCCCACCCACCGCGGCGATGGGCGCCGGCTGGCCCGAGGAGGGCGCCACGCCGGTCAGCACCGACGCCGCGAGCGTCGCCAGCCCGACCGTGACCAGCCCGGCCACCACCCCGTCGAGGGCTCCCCACCACAGCGGACGCGCCGGCTGCTCGGGGAAGGTCTCGGGACGGGTGGCCGGGCTGGTCGTGGTCATGGCCTCAGGTGCTCCTTCAGGTGCGGCACGAGTGCACGGAAGGCGAGTGCTCGGTGCGACACCTGGTTCTTCTCGTCCGCCTCGTACTCCGCCAGTGTGCGTTCGTCGCCGACCGCCTGGTCGGATGGGACGAAGATCGGGTCGTAACCGAAACCGTTGCCACCTCGCGGCCGACGGGCGATGGTGCCGGGGAACCGGCCGAGCTCGGCGGCGGAGCGCCCGTCGGGCAGGACGAGTGCGGCTGCGCAGACGAAGGCGGCGGCGCGGTGCTCGTCGCGCACCTCGGCCAGCTGCGCGAGCAGCAGGTCGAGGTTGGCGCTGTCCCCTCCGCCCCCGGACCACCGCGCGCTGAAGATGCCGGGAGCCCCACCGAGGACGTCGACGGCGAGTCCGGAGTCGTCGGCGAGGGCGGGCAGGCCCGTGACGTGCGCCGCGGAGGCCGCCTTGAGGATGGCGTTCTGCTCGAACGTCACGCCGTCCTCGACGACCTCGGGCGCGTCGGGGAAGCCGTCGAGCCCCACGATCTCGAGGCCCAGCTCGGCACTGACGTCGGCCAGGATCTCGCGCAGCTCCTCGACCTTGTGGGCGTTGCGGGTGGCCAGGACCACCTTCGTCACGCGACGACCCCGCCGTTCGTGGCGGTGGCGGCGGAGGCGTCAGCGAACCCGCCGGCCGGGGTCAGCGGGGCAGCAAGGGCAGCGCGCTGGCGCTCGGTGAGGTCCGCGCATCCCTTGGTCGCGAGGTCGAGCAGCTGCCCCAGCAGGTCACGGTCGAACGGCGCGCCCTCGGCGGTGCCCTGGACCTCGATGAACCGTCCGTCGCCCGTCATGACGACGTTCATGTCGGTCTCGGCGGTCGAGTCCTCGGGGTAGTCGAGGTCGAGCACGGCACGGCCCTCGACGATGCCCACCGAGACGGCGGCCACCGAGCCGGTCAGCGGCTGCGCCTTCCTGGCGACGAGGCCCTTGCCACGGGCGTTCTCGATGGCGTCGGCCAGGGCGACGTAGGCGCCGGTGATGGCCGCGGTGCGGGTGCCGCCGTCGGCCTGGAGCACGTCGCAGTCGAGGACGATGGTGTTCTCGCCGAGGGCCTTCGTGTCGATGACGGCGCGCAGGCTGCGACCGATGAGCCTGCTGATCTCGTGGGTGCGTCCGCCGATGCGGCCCTTGACGCTCTCCCGGTCGGAGCGGGTGTTGGTCGCGCGGGGCAGCATGGCGTACTCGGCGGTCACCCAGCCGGTGCCCTTGCCCTTGAGCCACCGCGGGACGCCCTCGGTGAAGGACGCCGCGCAGAGCACCCGGGTGCGCCCGAACTCCACGAGCACGCTCCCTTCCGCGTGGTCGAGCCAGTTGCGCGTGATCCGCACCTCGCGCGTCTGGTCGGGGGCGCGGCCGTCATGTCGGTCAGTCATGCCCCGAGGCTAGCCATGACTGCGCCGTCTCCCCCAACCGCGGGCCCGGGAGGCCTGCGAGGCGACCGCCGTCGAGCTGCGGGCGCCTCGCGGGCCTGTCCCCTGATGTCCTCAGTCGAGCGTCTCGGCGGAGAGCCGCTCGATCTCGTCGGCGCCCAGCTCCAGCTCGTCGGCCTGGACGGAGTCCTGGATGCTCTCGGGGCGCGAGGCCCCCGGGATCGGCACCACGACCGGCGCGAGCGCCAGCTCCCAGGCGAGGGCGACGCGCTGGGGGCTCACGTCGTGCGCCGTCGCGACCTCGGCGAAGGCGTCGTGCCGGCTGCCGAGGTCCCCGGCCTTGCTGATGCCGCCGAGCGGGCTCCAGGGCAGGAACGCGATGCCGAGCTCGGCGCACAGGTCGAGCTCGGGGCGGCTGCTGCGGAAAGCGGGCGAGAACTGGTTCTGGACGGAGACGAGCCGGCCGCCGAGGACCTCCTGTGCCTCCCGGATCTGGTCCGGGGTCGCGTTGGAGATCCCGGCCATCTCGATGACGCCCTCGTCGAGCAGGTCGGCGAGCGCGCCGACCGACTCGGCGTACGGCACGTCGGGGTCGGGGCGGTGGAACTGGTAGAGCCCGATCGCGTCGCCACCGAGGCGCCTCAGCGAGGCCTTGGCCGCCTCCTTGAGGTAGTCCGGGCGACCGTTGACCGTCCAGGACCCGTCGCCGGGGCGCAGGTGGCCGCCCTTCGTCGCGACGAGGACCTCGGACCGGTCACCGTTCCACGACGAGAGCGCCTTGGCGATGAGGCTCTCGTTGTGGCCCACCTCACCGGCGTCGCGGTGGTACGCGTCGGCCGTGTCGATGAGGGTGACGCCGGCGTCGAGCGCGGCGTGGATGGTCCGGACGGAGCGCTCCTCCTCGGGGCGGCCCTCGATCGACATGGGCATGCCCCCGAGGCCGATCGCGCCGATCTTCCTCGTCCCGATGGTTCGCTGCTGCACGCTGCCTCCTTGGATCGGTTGCGGTGGCCGGCGAACGTGCCGGCGGGTGCCGGGCGCCGAACGCACCGAGAGGCCCCATACCCGGCGGGCGTCGGGAGGCGACGGTCATGGGACCCGCGTGGGCTCCCACTGGGAAGCGCCGACGGGGGCGGCTCAGAGGCAGTAGGTCGCGCCCGGCTCGGCGAGCTCGACCTCGCCCGGCCACACCGCGGCCGCCTGCTTGCGGCACAGCTCGGGGTCGTTCCAGGCCGGGATGTGGGTCAGCATGAGGCGTCGCACTCCCCCGGCCTGAACGGCTGCCTCGGCGGCGCGGCTGCCGGAGAGGTGGATGCCGGTGACGGTGTCGCGACCGTCGACGAAGGCGGAGTCGGCCAGCACCAGGTCGGCGCCCGTCATCAGCTCGGTGAGCTGGTCGCACGTGTCGGTGTCTCCGGTGTAGGCGAGGACGCGGCCGCCGGCCTCCACCCGGAACCCGTAGGCCTCCAGGGGGTGGTTGACCCGCATGGGTGTGATCGTGAAGGGGCCGACCGTCACGGGCTCGAGGTGGCGCAGGTCGTGGAAGTCGAAGACGCCGAGGACGTCCTCGCTCTCGCGCCCGCCGTAGGCGCGGGCAAGGTGCACCCCGGCCCCGGGTGGTCCCCACACCGGCATGACCGACCTTCCGGGGCCCCCGGGAACGT
>Ga0308174_10001503_pt1 | contig 10932 bp, 11 predicted proteins | sample PhyPR2_FD_203894 | JGI IMG/M metagenome (GOLD analysis project Ga0308174, IMG submission 203894) | Soil microbial communities from UC Gill Tract Community Farm, Albany, California, United States - DLSLS.P.R2 | ecosystem: Environmental > Terrestrial > Soil > Agricultural land | place: USA... | reverse complement strand
CGCTTTTGCACTAGAATGCAAAATAGATCCTCGCAAACGCGCTTGGCTCCACCCACTTGGACGTAAAGTCGCCGTCTCGGACTTTGACCGGCGCGGTAGCCACTGTTCCCGGCTTACGGGCCACACGGAACCTGCTTCACCGTTGTGCCCAAATGTCCCGCTACTGGAAAGCTGCCAATTAGGGGTTATAGAAAGCTTCGGTAGTAACCCGTCGTGCCTCACTGGACTAATCCCGGCGTCTCCTCAGGCTGTTCGTCAACGCAGCTTTAGGACACTGCCCGGAGTTGCGCCCTCAACATTGCTCGACCGTAGCGATTCCGATTACTGAGTCGTGGTGATCAACGGCTGCCGCACGGGTCTTGACCCGGAACTTCAAGCGAAACATTTCAGATCATGATTAGCGTTCGCAATCTGGGCTGCTGCCTCGGCTGTCCGGCCCCGGGGGTTGCAGCCTGGGATCACGCGCCACCCAGGATTATGAAAGAGTCGCCGACAAGCCGGACATCATTCCTGAACTCTGCCTTCGGTATTACCGACTGTTCTCCCTCTCGACATCGCTCAATTCGTCGACCGCGCGCTGGAGTTCTCGCTCTTGCCGCACCCTGATCACGAAGTATGCGCCTATCCAGATGACTACGAGCGTCATAAATGGCATCGCCTTCGACCAGATCCCAGTGCCGGCAACTATCGCGAGTGCCACTAGGAACGTGCCGATGGCCAGAAGCACTGGCCCGAATGACCACAGCAAACCGCGACGAACATAGTCGCGCCGCCGCTCAATCTCGCGCCGGCAAAACTCGAGACCGGTGCTGAAACCCGTGTCTCCCGGCATCTCCCCAGTCCACTTTCCCCGGTTCAGGAAATACAGCCCGGCGAGGCTCCAGGCGAGCGCGAACGTAAATAGCAAATAAAGCACTTGTCGCAGTTGTGGGAACTGTTTTATGCAGAAAGCGTAGAAGAAGGCGACAACCAGCGGCACGGTCAGCGTCCCCAGCCTTTGCCGGCGCGTCTTTGCGTGAAGTTCGCGCGCTTTTTGTCGAATTAATACCAAGCTCATTGTTGATGCCTCCATGGGTTGGTTTTGCCAAGTTGTTCTTGGATCGTCGTCGTAGAAGTCATTCCGCATAACCACCTCCTTGACCAAACCGGAGGGTCAGGATGTTCTTGATCCGGTGTACCCGCACAGCGACATTTCCTGGCGAAAGCCCGGTGATTTCTCCAATGGACGCCGCGTCCATGCCTTCGAGCCAGGAAATGATGACTTGGCGGTCAAGGGGCTTGAGCCGCTGAATCAACACGGACAGCCGTTTCACATTTAAGCGCTGTTCCGCGGCTAGCTGACCTTGGTCTTTGTCACCAATCGTTTCAAGTTCTTCCAAACTCACAAGAGTGGAGAAAATCCGCCTTTCACGCATGACATAGGATGCGGCGACATGGTGAGCGACGCGATAGGTCCAGGTCCGCAGCGAACAGCGGGCATCGTACCGCTGGAAACTCCGCCACAACTGAAAATGAATGTCTTGGCTCAAGTCGCGGCGCTTGTCCGGATCAGCTTCGTAGGCACTCGCGAGCCGGTGGAGTGAAGAACCGTATTTTTCCACCGCGTCCTTGTAAAAATCATCCTGGCTCGCGCGTACGGTCGAGATGGACTCCATTCCTCTCACACTCAAGCTAGTCGATGGAAGCGGCAGTTTCTAACAAATTTGAACAGAAAAATGTTCAGGCCAGTGATTCTTCAGCTTTTTCGGAACAGAGACCCGCCGGACCAGGATACGTCCTGGTCGATTCCGGCCACTATTACAAACAAGGATGCAACGACGGGAAGCACCGCAGGCGCCTCGGCTGAAGACTGTGGCTGCGTACTCGACGCAGCCACCCAAGCCTAAGACTTCCTCGGGCCGACGACGGCGAACAGGACCTCCTGAGGGTCAGATCCGAGAATGATCCACATATCGCCCGGTACTTGATGAGGGCCCATTAACACCTGGCCATTCTTCTCCTTGATGCGCGTTGCTGCCGCGTCGATGTTCTCAACGTTCAAATAGAACAGCCAGAACGGCACGGGAGAGTTTTTCTTATCTCGCGTCATCATGGCGCCGATCGGGGCCCCGCCGTTGTTGAAAATGCGATAAACCCCGTTCGGCCCCATGTCCATTGTGCTGTCCACCGACCAGCCAAAGATATCGGAGTAGAAGCGCCAAGCGGACTGTTCATCGTCCGCCGAAAGCTCGTTCCAGCCGACAGTGCCTGGAGTTCCGGCGGCCGGACGCGGCGGAGCATATTCTAGAGATCCCTTAAACAGCAGGAAAGCAGCGCCCTGCGGATCCTCAACCGAGGCGAAGCGACCGACAGTCGGTATGTCCTGCGGTGGGCAGTGCAATTTTCCACCTGCCTGTTCAACGCGCTTGGCATAAGCATCAACGTCGTCAACCCCGATGAATCCGACCCAGGCGGGCTTCATGCCGCCCTGGAGCATCTGCGGAGTCAACTGCATCAGACCCGCCGTGGCGAGATCGCCAACCGAGAGAAGCGTGTAAGGCATCCCTCCTGGGTCTCCGGAACCCTTTGCCTGCCATCCGATGACGTGAGTATAGAACTCCTCAGCGCCTTTCGCATCTGTAGTCCTAAGTTCGTGCCAGACAAAATTTCCCGTGCTGGCTTTCGCTGGCGTGGTCGCTTCCTGCTGCGCTACTGTGCTCATGTTCATCCTTTCCTTGTCTAAGTAAGTGTGTCTTCAGGGCGGTCGCCGGAATCGCGCTTCTCCACCATTCGCGGCAACTTGTGGACACTGTCCACTACAACCTACCAGATAAAGTGTACACTGTCCACAAGACTTGATGAAAGAGAAATCTAGGCACCCGCTTCGGAGCACGTTTCACCATGGTGATCTGCGGAAGGCCTTGCTCGAAGCAGGAATTGAGTTAGCACGTGGCGGCGGTCCGCAGGCCGTGGTGTTGCGCGAAGCGACGCGCCGGGCTGGCGTCGCCCCAAACGCCGCGTATCGGCATTTCTCAAGCCACGGCGAACTTTTGCAGGCGGTCAGAGCGGCTGCTCTGTCTTACCTCGCCTTTGCTATTGAAGCCGAAATGGCAGGGGTCCGGCGCGGGAAACCTCGAGGGGAAATGGCGCGAGCGAAGCTTCGCGCTGTTGGAACGGGCTATCTGAAGTTTGCTCTCACAGAACCGGGACTCTTCCGGACCGCCTTCTCGACTACTGACCCTGTCGAAGGGGATCTGGATACCGCCAAGACGGGCGCCAGTGGCCTCAACCCCTTTCAATTGCTCGGGTCCACTTTGGACCTCCTGGTGGAAACCGGTGTCCTTCCACCCGAACGCAGGCCCGGAGCGGAGTATCTCGCCTGGTCCGCGGTTCACGGCTTGGCCTTCCTCATCCTGGAGGGTCCATTGAGCGTGGCTTCTCACGAAGAAATCGGCCGGTTGTCAGAGCGCCTTCTGCGAATGGTTGAAAACGGCCTCTGAAATTTGTACTTCCCAACAAGCTCTGACCGGACACGGCCCGGACCGAATCCGACGTCCCATTACGAACCCTGCCCCGGATCGCTTCCCCGAAAGCCGGCGACACGGGAGCAAAGCGGAAAGTAAACACATGGCCGTTACACACGATCCCATATGCCGCGGGACTATCAATTCGGCGGGAAGAGCGTTTTACCGCTCTACAACGAAGTGGCGTAAGAATCGGTAATGCATGCGTTTCTGTCTGGATCGGTTTGAGACAGCAAATTGTCAGCAGCTTCAGACATTTGTCAAGTGCGCGCTTGAATGCGCCTGAAATGCTGATTGAAGAAATCTTGCGATTCCTGCGAACGGCCGATAAGAACACCAGAGGTCGACGCCAGCTCAAAGCTGACGAAGCCACCATTCCATGGGTGTCAACGATTCCATCATTCTTGAAGCTGTCGATATCGGCATCATCGATACGATTCAAGCCTTCATTCGGTTTCGTCCAGATTCCACGGCGACACCGGAATCCGCGACTATCTTTACCATCGACTTATGACCCGTTTGCCGGGAGGAGGTCTCTTCGCTCAGGACGCTGAGTACGGCACTGCTGGCTCAAGCCGAGTGGTATACCACGCTCAAGTACCGCCGATCAGGGCAAGCATCATCGCGGGGCCGTTTCGATATTGGAATACCCCTTCCTCAAGACCTCGCCTCGGCCGATCCTCGCCCTCTGATCGCTTTCGAATGCGGTCGCAATAAGAGGGCCGCAGGTCTTGTTGGTGATGTTGAAGCTGGTGAAGACCATGATGGCCCCGCTCCAGCGGACATCACGAAGCTTGCGAGAGAGATTGGCTTCGCAGGCCTGCCATATGGATATGCTCTTGAGTTCTACGAAGAAGATCGATCGGAAGCTCAGACCTTGATTCGCTTACTACGGGGGTACGCTGTTGCCATACCATCTGACAACCTTCGTTTTGTGGTGCTGGTTCTCGTCGGCGGCACCAATCCGATGCTCACATTCTTCCCGGATGCGTGGGCATTCTCCATGCAGGAAAGGCTCTCCACCGAACTAGACAGCATTGAACGCCTAACCTGCAAGATTGAGCGCGGCGGCAATTCGTGCACGACAGACACAGGGGGGAGTAACGGAAAGCGGGTTTCTAGCGAATCTTTCCTGTCTTCCTGTTCAGCCCACAGTCGCGAGCTCATCAAGGCCGTTTCTGAAACGTTTGGGGATCGTGTGAAGCTGATCTACGGTTGCAACACAATGACGGTGAATCGCCATCCGAGCGGGAAACTTTTCCGAATCCACAAGGCGTCAGATTTAATATCCGAAGTTGATTCAGTCATCAGCGACAACTTGGCCAGCCTCCTTTGCTTCGCCAATGGAACTTCCACCTACCGGATCGAGCGCACAAACCAGTTCCGCTCTGCGGTTGTTAGTTCGATAGCTCAGGTCGTTACAGCTTTACCAGACATTGAGATGCAACTTGCGCCCGCCAGCCAGCACGTCGTGAGTGCTCGCGGACAGTCATCTTAACTCGAGAAGACAGAGCTGAAGCCGGAGCAGGTGAGGTCGGGGCAATAGGCGAGCTGGAAGCACTTTGGCTGGCACGGCAAGTCTTGGGCGTATCCAACCCGGTTCCAACGTAAGCCACAGACACTTCGTGCGAGTTTCGCGGTCACGGAATCAAGGTGCTCTGGACACGTTCGCTGTCTGCACGCCCAATGCTCAGACATGACGTGAACTTCGCCAAACTCCATTGCAGTACGATGCAGTTATACACAGATGCGAGAACGGGGTTCTTCGCGCGAGTCGGCGCTGTGGCGTGCCAAGCGATTCGATCCCGATATTCCGTGAATTTTGGTCTTCGCGATCATCTTAAGATCGCTTAAACCGAAAGAAATCGTATCGTTTGGATAGCAAGCCACTATGTCACAGACCAATGTAGCCGCCGATCTTAAACCCTTGATCGAGATATGTCGCGAGACGCTGTTCACTGATCCCGGCGAACAGATTCCAGCGGTTGATCTCTATGAACTCCTGGCAGACTTCTGGGACGAGTGGTTCGGTCCGATCCTGTCAGAATGGAGCCCGGAACTCCGGCACGAACTTCGTGACTTCTTCGTCCAGGAAATGAGCGAGGACGAAACCGGTGTCATCGCGCGGTATACAGCGCTGGCGGTCTATGACGGATTGATTCGCTTTCTTACAGATGCCAACTGGGAAGAATCGAGGCCGGAACCGCCTCGCGAGAGAATCGAGCACGAGGAAGGCACCCGGTTTACCATCATCATCCCTAGCTGGGGACCTGTAGTGGAGGTGTTGGAGGAAGATCTCCGCGAGATGGTGCTGCGCGTCCATCCGAGCCAAACCAGCACATGGAACGACATCTCTTGGGAGATCTCCGTCTCGTGCCTTATAAAAGATTGGCAGCGAGCGTTTCAGCTCTTCGAGCGCGCACGCGAATCTGGCGTGAAGCCGGAACGAGAGATCCAATTGGCGGTCGCCCAGTTCCGGTATCTTCTCGGCCGCGGCGAAGATCGCATAGGTCCGGTCGCCTCAGGATTTCTGCAGCAAACGCATTTGGCGATCAAGACCGGCAATCCACCGTTTCATCCTCTTAATTGGGTGCCTTGGTCGCTCGACTCTCGCCACTCTCTCAAGGATGTACTCCTGCTAGCAGACACACTAGATGTCCCCGAGGACGGACTTGCTCAGAAAGTCGATGTGCAAGAGTTGCATTCTGCCGCGCTTGAACTTAAATCAGTCCACGAACGGGAGCCGCTGCCAGAACCTTTTCGCGCAATGCTCGCGAAGTGCTACGTCTTGTTGGGTAGTTTCCACGAAGCGGCAGTGAGGTACGACGAACTCTCCGAATTGGACGATAGCGGGTCGTTGTCCTCTTTGAAGCTCTACACTTTCCACGCGGCTGCAGTAGCCTATAGCTTGTCCGAGGAGCCGAAGAAGGCAATTGAGGTGCTCCGGCGATGCTCACTAGCCTTTCCGGAGCATACCGAAACCTACATCAAGATCGCCAAACTACAAGCCAATCAGATGGACTATGCAGGTGTGGTTCACACGTTGCAGGAAGGTGCCGATGTTATTTCTGGATTCGACAACGACTTTCTAATCACTTCATTACTGGCCGTCGGGAAACTGAGCCCAACGGCCGAAAATGTCGAGGCGATCAGCATTGACCCAGGGGTGGACGAGGGCATTGCAGGGTTCCTTGGTGCATATTGGCCCCGCTTTTGTAGTCTTTGCGACGAAGCCCAGCGCCAATGGGTCAAGGCTACATACCTCACTCATTTCATTCAGAAAGAAATGGCCGTAGAACTGAGTAACGAGACCGGTTTACTTTATGTAAAAGGCCTGGACCGCGAGTTGGACGACAAGGTCTTCTTCCCAATGCGTCATCACTTTGCACAGGCAGAGATGCGCAAGCTCATCGATATAGAGTGCCGCCGACGGACCAGTACTCCGGGCCAGCCGGGTTTGGACGTGTTGTGCAAGTTCGTGGCTCCTAAATTTAACTTGGGAATCGGGCAAAAGGCGATTCTAATCTCGTCGTGTCAACACGCAAGTGCGGGAGCGCTTGCTGCAGTGGGTGAGTGGCTGGACGCTCATCACCCCGGGTTGCTAGTGAAGGCAGACATACTATCGTCCCTATCGAAATGGCGCAATACAACAGAACACGATGGACGGCCTCCGCGGGGCAGCGAGATACCAACAAGCTGTGTTCTCGCGAACTGCCGGGACCTGATCGAATGCTTGTGATTTCTGGAATTACTGCGGACCACTTGTAACTGGGAGGGTCGAAGACTCCCATTGGTTTCCAGATTATTATCAGCGCCTAATCATGTGTAGTCCGGTAGCGTAGATCTACACATCGCCGTGAGGGTGGACCTGGCCCACTGTTCCCGGCAAATATCAGCAACGGGCGTGATACAGCCAAGTGGCGCCGGGCAGATCAAATTTCGGTTGGCGCGTTTGAATCGGGCTAACCTTGCTGGTCTACTCCATCGACGATATTCTTGCGTAATGCGACCCCTTCGGTATTCCATCAACGTCACGTTGGACGGGTGCTGCGATCATCGTGCAATTCTCCCGGACGCAGAGCTGCATCGTCACGCGGTCGAGAACCTCGAACAGGCCGATGCCCTCCTCTTTGGCCGGGTGATTTACGAAATGATGGAGGCAGCGTGGCGGCCGCCGGCGCCGACGGGAGCGAGGCCTGATTGGATGGAACCCTTTGCCCGGACGATCGACGCGGCAAAGAAGTACGTCGTGTCGAGCACCCTGGACCGAGTCGATTGGAACGCGGAGCTCGTGCGCGGGGATCTAGGGAAGATCGTTCAGCAGCTCAAGCGGGAGCCGGGTAAGGGACTGTTCACGGCAGGCGTGAAGCTCCCGCAGGCGTTGGCGGAGCTGGGATTGATCGATGAGTACGAGTTCGTAGTGCATCCCACGCTAGCGGGCCACGGGCCGACGTTGTTCGCGGGGCTATCGAAGCGTGTCGACTTGACGCTCGTCAGCCAGCTGGAGTTCGGGTCCGGGGCGGTGGCGATGCGGTATGAGCCGAGAAGGTAGCCATTCGGCTTGTTAAGCATCGAAATCCAACTTGATGCGTAGTCGCCGACCCACCGATTGAAACAAGACCGGACCTCCCCGTTCGCAGAAGGAACCGTTGCGCGTGAAACGGTCAAATGGCGGGCGGACCATTCTACGGTGAGCCTACGCATCTTTCCCTAAGGCGGCTCGCGAAGCGGCACAGACCGTTCATTCCGCCAATTGTGAGGAACATCTCCGGGAGTGGGCTTTCTGAAGTTCCAGTTTCGATCCGTTGCGAACCTTTCCTCAGTCGCCAATCGAACGAATTACTCTCGCCGGATTTCCTCCGACAAGGGTATTCGGGGGAACGTCCTTGGTGATTACCGAACCAGCTGCAACCACAGAGTTTTCCCCCACCGTCACCCCGCCGATGATCGTTACGCCGGCCGCGATCCAGACGTTTCTCTCAATCACGATGGGCTTTCCGATCACGAGGGCACGCCGTTGGGAAGGTGCAATTGGATGGCCCGACGTGATGATGCTCACGTTCGGCCCGATAATCACATCATCGGCAATGTCGATCCCGCCAAGGTCGTACATGGTGCAGTTCTGATTTATGAATACATTACGCCCAACGCGGATATTCTCGCCGCCGGTAGTGTAGAACGGTGGGATCAGCGAGAAGCTCTCGTCGACCTTGTGGCCGATGAGATCGCTGAACATGGCCCGAATTTCGTCCGCATCGTCGAAGGTCAAACGGTTGAGAGCTGGGGTGACCGCCATAGCCCGCTTGACGCTAGCCAACATGGCCGCTGATTCTGGCGTTCTCCTGGGAATAATCTTGGTGCCGTCGTCATTCGACATTCGTTGTTTCCTCGGGTCGGGTTGCGTTGAGCCTACGCTTCGGCGCACGAAGGCTGCGCTGCGATTCTCCATTGTAGCCACTAGATGACGGGCCAGAATCCGGTAGAAAAACAGCATTTCTGTAGATTGGCAGGTCACCCGGGCGTGTTGCCATCTCGGACCTTGGGCCTGCCGGGGTTCCGAACCGGGCGCTCTGGGCAATAGATCCCCCTGGTCGCGCAGCGTAGAGGAATAATTAGCTTCCTGGCCCGAGACGGATCAACAAACAGTAGGCCGCAACTATCCGCCATAAGGTCTTCCCACTTCAGAATTGCCCGTCATTCGTGCAGCCCCCAAGAACTTGCGCATTTGCGAGTGCCAGTACACTGAACTCCATGAATGGAGACGCCAAATGGGCATGAGTAATCGCCAAAGAATCGCCCAAATACTGGTCGCGCTTGGATGTGTGATTGTGCTGGTGGGATCCGGTCTTCATTTGGGTGGCGGTTATCCGATTATTTCGGCAGCCCTCGCCAAGTCGAATCTCGATGACGCTATCAGAAATGCATTGCGAGCTGTTTTTCTGATGATCGGCATGACCTGGATCGTCGTCGCGCTTGTCACGCTGATTGCAACGTTCGCCATAACCCGAACCAGTAAGCCGGTCACATTGTTGTGCGGGTTCGCCCTGCTGCTCCAGGTGCCCATCTGGGCGGACCTCATGGGCTGGTTCGTTGGGAACGAAATGTTTTTGCTCGGGGCAGGGCTTATCGTTAGCGGAGGATTGCTGTTCCGGAGCTGGCGCTCGGCCTGAATGCCGCAAGCGCTCGAGGACCGGCGCCGTCGGCATTCTATCGGGAAGGTCGGCATCTCACAACATTCAATCGGTGCATTGACGAGCGTCGCCTGCGATTGACTGCGCGTGGTCGGCTCGGTTGAGATTTGGCGTCACGAGGAAATAGAGCCGCCCTGGTCGCCATGTGTAGAGGAACGGTTCAGAATTTAGGCACAGCGCCCCGAGTAAGCGCTATTCGGGAGCGATCTCTCAGGCTCCACGTCGCGCTCGTGCTTCGGCGTTGCAAAAAGGATCCGTTCTTAGATAGACGACACCTTGTAAATTGGACACATGGCGCTCAAACGGATGGACAACGTAGGAATCGTCGTCGATGACCTCGGAGGGACGATTGACTTCTTTCGCGAGCTCGGCCTCGAGCTCGAAGGGCGAGCCACGATCGAAGGAGAATGGGCCGGACGTGTCACTGGACTGGGCGATCAGCGCGTAGAGATAGCCATGATGCGCACGCCGGACGGCCACGGCCGGCTCGAGCTCTCCCGCTTCCTTACGCCGCCTGCCATCGCGGATCACCGCAACGCCCCGGTGAACGCTCTAGGCTACCTCCGCGTCATGTTCGCCGTGGATGACATCGACGAGACGCTTGAAAGGCTCCGCAAGCGCGGCGCGCAGCTCGTAGGCGAAGTCGTCCAGTATAAAGACGCGTACCGGCTCTGCTACATCCGCGGGCCTGAAGGGCTTCTCATCGGACTCGCCCAAGAACTCAGCTGAGCGCAATACGAAGACAATGACGAAGAGCGACCAATGTCAGCGAGCGCGTCGCAAAACGGGTAAGTTTTGCAACGGCACGGGAGCTCAATGAAATCAGCGGTTCGGATGTCGCAGATATCAGTTGCAAATTCATCGTGACGGGTTAACCTTGGGGCGGAACTCCGCAAACCATTCGCAGGCCCGTTTGCGGGCTCGGGACAGTGACCGAGCGAAATCGCAAATGTCTGTTGCAAAAGGCCGCCGTCAATTTGTCATCGTTGACCGGCCGGCAGCACTGGCTGGCAGACCGGCGGACTGGCGGGAATTATTGTTCGTCGAAGAGACCGCCGCTTTCAGCTACCGAGTGGTCGGCCACTTGGAACTATTACGAATGTGTGGTCGCCAAGCATAGAGCCATCCTCACGCCATTATCGACTGAATGACCAACGCCGCTCCGATGCCGGCCAGACACAAGTAGGCGGATCTGAGAAAGGACTTTCCCCGCAGCCTGTGATTGACCAGTCTCCCGA
>Ga0308174_10001501_pt1 | contig 10937 bp, 11 predicted proteins | sample PhyPR2_FD_203894 | JGI IMG/M metagenome (GOLD analysis project Ga0308174, IMG submission 203894) | Soil microbial communities from UC Gill Tract Community Farm, Albany, California, United States - DLSLS.P.R2 | ecosystem: Environmental > Terrestrial > Soil > Agricultural land | place: USA... | reverse complement strand
ATGCGGGCGGTTGCGGGCAAAAGCTTGCATGTAGAAACCGCCGAGCGAATGGCCGACCAGAATGTAGGGAGGCGGCGCGTCAATCGCCTGCAGCAGCGCCGCGAGTTGCTCAACCACAGTGTCGGCAAGAAGCACGCTGGCACCAGTGCGCGGGCCGCTGCGTCCGATCCCCGGTCGGTCGTAGAGCACGACGCGCGCGCAAGCTGCAAGCGACCGGGCTACCTGCTCCCAGCGGCGCATGTCCTCGCCGAGGCCGGACTCAAAGACGATCACCGGCCCGGCCTGGCCAAGTCTCTCGAATGCGACTTCGACCTCGCCGACATGCAATCGGTTCATCGGGCTAAGCTCTCGGAGGGAGCGTCCAAAAAACAGCCGACGACGATAAGGGCGGCCTCCGTGCAAGTCTTGTATTCTGTTCCGAGCCTCGGGGGCTGAAACAGCGGGGAGGAAATCCGTGACGTGGTCGATTGTCGCCTTCGACGCGGACACCGGCGCGTTCGCGGTCGTGGTGGCCACCAGGAATTTCGCGGTCGGTGCCACGGTGCCGCATCTGCGAGCGGGGATTGGCGCGGTGGCGACGCAATCCATCAGCAACCGCTATCTGGGACCGAGGGTGCTGGACGCGATGGCGGCCGGCCTCTCGACGGACCTCGCAGTGGCGGCGGCCGTGGCCAGCGACGAAGGCCGGGGTCTGCGGCAGCTGCACGCGGTTGACCGGCACGGTCGCACGGCGGCCTGGACGGGCGCGAACTGCGTGACCTGGTGCGGCAGTGTGGCGGATCACGCGGTCAGCGTCGCCGGCAACATGCTTGCCAATGCGTCGGTCGTCCCGGCGACGCTCGCCGCGTTCGCCGCCGCCGCCGGGCATCTCGCGGAGCGGCTGTTGGCCGGGATGGATGCCGGCGAGGCCGCCGGCGGCGACCGCCGGGGACGCCAGTCGGCCGCCATGGTGATCACCACGACCGAAGATTTTCCGGATCTCAGCATTCGGGTGGACGACCATGACGAGCCCCTTGTGGAGCTACGCCGGCTGCTTGGAGTGTGGCGGCGGGAGCGAGCGCCTGGCCTCCAGAACGCGCCGCGTAAAGCGGCGCCAGCCGGCCTGATCGACCTGGACGCGATCGAGGCGCCATGGATTGCGGCCGGTCTGGACCTTCGCCTGCGGCGATGAGGATCCGCGCCAGGCGCGGAGGCTCCCGTCACCTCACCTGGAAGACGCGCCACGCCGCCCCTCCGGTCGCCTCGCGCAGCACGCCGGCGGCGACCAGCTGATTTGAGCAGGCCGAGCGCCGACTGCGGCTGAGCCGGAGCTGGTGGGCGAGGCCGCCGGCGGTGAGCACCGGCTCACGCCGCGTGGGCGGCGGGCGGCCGATGGGCGGGTGCGAGGCCGGACTGTGCGACGACCTGTTCGATCGCATCGACGACCTGCTGGGTCGCGACATGGTGGACCATGTGCCCGGCCCCCTCGATCAGCCGCAGCCTGCCGTGCGGGAGCGTGCCTTGCAGCCGCCGAGCGTGCTCGCATCCGACCACCTTGTCGCTGTCCCCCGCAACGATGGCGACCGGCGCGACCAGCGCGTCGTATCCCGCACTCAGCCCAGCCGCGTCACTCATCATCAGGACGCCGTCTTGGGCAGTGGCGCGCAACTGGGATGGTCGCACGGCCAAGCCTGTCGAGTATTCGCGCCTGAAACGCTCGGTCACAACGGCCGGTGCGAACATGGCGCGCTTCATAAGCGGCATCGTGAGCCGGCCGAACAGCGGCGCGATCGTGTAGCGCAGAATGTCTCCCAGCACGGGGACCGCGGCCGGGGCGACCAGCAGCGCATCCAGGCGCGGCGTTGGGAAGTAATAACCTGCGAGCAGCACGAGCCCCGCAGTGCTCGCCGGGTGCCGCTCGGCGAGCGCCAGCGCGACCAGCGTGCCCCACGAGTGGCCAACCACCACCGCCCGTTCGACCCCGAGCCGCCCCATCGCCGCATGGATCACGTCGGCCTGCTCCGCCGCGGTCCAGGCGCGTCCGCGCGGACGCGCGCTATAGCCGAAGCCCGGACGGTCGAAGATCAGCACCCGATATGAACCGACCAGCCGTTCGGCCACCCCGCTCGTATTGTAGTCGTCCCCCGTCACGGCATTGCCGTGCAGCAGCAGGACGGGCGGCCCGGTGCCCCGGTCGCTGTAGTGCAGCCGAGTCCCGTTCACCTCGAACAACGAGCCGGTCGGCGGGTGCCGGCGCTCGGCCAGTGCTGCGAGGACGATATTCAAGATCGCCATCGCGGCGAGGATGGCCACAACCAAGAGCAGCACGATGATCCAGGACGGCAGCGAATGAGGGTCGAAGAGGGTTGTCATGTCGGCCTCTCGTGGCGGGCTGCCACGTGTGCTGCAATGCAGCACAAAGTCCGGAGATGCGAGCGCGAGCCATCACGTTCGCGTCGAAGGTATTTCGTGACCGCTCGCGCAAGCCTGCTGGCGGCGGCACCGGGCTCGGCTTGTGGATGGTCCAGCGCTTCGTGAGCGCGGGCGACGGCAAGCTGGACATCAAGACCAGCCCCGGACTGGGAACCACCATCCGCCTCATATTCCCCCGGGCCGAAAACGAGTAATCCGTTTCTCAATGCGCCTGCCGCCAGGCGCCTGGGCCGGGTGACTACTACAGCCCATCTGGATCGTTCGGCGGAGGGGACGGGCTCGGGAGTGAGCGCGCCTGGATGATATCCAAGGCCATCGACCCGGCCTCCCATGCCTCCTTCGGAGTCCGGAAGCGTCTTGCCGATCGGTGGACAGGCTCGTCGCCATGATCGTCGCCGTAGATTTCCCAACCATATGGCCTGAGCGGGCCGGACAGCGGCTTGACGGCTAGCCGAAAGCGTGACGGGCCGCGGATTAGACGGAGCGGTGTTGCTGATTGCTGCGCCATGCCGGCACGATAACGATCCGGGCGGCGATGCTCCAGAGCTGACCCAGCTGGCGCACGACGCTGTGTCCTCGACCTGACGGCCCGGCGGCAGCGCGCTTGCTTATCATCGGCGGGCCGCCTCATGCATGACGCCCTCCCCTATGACACGCCTGGCTCGGCCCCGAAGCACCTGCGCAGCGCGCCGGATCTGCGAACCTCGCCGGTCGGCACCGATGCATCCCCAGGCGCGCTGCACCAGGCTGGGCGAGATCTCGCCGCGCACCAACTTCTGCGCCTCTTCTGGGCTGGCGCGAACCCAGGCGGTCAGCTCCTCGTCCGCGGCTACGAGGCGCACACACGCGCCCTCTGGCTGGCGAGGAGCTGGGCGCGGGCGACGAGCACGGTGGTGACGGCGCGGCGCTCGTCAGCCAGCACCTTGCCGCCCGCCTTAGGGCGTGGGCTCGCCGGTGGCAGCGGGCTCACCGGTGATCACCTGGTCACCCATCCCGGCGCGGCAGCCGGTGTCTCCGAGATATCCGGTTCGCTGGGGGCAGCTGTCTCCAGGTCGCGATGGTCCGCACGCAGGTCCGCGCCTGGGCGCCATCGGTGATCAGCGGAAAATAACGGCGCAGCTCGGCAACGGCGGATAACTCGCCGCCCCTTTCCAAGGCATCAGGGACGGCGGCAGCGGTGGCTTCATCGACGGCGAACATCCCGGCAGCGTCGAGGGCGTTTCCAAATGGTTCAGGACGCGGCGCGCCAGCGTCCATGCGCTCGACGACATCAACTTGCGGGTCGGCGACGGCGAATTCATTTGCCTGGTCGGACCGAGCGGCTGCGGCAAGTCGACGCTGCTCGACATCATCGCCGGCCTGACCCGCGCCGATACCGGCCGGGTGACCGCGGACGGGCGGCTGGTGGACGGCCCGGGGCGGCACCGGCTGGTGATGTTCCAGGAACCCGCGCTGTTCCCGTGGCTCACCGCGTTCGGCAACGTGATGTTCGGGCTCAAGCTGGTGCCGGGGCAGTTGAGACGCGGAGATACGACGCGGCGCGCTTGCCCTTGGCGACGGCGGCCCGGCTGATGGTGTTGGCGCCGATCGAGGCGGCGATCGGCTTGTCGGGCATGGGTAATGCTCCTCGCCGGCTCCGTCCGGCACGGCAGATCATGCGATACCCCGCGCGAAAAACAGCCGTTAATCGCTCAGGCAAAGCCTTGCGCTGAAAGCGCTCGTTTTGGGGGGAGTTGCGGCCCCGATTTTCATAGGGTTTTCGCGCAGGGGCCGCGCCGATTACTCGCCCGTCTTCTCGTTCCGCGAACGTTGACCATAGTGTCTCCAGCGCGCACCCTGACGGCAATGAGGTTTCCTAACCTAGCCGCCGCACGCGTGACAGCGGCGGGCTTTCCTCTTATCGGGCGTCGCGTCTTCATGCTCGATGCGCGCCAGGGCTTCCACGACGGCCTGCTTCGTCTCCGGGTGCGGTTCCGAATAGCGAGTGCCGGTTCTACCTTTGTAGAATTGACCCACAGGGCCTAGGGCCAACTTAAAGGTTGCAATCTGCAATTAAAACGGGCAATCGCAAGAACACTTCTCTCGGCGTGGATTGCCTACGCGATGAGCATGTCATCAAGTACGGCGGTATGGCAGGAAAATCGGTACGTTCCCGGCCTTTTGTCCACCGGCTTATCCACAGAAACAGTGGATTTCCGCTTGGTCAGAAAGCCTGCTTCCTGGGCAATCGCCATTGTGGAATCAGGCTCCTACGCCAGTCCCGTGTCCCAATGCCCTCTCCGTGTTTATGGCGGGCCCCTCACCGTCAGGCTCGGGCCATGAGATGCCCCACGACCATTCCGATCACGAAGGCCGCGCCGACAGCGATTAGCGGCTGGTCTCGGATCAGGTCAGCCATTTGATCTGTCGCGTTCTGCACCTGCCCGGACGCCTGGCGGTAGGCGCCTTGGGCCTGGTCTAATGCGCTCCCAGCCGCGCTTTTGACGCTCTCGGCATAATCCTTGGGTGCTTCGGGGCCTTGATCGCTCATCGTCACTCTCCCGCTCTGCGGAGCAGTTGGGCAACGCGGATGGATCGCCTCTGTTGCAGCCCATTGCGTTGAGCCGACCAGGAGCCTGGCGAGAGCTTCTGGCGTTTCGCAGTCCTCGGGGTGGGAGGCAACGTGCAGGAGGACCATGTTCGGCGAGATCGCCCGCGCCAGCGCCTACTCAACGAAGTCGCCAGGAACCACTTCAGCCACTCGCAGTCATTGCCGCACGACGGGGCTCACTGAGGTGCGCAGCCCGGCGCGTCGGGGGTCGCACGGCAGTCGGTCCGGGGCGCGTGCCGAGAAGCACGATGTCCCGACGCGCCGATGACCGTACCACTCTTGGTCACGCCGTGCACTGTGCACTCGCAATAACCCTCGACAGGCATGCCAGTGGGACAGGTCATCCCATCAGCTTGGCAAGTATTCGCTGACACCGGCGTGCTCACGAATGCAGCCGAAACGAGCAGCGCGCTGGCAAGAAGGCGAGTCAATCCCATGTTAGGCTGCCTTTCGCGTCTAAACTAGAAGGCGCGGATGCGAATACAGTTTGGCGCGCCGCGAGGCCTACGACTCGCACCGATTTCGGCCAGTCCGAGCGAAAGCGATCCCAGCAAGCCCCATGCCCAGTAAGGCTAGCGTCATCGGCTCGGGCACCGCGGCGCGGACGAGCTGCCCGCGTATTTCGCCGGCTGGAAAGAGCGAACTGTGAATATTGAGGTAGGTCTCGCCGGCTTCCATCGCGGCCAACAGATCGCCGAAGGTGCTAATGCCAGTGGTGGCCTGATTGGTGAGGTCGGCCGCGGTGAAGGTGCCAGTGAAACTGCCGGAGGTCACGTCGGCCGGAAAATTGGTCAGCGGCAGGATGATCGGACCCGCCACACCGGGCGGAGCGAAGTGAAGGTGACTGACGGTGCTCGGGCTGGATAGCATCGCGAAGCTTTCCGACACCCCAAGGGTCTGCGCGACGGTATCGGCGACTACGGTCCCTGTTCCCGTGGCCGGCGATGCGTTGGGCGGCGTCTCTTGGGTTCCGGTCAGGGTCGCATCAAACGTGATCAGGGCGGCCGAAGCTGGATGTGACAGCGCCAGACAGGCAACGGCACACCCCGCAGCGAGCAGCGTCTTCATTTGATTTCCTCCCAAGCCACAGCGCTGAACGTAAGCTACCAGGATGCGTTGCGGCGGCACGACGAAATTTCGCGGATCTACCGTCAGATGGCGACGGCCTCGGCGACCGCCACGGGTTCGATCTCCTCGTCAGCCGCGACGGACGCAAGAAGGACATCGAGAAGGAACTTGCGGATCTGCGTGACTGGATGCACTCGCACAAGAACGATGCCCCCCCAGCAACGACACGGGTGAGCGAGATGACCGGTTCCCTTTTGGAACGGACTGCAGCCTTGCAGACACTAAACCCGATCCTGCGGCCACGCGCGTCAGCAGATTTGAGGCAGACCGCCGCACAGACGCCATCGCGCGCAGCTTCGCGACCTGCGCCGGGAGATCGTGCCTGGCCGTGGTCAACGCGCTCATCGCGATACAGGCTTCGGCGTAGCCGGCTCAACGCTGCCGTTCCCAGCTCTGCCTTTGAAGCAGCTCACAAGATTCGAAACAGGCCTGACCGTGATCAAGCCGTCCGCCCGAAGATTTCCACCCCTACCACGTCAGGACCGGACCAGATGTGGCGGCGACAGTGATACGATCGCACCAGAATATCGCGGGCGAGGACCACGGGGCCGTGGCCGAGATCAGCCACGTGGTGTTTTTCTGCACTGGAGAGGCTTCGCCTTTCCGCCCAGGACAGGAAGGGAGGCAGAGTCGAAGTGGGCCGGTCTGATCTCTGTACCAGGCGATCCAATTCGGCGAAGCGTCTCCGGATATCGAAGAAGTATGGCGGCTGACCTCCGAACCGTCACGCACAATAGGACGATCATGCAAACAGGCCTCGCGAGCCTCATCATCACCGGGCTGATCGTGCCGCTGGCTGCCGGAGCCACGCCAGCGGCGTCCGTTACTCCCTCCCCGACTCCCGCTCCAGTCACGGCGGGACTGCCGGGGCTCCAGAGGGAGCTCCAGTGCGTAAAAACGGCGATCAAGGAGATCGGCAGCCGCCTCCTCGATATGCCAGGCTCCGGCTCCGCGGTCAGCTACACGAATGGCGGTTTTTCCAAGTCGGCTACGAGGAATTGCCCCAGATCGGCCGGGCCCGCGTCGGCGATCCTGTTTTCATGTGCTTGATCGCAATCCCGAAGCAGTGTCCCCCGGGGGATGCGCGGGGACGGATCTATACGGTGACGGATCTGCGGACGCTGGAGTCCTGGACGATGGCCGATTCCTCGCATGCCTGCGGCGGCGCATAGCCGATCGAACGCAGCTCTGATGAGACTGACCCTGCCAGTTGAATGCCCTCGCTTTGAGCTAGAGCCCGTCATCATGGAGACGGACGATGCAGCAATCGACGTTCACCAGGAGCAGATCGTTGGGCACCAGGCCATCGAATGACCGCCGACAAACACGGCTTCGGCACCGAAAGCGGAGCTATGCCCAAACGGCGCCCGGAGGGATATCATCAGATCGCGACCGATCGCGCTTGCTCGCAGCCAAATCTATCGTCGCCGGCCTGTAATCGGATCGGCCTTGTCAGTTTCCGGCGCGCAATCGTTACTGCTCCTCTGCTGAACAGCCCCGGCCAGGAGGCGTTGACCGGGTTTTGTTCAAGAGGAGGTGTATCACATGTCCTCTCCCGCCAAGCCGAGTGCCAAGGACTTGCGGCAAAGGGCCGGGAGACATCGGCTCCTGGCGAAACAGATTTCCGACGGGCGCGCCGCTCAGGCGCTGAAAGTAGCCGCCGCACAGGAGGCGGCCGAGGCCGCCGAGTTGGAGAAGAACTCGCAGGTGGAATCGCGTGATGTGTGACGTTCTCGTGCTGGACGATGATCCCTCAACCTGCGAGTTGATCGCCGATCTCCTCGTGGAGGAGGGCCTCAAGGTCGAGGAGGCGCATACGCCCGAAAGGGCGCTCGCTGTCCTGCGCGATTCGCCCGGTGCCCGGTTGCTTGTTGCCGAGAAGGATTTGTGCGCGACGGACGAGATCGACGGCTTCGCGGCCGCGGCGGAGGCGTTGCGGCTGTACCCAAGCCTGCGGGTCGTCTACATGTCATCCAACACGGATGCACTGAACTGCTCCGGATCGACCCCGAGGGAACGGTCGTTGCCGCGGCCCTTCATCCCCAACGAGCTGATCGAGGTCGTGCAGGATCTGCTCGACCACTCCCTCTGATCCGCTGCTCGCCCTCGGCGTGAGCCTATCCATTCTTCAAGCCGCCACGGGACGCTGGCGGTACCAACGGCTCGGCCGATTAGTCGCGCGGCAGGCGACGCACCTTTTCAACCACGACCAGCCGAAGCACCTCGACCTCGGCTGCCAGCGATATTGTCTCCTGGGGCACGTCGCTCATTGCACGCCCCCGACCGGAGCATAAATCGGGGTGAGTATCCCGCTTGCCGGAGCATATCGATTGTCGGCCGCGATGGGCCGCCGCTGGGCTGAAACGGCGGCGGGCCAAATCGAACATCCCCCGGACGAGCAGCGCCGCCACGAAGATCGCCTAGCCGGTCCACAGCCAACTGTAATCGAGCGCGATGCCGTATCGATGCAGCTCGTAAGCCGCGCTTAGCACACGGCGAAGGTGGCCAGCACGGTCACGATGCCGATCCATCGCTCCCGAGACCTTCGTGTCATGCGCCAGCCGTCGCTCCATTCGGCCAGCTCGATACCCCGCCGCAGTCATGTCCCCAAAGCCGCTAGGTTCCTCCTGACGGAGCTCGAACCCGAAGGACCGGACCCGTGCCGATGTGGCTGCCGGGTCAACAGGGCCGTGTGGATTGCCCGCTCAACGAACACAAAGCTATTTCGCGACATTTTCGCATAGCTAGCCTACTATAATCGCAAGGCTTCGCGAATGGGAGCCGCAGGGAGGCAACCATGGGTGGGTCCGACGATCGCCCCGCAGGCCCGAAGGCTGGCGGGGTTGAACTGCGTCTGACACGGCGGGACGCGATTTCCGGAGTTGCCGCGGGTCTAGGCGTGGCGATGGCCGGGGCGGGAAGCGCGGTCGCCGCGTCACGGAGCCAGCTCACCTACGCGGTCCACATCTCGCTGGCTCCCACCTGGTTCGACCCGGCGGAGACCTCGGGGCTCGTGACCCCTTACATGCTTCTGTATGCGATGCATGACGCCGTGGCGAAGCCGATGCCAGGCAGCCATCTCGCGCCGGCCCTCGCGGAGTCCTGGTCGGTTTCGCCGGACTGCCGGGTGTACGACTTCACGCTGCGCGAGGGCGCCAAATTCCACAATGGCGAGCCGGTGACGGCCGACGACGTCAAGTTCTCGTTCGAGCGCTATCGCGGTTCCTCCGCCGCCGTATTCAAGAGCCGGGTGGCGTCGATCGAGGTACCCGATCCGCGCCACGTCCGCATCACGCTCAAGCAGCCCTGGCCCGACTTCCTGATGTTTTACGCGAGCACCACCGGCGCCGGCTGGATCGTGCCGCGCAAATACGCGGAGAAGGTCGGCGAGGATGGCTTCAAGAAGGCGCCGGTGGGCGCCGGCCCGTACAAGTTCGTGTCCTTCAATCCCGGCGTCGAACTGGTGCTGGAGGCGTTCGACCAGTACTGGCGCAAGCCGCCGGCAATCAAGCGCTTGGTGCTCAGGGTCATCCCCGACGAATCGACGCGGCTGGCCGCGCTCAAACGCGGCGAGGTCGACATCGCCTATTCGCTGCGTGGCGAATTGGCCGAGGAAGTCGTGCGTACAAGCGGGCTCACTCTGAAGCCGGTGGTGATCGATTCGCCGTTCTGGCTCTACTTTCCCGACCAATGGAACGTGAAGTCGCCCTGGCATGACGTGCGCGTCCGTCAGGCGGCGGCACTGGCACTCGATATGAAGGCCATTAACGACGCGCTGACGCTCGGACATTCCAGGCTGACGAACAGCATGTTCCCGGACAGCTTCGATTTCTACTGGCAGCCGCCGCCGATGGTCTACGATCCGGACAAGGCGAAGAAGCTGCTAGCCGAGGCCGGCCATCCCAACGGCTTCGACGCCGGCGAGTATTTTTGCGACATCTCGTACGCCAATCTGGGCGAGACCGTCGTCGACAATCTTCAGGCGGTCGGCATTCGCGCGAGGCTCAGGCCGAGCGAGCGCGCCGCCTTCATCCAGGGCATCAGCGACAAGATCTACAAGGACATCGTCCAAATCGGTAGCGGTGCGTTCGGCAACGTCGCGACGCGGTTCCAGTCGTGGATCGTCAAGGGCGGCCCATACGTGTACGGCAGTTACCCGCAGATCGACGAGCTGTACGCGGCACAGGCGGCGGAACTCGATCGCGGACGACGCACGGAGATCCTGCATAAGATGCAGAAGCTTGTCCATGAATTGGCGGTCGTCGCACCACTCTGGCAGCTCGCCTTCATCAACGGCCAGGGCGCGCGCGTGGGCGAATCGTCGTTCGGCAAGATCGCGGGGTTTCCCTACACGGCGCCATACGAGGATCAGACGCTGAAGAGCACGTAGCAGCGACGGCGGAGGCCGATCATGCGGCGATTTGTCACCAAGCGGCTTGGATATGCCGTGCTGTCGCTATTCCTGCTGTCGCTGACCATCTTCCTGCTGGTTCGCGTGACCGGCGATCCGGCGGCGCTGATGGCCGAGCCCGGAGCGAGCGCGGAACAGCTCGCCGCGATCCGGAAAAATCTCGGGCTCGACCAGCCGCTGTGGATTCAGTACGGCAGTTTCATGGCCAACTTCCTGACCGGCGATCTCGGCCATTCCTTCTACTACAACGCGCCGGTGCTGGATCTATACGCCGCGCGGTTGCCGTATTCCCTGCTGCTGGCCGCCGTCGCGATGGCCTTTTCGCTGCTGATCGGCATTCCGAGCGGCATACTGGCGGCGGTCCGCGTCGGCACCATGTGGGACGGCGCGGGAAAA
>Ga0308174_10001500_pt1 | contig 10937 bp, 10 predicted proteins | sample PhyPR2_FD_203894 | JGI IMG/M metagenome (GOLD analysis project Ga0308174, IMG submission 203894) | Soil microbial communities from UC Gill Tract Community Farm, Albany, California, United States - DLSLS.P.R2 | ecosystem: Environmental > Terrestrial > Soil > Agricultural land | place: USA... | reverse complement strand
CACGCGCCGCGCCCACGGCAGCACGCCGCCGAAGCCCAGCAATCCCATCTTGAGGAAGCTCGCGAACAGCGCGGGGCGCGTGATCGGCGGAAGGTCGGCGTGCGCCGGCTCGGGTCGTGGCATGTCGATCCGCGTAAAGGCGTCGATTTTAACGTTGCCTGCGTGGGCGCGGGCCGTCACAATCGCGGCCATTCGTTCCGGACGCCGACCTCTCATGAGCCGCAAGAAAATGACGCAGCCTTCGGGCACCACGCTGGTGCTCGAATACGAGTCGCGGGTGCTGGCCGACAATCCGCTTCGCGATCCGCACGTGCGAAAGCTGGCGGTGTGGCTGCCGCCGGGCTACGACAGCGACACGGTGCGCGGCCGCACGAGCGGACGCGGCCGCCGCTTTCCGGTGCTGTTCGACCTCGTCGGCTTCACCGGATCGGGCCTCGCGCACATGAACTGGCGTCCGTTCGACGAGAACGTGCCCGAGCGTGCCGCACGCCTTGTGGCCGAGCGGCGCATGGGTCCCGCGATCATCGTGTTTCCCGACTGCTTCACCTCGATGGGCGGCAATCAGTACGTCAACTCGTCGGCGATAGGTCGCTACGCCGATTACCTGACGCGCGAGCTCATTCCGTTCGTCGACCGTGAATTCCATACGCTCGCCGCACGCGAGCATCGCGGCTGCTTCGGCAAATCGTCGGGCGGCTATGGAGCCATCATCCATGCGATGCGCTACGCGCAGCACTGGGGTGCGATCGCCGATCATTCGGGCGACGCGCTGTTCGACTTCTGCTACTACACCGACTGGCCGCGCACCCTGAACGAGCTCGATCGGTACCGCAAGCGGCCACGCTCGCCGGGGCGTGTCGACGTGGCGCGCGACGAGCGTGCTGCGGCCGCGGGGATCGACGATGGCCGCGTGCGCCGCTTCCTCGACCATATCTTCGCGAAGGACAAGCTCGGCGATGCCGAAGTCCACGCGCTGATGAACCTCGCGATGGCAGCCACCTACGATCCCGATCCCAAAGTGCCCCTGGGATTCAGGCTGCCCTTCAACCTCGAGACCGGCGAGCTCATTGCGGCGCGCTGGCGCCGGTGGCTGCGCAACGATCCCGTGAATCTCGTCGCGACCTGCAAACGGAACCTCCGGACGATGCGCGGCATCTACATCGACTGCGGGTGGCGCGACCAGTATCATCTGCATTACGGTGCGCGCCTCCTCTCGAAGCGCCTGACGCAGCACGACATCGCGCACGTCTACGAGGAGTTCGACGACAATCACTCGTCGATCGACTACCGGATGGACGTGAGCCTGCCGTTTCTTTATCGCGCATTGAAACCCTGAAGGGAGATCGGCGATGCGTTGGGGCGATTTCAGGCGCAGCGAGAACGTCGAGGACCGTACCGGCGGTGCCCCCGAAGGCAGCGGCGGCGGGCTGCCGTTCGGCGGCCTGCACATCGGCGGCGGCGCGCTCATCATCCTCGTGATCGTCGGGATGCTGTTCGGCATCAACCCGCTCGAGATGCTCGGCCTGCTCTCCGGCAACGATGGCAGCGTGCAGCAGGCGCAGCCGACGAACCCGCCCGGCTACGGCCCGCAGACCGGCACGACGTCCTCGACGGCCGAGGTGCACAAGGATTTCGCGGTCGCGGTGCTCGGCGACACTGAGGACGTGTGGGGGGCGATCTTCAAGCAGACCGGCTCGCGCTACGTGCCGCCGAAGCTCGTTCTGTATCGCGGCGTCACGCAGTCCGCATGCGGGCGCGCCGGGGCCGCCGTGGGCCCGTTCTACTGCCCGGGCGACCGTGACCTGTACCTCGACACGTCGTTCTTCAACGAGCTCGCGACGCGTTTCGGCGCGCCCGGCGAATTCGCGCAGGCGTACGTGATCGCACACGAAGTGGGCCATCACGTGCAGAACCTGCTCGGAACGATGGACAAGGTGCAGGCGCAGATGCAGGGGGGTGACGAGCGCACGGCCAACGCGCTGTCGGTTCGTCTCGAGTTGCAGGCCGATTGCTATGCAGGTGTGTGGGGCTTCTACGCGCAGAAGCGCAACGTGATCGACGCCGGCGACGTCGACAGCGGACTGCGCGCGGCGGCCGCGGTCGGCGACGACAGGATCCAGAAGCGCACGCAGGGCTACGTCGTGCCCGATTCGTTCACGCACGGCTCGGCGGAGCAGCGAACGCGCTGGTTTCGCACCGGTCTCGCGTCGGGCGATTTCCGCGATTGCAACACGTTCGCCGCGCGCTGACCGCCGGCCGCCCGTTACTTGCGGCGGCCGCAGCGGCTGCCCTATGATTGCCGCGAAGGAGAGGCGGCATGAACACGATCATCTTTGCGCTGTCGATCACGATCGTCGCCGGCGCACTGGGGGCCTGCGCGCCGGTGCAGCTTGCAAGGTCCGACGTCGACGGCCGTATCGTCTGCAACAGCGACCGGATGGATCAGGTCGAGCGGGCGGCACGGCGCGAGAACCGGGAAGTGCACTGGATCAATTGCCCGCTCGCCACACTTCGCGTCGCCTCGTAACGCGGACGGCGACGCGCCGCGGCATGCGGTCCGCCTGCGCCGATCACCGCGCGTCGTGGCGGTGCTGACCTGTCCCGGCTGCGGCCGCGACATGCGCTCGCTTGCATTGCCGCGCGAGCCTCTGGCGCCGCTGGCGCTCGACGTCTGCGACGATTGCCAGGCGCTGTGGCTCGATGCCACGGAAAGCCAGCAGCTCACCCCGGGAGCGGTGATCGCGTTGTTTCGCGCGATCGGCTCCTCGCAGCCGACGCGTCGCGATGCCTATCCCGCCCTCCTTCCCTGTCCGCGCTGCACGACACCGCTTTCGCTCACGCAGGATCTGCAGCACACGACCCGGTTCACCTATTACCGCTGTCGCTACGGCCACGGACGCTTCACGCCGTACGTGCAATTCCTGCGCGAGAAGAATTTCATCCGCCCGCTCGACCCCGGCGAGCTCGCCCGGCTGCGCGCGGTCGTCACTACGGTGCGCTGCGTGAGTTGCGGCGGGCCGGTTGCGCTCGACAAGTCGGCCGTCTGTCCCTATTGCGGCGCGCCGGTGATGCTTCTCGATCCCGATGCGGTTGGCAAGGCGCTCGACCGGCTCGCCACCGCCGAGTCGAAGCGCACCGCGGTCCCACCGATGTCGGGCGATGCGGTGATCGCGATCGCCAACGTCGAGCGCGAGCTTGCGAAAAGCCGGCGCGAGTACGAGAGCGAAAGCGGCATCGACCTCATCATGGTCGGGCTGCGCGCGCTCGGTCGCCTCGTCGGGACCTGAGTTTCGCCATCGCGCCGTGCCGCTCGCACTTGGGGGCATCCGGACGGGCGGAGTTAGAATGCGCAGCATCATTTCGAAGAGGATATCCGTGACTCGTCGCGCCATCCGTACCCTCGCGGTTTTCGTGTTCGCTGCCGTATCCGCTTGCGCCTCGGCGCAAACTGCGGCACCCGCGGCACCCGCGGCACCCGCCGCCCCTGCCACGCCTGCCGCGGCCCCACCGAAGCCCGAATGCAGCAAGCCCGGGGAGTATCCCGGCAATCTCGCGACGGACAATCAGAAGCGCAGCTGGCAGAAGGACTTCGTCGCCTACGTCGACTGCCTGAAGAAGTTCATCGAGGAGCAGCAGGCGCTGGCCGAGCCGCACGTGAAGGCGTCGAATGCGGCGATCGCCGAATACAACGCCGGCGTCAAGGAGTACAACGACCAGATCCAGAAGGCCAAGGGCGACTGAAGCGGCGCACCGCGCGGCAAGCGCCGACGCGTCGTTTGACGCGACGACGGGCGCCGCGCGCGACCCCGGTGCCACCATGGACGACGCGGCCGTCGCATCACCGGAGGTCATTGCGCGCGTGCTGGTCGACGAGTTCGACCGGCACTACGCGCTGTTCCGCGACTGCGCAAGGGCCGCGAAGCGCTACTTCCAGGCGGGCAACTGGATGGCGATCGGCCACGTCGCGCGCGACCGCATCGACTTCTACGACCGGCGGGTCGCGGAAACCGTCGAGCGCATCGAGCGCGAGTTTCGTTTCAGCGGCGACGACGGCTTCTGGGCGAAGGTGAGGCAGCGGTTCGTCACGCTCCTCGCCGAGCATCGCCAGCCCGAATGCGCGGAGACGTTCTTCAATACCGTCTCGACGAAGGTCCTGCACCGCACGTATTTTCACAACCGGTGCCTGTTCGTGCGCCCGGCCACGTCGACCGAGTATCTCGACGACGGCTCACCCTCGTATCGATGCTATTACCCGCGCCGGCTCGGGCTGCGCGCAGCGCTGATCGACGCCGTTCTCGACTTCGGGCTCGACCTGCGCTTCGCGGATTTTCGCGCCGACCTGATGCACGTGCTCGCCGCGCTCCGGCGGCGGCTGCCGCGACCGTTCGTCGTCGATGCGAACTGCCAGATCCAGCTGCTCGCGAGCCTGCTGTTCCGCAACCAGACGGCGTACGCGGTCGGCAGGGTGGTGAACGCCGACAAGACCTATCCGTTCGTCGCGGCGATCAAGCGGCGCAGCGACGAGCGGCTGTACATCGATGCCCTTCTCACCGATCCGCTGGAGCTTGCGCTGCTGTTCTCGGCCAATCGCGCGTACTTTCTCGTCGACATGGAGGTGCCCTCCGCGTACGTCGAATTCCTGCGCGCAATGCTGCCGGACAAGACGGCGTCGGAGCTCTACACGATGCTCGGGCTGCAGAAGCACGGCAAGACGCTCTTCTACCGCGACTTCCTGCATCACCTGCGTCATTCGACCGACCGGCTCGTCACCGCGCCGGGCATCGAGGGGCTGGTGATGACCGTGTTCACACTGCCGTCCTATCCGTACGTGTTCAAGGTGATTCGCGACCGCATCGCGCCGTCGAAGGACACCGATGCCTCGCGCGTCAAGCAGAAGTACGCGCTGGTCAAGCATCATGACCGCGCCGGACGGATGACCGACACGCTGGAATACTCGGACGTGGCGATTCCGCGCGAGCGCTTCACCGGCGAGCTGCTGGCCGAGCTCGAGACGACGATCGGCTCGCAGCTCGAGAGCGACGGCGCCTACGTGATCATCCGGCATGTCTACATCGAGCGCCGGCTGACGCCCCTCAACCTGTTCCTCGCCAGCGCCGACGCCGCCGCCCGGGTGCGCGCGATCCGCGATTACGGCAACGCGCTGAAGGAGCTCGCGGCGGTCAACATCTTTCCCGGCGATCTGCTGTTCAAGAACTTCGGCGTCACCCGCTATGGCCGGGTCGTGTTCTACGACTACGACGAGATCGACTACCTGACCGACTGCCGTTTTCGCGCCATGCCGGCGCGGCCGGCCGGTGTCGACGAGTTGTCGGACGAAGTGTGGTATCCGGTCGGCACGCACGACGTGTTCCCGGAGGAGTTCTCGACATTTCTTCTCACCGACCCGTCGATCCGCCACGCGTTCATCACGTTCCACGCCGATCTGCTCGACCCGCGCTGGTGGCAGGCGATGCAGGAGGCGAATCGCGGTGGCCGCCAGACCGAGGTGCTGTCGTACGCCGAGGGCGTTCGCTTTCGAAGTGCGGCCGCAACCCCGCCCTCGCGCGCGATCCTGCAATGAGCGCCGCGGGGCCGGCCCGAGGCGCGAATCCCGCCCCCTCCGTACGCAGCGCAGCGGCGAAGCCGCAAGCGTGGGGGGAGCCTACAATCGCGCGCAGCGCCGGTGTTATGCTCGTCGCGTCCCTGTTCGCGGAGCGCTGCATGTCGCAACGAACCCTCCTTGCATCGATCTTCGCGGTCGCCGTGCTCGCCGGATGCCAGAGCGGCCCGACGAAGGAAGAGCTCGAGGCAGCCAAGAATACGATCGACTGCGAGCGCCCGGGCGAGCGCATCGTGATCCGCTTCGCCGAGGGCGAAGCGCGCCTGCTGATGCCCGACGCGACGCGCGTCGTGCTTTATCAGGTGCCGGGCGGATCGGGCTTCCGCTACATCAACGGCCTCATGGAACTGCGCGGCAAGGGCATGGACGTCGAGCTCACGCGCGAACAGCAGGCGGTGCATCTCACGTGCAAGCCGTACGAAATCCCGAAGAAACCGTAATCCGCGCGCTTTAGTGTGCTGACGCGCGCAGCGCCGGGTCGACATCGATGTATTGCCACCATTGCGAGCGGATCGGGTGCGGCACGTACGAGCCGATCCACGGATGGCGCAGGCTGTCTTCGAGCACGTGGTAGGTCATGCGCCACGGCGCGTAGGCAATCACGAGCTCGGTCATCCGGTCGAAGAGGCGCGTACGTTCCGTCGAATCGGGCAGCGTCCGCGCCCGCTCATAGAGCTTGTTGAACTCCGGCAGGTTGAAGCGCGCATTGTTCTCGGGACCCGACGGTCCGTACAAAAGCTGCATGAAGTTCTCGGCATCGGGGTAGTCGGCGTTCCAGCCATCCGAGCGCATCGGGATCTTGCCCTGGCGCGCCATCTTGCGCAGCTCCGGCACACGGTCTTTCTTCACGACGATGCGGATGCCGATCGCGTCCATGTTCTTCTTCCACAGCTCGTCGCTCTCCCGCGACGCCGAGTTCGGTGTCGACCAGCGCTCGATCGTGAGACGCTTACCGTCCGGCGTCTCGCGGTATCCGTCGCCATCGCGATCCTTGTAGCCGAAGCGGTCGAGGAGCGCGCGCGCCAGCGCAGGATCGTAGAGCTGCGCGTCGGTGTGCAGCGCCGGATCGTAGCCGGCGATGTCCGGCGGAATCGGCCCCTTCGCCGGCAGGGCGCGGCCCTTGAGCAGCACGCGGATCGCCTCGGCGTTGTCGTAGCCCATGCCGATCGCGCGGCGCAGCGCGATGCGATCCAGGGAATACCCACCGACGACCGGGTCTTCCATGTTGAAGTAGACCCACCAGGAATTGGGCCGCAGCAGCACGTCGTGCACGATGCCGCGCGCGGCGAGCGAAGGCAGCAGCCTGCCGTTCGCGTCGAGCGCCTGCGCGATGAACTCGGACGGCAGGATATCGAGAAAGTCGATTTCGCGATTGAGGAAGGCGAGCCAGCGCGCCTGCCCTTCCTCGATGATGCTGATCTCGATGCGCGAGGCCTGCGGCAATCGCTTGCCGTGCAATGCGGCCGCCGCGCCGCGCGACGATTCCGGAATCGGGCCGGCGGGCTCGTAGTACGTTTCCCGGAAGCCCGGATTCGCCACGAGAACGATCCGCGTGCTGCGCCGATATTCGCCGAGCATGTAAGGGCCCGTGCCGACCGGATGTGCGCCGATGTCGTTGCCGTAGGCTTCGACGACTTCCCGCGCCTGTGCCGCAAGGTTCGGGACGGCGAGCACGTAGGGGAAGCGCAGGTCGGGTGCGACGAGCCGGATGCGCAGCGTGTAGCGGTCGACGACCTCGAGTCCGGCCAGCGGGGCGTCGTAGTCGAAGTGCCCGCGCTTCGCCGCCTGCTCGCGCGCCTCGCTGCCGCCGACGAGCTTGCCCTCGAGCAGCCACAGCCAGGGCGACTTCACCGCCGGATCGAGCACGCGCTTCAACGCGTAGGCGAAATCGCCGGCGGTCAGTTCCCGCCGCTGCCCCTTGAACGCCGGGTCCGGCGTGAAGTAGAGCCCCTTGCGCACCTTGCACACATACGTGCGTCCGCCGTCCTGCACCTGCGGCATCGCATCGAGCGCGCGTGGCACGAGCATGACGGGACGCGCAAGATAGTCGTAGTCCAGCATCGTGTCGAACACGTTCGCGATGATGGCGTCGGAGGCGGCATCCGACGCGAATGCCGGATCGAAGCTCGTCTCGGCGATCGACATCGCGACGCGCAATGTCTTGGCGCCATCGCCGGCCTCTGCGCGCGGCAGGAATGCAACGAGGGCCGCGAGTGCGCAGAGCACCAGGGGCCGGGACCTGCGGGTGACGGTTGAAAGGAACGGGTGGGCGATCATCGCGTCGAACTCCCGCACGTCGGTGCGCGCCGCGTGGCCGCCTGGAGCGGCGAGGAGATGCGATGGAGATGAAACGGATGAACGGCGGCAGCCTGCGCGCCGCGGGATACGACGAGCGCGCGCGCCGGCTCGTCGTCGAGCTCACGTCCGGAACGCTCGAGTACAGCGGCGTCCCCGGTGAAGTATGGCGCCGCTTCTCGACGTCGTCGTCGCCGTGGTCGTACTACCGCGACAACATCGAGGAAGAATATACGGCGCATCGGACGCGCTGATCGGTCCCGCGTCAGGCGGCGGGCGCCTTCTGCCTGACGGGCTTGTCCTCGGCACTGCGCGGCGGTGCCTTCGCCGGCGCGAAGCGGCCGAGCCACGAGAAGAATTCGCGGTACCACAGCAGCGAATTGCGCGGCTTCAGGATCCAGTGGTTCTCGTCCGGGAAATAGACCAGCCGGGCCGGAACGTCCTTCGCCTTGAGCGAGTTGAAATACTGCAGGCCCTGCGTTGCGGGGACGCGGTAATCGAGCTCGCCATGGATGACGAGCGTCGGCGTTTTCGCCTGCTTCACGTAATGGTGCGGCGACTGGCGCATGACACGCGCCTCGTCGTCCCAGTGGAATGCGCCGAGCTCCTTCGCGAAGAAGCGATAGCCGTCCGTGGCCATCATGCTGACCCAGTCGTAGCAGCCGGCGTGGCACACGAATGCGCGGTAACGGTCGGTGTGTCCGTTCATGTACGCCACCATGAACCCGCCGTAGCTGCCGCCCGTTGCCACGAGCCGCGTCGCGTCGATGTATCCCTGTGCAATCAGCAGATCGGTGGCGGCTTCCGTGTCCGCGAATTCCTTTTCGCCGTAGCGCCCGGTGATCGTTTCGAGGAATGCCTGCCCGAAGCCCGACGAGCCGTGGTAATTGACCGACGCAACAACGTAGCCCTGCCCCGCGAACACCTGCGTGTTCCAGCGAAAATGCCATCCGTCGTGATGCGCGGCGTGCGGACCGCCGTGGATCGAGTGCATCAGCGGCCACTTGCGCTTCGGATCGAATCCGGGCGGATATGTGACGAACAGCTGTATCGCCTCGCCGTGAAAGCCCGCCACCTCGAATTCGCGCACGTCACCGAGCGCGTGGCGCGCGAGGAGCGCCCGATTGTGCGATTCGATGGCGCGCTCGCCGCTGCCGTCGCCCGATGCGGCAAAGAGCGCCGGCGGATGCCGCGCGGTGTCGCGCGTGTAGACCAGCATGCTGCCATCGGCTGACTGCGCGTAACCCGAGACCACGCCGCCCGGAACGAGCGGCGACGCTCCGCTCCCGCCAACCGGATGGCGCCAGAGGCCGACGCGGCCGCGATCCTCGGTGAGCGAGAGCAGCGCTGCCGAATCCGGGGTCCACGCGAGATGCGTCGTCGCACGATCGAACGCCGGTGCCAGCCGCGTGCTCGTACCCGTCTTGCGCGACAGCACGCGCAGATGTCCCTGGTCGTTGAAGGCGCGTGCGGTGTCGTAGGCGTGGTAGGCGATCGAGCGGCCGTCGGGCGAGTAGCACGGATGCTCGTCCGAGGTGCCGCTTGCCGACGTGAGGTTTTTCGTGCGCCGCGTGCGCAGATCGACGACGACGATGTCACAGCGATGCATCATGCCCGGCTCGGGCGCCGGGTCGATCGTGACCGCGAGCTCGCGTCCGTCGGGCGCGAGGTCGTAATGTTCGGCGGCCGGATCCCAGGGCTGCAGCGCGAGCCCGGTGCCAGCGAGCAGGTCCTCGCAGCGGCCGGTCGCGACGTCGCAGGCGAACACGTGCGGCTCGCGGCCATCGGTCAGCCAGTGATCCCAGTAGCGGTATTCGCCGCGCTCGGTCAGGTGCGCCTGCACCTTCTCGTCCTTCTTCTCGCGGTAGCGCTTCGCTTGCGCCGCCTCGCCGCGAAGCTCGGGCCACACCCACGACACGAACGCGATCCGCGTGCCGTCGGGAAACCATTTGATTGCGCTCACGCCCGTCGATACGCGCGTGAGCCGCACGGCCTCGCCGCCGTCGGGTGCGATCAGGTAGATCTGCGCTTCGCTGTCGTCGCCGCGCTTCGCGGTAAATGCAACGCGCGTTCCGTCGGGCGAGAAACGCGGGTCGCTGTCCTTGTCGCCGGCCGTGAGCTTGCGCGGCTTCGCGGGCAGGCCGATGCGCGACCCGAAACCGGTCGGATAGAGCCACAGCTCGGTGGTTCCGACGTTGCGATCGATCGAATACGACGTGACGGGCGCGCACGCGAGGCGGCCATCGGGCGACAGCGTCGGTGTGCCGACGCGCTTCACCGCCCACAAGGCGTCGGCGTCGAACGGGGCCTTCGCGGCGCTCGAACTTGCGCGACTCGTAGGCATTGTTGAATTGGTCCGGGTAGAATGAAGCCGCGATTGTAGTGGCAGTACGCCGCAACGCGTGCCGATGCGCAGTATTTCCGTCTCCCCCGATCCCGGTCACCGCAGGCGACGCGCTACGCGTGCCGGCGGCGGCGGCAAGCGCGCAACGTCATGAACTATCGCCGTCTTGGCCGCTCGGGACTCAAGGTCAGCGAACTGTCGTTCGGCTCGTGGGTGACGTACGGCAACCAGCTCGACGAAAATGTCGCGCGCGAGTGCATGGCCGCCGCGTACGACGCCGGCGTGAACTTCTTCGACAACGCCGAGGTTTACGCGAAGGGGCGCTCCGAATCGATCATGGGCGACGCGCTCGCGAAGCTCGGCTGGCGGCGCGCGTCCTACATCGTGTCGACGAAATTCTACTGGGGACTGCACGACGGTCCCAACGAGCGGAACACGCTGAACCGCAAATACCTGATGCAGGCGATCGACGGCTCGCTCGCGCGGCTCGGCCTCGATTACGTCGACATCGTGTTCTGTCACCGGCCCGATCCCGACACCCCTGTCGACGAGACGGTGTGGGCGATGCACGACATGATCGCATCGGGCAAGGCGCTCTACTGGGGCACGTCGGAGTGGAGCGCCGCCGAGATCGTGATGGCCCATGCGGTCGCCGCGCGGCACCACCTCCGAGAACCG
>Ga0308174_10001499_pt1 | contig 10938 bp, 4 predicted proteins | sample PhyPR2_FD_203894 | JGI IMG/M metagenome (GOLD analysis project Ga0308174, IMG submission 203894) | Soil microbial communities from UC Gill Tract Community Farm, Albany, California, United States - DLSLS.P.R2 | ecosystem: Environmental > Terrestrial > Soil > Agricultural land | place: USA... | reverse complement strand
CTCTTTCCGCTGGCGGTTGGTGAAGCGCTGGGCAACCCGGTGCTGATCGCGGCCGGACGCAAATTCTCCACGACGCGCCAACGCTCGATTTCATTCTCCCTCCTTTACGCGTTCATGAACGTGGGCTTCTGGGCCTCGGCGGAGATCTTCGATTTTCTGCGGCGCAGCCTGGGTGAGCATGGCCACTTTGACCTTTTCGGCGTGCAACTGAGCACGTATCGCGCGCTGTTCCTGGCCAGCCTCATCCTGGAAATCATCGTCCTGCCGCTAATCTATTTCATTCGGAAAGGCGCCGAGGCGACGGACGAGGGGCTCAAAATTGTGCCGGAGACAGATAAATATCCGGGGCGCAGCTTTCTCGATTCCTTTTGGCTGACGGTCCGCGACACCACAGTTGAGACAGGCCGTCTCTTTAAACGGTTGCTGAGCCAGTCGGGATTTTACCGCCTGCTGGGATTCCTGCTGCTGATTGGTTTTCTCAAAGTGATTGTGATGCAGATGGATTATGTGTTCCCCAAATTTGCGATTCGCGAGTTGGGCGACGGCTCGCCGGTGGGGCGGCTTTCATCAATCAACTACATCTTGATTATCATCCTGGTGCCGCTGGTGGGAGTGCTCACCCAAAAGTTTTCCGCCTATCGAATGGTGGTCATCGGTGGCCTGGTCTGCGCCAGTTCCGTTTTCCTGATGGCATTGCCGACCGGCTGGTTTCAGGGAGTGGCAGATTGGCCACCGGCGGTTTGGATGGCTCACACGTATCTGAGCCTGAGCGGCCCGGTGCATCCGTATTACATCATGATTGCGATTTACGTGGCGGTGTTTTCCCTCGGGGAAGCGTTTTATTCCCCGCGCGTTTACGAATACGCAGCGGCCATCGCCCCGAAAGGCCAGGAAGCATCCTATGGCGCGCTCTCGTATATCCCGCTGCTGCTCGGTAAACTGCTGGTCGGTTGCGGTGGCTGGCTGCTGGCGATGTATTGTCCGGAGCACGGCCCACGCCGTTCGGCCACCATGTGGCTGATCTTCGCCCTTGCCGCCACCGTCGCACCGATCGGCCTGCTCGTCCTGCGAAAATACATCCGCGTCCACGAAGCCGGCCGGCAGGAATAGCGAGGAGGACAAGCCGGTCGAGAAAACGCCGTCGATGTCCCGCCCATGTCCTTGCTCGTCCGGTCCATGTCCGGTAAAATCAAAAGGTGATATACGACGCCTCATTGGACGAGCTTTTGCAGAAAGTTTGGTCTGGCGCCCGCATCAATGAAGCCGAAGCCTTGCGTCTCTATCACCTGCCCCTCGAAGAACTCGGCGCTCTCGCCGATCGCCGCCGTCAACTGGCGCGTCAAAATGCCTACGACGGCCATGGAAACGAAATCGTCACCTACATTGTCGATCGCAACATCAATTATACGAACGTCTGCAACGTATATTGCAAATTCTGCGCATTCTACCGGGTCGAAAAGGACGATGACTCGTACGTCATCACCTTCGATGAAATCGATCGCAAAATCGAAGAAACCCTCGCGCTCGGCGGCACGCAAATTTTGATGCAGGGCGGCCACCATCCGAAGCTCACGAAGCAGTGGTATTTGGACCTGCTGTCGCATTTGAAAGCGAAGTTTCCGCAGGTGAATGTTCACGGGTTCAGTCCGAGTGAGTTCATCCATTTTCGCGAGGTTTTCAATGAACCGCTCGAAAAAATCATCGCAGATTTCAAAGCGGCGGGACTCGGGTCAATCCCGGGCGGCGGCGGCGAAATCCTGGTGGACAGGGTGCGCCAACGCATCTCGCCTTTGAAAGCGATGACTGATGATTGGCTGCAGGTAATGGACGTGGCGCATCGCCAGGGACTGAATTCGTCTGCCACGATGATGTTTGGGCATGTGGAGACAATCGAAGACCGGATCGAACATCTTGAGCGGGTTCGCGCTCAGCAGGACAAGACGAAGGGCTTCACAGCGTTCATTTGCTGGACGTTCCAGGCTGAACATACGAAGTTGCGCGCCCCCACAGTAGGCGCTCATGAATATCTGCGAACGCAAGCGCTTGGCCGCATTTATCTGGATAATTTCCCAAGCGTCCAGAGTTCATGGGTGACGCAAGGACAGGAAATCGGGCAGGTGGCGCTGAAGTACGGGGCCAACGATCTTGGCAGCATCATGATCGAGGAGAATGTGGTCTCACAGGCGGGCACCACTTTCCGGATGACGGTTGCGGACATGCAACGGCTCATCAGGGACCTTGGTTATGAGCCGCATCAGCGGGATAATTGGTATCGCTTACTGAACTGAGCTTTTTCCCTCCGTCTTTAATCGGTAGAGATATCTGATCACCTCGCCTGAAATCGTTTTCGAAGGCTCGGCGGTTTGGGATTTCTCCGCTCGAATTCGCGCTAGCTCACCAGCGTCCAGCCAGTAACCAGCGCAGTTTGGACATTGGTCCACTTCGACGTCCCGTTTCGCGCTGAAGAAATGACGCATGAGCTTAACGCCCTCGCATTTGGGGCATTCGCGCTTGCGCTTGGGATCAACCACAATCGTATGATCACGAGAGATTTCCAGCAAATGGTCGCCCGCGGCTTCGGCTTGTTCATCGACCTGCTGAAGCTCGAAGGCATCGAACCAGATGCCGCCGCAACCGCCCTGGCAAACATCCACTTTAACAGAGCCGACTTGAACCTCTGATAGTTCGTTGAAGCAAGCTGGACATTTCATGGCGACTCCATCATTCGACCCGAGGCTTGCGGAAGTCAAGCGTGTCTGGAGGCAATCAGACCACTGTCACTCAACGGGCCTTTGCAATTCAAAGTCAAACAGCGCGAAATTGTTCCCCTTATTATATTGAAAAGTGAGCAGTTGGGCTCCGGTCTGTTGAAAACTAATGGTCCCGACCTGGCCACGGTTCCACCGATGCATGCTGCCCGTTTTCACTGGAATCTTGCATTCCGCCGCGGGTCGATGGTTGATTAAGAACCGAAACGTGGTCGGGTCACCAGCATAGATTGCGATGATTTTGTACGTGCCCTCCGTTTTTACGTTCACGGTGTAGTTGAGCCACTGACCATCCTGGGTCCAGCCCACATAAAGCTGATTTGTTGCCGGCGCAAAAAGAACGGTCGCCTTGCCCGAAAAATCGGCGAAGTCTTTCGTGTAAGAAATGCTGACATTTTCATCCGCGCGGAAACTCCAGATGTATGGTGTGGCGTGCGGGCGGTGGTGGTCGGGACGGAGGTTGAGTTCGCCGCTGCCGTGATTGGTGCCGTCGCTATGATACGCGATGCCTTCGCCGCCGAGGTCGAAAGAGGCGCATTGTAATGTTCCGGGAATGGCGGCGGGGCCTGTCTGATGTTGAGGGTCAACGAACGGCTTTCCATGGTAATCGGCAGGCAATTCCGCGCGACACAAAGCAGCGATGAGCAGGACGCCTGAGATAAAACATCGGGTGGTCATGGCAGTTTGATAACGTAGAACCGTTGGGGACTGGCCGCAGCCAGCGGGACACTTAGAGAGAAAGCGCCACTGATGTCGAAGTTATTGGTGGCAATCACGCTCCAGGTGTTGAACGGCATGGCAACGTTGGTGGCAGAGAGAAGGTAGTAGACACCGTTGCCCGCACCACCGGCTCCAGTCAGGGCCAGATTGCCTCCCGCAGCCGAGGGAGTTTGAAAGAAAGGCCGCGAGGGATACTGGCCAACCACGACATTAATTTGGTTCTGAAGATTGCTAAGGTTAAATTTCGACTCGGATGCGTACCAAGCGCTGAAGACAGGGCCCTGGGTGGTATTGTTTAGCGCGTCGCGCATGGCGAGGCACGCGCTCTGAGCTTGAGCGACCCACGGATGCACGGCGGCGTTTCCGTTGGGGATATTGACGGCGCCCTGACTGAGGCCTTGCAGAAATAAATTGCATTGCAACAAAAGGTGGGCGGGCTGCCGCACGATATCGTTGAAATACGGCTGACTCGCGGGCGGCAGATTGGGATAAAGTGAATCAGCGACAGAAACCAGGGCCGTGAAATTGGTGATTGCGGCGGTCGAGCCGTTGATTGTGGCGTGAACTTCATCGGTCGCGTTGCAATCCGTAGGAGTAACTCGAAAATAGCGGGGACCTTGAGCATCGAAGGGATTAGGGTTGTAAGCGCGACTGGATAAATTAGCCAGCAACACTTCCGCGGCGCGCGCGTAGCGGAGGTCCTGAAAGACAAACTGCCGGGGAAACCCCGTGGGAAAGGTTGTCGTGTCGCTTTTCTTTTGCGCCCAAAAGGCAGCGTAGTAATTGCTGATGAGCGTGGAGACCGCCGGAGCATTAGCAGCGCCGAAATACCGAGTGCAGAAGCTTTGCACGAAGGCACCCGAGTCGTAACCCGGTCCCAGGTTCCAGAGCATATCGCCACCGGCGGCAAGCTCCATCGTGAATTCGCGAACGTTACCTGCGTTCAGCACCGAGCAAACGAAGTTCGTGGAGCCGGCCTTTTGACTGGCGATTTGATGATTGAGAGTGGCCTTCCAAGGGCCTTCGCCCGCGGCGAGGTGCGAGCCGGTCGTATAGAACTGGAAGTTGAAGTAGTAACCGAAGGGATTGTGCCCGGATTGATAGTTCAGATAATTGTAAGAGGTCGTGTCCGGAGTAGGGTAGTGGTCACGCTGGTCGCTCGAAGGACACCAGATCAAGTCCGGATCGACCGGCGGATTCATATTGAAACCGGCCGGGGTGTTGTAGTGGTCCATGAAATCACCGACCTCGGAATAGAAAACTGTCCTCATCACCGGATGCGGGTTGCCGGTGATGCTTCGTAAGAGAGACATTTGGTTGGACATCATTTGCGAAACGATGTCAGCGCGTCCCTGGCTGGTGCCCGGGTCGCCGCCGATAGCATTCCACCAAGCCTGGTCGCCGTTGCCGCGAAAGACGATCGATTGGATGACTTCGCTCAAATTGTTGCTCGCGGCGAGATTGATATAATGCGTCCAGAACTGCCGCAATCCGGCGATATTGGTGACATTAGGGCTGCCGCCCACCACCGAACCGTAATCGGCGACGGAACCCCCCAACGGCGTGTAATGGGTAAAGGCCACAACGATGCCGCGGTCCCGGCAGGTACGCGCCCATTGGAGGCCGGTGTTCGCGCCGCCGACATCACTGATATGGTCCACGTCGAGGACGTTATATTTCAAGCGGAGTAACGTTTCGAACAAGGCATTGTAGTTATTGGTGGAGGCGTTCATCCATGGCGAAAGCAGGTCCAAATCGTTCGGAAACCAACCGCGATAGCGGACGACCGAGGAATTGATGCGCACGTTCAGATTAGACGCGACGAGCAGCGAGGTTTGAACGGGGGGCGACCACGAGGCCCAATACCAAAGGGGTGGGATGTTCAGTAGCCGGTCGGAGAACTCGTAGAGGGCATAGAGAGTTCCACGAACATCCGCGCCTTGAAGAACAATTCTCGGGGCGGAAGCAGGTCCCGCGGCGCTCAGGATGTGACTTTCGAGTCCGGTCAGCGAGGAATCGCGCCATGCGGCGGTGGCAGGGCCCTGGCAAGTCACGATAATGGCCGGACCAGCCGGTTCGCTATTAACGACCGGCGAAGGAGCGCCGAGCACTTTTCGCAGGTCTCGCTGGAGATCCTGAATCGCGAGCTTGATCGCGGGCGCTTCGGAGCCATCGAAAAAAATTGGAACGCCGGGGGGAAGCATGTAACTCGCTGGCGGACTGCTGATCGTGTAAGTCGAATTGGAAACGAAACTATCGGTCATCCCACCCTGGTATGCGATCGCCTTGAGATTGACGCTCGAGGTCACGACCACAGGGCCAGAGTAAAGAAGGCCGTTAGTGGAGTTCGGCACGGCGCCGTCAAAGGTGTAACGAATCGACGCGCCCGTTGTAGCGGTCGTGAGAGTCACGGTTTGCGAGTTGGTATAAACCCCGGCGGGAGGGTTGAACGCCGGCGCGGCCACTTGTCCGCCCCCGCCCGAAAGCAAAGCGAAAGTGAAGGCATCCGCGGAGACCTCGTAACTGGTGGAAGCGGCGTCTTTGCCGGTGGCGGTGAGCCGGAGCACGTGAGTCGTGCTTGAGCTGAAGGTAACGGTGTCCACTGGGACGGTCACGTAGAAGGATGGCGAAGGAGCGTACTGATCAATGGTGCCGCCGATCACGTTGCCATCGAGTTGCACATTGTGTTGAGCGCGAGTTGGGTTAGTGCGGTAAGCGAGACTCAACTGATAGGTGCCTGCCGGAATGTTCGGCGTCGTGAATTCAATCCATTGGCCAATGGCAGTGGACATAATCTTCACCCAGACACCGCCACTTGCGGCGACGTCCGCACCCGTGGTGATGGTCTGTCCGCTGCCGGTTGGACTAAGGTTCTCGGCCTCGAACAGGATGGACGAGCGCCCAAAGCCTATCGCTGGCAGCAAGAACAGCAGGACTAAAACGAAAGCGGAGCGCAAAACTCTGATAACGTTCAGAGTGGAGCTTTCATTGCGAGCGGATGGCATAGAATCGTTGCTTATCACTGCTCGCCAGCGGGAGAACGGCGGCGAAGCTGCCGTTGCTGTTGAAAGTGTTCGTGGCAATGACCGCCCAGGTGCTGAGCGGCGCTGCAACATTCGTCGAACTTAAGACGTAGTAAGCGCTGTTCGCCAGGCCGTTGGTGCCGCTGAGGATACCGTTAGTTCCCGCGACGCTGAAGCCTGTAATAGTTGCGCCTGCAACCGGGAACGGAGCACTATTGATTATCAACTGGACGGCGGTGTAGGCTGCGTTTGTTTGAAGCGTTCCGGAGTAACCCGCAGGCAAGCTGCCGAGTGTAAAGTTGAACGCACCGACAATCGGTTTGACGGATTGGAGCAAGGTGTTTGTTGCCGGAACGCTCCCAATGGGCGGCAAGGCGGTGACGTTGATCAGGTTGGCCCCGGAGGTAATGAGATTGCTCGTGACCACCGGCGGGAACGCCCCGGCGGCCAGCGTCAGCGTCGAATTGGTAACCGCGATAGTGTTGATGGGGGAAGCGAGAGTACCGATTGAACCACTGACCGAGGTGAGGCTCAGGGTAGAACCCGTTAACGCAATCACATTTGTCACCCCGCCGCCGCTCGCAATCGCCGCGGCTGCCACTGTTCCATTGTTCACATTCAAAATCCCGGTGGGCCGGGTCTGGAGACTTGGCGCCCCGAGCCATTGACCGAGCATGAGTTGATTATTCACCACCAGATGCCCGCCCGCGCTGACGTTGAGGAGGCCGATCACGTTTCCTCCCGCGTTCGCGGCGGCACATTGGCCCACAACCAATGTGTTCACGTCGAGGGTGCCTGCGCCCATATTGAAGACACCGACGACGGTGGCCCCGCCGGTCCCACTTTCCCCCTTGGCCACAACCAGTGCATCGACCATTGCATCGGCGGTGCCTGCACTCCAATCATTGGTGCCGCTGGCGGCGGTGGTCGATGTGCTCACGTGCGAATCATCGGTCACATAAAAGGTCGCGACTCGATTGGCGCTCGAGCCTCGCAGGTAGAGGGAAGGCGCGACCAGCGCGGGATTGAACGTCAGCGCGCCGATGGCCTTTTCGCGACCAACGGTGATGGAGTCAGTGAAAATCGCATTCGTTTGCCCCAATTGGATGATGTCCAATTGTGGCGTGCCAAAAGCATCGCTGACGACGATCGCCGGCCCGGTGATGCTGGCAGAGCCTGGCCCGTTGCCGTTGGCAGGATCGACGGGTCCCTGGATGGGCCCCGATTGTGTCGTCCTGATGAGATTGGTTTTGGCGAGGATGAACAGACTGGAAGGGCGCGTAATATTCGGCAACGCCACCTGGCCCACTGTATTGGTAAAACCCTGGACGCCGACCAGCAACCGGCCAACTGTCGCGTTGAAGCGGTCAAGTCCGGAAAGGTCCAGCGTAGAGAGATGCTGCGGGGCGCCAGAATTGGCGCTGCACTGCTGCACGACAATCGCGGAGCCCACGTTGGTATTATTGATGAGCAGCCTTCCAGCGCCACTGATGGAGTTGTAATTCTGCGCGGCGGCACCGGCATCGGTCTGAGTGCCCGACAACAGGGCGATAGTCGGAGTCGTGTTTGAAACCGTCAACGTAACGCCTGAGTTTATGACCGTGTTGTGAAAGCCGTTCGTTTCGACATACGTCAAGCCCGCGACGGTAAGATTCGCGTCGACAATGTTGTCCACCGAAGCGGGGCCGGCAGCATTGGCCATACCCACGTTATTAAACAAGGGTATGTCGAGCACGCCTGGAACCGGCGGCAACAACCAATTCGCGCCGTCTGACCAGTTCATATTCACGCCATCCGGGCCGACCCAAAACACATTGCCGCGAATTGTCACCGGACCGCCGGTCACAGTAAGCAGGATGGCCGTCCCTGCTGGATTCGTAGAAATGGTGGCAACGTACGGCGGCGTTGCCGCAGGCAAGGTTCCGACTTTGAAGTTAAACACCCCTCCGGCGAAAGTGATCGGGTTGGCGGATTGGATGAGCGTGAAGGTCAGTGGATATACTTCTATTCCCGGGATCGAAAGAATGTTGAGCTTGTTGGTGGTGCCCGCGCTGCCGTCCGCAGTCAGATTGGCAACATTAATAGCCGCCGCGGGAGTAGCGGCGAAAGCGAGTGTGGCGTTGGTAAGATTCAAGCTCGTCAACGGGGTGGCCGCGCCAATGCCATTGCTGAGTGTGAGCGAACCAGCCTGCATATTAACAGTGCTGAGGGCGCCATTGGTGCCCGGGACGATCTGGTTCGCGAGGACAGAACCACCGTTGATGTTGAGTGTGGCTGTGGGCAGTCCGCCAGCCGGCGTGCCGAAGGTGGAGGCCAGGTTCAGAGCATTATTGACAGTCAACACCCCCGTGCCTCTCACGTTAACGGTCCCGACGCCGTAATCGTAAGAATTACCGCTAAGATCGGTCGCGAGTGGATTGTAACTGAGGTTCAAAGTATTGGCGGTGATGGTGCCCGCATTGAAAGTGAGCGTCCCATTCATCGCGCTCGAGCCAGTGGTGCTGGTGGGAGAAGCTTTTGCGATGTTCATTGTGTTCACGACGGCATCGATGGTTCCGCCGGTGAAATCGTTAGTGCCCGACCCGCCGCCCGCAGATAAAGTATTCTGGACAGCGTCGCCAATATTCCAACTCGCAATGGCGTTTGCGCTGGCCCCACGGAAATAAGCAGTCGAGTTTGCAAAGGCCGGATTGAAAAAGAGGCCACCGTTGCCCCATTGGCGACCGACCGAGATGTTATCTGCGAAGATGTCGTTGGTCTGACCGAGATAAAGGGCGGAAGGCAGACCATTGTTGTAACCCCCCGCGGTTTGGGCGTCGCCGGCATCGCCGACTTCCAGGCCGACCTGAGTGAAATCGTTGGCACCCGATGCGCTTGAGGCTGCGGTAATAAGGTTGGTCTGCGCGAGATAGAGGACGCCGACCGATTGAAGCACGCCACCGAGGCCGCTGCTGTTCCCGCCAACTCCGACCAGCAAATTACCAATGTTGGCGTTGAAGGTTGCCAGCGCGGATAGATCCAAACTTGCTTTCGCAGCGGAGGCAGGGGACGAGTTACCCATTCCCACGAACACAACGGAGTTGCTGTTGCTGATGGTTAAAGCGCCGGGTCCGGAAATGGTTGTGTTGCCGGTCGTATCTCCATAATCCGTACCCGCGCTGCCGACGGTCAGGCCCCCCAGAGAAAGATTCAGGGTCAGGCCATTGCTGATGGAAGTGTTGTGGAACGTACCGTTGGTGTTGCCATAGGTCACGGCAAGGATATTGAAGTTCGAGTTTACGATGTTGTTGATGCGCGCGGGCAGAAGCGCCGCAGGTCCACCGCCCGGACTCGAAAGCGCCGAAGCCGACACCGACCCGCTGTTCCGGAAAAATGCAGGGCTGTTTGAACCTGGCGGCACGTTCGCCGACCAATTGAGACCGTCAGACCAATTCGTATTGTGGTTTCCGGCGACATCACCGCCAGTCCAGGTGTTAGCGACGAAGGGACTGCTGCTCAGGACAAGCTGCACCTCCGTGTTGTTAGCATTCATTTGCAGGGTGCCGGCGTAACCGGCAGGCAAACTGCCGAGAACAAAATCGAAACTGCCAGCCAGAGGTGTCGCGGATTGGATCAAAGTAATAGTGGAAGCGAGCCCTGCGATTGGAGAGATGGAGGTGACATTGATAGTATTATTGGTGGTGCTCGTCGTCGACAGGTTGAGGGTGACGATGGGCGCCAGTGAGCCGTTCACCGCGAGGTTCAGGGTCGAATCGCCAACAGAAAAAGTCCCGATTGGCCCCGAAGGCGTTCCAATGGTACCGGCGGCAATCGAGCCGCCGTTGACAGTGATCGTGCTGGAAGCGGACCCGCTTTGATCGAGAATGCCATTAGCGACTGAGACAGAGCCGCCGGTGATGTTTAATACGCCTTGCGGCGCGACCGAGCCGCCGAGCGAGCGGCCAAGAAGAATTTGATTGTTCACTACGAGGCTGCCGGAATTGATAATGAGCGTGCCCTGGGTGACCTCGGCGGCATTGGCGGCATTCTGGTAGCCGATATTGACCGTGTTCACGTCGAGAATCCCAGGTCCCATGGTAAACGTTCCAGTGATGGGCGCGGTGCCATTGCCGGTCTGGCCATTGGCGATAACGAGTGTGTCAATCATCGCGTCGGAAGTTCCTCCGCTCAGGTCCACGTTGCCGATCACCGCCGATGCACCGGTCGTGGACGTGGACAGGTTGCCGTCATCGGCCACCGCCAACCGCAATACCCGATTCGACGAACTGCCGCGAAGATAGAGTGATGGGGAAATGAACGTCCCATTGAATGACAGCGAGCAAAGTATGGATTTCTGGCGAGCGACACAGATCGTGTCAGCAAAGATGGCGTTGGTTTGTCCCAACTGCATCACACCCTGGCCACCATTGGACGCGCCGTCACCAAGC
>Ga0308174_10001496_pt1 | contig 10942 bp, 7 predicted proteins | sample PhyPR2_FD_203894 | JGI IMG/M metagenome (GOLD analysis project Ga0308174, IMG submission 203894) | Soil microbial communities from UC Gill Tract Community Farm, Albany, California, United States - DLSLS.P.R2 | ecosystem: Environmental > Terrestrial > Soil > Agricultural land | place: USA... | reverse complement strand
GTCGCCGTTCAAGCTGTCGACCGTCGTTCCGCTCCGCCAATTGGTGCCCACGCGGGCGCCGAGGCCGTTGTTGAAATAGCCGGCCTGCGCCTGGACCGCGTGGCGTGGCGTGCCGCCGGTCTGGCCAGCGGCGTCGCCATGAAGATAGTCGAGAGGCGCAATTCCCGGAGCGATGATCACCTTGTTCACGAACGTAATCGTGTCCGTGAGCGAGAAGGTCAGCCGGCCGCGGTTCTGGCCACCTCCGAAAAGACCGCCGCCGCCACGGCCGCCGAATCCACCGAAGCCGCGGCCACCGCCCTCGCTGCCGGCAGGGGGCCCTGGCGGCGGACCACCCTGTGCGGATGAAGGCGGAGCCGCACCGCCTTGCGGTCCTTGTGCAGCAGTTCCTCGCTCCCCGCCGCCCCTTGCGGGGAAACCGAATTGCTGACGGATCTGATCAAGCACGGCTTGAGATGGCCGGCGGGACTTCAGCGGCTTCGAAAAGTCGAAGCCGACCCGGAGCGTATCCAGCCGAGACTGGTCGAAGTTCACCGGCGTCAGGTTGACGCTGACGAGCTGGCCACTGGAGTCGCGAACGAAGCGGTTGGGGAACGCCGCCTCGATCTGCTCGGTCACGGAAATGCCCGATATCGGTCGATCGATGGTCTGATGAACGAAGTCGGCGCGAAGCGTGAGATCGAGCTTCTCGCTCGGCTTCCAGTAGCCGCCCAACTTGAACACCGTCCGCCGGTTGGCGTCGAGATTTGGATTGCCGCCGGTGATGGTGGTCACCAGGACCGTCTGATCGGTGGTGAAGTCGAAGATGCGGACCCCCTGCGTCGTCAGCAGCGGATCGCCAAGTTGGTTGATGGTCGGCGCACCTTCCTCGCGGGTCCAGCTCGTGAGGAAGTTCAGTCCGGTCAGGGGAGAAAAGTTCGCACCGGCCCCGACCTTCGTCAGCGTCCCGAAGTCCGACAGCCGATTCACCTCCGCGTTCGCATTGAGCGTCAAATTGCCCAGCGCGCTGAAGTCGTGCCCGCGGCGCGAGATCGGAAGATCCAGGTTGATTGCCGCGTTGCCGGCCGTGCGATCAAGCGAAGTCGGCGTCGTGACGCCGCCGCTCACCCGGCGTGTGTCGAGGTTCATCGTGCTGGCGCCGACGCGAACCGTGGCACTGGCATCCCCGGCGGGGACCTTGAACAACTTGCCGTTGGCCGTCGCCGTCAGGTCGGCCGACGTCGTGATCGCCCGCGCCCGATCGAGCTGAAACACCGGATCGTCGTGCCCCGATCGCGTGAGATCCCTCTCCCAATCGGCGTTGCCGGTCACGTTCCAGTGCCATTGCGCCTTGTCCCAGTTGAGGGTCAGGCCGGCATGAGCACTGTCGGAGTCTGTATTCCGCCCCAGCCTTGCCAGAGTCTGCTCCCCGATCCCGAGGAGCGATCTGCCCTCGACATGCTCCAGCTCCGTGTTGAGCGTGGCCGAGACGTTTCCGAAGACCTGGCGATTGAAGATCGCGGAACCGCGCAGGTCCACCTTGCGGCCGATCAACGACCTGGCGGCGAGGTCATCGTTCGGATCGCCGGTGGGCGAGGTGCCTGTCTGGATGATGTTCCGTTCTGCCTCGGTCAGCATGGTGTTGCCCTCGGCGTGCAGGTTGAACTGCGTGCGGCCATTTCGCTGAATCATCAATCGCGTCACATCAGCGGCGCCGTTCGCGTAGCCGCCGTCGGTCGCTCCGCCCGCACCCACCTGCGCCACGGTGGAGCGGAAGCGCTGCCGAAGAACGATGTTCACGACCTTCTGGTCGGCCCGATAGCCGTATTTCAGGGCGACTTCCTCGGGGAGGATCTCGACCCGCTGGATCGCTTCCGTCGGGATGTCGCGGAGCTCGCGGAAACCCGAGATGCGCTGCCCGTTGAGCAATAGCACCGGGCGCTCTCCGCCGCGGCCCTGCGCACTGCCGATCTGCGGGGCAATCGCGTCGAGCAGTTCGTTTATGCTGGTCGCCCCGGTCGCACGGACGTCGCGTGCGTCGAGCGTGTTCTCGGGCGGGATGTCGCCGATGACCGATCCCCGCGGCTTCGCGCCTGTGACAACGATGGCATCTTCTTCATCGCCGGAGTCTTCGGGCGCTTGCGCGGCCGCGGCGCCAGTGCTCGAGCTCGTCGGAGAGGCGGGCTGGTCGGTCGCGGCTGCAGGTTGCCCCTCACTTACGCCCGCAACTGAAGAGCCAGATGGCGCCGATTGGGCGGTGGCGCCGGCCTGCTGGGCTTGGGCCGATCCCGCGATGGGCATGAAAAAAGCTGCTCCAAGCAGCAGCGTCGATCGAACTGTCATGGCTCCCCCGCTACTGCCGCAAACTTAACGCGTGCTGACAACGCAATGAAGTTCGACGAAGTGCCGACTGCCATCGTCAAACGGGCTCACGCGCCGCGTTGTGCTCTTACAGATTCCCGTTACACGTGTCGCGGTTCCACCCACGTCGGCTTTCAAGGAGTTTTTCGGAATGCGCAAAGCCGCGCTTGCTTTCTGTTTGCTTTCTTCGGTCGCCACAGCCGCGTTCGCTCAGCTCGTGCCTCCGACTAACAGCAAGCCTGTCCCAACCGATAAGACGGATACCATCCCCGTGGCCCGCGACGTTCCCTATCCGGGCGGCACGATCCGGCTGACCATCGACGCCACCGACGTTACGCGCGCGATCTTCCGCGTCCGCGAGACCATCCCCGTCGCGCACACGGGCGACGTTGTGCTGCTCTATCCGAAGTGGGTTCCGGGCGGCCACGATCCACGCAACGACATCAAGAACGCAACCGGCTTTCGCTTTACCGGCGGGGGGCGTCCGCTGACGTGGATCCGCGATACGATCGACGTGAACGCCTTTCACGTGAACGTCCCGGAAGGGGTGAAGTCCGTCGACGTCGAGTTCCAGTATGTCTCGCCGACAACGAACGATCAGGGCCGGATCATGATGACGCCGGATATGGCGAGCATCGAGCCGATCGCCACATCACTTTATCCTGCGGGCTATTACGTTCGGCAGATTCCGGTTCAAACCTCGGTGATCCTGCCGGCGGGCTGGCAGATCGCGACGGCTCTTCGGCCAAGCGGGAGAACCGGCAATCGCGTCGACTATCCCGTGACCAACTACGAGATCCTGCTGGACTCGCCGATGATCGCCGGTGCCCACCACCGTCGCATTCCGCTGACGCAGGACGTCGCCCTCGAGGTCATCGCCGACAATGATGCTGAGCTGGCCGCCACGCCCGAGCAGATCGCCGCGCACCGCAGGCTGGTCGAGCAGGCCGTCAAGGCGTTCGGCGCGCAGCATTACGACCATTACGACTTCCTGCTGACGATCTCGAACAATCTCGGCGGCATCGGGCTCGAGCATCACCGCAGCTCCGAAGACGGCACGCGCCGCGGCTATTTCACGGACTGGGACAATCAGCTGAATGCGCGCAACCTGCTGCCGCACGAGTTCAGCCACAGCTGGGATGGCAAGTTCCGCCGCCCGGCGGGCCTCTGGACCCCGGATTACCGCATGCCGATGCAGGACGAGGGTCTGTGGGTCTACGAAGGACAGACTCAATTCTGGGGTTACGTGCTTGGAGCGCGTTCCGGAATGCTGTCGAAGCAGGATACGCTTGATGCGATCGCGGCGACCGCCGCGGCTTACAGCCTGGGCACGCCGGGCCGGCAATGGCGTCCGCTTATCGACACCACGAACGACCCGATCATTGCCAGCCGCCAGCCAGAGCCATGGCGGAGCTGGCAGCGTTCCGAAGACTATTACAGCGAAGGCCAGCTGATCTGGACGGACGTCGACCGGATCATTCGCCAGCAGTCCGGCGGCAAGCGCTCGATCGATGATTTCGCCAAAGCCTTCTTCGGCATTCGCGACCGCGACTGGGGCGAGGTCACCTACACCTTCGACGATATCGTCAACACGCTGAACCGTGTTCAGCCATACGACTGGCGCGGTTACCTTACCGCGAAGGTCTACGGCGTCGCTCCGAAGGCGCCGCTCGAAGGCATCACGCAGGGCGGCTACGATCTCGTCTACACCGCCGAGCCGACCAAGTGGTGGAAAAGTATCGAGAAGCTGCGGAAGGGCAACGACTTCACCTATTCCGGCGGCTTTACCGTCGGTAATGACGGCAAGGTCCAGAGCGTGCTGTGGGACAGCCCGGCATTCAACGCCGGCCTCACGCCCGGCGACGAGGTCGTTGCGCTGAACGGTCGTGCCTTCGACGGCGACGCCCTCAAAGCGGCGATCAAGGGCGGAGCGGGCCAGGGACCGGCGCCGCAGCTGATCATCAAAAGCGGCGACCTTTACCGCACTGTCGCTCTCGATTGGCACGGCGGCCTGCGCTATCCCCACCTGGTGAAGACCGGAAAGGGCGAGGGCACGCTCGACGCATTGCTCGCGCCTCGTTGATCGGAGAGGGGTACCGATGCGTAGCTTGTTGATCGTCGCCGCGACTGCGGCCGTGTCTCAGCCCGTGGCGGCACAACAGCGGAACGCGGAGGCAGCCGCAGCCCAGGCGATTGCCCGTATCCAGCGCATCGACCCTCAACTCGGGTCGGTCATTGCGCTCGATCCGACGGCGATGGAGCAAGCGCGCCGGATCGACGCGTCCGGCGCGCGCGGCGCGCGCGGACCGCTGGGGGGACAGCCGATCCTGCTCAAGGACAATATCGAGAGCGCTGGGCCACTCCCCACCACGGCGGGCAGCCTGGCGCTAGCGAACAACGTCACGAACCGGGATGCGCCGCTGGTCGCCCGGCTGCGCGCCGCCGGTGCTGTCATCCTCGGCAAGACCAACCTCAGCGAATGGGCCAACATTCGCTCCAGCCACTCGATTTCCGGCTGGAGCGCGGTCGGCGGCCAGACCCGCAATCCCTACGCGCTCGACCGCAATACCTGCGGCAGCTCCAGCGGCAGCGGTGCGGCCGTCGCGGCAGGTCTCGTACGAATGGCCATCGGTACGGAAACCGATGGCTCGGTGACTTGCCCGGCTTCGCTCAATGGGATCGTTGGACTGAAGCCGACGGTTGGCCTCGTCAGCCGCACGCACATCGTCCCGATCAGTCATAGCCAGGACACGGCTGGCCCGATGACGGCCAGCGTTCGCGAAGCAGCCGAGCTGCTGACGGTCATTGCCGGCAGCGATCCGCAGGATCCGGCGACGCGAGAGGCGGACGCGCACAAGCGGGATTACGCCTTGGGCCTCGACCCCAACTCGCTGAAGGGCAAGCGCATCGGCGTCATGCGCTTCTCTTCGACCGGCATCCTCGACCCGGCGTTCAACACGGCACTGGCGATCCTGCGCCAGAAGGGCGCGATCCTGGTCGACATCAAGAAGTTCGACCAGAAGCTGATCGGCCCGAACGAGAACATCGTCCTGCAGACCGAGCTCAAGGCCGACATGGCGAAATATCTGCGGAGCAGCCCAGCGCCGATCGCCGTCCGAACGCTTGCCGACCTGATCGCCTTCGACAAGGCGCACGAACGCCAGGAAATGGCGTTGTTCGGGCAAGACTATTTCGAGGATTCTCAAAAGACCAAGGGGCTGGCCAGTCCCGCGTATAGGAAGGCGCGCGCGACGAGCTTCCAGGCTGCCGGTCCGAACGGCATCGACCGGCTGCTGAAGCAGAACAACGTCGTGGCGCTCGTCGGTCCAACCACGGGTCCGAGCTGGCACATCGATGTCGTCAACAAGGACCTCTATACCGAGGGTGGCGCAGGCAACCTCGCTGCTGTCGCAGGCTATCCGCACCTCACGGTGCCGATGGCGCTCATCCACGGTGTTCCGGTCGGACTGAGCTTCATGGGACCGAAATGGTCCGAGCAACTCCTGCTGAACCTCGGCTACGCCTATGAGCAGGCGCGCGGGCCGTTTCCCGCACCCAGATTCTACCGTTCGATCGAGGAAAGCCCGGAGAATGCGCCGCTGCTGAAGCCGCAGCGCTGAGCTTCATTGCTCCCCAGGCTTGAGGTACCCTCCGGCCGCGAGCCAAGCCTCGAAGGCCTGCGGCCAGCGATCTGCCGGAAGATGGTGTGTTCGAAAACCGAAGCCGTGGCCGCCCTTTTCATAAAGATGCAGCTCCGCCGGCAGTCCCGCCGCAGTCCACGCCTGGAATATGCCGAGCGCTTTGGCGGACGGCACTTGAGGATCGTCCTGCGCTGCCACGATGAACAGCGGCGGCGCTCCGGCGGGCGGCTGCTGCGGAGTCAGAAGAGCGCCGTAGAGCGAAACGGCAAAGTCGGGCCGCACCGATGGATCGCCACCCGCCGCGACGCTCATCGTAGTCATGGCGCCCGCTGAGAATCCGATCATGCCGATGCGGCGCGAATTGACCCCATATTCCTTCGCGTGCGCCCTGATCAGACGCATCGCCTGCTCGGCATCGGCAACAGCAATTTCGCGCGCTGGTGAGGTCCGGGCCGCGAACGCGTCGAACGATTCCTCCCGCTGCGGAGTGTCTGGTGGACGGACCCGGTACTTCAGGATGAAAGCGGTAATGCCGCGGTCCGCGAGCCAATGCGCCGGTTCGGTGCCATCGAGATCCCAGGGCAAGGCCCGAAATGCGCCACCCGGGACGACAATGACGCCAGTTCCATTGGGCTTGGCCGATCGAACGATCGTGAAGGCGGGAACCGTGACGTTGGTGATGACGTGAATCTTGCCCACGTTCGGAAGCTCGGCGTCGGCGGACTGCTCATTCCCGCTCCAGCTCTCCGTTCCGGGCGCCTGCCCGGGCCATAGGCGAACCACTTCTGGCGATGGCGCGCCTGGCGCTCTGCTGCAGGCAACGCACAATAGAGCAACGGGAAGGGTGAACCGCGACTTCATGCCGTGAGCCGCAGCGCAGCGATTGCAGCGACAATTGCAAGAATGAGCAATATCCTGATCGTGCTGGCCGGCTCGTGGAACCAGATAATCCCGACGGCCACGGTTCCGACGGCGCCGATTCCGCCCCAAACCGCATAGGCGGTCCCCATCGGGATCGCGCGCGAGGCGACCTCTAACAGGCCCATGCTTACCGCCACGGAGCCAAGAAAGGCGAGCGTCCACGGCAGATTCCGAAACCCGTCGACGAAGCGCAAGGAGGTCGTGAACCCAACCTCGAACAAGCCGCCGACGACCAGCCACAGCCAGGGCATGAATTTCCTTTCACTGGACGCCGCGCGTCCGTTCGTTACGCTCGCAACTCATGGCGAAGCGTGACACCATCGGCAACAGGATCGCGCCGCCGCGCTTCCTCGCGTTTCTCGCCATCGTCGTCGTCGGTGTACCGATCGCGCACCAAATGCTGGGCAATTGGGCCCTCAGTGCGATGGCGGGCTTCGATGCCGGCGCCATCATATTCCTGCTTTCGTGCATCCCGCTGCTCGGGACCCGCGAAGCGCGTGTCATTCGGGAACATGCCTGCGCAAACGACGCGAACCGGCTCGGGCTGCTCGTCATTACGGGAATCGTGATGTCGATCCTGATGATCGCGATCGCGGCGGAGGCGGTGGGCCGATCACCGCAACCGTTCACCAAGATCCTGATCATCGCAACGCTCGGGCTCGCGTGGCTATTCGCCAACACCATCTACGCGCTGCATTACGCGCACCTGGTCTACATGCATCCCGATGTCGGCTGCGTCGGCCTCGAGTTCCCGCGCACGACGCACCCTGTCTACTGGGACTTCGTCTACTTCGCGTTCACATGCGGAATGGCCTTCGCGACGTCCGATGTGACGGTCACTGAGACGCACATGCGCAAGATCGTCACCATCCACTGCCTCGCGGCCTTCGCCTTCAACATCGGCGTGCTCGCCTTCACCATCAACGTGCTTGGCAGCAGCTAGGTGTAATCCATTTCCGGGGGCTCCGTGACCTTGCCGCGAGCAGCAACAAGGCAGCCACCCACAATCAGCACCGCTCCGGCCAGCGTGTAAAATGACACTCGCTCCCGGAATACGAGCCAGCCGAGCACGGAGGCCCAGAGGAAACCACTATATTCCGTGGCGGCAAGGTAGCTTGCGGGCCCGCGGGCGTAGCTCCAGGCAAAGAGCAGCGTACCAGAAGTCGACAAAATGCAGGCCACAACCACCCAGACGAATTGCTGGCCAGGCCACTCCGGAACATGCACAAAGGGGAGCAAAAAGCGACTGAAAGAAGTTGATCTCCAGGGGTTTCGCAGCGAGCGCCTGGCGCCGCATCAGCACAATGTTCACCGCATAGCAGAGTGCCGAGCCGATGATGGCGGCTATGCCCAGCAATACATCGCCACCAACGTTCGCCGTCGCCTGGCCGATGACGATTACGATCACGCCGCCGAACGCCGCCACTGACCCGGCGATCGACCGAGATCCGATCTGCTCCTCCAGGAATGCTGCCGCGAGCAGCATGGCAATCAACGGTGCGATGAAGGTGAGTGCGATCGCCTGAGCCAAGGGTACCCGGCCGATGCCCCAGAAGAAGAGCACCGCCATGATGGTCACGTCGACGCCGCGAATGATGTGCACCCGCAAGGTCTTGCGATCAGGCCAAGGCAAGCGCCGGGGTAGGTAAAGCAAAGCGCTCAGGATCAGGTTGGCGGCGGACCGCCAAACGCTCACCGCGATGATGCCGATGACGAGCACGAGATGCTTCATCACCGCATCCATGACCGACAGCACCGCAACTGCGCCGAGCGCGGCGGCAAAAGCTTGGACGGGTTGCTGTTCGACGCGGCTCACAGGCCGCGCTTAGCTGTTGTCAGCCGTTTGCGTCGAGGGACGCGGGCGCGGGCGCCGAGTCGATGAGCAGTGGCGGCTGCGACCGCGTGGATAGACCGCTCGCGAGCGCTCCACCGCAAGCAAGTATCAGCAGCAGCTTGGTCACGGCGCGATGATGCGCCGGCAGGGTTAAGGAACGCCTACTCCGCCGCGTCGAGCGTGCGCGTCTGGTCGGTCGCCGCTTCGATCTCCGCCGCCTTCGTTTCGACGAGCTTGACGATATGATCGATCATGTCGGCGTCCTGCACATGGTGGTCGGTGACGCCCGACAGATAGACCATGTGCTTGCCTTGCCCACCGCCGGTGATGCCAATGTCGGTTTCACGGGCCTCGCCGGGACCGTTCACCACGCAGCCGAGCACCGACAAGGACATCGGCGTCTTGATGTGCTGCAGCCGCGCTTCGAGCGCCTCGACCGTACGGATCACGTCGAAGCCCTGCCGCGCACAGCTCGGGCAGGAGACCACCCGCACTCCGCGGCTGCGGATGCCCAGCGCCTTCAGGATCTCGTAGCCGACGCGGACTTCCTCTTCCGGCTCAGCCGAAAGCGAGACACGGATCGTGTCGCCTATACCTGCCCAGAGCAGGTTACCGATGCCGATCGACGACTTGACCGTCCCGCCGATCAACCCACCCGCTTCGGTAATGCCCAGGTGCAGCGGGCAGTCGACTTCGCTGGCGAGCTGTTGATAAGCCGCGACGGCGAGGAAGACGTCACTCGCCTTCACCGCGACCTTATATTCGCGGAAGCCGTGGTCCTCGAGGATGCGGATATGGTCGAGCGCGCTCTCGACCAGGGCTTCTGGACAGGGCTCGCCATATTTCTCGAGCAGGTCCTTCTCCAGGCTTCCCGCATTCACCCCGATGCGGATCGCGCAACCGTTCGCCCGCGCCGCGGCGATCACTTCCCGCACGCGCTCCTCGGAGCCGATATTGCCAGGGTTGATGCGCAGGCAGGCCGCGCCGGCGTCGGCGGCCTCGAGCGCGCGCTTGTAGTGAAAGTGGATGTCCGCGACGATTGGCACGCGCGCCTCGCGCACGATCTGCCTCAGCGCGGCGGTGGCATCCGGCGTCGGGCACGACACGCGAATAATATCCGCGCCAGCCTCCTCACAGCGGCGGATCTGGTCAATCGTCGCCTGCGCATCCTCGGTCGGCGTATTTGTCATCGTCTGGACGGTGATCGGCGCGTCTCCGCCTACGGGTACGGAGCCGACCATGATCTGCCGCGACCTGCGCCGCTCGATATCTCGCCAGGGACGGATGGACATGCCCGCCGATATAGGCGGTCGGGCCTGTGGGGCAAAGCCGCAATCCCTTATCCAAAGGCAATCGCCAGTCGTATCTCTTTCTGTTAACGGGGTTAACGGGACTCGCTTGGGGGCGGCGCATGGGCAAGCTTGCCCGATTGCCGAACGAAAGCGCCGCGCTCCACCACGAACGCGACGAGGAGCGACGCATACCGCGTCTTCGGACCCGCTATTATGCCTTCCTCAGTTACAGCCATAAGGACAAGGATCTCGCCGACTGGCTGCACCGTGAGCTTGAGCGATTCCGTGTTCCGAGCTCGATTGCGGGGAAGCTCACCTCCAACGGCGTGGTGCCCAAGCGGCTGACGCCAGTCTTTCGCGATCAGCATGAGCTGTCTGCCAGCGTCGATCTCGCCGAGGACATCAAAGCCGCGCTCGCCGCCTCGCAATTCCTGATCGTCCTCTGCTCGCCATCCGCGGCCAAGTCGCGCTGGACGAACGCCGAGATCGAATCCTTCAAGCGCACGAGGCCTGAAGGCTGCGTCCTCGCCGCCGTTGCCGAGGGAGAACCCTTCGCCAGCGATATGCCCGGACGCGAGGACGAGGAGTGCTTCCCGCCGGCGCTGCGCTACAAATACGACCGTCGCGGAAGGCCAACGAGCAGGCGTGCCGAACCGCTCGCGGCGGATTTCCGGGACACCGGAGACGGCAGGCGCGTCGCTTTTCTGAAGCTTGTCGCGGGGATGCTCGGCGTCGGCCTCGACGAACTGGTGCAGCGCGAGACGACCCGCCGTCATCGACAGCTCGCCTTCCTCGCCGCCGGCTCACTCGCGGGAATGGCCGTGACCAGCACCCTCGCGGTCACCGCTATCCAGGCGCGCGATTCGGCGCGGGAGCAGCGCAAGGAGGCCGAGGGCCTGATCAGCTTCATGCTC
>Ga0308174_10001495_pt1 | contig 10942 bp, 9 predicted proteins | sample PhyPR2_FD_203894 | JGI IMG/M metagenome (GOLD analysis project Ga0308174, IMG submission 203894) | Soil microbial communities from UC Gill Tract Community Farm, Albany, California, United States - DLSLS.P.R2 | ecosystem: Environmental > Terrestrial > Soil > Agricultural land | place: USA... | reverse complement strand
CAAGCTGATCGGCCCGGTGGCCGGGCCGCCGCCGCAGCCTGGCGTTCCCAAGGGCGCGCCGGCCTACGCCTCGGCCAAGGCGCTGGAGCCCGGCGGCACGACCGACTTCGCCATTGTCGACCCGCAGGGAAACGTCGTCTCGATGACCACCACGGTGGAGAGCATCTTCGGCGACGGACGGATGGTGGCCGGCTTCTTCCTCAACAACCAGCTGACCGACTTCTCCTTCCTGCCGAAGGACGCCGACGGCCGGCCGGCCGCCAACGCCGTGGCGCCGCGCAAGCGCCCGCGCTCGGCCATGGCGCCGGCCATCGTGCTCGACCGCCAGGGCCGCTTCGTGGCCGCCCTCGGCTCGCCGGGCGGACCGGCCATCATCGACTACAACCTCAAGACGCTGGTCGGCCTGCTGGACTGGAAGCTGCCGATCCAGCAGGCGATCGACCTGCCGAACCTGATCGCGGGCGGCAGCTCCTACGACGCGGAAGTCGAGAAATTCCCGCCCGCGGTGATCGCGGGGCTCGCCGCCAAGGGCGTGAAGCTGACCAGGGGCTTTGCGGCGGAAGGCTCCGGCGTGCATGGCGTCGAGGCGATCCCTCAGGGCCTGCGCGGCGGCGCCGATCCCAGGCGCGAAGGGGTGGCCCGCGGCTTCTAGGCGGAGCTGCGCGCCGGGCGTCCGCGGGTCTCCGCGGCGCCGGGCGCGCCCGGCAGGCGAAGCTCGAAGACCGCGCCCTTGGAACCGCTTTCGACCAGCGCCAGATCGCCGCCGTGGCCCTGGGCCAGCTCGCGGGCGATGGCGAGGCCGAGCCCGGCCCCGTCCGGTCGACCGGAGCCCGCAAACGGCTGGAACAGCCGCTCGCGGGCCCGCTCCGGCAGGCCCGGCCCGTTGTCGGCGATGCGGATCACCGTCGCGCCATCCGGATAGCCCACGCTCACCGTCACCTTGCCCGGACGCCGACGTCCCTCCTGATGCTCGATCGCCTCGCGCGCATTGCGCAGCAGGTTGGTGAGGATCCTGTGAAGCTGATCGGGATCGGCCAGCACCTGGTCCTCGGCGGCGAGTTGGGAGACCAGCCGCACGCCGGCCTCGCCCAGCCGCGCCTCCTCGGCGGCCGCCTCGAGCGCCGGCGCCAGCGCGAGCGCCCGGGGCTCCGGCGCCGCCTCCTGCGTCTTGCCGTAGGCCAGCACGCCGGAAGCCAGCTTCACCGCCCGGTCCAGAGCCCGCTCGAGCCGCGGCAGGGCCTGGCTGACCTTGGGGTCCTTCAGCGCCGCCAGCCGCTCCGAGGCGATCTGGGCGGAGGTGAGCATGTTCTTGAGATCGTGGTTGATTTTCGCGACCGCCTCGCCGAGCGCCGCCAGCCGGGCGCGGGAGCTGAGCGCCGCGCGCAGGTCCGCCTGCATGCGGTCGAGCTCGGCCTCGGCGCGGCCGATCTCGTCGCGCCGGCCCGACAGCGGCACGCGCGCCTGCGGATCCTCCGGATCGGCGCGGAAGCGCTCCATGGCGTAGGTGATCCGCTGCATCGGGCGCACCAGGAACAGGTTGAGCGTCAGATAGACGAGAAGGCCCGCCACGGCCGATACGAAGCCGATCACCAGCAGCACGCGCCAGAGATAGCCGATCAGCGCCTTCTTCAGCTCCGCGTCGGGGGCCACGAACTCCACGAAATCCGCCTTGCGGAAGCGCGGCTCCGCCATCACCCGGATGCGGCTGCCCGGCGCCGAGAACAGGGTGCGGAACGGGGCCAGCAGGTCGAGGCCGACATTGCCGCGCAGGTCCACCAGATAGGCCCGGGTCGGGATCTTCGGTCCGGCGAACACCAGCGAGCGGATCCTGTCGTTGGAGATCGCCACGATCTCCACGCCTGCGCCGCGCAGCAGCTCGGCCTTGAGCTGTTCGGAGACCTTGCGGTCCGGCGCGACCTCCGGCGCGAGCGAAGCCAGCTCGGCGGCCCGCGCCCGGTCGAGCAGCCACTGCTCCTCGAAGGCGGCCAGAATGGGCGGCAGCGACACCAGGCCGGCCAAAAGGACGAAGAGAATGGTCAGCGTCAGCAGGCGCGCCGACAGCCCGCCGGGCCAGAAGAAGCGGGGCCGTTGCGGACTCGGAGGCTCCTGCGGCGTGGGCGCGTCCGCCATGCCCACACGAGTAGTCCAGCCCGCCTGCTTCGGCAACGCAAGCGCCGCTAGCCGACGCCCACCGCTTCGGCGACCGAGCCGAAGCCGTCGGCCCTCAGCCGCTCCGCCAGCTCGCGCTTGATCCGCGCCACCAGGCCGGGGCCCTCGAACACCAGCGCGGAGTAGAGCTGCACGGCCGACGCGCCGGCGCGGATCTTGGCGTAGGCCTCCGCGCCCGAGCCGATCCCGCCGACGCCGATCAGCGCCAGGCGTCCCGCCGAGGCGGCGGCGAACGCCTTCAGGACCCGCGTCGAGAGCTCGAACAGCGGCGCGCCGGAAAGCCCGCCCGACTCGCCTGCGTGGCGCGATCTCAGCGGCGGCCGCGACACCGTGGTGTTGGCGACGACGATCCCGGAGAGGCCATGCGCGACGGCGACTTCGACGATGGCTTCGACCTCCATGGCCTCGAGGTCGGGGGCGATCTTCAGGAAGATCGGGACGCGGTCCTCGGCGGAGAGACTGTCGCGCGCCTCGGCGAGCCGCCCCAGCAGCTCCTCGAGCGCCGCCTTGGTCTGCAGCGCGCGCAGGCCAGGCGTGTTCGGCGAGGAGACGTTGATCGTGAAATAGCTCGCCAGACCCCAGAGCCGCCGCAGCCCCGCGACGTAGTCGCCGATGCGGTCCTCGCTGTCCTTGTTGGCGCCGATGTTGGCGCCCACCACGCCGGCGCCGCGCCGGGCCAGCCGTCCGGCGAAGGCTTCCAGGCCCTGGTTGTTGAAGCCCATCCGGTTGATCACCGCGCGATCCTCGGAAAGACGGAACAGCCGGGGGCGCGGATTGCCGGCCTGCGGCCGGGGCGTGACGGTGCCGCATTCCACGAACCCGAAGCCGGCGCGGAGCATCGGCCCGAACACCTCCGCGTCCTTGTCGAAACCGGGCGCGAGGCCGACCGCGTTGGACAGGCGGATGCCCGCGAGCGAGCCCGCCAGAATCGGATCGTCGCCGCGGCCGTGCGGCCCCAAGCCCCAGGCGAGCCCACGGAGCGCCCAGCCGTGCGCAACCTCCGGATCGAGGCTCCTGAGCGCCCGGGTGGCGAGGCCGTGGATCCGGCTCACGGCAGCGGCCCGATGAGCGGAACGCCATCGGGATCGAGCGGCGCCTCGGCGGCGCCGCGGACCAGCCCCGGGTGGAGCACGCCATAGAGATGCGGGAAGAGCCCGCCACCGCGCGACGGCTCCCACTTCAGGGCCCCGCCGAGATCGTCGGCCTCGACCTCGAGGATCACCAGGCCGGCCTGGCCCCGGAAATGACGGATCGCCGTCTCCTGAGCCTGGGCGGCGGTGGAGAAGTGGATGAACCCGTCGGCCCGGTCGGCCTCCGAGCCCTCATAGACGCCCGCGTTCCAGGCGGCCTCCCAATCCCGGCGCGGCAAGATCTTGTAGATCCTCAATCCCCGCGCTCCGGGAAGAGCAGGCCGTCGAAGGAAGGCCGGCCGCTGGCGTCGATCAGGAAGACGGCGGCCGCGGCGGTCGGGAACTGCCGCTGCGCCCGCGCCACCAGCGACGGCGGCGCCGCGGCCTCGCGCAGGAGGTCCACGGCGAGCTCCTGCAGGCCCGGATTGTGGCCCACCACCATGACTGCGCGATAGCCGTCGCCGGCGCGCTCGGCGGCCCGCCGGATCGCGCCGGCGTCAGCGTGGTAGAGGTCGGCGTCCAGGCGCGCCGCGGCCTCGGGGAAAGCGGCCTCGGCGGCGGCCCAGGTCTCGCGGGTGCGCAGCGACGGCGAGACCAGCACCAGGTCGGGCGACAGGCCGAGGCGCGCGAGGCTCTCGGCCATCTCCGCGGATTCGCGCACGCCGCGCCCGGCCAGCGGCCGGTCGAAGTCGTCGCCGCTCGCCGACTCGTTCTCCGCCTTGCCGTGCCGGAAGAGGATCAGCCGATCCATGGACGCTCCACACCCGACGCCCTCATAGCGGCGCCCGGCCGCTCTGCGAAGCCATTGACACTGGTGGGGCTTGGCGGTCCAAGGCGGGCCATGACCCGGGCGGCGGCGGCCATAGGAGAGCGCGAGAGCAACGGCGGCGCCCTGCGGTTCCCGGCCGGCAAGGGCCTGCGCCTGGACTCCGGCGCGACGCTCGAGCCGTTGGAGATCGCCTACAAGACCTATGGACGGCTCGACGCCGCGAAATCGAACGCCATCCTGGTCTGCCACGCGCTCACCGGCGACCAGCACGCCGCCTCCATCCACCCGGTGACCGGCAAGCCCGGCTGGTGGGACCGGGTCATCGGGCCCGGCCGGCCGCTGGATCCGGAGCGCTACTTCATCATCTGCTCCAACGTGGTCGGCGGCTGCATGGGATCGACCGGCCCCGCCTCGATCGACGCCACGACCGGCCGGCCCTACGGCCTCGCCTTCCCGGTCATCACCATCGGCGACATGGTGCGCGCCCAGGCCATGCTGGTAGAGGCCCTGGGCATCGAGACCCTGCTGGCCGTGGTCGGCGGCTCCATGGGCGGCATGCAGGTGCTGCAGTGGGCGGCCGACTATCCGGAGAAGCTGTTCTCCGCCGTCTGCATCGCGGCGGCGGCCAAGCACTCGGCGCAGAACATCGCCTTCCACGAGGTCGGCCGCCAGGCGATCATGGCCGACCCGGACTGGCGCGGCGGGGACTATGAGACGGCGGGAGTCCGTCCGGAGAAGGGGTTGGCGGTCGCCCGCATGGCGGCGCACATCACCTACCTCTCGGAAGCGGCCCTGCAGCGGAAGTTCGGCCGGCAACTGCAGCGCGACGGCCTCTCCTGGGGCTTCGACGCCGACTTCCAGGTGGAGAGCTACCTGCGCCACCAGGGCGCCGCCTTCGTCGACCGCTTCGACGCCAACTCCTACCTCTACATCACCCGCGCGCTCGACTACTTCGACCTGGGCGCCCAGCACGGCGGCGTGCTGGCCAACGCGTTCTCGCGCGCCAGGCACGTTCGGTTCTGCGTGCTCTCCTTCTCGTCGGACTGGCTCTATCCGACCTCCGAAAGCCGCGACATCGTCCGCGCCCTCAACGCGGCGGGAGCGCGGACGAGCTTCGTCGAGATCGAGACCGACAAGGGCCACGACGCCTTCTTCCTGGACGAGCCGCAGCTGGATGCGGCGCTGCGCGGATTCTTCGCTTCCACGGCCCAGGCGCGGGCGCTGACGTGACCCCCGCGATCCGCGAGGATTTCGGCGAGATCCTGCGGCTCGTGACGCCCGGCGCGCGCGTGCTCGACGTCGGCTGCGAGGACGGCGCGCTGCTGGAGCTGCTCACCCGCCAGAAGGGCGTCGACGCCCAGGGCCTGGAGATCAGCCCCGAGAACGTCGCGGCCTGCCTGGCCAAGGGCCTGGCGGTGGTGCAGGGCGACGGCGACCGCGACCTCGACTATTTCCCGAGCCGGTCCTTCGACTACGCGGTGCTGTCGAAGACGCTGCAGCAGATGCGCGAGCCCCGGCGCGTGCTCTCCGAGCTCCTGCGCATCGCCGAGCAGGCCATCGTGTCCGTCCCGAATTTCGGCCACTGGCGCATGCGCCTGTCGCTGATGACCCGCGGCCGCATGCCGGAGACCCGCGCGCTTCCCGATCCCTGGTGGGCGACGCCGAACATCCACCTGTGCACGCTGAAGGACTTCACCGACCTGTGCCGGGACTTGGGCCTGCAGATCGACGCCGGCGTGGCGCTTTCGTCCGGCAAGCCGGCCCGGCGCATGGACCCCGGCGGGGTGCTGGAGAACTGGCGCGCGGAATCGGCGCTGTTCCTGCTCAGCCGCGCGCCCGCCTGAGGCGCGCCGCACACGGAAATGGGGCGGCCCCCCCAGGGCCGCCCCGCTCCCCCGTTACAGGCGCGGCGACTGCCCCGGCTAGCGCCGATACCGGAAGCCGCCGAAGTAGAACCGGCCGAGATCGTACGCCACGTCGTTGCCCTGGCCGATCGTCTCGAAAGGCGCCCGGTCGCCGAACACGTCGTTCACGCCCGCGAAGAGCTCCAGGCCGTTCAGCCAGCGGCCATACTGGTCGCCCAGCGCATAGCGCACCTCAATGTCATGGTAGAACACCGATTTGGCGAACGGGATGTTGAGCGCCTCCGAGCGGTCGACCGACGTCGGATCGACGTTGTAGAGCGCGCCCTTGCCGACATAGCGAACTTGCCAGTTCACCGTCACCGGGCCCTGCTTGTAGGTGGTGTTCGCGACGCCCTTCCACCGAGGTGTTCCTTCCGCCGCGGTGAGGCTTGCGACGTTCGTCACGCGGCCTTCCAGGACGTGATAGACGGCCGGGTTGGCCTGGAAGGGGAAGTTGCGCAGCCGCACCAGGTAGTCGGCCGCCAGATCGAAGGTCAGGTTCCCGGTCAGGCCCTGGGTGTAGCGCCAGCGCTCGGTGACCGGCGACACGTCATGGGTGTAAGAGACGTGCAGCTCGTAGCCCTCGGTGAAGAGCTTCGAGGCGTTCACGAATGTGGTCTGGACGAAGTTGATGTTCTGGTCCGGGCCGCGCGTGAACAGGCTGCAGAAGGTCGGGTCGAGGCTCGGCCCGCTGAAGCAATTGTTGATGATGTCCTGCGCAAGGACCTGAGTGATCGCGTTCTTGATCTTGATCGCGTAATAGTCGAGCGTGATCGCCAATCCGGGCACGCCTGGCGGCTGGAAGATCAGGCCGGCCGTGTAGCTGATCGACTTCTCGGGATCGAGGTTCGGATTACCGGACGACTGCCCCTTGATCGTGGCTGCGTTGTTGGCCGAGAAGCCCGCCGGGATTCCGGCCGCTGCACAGTTCTTGGCGAAATTTACGTTATTAGTGATGTTCTCTTGGCTGCATGGGTCGACGATCTGGAAGAAGCCCGGCGTCAGAGGCTCGAAAGCCTCGGTGATGTTCGGGGCGCGGATCGACCGCGAGTAGGTGCCGCGGAACTTCAGCCAGTTGGACGGCGCATAGTCGGCCGAGAACTTGTAGGCGCCGACGGTGCCGCTGGTCGAATAATTGGCCAGACGATAGGCGACGTCGGCGCTGAGCTCATACAGCAGAGGCCGAAAATCCTTCAGGATCGGAAGGTTGAGTTCGATATAGCCTTCCTTGACGTTGAAGCCGCCGGAGGAGTTGGCGAAGAGGCTTTCGGTGTCGCCGGCCACGAGACGGGGGTCGTTGACGTCTTTGGTGCGTTCCATCCGGTATTCGCCGCCGAGCGCCACCCCGATGGGACCGCCCTGCAGGTTGAGGAAACGGCCCGTGTCGAAATTGAAGTTGAGGTCGGCGACCTCCTGGCTGAGCGTGTCGTGAGTGTCGAACACCCCGAAGGAATAGTTGAAGGCCTGCGCGCTGTTGCGGCCCGGCGCGAACGGATTGAACGGCACGCAGCCCGGATCGGCGTTGACCGCATCGGCGAACTGCGACGGACCAGCTGACGGCACATTGATCCGGCAGGCCGCTTGCCCGGTCGCCGGATCGATCACCGAATCGATCGCGGCGTGGAAGTTCGCCGTGATCTCAAGACTGTTGTTGCGAATACGGTTGGTGACCTTCCCATAGTTCAGCGCGCCGTCCCAGTTGACGTTCGCGAAGCCCGCGTCGAAATCGCCGTTGAGCCCGAACACCACGCGGTAGGTGCGGCGGTGAATGTCCTGGGTGCGGCCGTTGGGCTGAATGAACTCGCTCACGAAGGGGAAGTCGGCCGGGTCGGACGCGGGCGGCAGCAGCGCGGCGATGGCGGGCGTGATGAACGGATTGTCGGGTGTCAGCTGATACTCGAAGATGCTGTTGGACGCTTGAATCGCGTTCTGCACGTCCACCTGCACCAGCTTGGCGTCCAGGTTGGCGTGCAGGTGCGGCGTCACGTCGTAGTGCATCCGCAGGTTCACGCCCTCGTTCTGGATCGGCGACTGCTCCTGGTTCAGATCTTCGAAGAAATAGCAGCCCACGCAATTGCCCGGCAGCGCGCCGAACACGAAGTTGTTGAACCCGAGCCGCTGCGGAACGGGCACCGGGTTGCCCCTCGCATCAAAGAGGGTGATCGGCAAGGAGGTGTTCGGATCGAGGAGCGTGCCGTTGGGCGTGATGACCTCGCTGCCAACGTTCTGCACGAAGATGTTGTCGGGGATACGGTCGTTCCGTTTCGCGCCCGGGCTCGAGAAGAAGGTGGGATCGACCGGCCCGGAGAGGTCGTTCGGGTTTGTGACGGTCGCGTAGTTGTGCGCGCCCGACACGTCGCGGACCGCGATGCCGTTTTCCTTGTTGTACCAGCCGGCCACCGTGACGTTCAGCCGGTCGTCCATGAAGTTGCGGCCGGCGATCCCCGAGACGCTGTACTTGGCGCCGTAGTTATCGTAGCTGCCGGCCTGAGCGTCGAGCTGCAGGCCCTCGAAGTTCTTCTTCATGATGATGTTGACGACGCCGGAAACGGCGTCGGAACCGTAGATGGCCGAGGCGCCTCCCGTGATCACCTCGACCCGGTCCACCAGTTGTTGGGGGATGGTGTTGAGATCGACCGCGTTGAAGCTGACATCGCCGTTGACGTGACGTTGTCCGTCGACCAGCACCAGGGTCCGCGAGGTTCCCAGGTTGCGCAGGTCGATCGAGCTGATCCCGGCGGTGTTCCCGAAATTGTTCGAGTTCGCGCGCACCGTTGCGGTCACGCCGACTGAGGGCAGCTCGGCGATGATGTCGCCCAGGTTCTTCGGGCCCGCCTGGTCGATCATCTGCGGCGAGAGCACCGTGACCGGCGTTGCCTGCTCGAGATTCGGCCGCGGGATGCGCGAGCCGGTCACGATGACCTCTTGTAGGGTATTGCCGGCGCCGGAGGACCCCACCGTCTGCGCCGAAGCGGCGCCCGCCATGGCGAGGCCGGCAAGGAGGCTCGTCCCCAGGAGGCTACCCCGGCGGCTCATTTTCGTGTCCATAGATCCCCTCTCGCAGCGTAGCGCGAATCCAATTGTGAAATTGGTTCCGCTAGGTGAGGGGGCGGCCGACCTGAGGGCCAGTCAAGATTACGGCGCGTTCACCCGTTCCGGCGCAGCTGTGGCTTGGGCGCCACTCTTTCGACGCAAGTTCGCCTTTCCGGGGACAAATTTGCCCGGCCTCGGATACGCGAAGCGGCCTACCCGGCGATGGCCGCGGCGTCGCGCTCTCCGGTGCGGATGCGCAGCGCCTGCTCCAGATCGAGCACGAACACCTTGCCGTCGCCGATCTTGCCGGTATTGGCGGTGCGCGAGATGGCCTCGACCACCGCATCGGCGATGTCGGAGGGCGCGGCGATTTCCAGCTTCACCTTCGGAAGCAGCTTCACCTCGTACTCCGCCCCGCGGTAGACCTCGGTCTTGCCGCGCTGGCGGCCGTAGCCGCGCACCTCGGTGACGGTCAGGCCCGAAGCTCCGGCCTCCGTGACCGCGTCGAGCACCGCGTCGAGGCGGCTGGGCTTGATGACCGCGACGATCATCTTCATGGGGCGGGCTCTCCGAGGGCAAGGGCAGCGAAGCTTCGTCTGGAAGCTAAGCCCTCCGGCGCGCGGCTCCAAGGGGGCGCCGCTCGATCGCCGCGCGCGACACCGGCTGGGCGCCCGGCGCGGGCGCGAGGACCGGCTTGGCCGCCCGGACGCGGACCCGCGCGCCCCTGGGCTTCACCGCGAAGGTCTGTTTCACGGCCTCCATCAGGACCAGGCCCGCAAAGCCCGGCCAGAGCCTGGAGCCGGCCTGCTCGAATCCTTCCGCCCAGCCGGCCGTCCAGGAGAGCGGCGGCACGTAAAGCGCCCGCGTCCAACCGGAGGGCTCCAGCTCGGCCTCGCGCAGGAGTTCGGCGAGCTGGCCGCGCGTGTAGGGCCGGCCATGGCCGAAGGGCGTCTTCTCGGCGTTCGCCCAGAGCCCGTTGCGGGCGGCGACGGTCACCACCACCCGGCCCGAGGGGGCCAGCACCCGCCAGACCTCGCGCAGCAGGGCCACCGCATCGGGCGCCTCCTCGATCGCGTGGGCCAGGAGGATGCGGTCGAACAGGGCGTTGGGGAACGGCAGCTGGTTCTCGTCGACCAGGACGGCGAGGTTCCGCTCGTCGGCGGGCCAGATCTCCACCCCCTGCTGGGCCGGCATGGCGGCGATCACCCGGCGGGCGGCGGGCCGCAGCGCAGAGACGAACGGGGTCGCATAGCCCAGGGCCAGCACGTCGAGCCCGTGGGCGTCGTCCCAGGTTTCGACGACCTTGCGGCCGACCATGATCCGCGCCGCGCGGCCGAGGTCGGAGGCGTAGAACTGGCGAAGCTCGAGCACGTCGCGGCGCATTGAGATCCAAGTGTCGTCTCGACGGAGGTGTCGCGCCAACCTAAATGGCGTTCTGCGCATTGTCGCGCGAGGAGGGCCCGCCATGCCGCTCACGGTCCACCAGTTCCCGTGCCTCTCGGACAACTACGGCTTCCTCGCCCGCGACGAGGCCAGCGGGCTCGCCGCCTGCATCGACACCCCCGAGGCCGGCGCCATCCTGCGCGAGCTGCGCAAGCTGGACTGGAAGCTCGAGCTGATCCTGAACACCCACTGGCATCCGGACCACGCGGGCGGCAACGCCGAGATCAAGGCGGCGACCGGAGCGACGATCGTCGGGCCGAAGGAGGTCACCCGCATCGCGCCGCTGGACCGCGAGGTCAGGGGCGGCGATGTCGTCGCGCTCGGCGCCACGCGCTTCCAGGTGATCGAGTCCGGCGGCCACACGCTGGGGCACATCACCTACCACGACGCCGCCGACCGCATCGCCTTCGTCGGCGACACCCTGTTCGCGATGGGCTGCGGACGTCTGTTCGAAGGCGACGCGGCGCAGATGTGGGCGAGCCTGCAGCGGCTGG
>Ga0308174_10001494_pt1 | contig 10949 bp, 11 predicted proteins | sample PhyPR2_FD_203894 | JGI IMG/M metagenome (GOLD analysis project Ga0308174, IMG submission 203894) | Soil microbial communities from UC Gill Tract Community Farm, Albany, California, United States - DLSLS.P.R2 | ecosystem: Environmental > Terrestrial > Soil > Agricultural land | place: USA... | reverse complement strand
ATGATGATGTGGGGGCTAGGCTGGATCAGCGGCATTCCCGACGGCGACCCGTTCTACAGCTATCTCGTGAGCAGCAACATCGGCACGTCGAACGACGCACGGCTTCGGCTGGCCGCGTACGACCGGCTTTATGCGCGGGCGCACAGGTTGCCCGATGGCGAAGAACGCAATGCCCTGTTCCGCAAGCTGAACGAGCTGATCGCCGGTTACGCGCCGTGGATCGTCAACCACTACCCTTACCGCAACGAACTCACGCAGCCCTGGCTGCGCGGCTTCAAGCTCAACGCGTTCCAGCGCGCGCAATGGGCGTACTACGATGTCGCCGCGCACTGACACGCGAACGCCATTGACCGGCCGGGGACGCAGACACGTCGCATGTCGGCAAACGCCGGACGCTCGTGCGCGGCGGGCGCCGATTGTGTGTCGACCAGGACCGCCGCTACGCTTCGTATCGGTTGAGCGCGCGGCCGGTCCGGCGCACACGCCGATGCGCTCGGCCGTCGTGTCTCAAGGGGTCGCGCCGGCCGCGCCAGGGAGCATCCGATGTTGAACGCGAGATCGCTGTGGTCGCTCACGAAGGAGTCGGCGTCGCAATGGTCCGACGACTACGCGCCGAGCATGGGGGCCGCGCTTGCGTACTACACGATCTTCTCGATTGCGCCGCTGCTCGTGATTGCGATCGCGGTTGCGGGCTTCTTTTTCGGTGCCGACGCGGCGCGCGGCGAGATTTTCGGGCAGTTGCGCGGGCTGATCGGCGATCGCGGTGCGGGCACCATCGAGGCCGCCGTCGCGAGCGCCAGCCAGACCGGGCATGGAACGTTCGCGGCCATCGCGGGGATCGTCACGCTGCTGCTCGGTGCGACAACCGTCTTCGGCGAACTGCAGTCCGACCTCGACCGGATCTGGGATACGCCCAAGCCCGAGCACGCGGGGCTATGGGGGATGTTGCGCGGCCGGCTGCTTTCGTTCGGCATGGTGCTCGGCATCGGTTTTCTGCTGCTCGTCTCGCTCGTGCTGTCGGCGGCGCTGTCGGCGATCGGTCACTTCTGGAGCGGCGCGCTCCCGGGCTGGGAGGTGCTGCTGCAGATCGTCAACTTCGTCGTGGGCTTCCTCGTCGTCAGCGGCCTCTTCGCGATGATCTACAAGTTCCTGCCGCGCTGCGACATCGGCTGGCGCGACGTATGGATCGGCGCCGCCGTGACCTCGCTGCTGTTCTCGCTCGGCAAGCTGCTGATCGGGCTCTACCTCGGCAAGAGCAGCGTCGCGTCGAGCTTCGGCGCGGCGGGGTCGCTCGTGATCGTCCTGCTGTGGGTCTATTACTCGGCGCAGATCTTCCTGCTCGGCGCCGAATTCACGAAGACGTACTCGTATCGGCACGGCACGCGCAAGCACCAGGAAAAGACGGTGCCGCAAGGCAAGCCGGGCTCGCAGAAAGCCGGTGCTGCGCCCGATGCGCAAGCGGCTCCGTCGGACGAACGGGCGGCACCCGTCCCCGCGACGCAGCCGCTCCCGCCGGCAGCATCGGCCGGGAAGGGCCGGCGGGCCCCGGTGCTGGCGAAGGTCCGCATTGCCGCCGGCATTGCGGCCGCGACGGGTTTCGTTGCCGGCGAAATCCTCAACGTGTTGCGACGCGAGCGCGCACTTCCCCGGAGAAGCTGGCGCTGAGCGTGGAGCAGCCAGCGTCGAAGACCGGAATCGCTGGCTGCCGGGCGTCGTAATCCCTAGTCGCCGGGGGGCGCAGGATGGATGTTGTCCACCCACGGCACGTTCTCGGGATTCGGCTCGACATTCGGCAGGTCGAGATTCACGACCACCGGCTCCTGGCCGCTTCGGCACAGGACGCAGGACAGCGGCTCGCTGTCGCTCGCGTTGATCTCCTGGTGCGGCACGTAGGGCGGCACGTAGATGAAATCGCCCGGACCCGCTTCGGCGGTGAACTCGAGCCGGTCGCCCCATTTCATCCGCGCCTTGCCGCTGACGACGTAGATCACGCTTTCGACCGGTCCGTGGTGATGCGCGCCGGTCTTCGCCTTCGCATGGATGACCACGGTGCCCGCCCACAGCTTCTCGGCACCCATCCGCGCGTGGTCGATCGCAGCGGCACGATGCATCCCTGGCGTCTGCGCGGTGTTCGCGTCGAGCTGGTCGGGCTTGACGACGCGCACCCCGTGGTGGCGCCATTTCGATTCGGCCATATGGATTCCCGTCACAACGATAAAAGCAAAGGTTACTTCGCTTGCCGCGCCGGCGCCCTTATCTTCGAGTAATCGACGTCTGCAAATCGAAAGGTTGCCATGCCCCGCATCCACGTGATCCACGAGAACGACGCCTGGGTCGAGCCGCTGCGCGTCGCGTTCGCCGAATTGGGCCTGCCCTACGTCGAATGGTTCATCGCCGAGGGCCGCCTGGATCTTGCCAGCGCTCCTCCGCAAGGCGTCTTCTACAACCGGATGAGCGCATCGTCACACACCCGCGGCCACCGGTATGCGGCGGAACTGACGGGCGGCCTGCTCGCCTGGCTCGAGTCGCACGGCCGGCGCGTCGTCAACAACTCGCGCGCGCTGGCGCTCGAGATCAGCAAGATGGCGCAATACGGCGCGCTGCGCCGCCAGGGCATCCGTGTGCCGCATACGATCGCGGCGGTCGGACGCGACGCCATCGTCGAGGCGGCGAAAACGATGCGCGGGCGCTTCATCACGAAGCACAATCGCGCCGGGAAGGGACTGGGCGTGCGGCTTTTCGACAGCGCCGATGCGCTCGCGCGGTATGTCGACGGCCCGTCGTTCGAGAACTCCGTCGATGGCGTCACGCTGATCCAGCAGTACATCGAGTCGCCCGAGCCGTACATCACGCGCGTCGAATTCGTCGGCGGACAGTTTTTGTATGCGGTGCGCGTCGACACGTCGCAAGGCTTCGAGCTGTGCCCGGCCGACGTGTGCCAGATCGGCGACGCGTCCTGCCCGGTGGGCGAGAGCCTGCCTGCAGCGGACGCACCCCGCTTCCAGGTGATCGACCGGTTCAATCACCCGATCATCGAGCGCTATCGTGACTTCCTGGCGCGAAACGGCATCGGGATAGCCGGTATCGAATTCATCACCGACGCGAGCGGCGAGCTCTACACGTACGACGTCAACACGAACACCAACTACAACAGCGACGCGGAACGCGCGGCCGGCGTGTCGGGCATGCGCGCGATCGCCTCGTACCTGGGACGCGAACTGGAAGCGCTCGACCGCGTGCGAGCCGCGGAGCGCGAGGCTGCCTGATATCCGGGCCGGCGCCGCGTGCGCGGTGCACGCCCGGCAAGCCGCGCCCGACAGGAGGATAATGACTGCATCATCGGAAGAGGAGGCAGTCATGGCCAACACCCGGCAGGTCGTCATCGTCAATGGCGCGCGCACCGCGATCGGTGACTACGGCGGCGCGCTCAAGGACATTCCACCGACCGAGCTCGGCGCCCGTGTCGTGCGCGAGGCGTTGTCGCGCTCGAAGGTCGACCCCGCGATGGTGGGCCAGTGCGTGTTCGGCAACGTGATCCATACCGAGGCGCGCGACATGTACCTGTCGCGGGTCGTCGCCATCAACGGCGGGCTGCCGCACGAAAGCGGCGCGCTCACGGTGAACCGCCTGTGCGGCAGCGGGCTGCAGGCGATAGTCAGCGCCGCGCAGAACGTGATGCTCGGCGACACCGACGCGGCCGTCGGCGGCGGCGCCGAAAGCATGAGCCGCGGCGCCTATGCGAATACCACCCAGCGCTGGGGCGCGCGGATGAACGATACGAAGGTCATCGACATGATGGTCGGCGCGCTCACCGATCCGTTCGACACGGTTCACATGGGCATCACCGCCGAGAACGTCGCGACGAAATGCGGCATCACCCGCGAGCAGCAGGACGCGTTCGCGGTCGAAAGCCATCGGCGCGCGGCGAAAGCGGCGAGCGAGGGACGTTTCAAGTCGCAGATCCTGCCGATCGAATTGAAAAGCAGGAAAGGCGCGGTCCAGTTCGACACCGACGAGCACGTCCGCGCCGACGCGAGCGCCGAGGGGATGGCCAAGCTGCGCGCCGTCTTCGTCAAGGAAAACGGCACGGTGACGGCGGGCAACGCGTCGGGCATCAACGACGCCGCGGCGGCGGTCGTGCTGATGGAAATGCAGGCGGCCGAGCGCGCCGGCGTGAAGCCGATGGCGCGTTTCGTCGGCTATGGCCATGCGGGCATCGATCCGAAGATCATGGGCCTCGGGCCCGTGAATGCGGTCAAGGCGGTCCTCGAGAGAACGGGGCTCAAGATCCGGGACATCGATGTGATCGAGTCGAACGAGGCGTTCGCGGCGCAGGCGATGGGCGTGACGAAGCAACTCGATCTCGACCCGGCGAAGGTCAACCCGAACGGCGGCGCGGTCGCGCTCGGGCACCCGATCGGCGCCACCGGCGCAATCCTCGCGATCAAGGCGATGTACGAGCTGCACCGCAGCGGCGGCCGCTACGGGCTCATCACGATGTGCATCGGCGGAGGCCAGGGGATCGCGGCGATCATCGAGCGGATGTAAGTTTGCGCGACGCGCCGCTTTTCATCGTCGCGCTGACGATTTCCGCATACTGGCTTCGCGTGGGCGCGATGGTGGTGCGCGCGCGGCGCCGCCAGCACCGTGACGTGGGCGTCATCCCCGAGCGCGCCGCCGAGCGCGCGATGTGGCTTGTGTTCGTGCCGCTCGTGCTCGCCTGGTGCACGCTGCCGTGGCTCGCGCTCGGACACCCGCAGGGCTGGCGTTCCGTTCCTTCGTTCGCGCTGCACGGCGCCTATGCGGCGCTGCGCTGGGTGTTCGCGCTCGTCGCCGTAGGCTGCCTCGTCCTCACCATCGACTGCTGGCGCAGGATGGGGCGCAACTGGCGCATGGACATCAGCGACCGCAACACGGCGCTCGTCACCGAGGGCCTGTTCGCGCGCATCCGCCATCCGATCTACGCCTTCAGCATCGCGATGATGGTCGCCACGGCGGTCGTGCTTCCGAGCGTCGCGATGCTCGTCGTGGCGGCCGTTCATATCGTGCTCATGAACATCAAGGCGCGCAACGAGGAAGCGCATCTCGCCCGCCTGCATGGCGAAGCCTATGCGCGCTACGTCGAACGCACCGGGCGGTTCTTTCCAGGATCCGCCGCGCGAAATTCCTAGTACGCGGCGCATGCGTGCGGCGCGAGCCGTCGCGTGGCTGTTCGCGCTTGTCGTCGTCACCGCGGCAACGGCGGCGCCGCCGCCGCTCGACGCGACCCTCGCCGCGGGCGTCCGCGCGCTCGACTGCGCGAACGTGTCGGCCGCCGACGTGCGCGACGTGCTGTCGCGCGCACCCGCACCACGCATCGTGCTGCTGCAGGGCAGCGTGCCGCTCGTCACGATGGAGCCGTTCGCGCGCTTCCTGATCGCGATGGGCTATCCCGAGGCGCGCCTCGTGAACCCGCGTGACGGGCAATTCTCGTACAGCAGCTTCGCCGACAGCGCCGTCCTTGCCGGCGAGCTTGCGTTCGACTACGAGCAAAGCGGGTTGGCGCCGATGCTGGTCGGCCACAGCCAGGGCGGCATGCTGGTGATCAGGACGCTGTACGAACTTGCCGGCGCTTTCCACGATGCGCTGCCCGTCGTCGATCCAACGAGCGGCGCGGCGTTGCCGCGCACGACGATCGTCGATCCGCATACGGGCCGATCGCGCCCCGTCGTCGGGCTGCACGTCGCCTATGCCGCGGCGCTCGCTACCGGGTGGCTGCCGCGCCTTCTGCTCGGCCAGTGGTCGATGCTGTCGCGGCTGCGGAAGATTCCCGACAGCGTCGACGACTTCACCGGATTCATCCTTCCGCACGACGCGATCGCCGGAAACCTGCTGGGCGATGCGCCGTACACGCCGCTCGGCAAGGCGCACGTGCGTACGGTCGTGCTGCCTGGAAGCTATCATCACCTCGGCTTGCCGCGGGCTGCGCACCTTGCGGCCGATCCGGACATCCGCGCCTGGATCGACGCCTGGTCGCCCGATAGGGCGGCGGGTGCGCCGCCGGCGGGCGACACGTCGAACCTCGTTCATGCCACCGACATCTGGTACAGCGTCAAGCGCCACTGGTGCTCGCAGGCGCAGGGATTGCTCAATGTTCCCCCATCGTGATGCCTTTCGCCTCCGCCGCTCGCCTCGATCCGGGGCTCCCCTGCGCTTTACCGCAGGGCAACGGGCAATCGGCATGGCGGGAACGGTCTCGGCACACATCGACTGCTGGAAAATTTTTCCGTCCCGGGCGTGAAAAAAACCATGCCGGCGCGGGCGATACCCCTACAAGACCGCGGGCGGCCGGGACGATGACGTCCTGGCCGGGCCGGCTCAACCTGTTCCAGGCGACGATGCTCGACTGGCGCGAGCTTCATCCGTACAACGCGGTCCATGCGGCGTGCATCCGGCAAACCCTCGACGAGGCGGCGCTGGCCCGCGCCATCGACGGCGCGTTGGCGGCCGCGGGCTTGAGCGGCCTCGAACTGGATCGCGATCACTGTCGCTATGCCTGGCGAGGCGGCGAGGTGCACGTCGCCATCGAGACGGTCGATCCCGGCAGCGATTGGCAGGCGTCGCTCGCACGCGTGTTCGAGCGCCATCTCAATGCGCCGTTTCCGCGCGACGGGGCAATCGATCCGTTCCGCTTTTTCGCGATGCCGACCGACGACGGCTTCTTCATGGGCGTCGCCTACGATCATTTCATTGCCGGCGGCGACTCGATCGCTGCGCTGCTCGATGCCATTGCGGCGCGCCATGCGGCAAAGCCGGCGGCTGCACCGCTGCGGCTCTACCCGCGGACGCACGCACATCTCTTCGCACGCCATCCATTGCGCTTCGCGCGCGGTCTCGCCCGGCTTCCCGCACTTGCGCGCAGTTGCCGGCGCACGATCCGCCCGCGTTATCGCGCCGTCGAGGACGGCCACAACGGCTTCACGTTCTTCTGGCTCGACGACGCGCAATACCAGGCGCTGCGCGCCGCGTCGAAGCGCTGGCGCGTGACGCTCAACGACGCACTGATGGCGCTGCTGCTGATGGCGCAGGACGCCGCGATGCCGCCGCGCGACACGTCTAAGCGCCGCCACGAGCTGGCGGTCGCGTCGATCGTCAACCTGCGCCGCGAGCACGGCGAAGATGCGCGCGCGACGTTCGGCCAGTTCCTGAGCTCGTTTCGCGTTGCGCATCCGGTGCCCCGGGGAACGACGCTCGAGGCGCTTGCGCTCGACGTGCATCGCGCCACGACACGCATCAAGCGCGAAAAGCTCTTCCTCACTACACTTTTCGCGATGGGCGTCGACCGCATCATCGGCCGGATGCAGACGCCGAAGCAGCGGATGGGCAAGTACGCGAAGAGCTATCCGGTGGGTGCCGGTGTATCGTCGCTCAACGTCGACGCGCTGTGGCAAAGTGGCACTGTGCCGCTTTACGTCCGCGGCGTACCCACGGGCCCGCTGTCGCCGATCGTCGTCGCGGTCACGACGTCGGGCTCGCGCCTGTGCATGGGCATTTCGTACAGGACCACGGCGGTGACTCCCGAGGAGGCCGCGGCACTCGGCAAGGATCTCGTTTCTCGTATCGACGCACTCAAATGACGCTGACGTCCCTACGCTGGCTCGCCGCCCCGCTCGTCGCCGTTTCGCTGGCACTTGGAGGGTGCGCGACGCAGCCCCTCGAACAATCGGTCGCCGCTGCCGCGCATCCCGCAGCGCCTCCGGCACCGATCGTGCCCGGTCGCGTGCTGCAGGAACGCCTGCTCGCGCTCGATCCCGATCACATCAGCGACGCCGACGTTCACGACGTCCTCGCGCGCGGCCCGACGCCGCGGATCATGCTGCTGTATGGCGGCATCTATCCGGTCAAGCCGATCATGCAGTCGTTCGGCTACTTTCTCGTGCGCATGGGGTATCCGGAATCACGCATTCGCGATCCGGGCGACCAGGACTGGTCGTACAGCCCCTACGACGATGCGGCCAAGCTCGCCGGCATCATTGCCTGGGATTACGAGCGCACCGGCGTGCGGCCGATGCTGATAGGCCACAGCCAGGGCGGCATGCAGGCCGTCAAGGTACTGCACGAACTGGCCGGGCATTTCGACGAGTCGCTGCGCGTATACGACCCGTTGAAGGGAGCATTCGAGGACCGCACGACGATCGTCGATCCGCTCACGCAACAGACGCGCCCCGTGGTCGGGCTCTCGGCGTCGTACGCGTCGGCGGTGGGCGCCGGCGGTGCAACGTACCTGATGCCCAACCAATGGATGATGGTCGACAAGCTGCAATCGATTCCGAATACCGTGGACGAATTCACGGGATTTGCGATCCCCGTCGACCTCCTCGGCGGCGACTCGCACTACACGCAAAACGGCACAGCCGAAGTGCGCAACGTCGATCTTCCCGTGACGTACAGTCATGTGTTCGTGCCCGCCGCAGGCGGCCTGCCCGAGAACCCGGACGTGCGTAACTGGATCAACGCCTACGTGCCGGGCGGGAAGCACGACACGTCGTCGCTGCCGGTCGAGGCGGCCCAGCACGTGCTGTGGGCGGCCGACGTGTGGTACAGCATCAAGAAGCACTGGTGCCTCGAGGCGCAGCGGCTCGTGCGCGCCGAGCGCATGCGGCCGCGGACGCAGAACGCCGAGCGCATCCCCGTCCCCGACGAAAACGCGTCGCGCAGCGAGACGGGCACGGAAAGCGCTGCGCGGTAAGGCCAGGCAGGCGCGGGTAGAATAACGCCCTTTTCGCGCCGCACCGCGCCGCGGGCCGGGCACGCGCCGAAGCGCGGCATATCGCCGCCGCGGGGCGCGCAGCTCGCGCCCGCTTCCAACCGCAGTCAAACGATGACACGCGCCCTGCAAGGCCAAGTTGCGCTGGTGACAGGTGCTGCGCGCGGCATCGGCCGCGCCATCGCGCGGAAGCTCGGCGCCGAAGGCGCCGACGTCGCGGTGAACTACTACAACAGTCACGAGGAAGCCGAGGCGCTGTGCGCCGAGCTGCGTGCGCTCGGTCGGCGGGCGCACGCGATCCAGGGCAGCGTCGGCGTGCCGGACAGCGTCGACGAGATGTTCGCCGCGTTGCGCGAGCATTTCGACCATGTCGATATCGTCGTCAGCAACGCCGCCTCGGGCGTGCTGAAGCCCGTCATGGACATGGGCCTCAAGCATTGGCGCTGGTGCATGGAGACCAATGCGCTGGCGGTGGATCTCCTTGCGCAGCGGGCGGTACCCATGATGCGCGACGGCGGCCGCATCATCGCCATGTCGAGCCTCGGCGCGCAGCGCGCGATGCCGGACTACGGCTTCATCGGGGCATCGAAGGCCGCGCTCGAGGCGCTCGTACGCGCACTCGCGCAGGAGCTCGGGCCGCGCGGCATCCGCGTGAATACGGTGAGCGCCGGCGTCGTCGACACCGATGCGCTGACGCACTTCCCGAACCGCGTCGAGTTGCTCGCCAATTTCGCCCGGCGCACGCCGGCCGGACCCGTGCTGCGGCCGGAAGACGTGGCCAACGCCGTCTACCTGCTGTGCCTTCCCGAGGCGGCGATGATCAACGGGCACACGCTTGTCGTCGACGGCGGGTTCTGCATTTCCGGATGATGAGCACCGCCGGGCCGACCCAAGGCGCGAATTGCTCCCCCCTCGGGGGCAGCGTAGCGGCGAAACCGCAAGCGTGGGGGGTACACCGATGATGCCGTCCGGACTCGCCGGGAGGTCGGTGCTGGTCACGGGCGGCAGCCGCGGCATCGGGCGCGCGGTCGTCGAGACCTTCGCCGGCGAAGGCGCCGCGGTGACGTTCTTCTATCGCGACAATGCCGAGGCGGCCGACAGCGTCGTGGCGACGCTGCGCGCCGCGGGACACGCGGTGCATGGCGAGCGGGTGGACGTGACGAATGCGGCCGCATGCATCGCCGCGGTCGACAGCCTCGCCGAACGCGCGGGACGCATCGACGTGCTCGTGAACAACGCCGGCGTGATCCGCGACAATCCGCTCACCGGCCTGTCGGACGACGACATCGAGACGGTGCTCGACACGAATGTCGGCGGCGTATTCAACGTGACACGCGCCGTCGTGCCGTACATGGTGATACAGCGTGCCGGGTGCATCGTGAACGTGAGCTCGGTCGCCGGCGACAAGGGCGGGCGCGGGCAGACGAACTACGCGGCAAGCAAGGGCGCCGTCAACGCACTGACGCGCGCGCTCGCCGTGGAATTGGCGCCGCGCAACATTCGCGTCAACGCCGTCGCACCGGGAGTCATCGACACCGAAATGTCGAAGGACGTGCGCGACATGGCGGGCGACGAGGCGAAGGCGCGCATCCTGATGAAGCGCTACGGCACGGCGCAGGACGTCGCGAACGCCGTCTGGTTTCTCGCGTCCGACTATGCGAGCTACGTGACGGGACAGGTTTTCCACATCGATGGCGGCTTCAAGCTCTGAAACCTCTGAAGGGAGAAGGCGGCAATGGCAGAGATTGCGGTGACGCAGGACGAAATCATGGCGGTGTATCCGAAGGTTGCCGAGACGATGGCCGACGCGCTCGGGTGCGACGTCGAGGACATCAAGCCCGACGTTTCGCTGATCGAGGGGCTCGACGCCGAATCGATCGACTTCCTCGACATGGTGTTCCGGCTGGAGCGGGCCTTCAAGATCAAGATCCCGCGCGGCAAGATCGTCGAGAATGCGCGCGGCGACCTGCCCGAATCGGAGTTCGAGCAGAACGGCATCGTCACCGAAAAGGGGCTTGTGCAGCTGCGCGAATACCTGTCGGAAGTTCCGGCCGGCCGCTTCAAGACGCCGATGAAGGTGGCCGACATTCCCCGGCTCTTCACGCCGACGACGTTCTGCAAGCTCGTGGTGCGCGCACAGAAGGAAGCGGGTGCCTGATCCCCATTTCGCCGCCTATTCGTTCGTCGATCGCATCGTCGAGCT
>Ga0308174_10001493_pt1 | contig 10952 bp, 9 predicted proteins | sample PhyPR2_FD_203894 | JGI IMG/M metagenome (GOLD analysis project Ga0308174, IMG submission 203894) | Soil microbial communities from UC Gill Tract Community Farm, Albany, California, United States - DLSLS.P.R2 | ecosystem: Environmental > Terrestrial > Soil > Agricultural land | place: USA... | reverse complement strand
AGATGCCATGTCTCGATCCGGCAAGCGGCCCGAACTGCGTCGTCGTGATTTTGTCAGGGCATCTCTCGCCGCTGGTGCGGGACTGGCGGCGAGCGCCGGCGCCTGGAAAGCCTGGTCGCAGGCCGGCCAGCCACCGACACCGATGCCGACCATTCCGGTCGAATGCGTGCCGCCGGTGCCGTTCGGGCAGGCGGCCGGTTTCGGCGATGCCGGCGGTCCCGTTCGTGTGCGCAAGAGCGTGTTCGAGCTCGACGCCAACGAGATCAGCCGGCTCAAGGCCGCCTATGCGGCGCTGCTCAAGCTGACCAGGAACAACGATCCCCGCAGCTGGTACGCGCAGGGCGCCGTACACTGCTGGTACTGCAGCGGCGCCGTCGACGGCCTCAACGGCATGGAGATTCATGGCTCCTGGTGGTTTCTCGCCTGGCATCGCGCCTATCTCCACTTCCATGAGCGTATTCTCGGCTCGCTGATCGAGGATCCGACTTTTGCGCTGCCCTATTGGGACTGGGATTCCTGCCACGACGATCCCAAGGACATGACGGGGCGCAACCGCTTTCCCGGCGAGGTCTATGGCTTCCCGACCGACCAGGCGATCAACCCGCTATCCGACACCACACGTGCGGCTGGCCCGAACGACCGCATTCCGACCGGCGTCGTCGGTCCCACGGCGATGAAGCCGATCCTCAATGCGCAGTCTTTCGCGGATTTCGGCGGCAGCAGCGACGAGGGATTGCCGGTGTTCGCATCCACCGGAAGTGCGCAGCAGGCCGGGCTGCTGGAGGCCGGGCCGCACGGCATGGTGCATCTCTGGACCACGGACCCGAAGAGTTTTTCGGGCCTGGCCAACATGGGCATGCTCGCGGCCGCCGGATTCGATCCCGTGTTCTTTGCCCACCACGCCAATATTGACCGGTTGTGGAGCGTGTGGGCCGGGACGCAGGGCCATGCCAATCCCTCCAACGATCGCTGGCTCAACCAGCAGCCGTTCTATTTCTACGACCAGGCGCAGACCTGGACGGCGATCCTGATCAACCAGGTCGTCGATTCCGAGAAATCGCTCTCGTATCGCTATCAGGCGCCGCACTGGCCGCCGGGCGCTGCCCCGCTGACCGAAGCTGCAGCGCAGCCGTCGGGACCGGTCCGGATCGCCGAAGTGCGGCCGCTGAGCGCGCCGTTAGCCTCCGCGCCCACCGCGGCAACCGCAACGCCGCTGCCGCCCCGGCCGGTGACGTTGCAGATCCCGATCGTGCAGGAGGCGAAGCAGCGCGTCACGGCACTCGCCGCCGCTGCCACACCCTCGACCTTGGTGCTGCGTATCGACGGTGTCCAGCTGCGCGCCGATCGCGGTGCAGTGGTGCAGGTCTTCCTCAACCGTCCTGATGTCACGGGGCCGGCGCAGGGACCCGAGCCCGGATATCTCGGCAATATCGTCGTGGTCCCGTCCACCGGGGCCCGCACACTGGGGCCGCAGGCCGTCATCACGCGCAATTTCGGCTTCCCGCTGTCGCAGGAGCAGGCGGCCGCGGTGACTGACAAGGACAATCTCTCGGTCACCCTGGTGCCGGTCACAGGCGCGACCGCGCCGGGCGAGGTGTTGCGCTATCGGCAGGTCTATCTCGCCTCGCGCTGATGCCGCTGCATGGCATCTCCTGACTTCGGCTGCTCGAACATCGGGACCGTGTTCCGGCAACCGGGGCCCGCGCCTCGTGTGCCTTGCACCGACGGCCGGGGCGGCTATCTTGCGTCAAACGCCGCCCCGGGGCGGCCGGGGAACGCAGGACGGGAGGAATTCGGCGATGGGCAAGCTCGCTTTCGCGGCCAAGATCACCCATGTGCCCTCGATGTATCTCAGCGAGGTCGACGGGCCGGGCAAGGGCAAGCGGCAGTCGGCGATCGACGGTCACATCGAGATCGGCCGGCGCTGCCGCGAGGCCGGCGTCGACACCATCGTCGTGTTCGACACCCACTGGCTGGTGAACGCGGCCTATCACATCAACTGCGCGCCGCATTTCGAGGGGCTCTACACCTCGAACGAGCTGCCGCATTTCATCGCCAACATGCGCTACGAATATGACGGCAATCCGCAACTTGGCCGGATGCTGGCCGATAGCGCCAACAAGCATGGCGTCGTCACCATGGCGCACGATGCGACCTCGCTCGCGCTCGAATACGGCACCCTGGTTCCGATGCGCTACATGAATGCCGACCGGCACTTCAAGGTGATCTGTATCTCCGCGCTCTGCACCTCGCACTATCTGTGGGAGAGCGCCAAGTTCGGCTGGGCCATCCGCCGCGCCATCGAGGACGACTATGAAGGCACGGTTGCGATCCTGGCCTCCGGCTCGCTGAGCCATCGGTTTGCGCAGAACGGCACCGCCGACGACTACCGCGACAAGATGTTCAGCCCGTTCCTGGAGCGTCTCGATCACGAGGTGATCCAGATGTGGGAGCAGGGCGAGTGGCCTGATTTCTGCGACATGCTGCCGGAATATGCCTCCAAGGGCCACGGCGAGGGCTTCATGCACGACACCGCGATGCTGCTCGGAGCATTGGGGTGGAATCACTACGACCGTGGCGTCGAAGTGGTGACGCCGTTCTTCCCATCGTCGGGCACCGGCCAGATCAATGCGATCTTTCCGGTCTCGCCGATGCCGAAGGCGATCGACAACATCGGGCGGCCGCGTTCGCCGGCACTGGCCGGCGGAAGGCTGTGAGGCAGGCTTCGTCATTCCGGGGCGCACGTTAGCAACGAGGATAGATCGCCGTCCCGAGGCGCGCCGGCGATGGCCAGCGCGCCTTGATTGTTTGCGCCATCCAGTCGCCGCTTCGTGACGTGCTCTGACCCAATGTCGTGCGAGTCTGGAAGAGCGCGCGGTTGTTGCGGCTTTAAGGAGGGAGCGCCGCGCGTTAAGGGCCGTTGCCGTTGCCGTCGGGCTCATGTGCGGCTGACAACCAGATTCTGAGGAGAAGCGGATGATTCGTAAAGCGAAGGCGCTCTGGCAAGGAACCGGCAAGGAGGGAAACGGTCGTCTCTCCAGCGACTCCGGCGTGCTCGCCGAGACCCCGTATTCGTTCAAGACCCGTTTCGAAAACGAGAAGGGCACCAATCCCGAGGAACTGATCGCCGCTGCGCATGCCGGCTGTTTCACGATGGCGTTGGCCTTTGGACTGCAGGGCGCCGGTCTGACGCCGACTGAACTGCAGACGGAAGCCGCGGTGACGCTGGAGCCGGACGGCAAGGGCTTCAAGATCAGCAAATCGGCGCTGACCCTGCGCGGCAAGGTGCCAAATTGCGATGAGGCGACGTTTGCCCGCCTCGCCGGCGAGGCCGAGAACAACTGTCCGGTGTCAAAAGTCCTCAACGCCACCATTACGCTGGATGCGAAGTTGATCCAGTGATCGCCGATCGGCGATCGTGAGGAAGTCCCACACATCGGTTGGTGCGGGGCTGAGCCGGCTGCACGGGCCGCGCCACGTCTTCTGGCGCGGCCGATTTGTCAGGGGGCCGGATCGGAACCCGATCGATCCCCCAGCGGATCCGACCAGCTGCGTCACATGGCAATGGAAGAGGGCTACGGAAGCGACGGGATCTCCCTATATCGATGGGTATGCGATGGCGGCAAATGCGCTGATATCGCATGGTAGCCAGTCGACACGTTCGCGGATGCACGGGAGGCGGCAGATGAATTGGGCTTCGTCCATGAATGCGGTCTGGCGCGATCTTCTCGTCAGCGCGCGTGCCCTGAGTTGGGGCGCCTATGTCCTGCTTGCGGTCTTGCTGGGCATGCTGGTGGCCGTGATCTGGCTTGCGGTCTCCGGCTGGTCGTCGGCGCCTGGTACGGACGTCCCGGCGGCAGGCTATCTCGCGCTTGCCTTCGGCGTCATCGCGTCAATGGTCGTAGGTGTCGGCCTGATGGCCCTGGTGTTCTACAGCAGCCGGGCCGGCTATGACGAACCGGCGAGGCTGCGCGATGAGGATCATGATCCGAACGGCGGATCCACCCCTTAGCCGCGGAGATTGCGCCGCTTGGTATTACGCCAGCAAAGCGCCGAGCCCGTGCGCGATAACAAGCAATCCGACCCGAAGACATGAGCGCCACAAGGCGAACACGCTTTGTTGTGATCGAACACCCCTGTTCGATAGCATCAGCGGGTTGTCCGGGGTTCGGAAGGACAGGCACAACCTCAAGGCGCGCGGCATGTCCCGGCCGTTCCAACGCTCCCTGCTTAGAACGCGGCCGTCTCTCTTGATGATGAGGAAACGAAAAAACCGAAGGTGGCTGGGGAACCTGGATTCGAACCAAGACAAACAGAGTCAGAGTCTGTTGTGCTACCGTTACACCATTCCCCAACGGATTTCCGAGCAGTTTCAAGCGTTTGGCTAGCTGCCCGGCGGTGGTGCGCGAAACATGGCTTGAGGCCAAATCAGCGGGTCGCGCACGGCGATCTTCTACCTGCATGTGGCAGGGCTTGGCAAGCACGCAAGGGCCAAGAAACGCATGGAATTCACGGCCAAGCGGCGGATTATTCCGCCGCTTCCTTGACGGCGCTGTGCTCGTCGGTCTCGGGCTCGTGCGCGATATGGGCGTGGCCCCAGCGCGAGAAGGCATTGTTGAGCTTGTCGAGATAGAGATAGACCACAGGCGTCGTGAACAGGGTCAGCATCTGGCTCACGAGCAGGCCGCCGACCATGGCATAGCCGAGCGGCTGGCGGATCTCCGAGCCGGTGCCGGTGCCGAGCATCAACGGCACGCCGCCCAGCATCGCCGCCATCGTCGTCATCATGATGGGACGGAAGCGCAGCAGGGCAGCCTGCCGGATCGACTGCTCGGGCACGAGATGCTGGTCGCGTTCGGCCGCGATCGCAAAGTCGACCATCATGATGCCGTTCTTCTTCACGATGCCGATCAGGAGGATGACACCGATCAAGGCGATCAGGCTGAAATCGTAGCCGAACGCCATCAGGATCGCGAGCGCGCCGACGCCGGCCGAGGGCAGGGTCGAGAGAATCGTGATCGGGTGGATGTAGCTCTCGTAGAGGATGCCGAGGATCAGATAGACCACGACCAGCGCCGCGAGGATCAGCAGCGGCACCGTGGACAGCGACTGCTGGAACGCCTGTGCGGTACCTTGGAAGCTGGAGTTCAGCGTTGCCGGCGTGCCGAGCTCGACCATCGCCTGCTGCACGGCCTGGGTGGCCTGGCCGAGGGCAACGCCCTGGGCGAGGTTGAAGCTGATCGTGATCGCCGGGAACTGGCCCTGGTGGCTGATCGACAGCGGGCGCACCGGCACGGTGGTCCATTTCGCAAAGGTCGACAGCGGCACCTGGTCGCCTGTTGTCGGCGACTTCAGATAGATCTTGTTCAGCGTGTCGAGATTGCCCTGCAGCTCGGGCAGGATCTCCATGATCACATGATAGGAGTTGAGCTGGGTGAAGTATTGCGCGACCTGGCGCTGGCCGAACGCGTCATACAACGTGTCGTCGATCAGTTGCGGCGTGATGCCGTAGCGCGAGGCGGTGTCGCGGTTGATCGTGAGCTGCACGGTGGTGCCGTTGGTCTGCTGGTCGGTGGCGACGTCGCGCAGCTGCGGCAGCGTCTTCATCTTCTCGAGAATCTTCGGCGCCCATTCGTTGAGCTCGCCGAGATTGGCGTCCTGCAAGGTGAATTCGAACTGGGTGCGGGTCGGGCGACCGCCGAGGCGGATATCCTGCGCCGCCTGCATGTATAGGCGGGCGCCCTCGACCTTCTCGAGCTTCGGCCGCAGGCGGCCGATGATCTGCTGCGCCGAGGCGTCACGCTCGGAGCGCGGCTTCAAGGTGATATACATGCTGCCGTTGTTTCCCGCACGGCCGGAGCCACCGATCGCCATCGCGGTGGATGCTACGGCCGGATCTTCCATCACGATCTTGGCCAGCGCCTCCTGGCGCGCCTGCATCGCGCGGAACGAGATGTCCTGCGAAGCCTCCGAGGTCGAGGTGATCAGGCCGACGTCCTGCTGCGGGAAGAAGCCCTTCGGGATCAGGATGAAGAGGTAGACCGACAGGCCGAGGGTGGCGAAGAACACCATCAGGGTCGCGAACTTCCAGCGCAGCGCGAAGTCGAGGCTGCGCTCGTAGGTGCGGAGCATCGCCTCGAAGCCGCGTTCGCTCCATTGGTAGAACTTGCCGTGCTGGATCTCGTCGTGGCCACGCAGGAAGCGCGAGGCCATCATCGGGGTCAGGGTCAGCGACACCACCATCGAGACGAAGATGGTCATGGTGAGCGTGACGGCGAATTCGCGGAACAGGCGCCCGATGATGCCGCCCATCAAGAGCAGCGGGATCAGCACCGCGACCAGCGAGATCGAGATCGAGACGATGGTGAAGCCGATTTCCTTGGCGCCGCGATAGGCCGCGACCATCGGCGCTTCGCCTTCCTCGACATAGCGCGAGATGTTCTCGAGCATGACGATGGCGTCGTCGACCACGAAACCCACCGCGATGGTCAGCGCCATCAGCGACAGATTGTCGAGCGTGTAGCCGAACACCCACATCAGCGCGCAGGCGCCGAGCAGCGCCAACGGCACGGTGATGGTCGGGATCACGGTCGCCCAGAACGAGCGCAGGAAGACGAAGATGACCATCACCACCAGGAAGATGGTCAGGAGCAGCGTGTACTGGACGTCCTCGACGGCGGCGCGGATGGTGGTGGTGCGGTCGGAGATGAGGTCGATCTTGATCGCCGGCGGGATCGCAGCGACCAGCCGCGGCAGCATTCCCTTGATCTTGTCGACCGTCTCGATGACGTTGGCGCCGGGCTGCTTGAAGACGACCAGGAACACGCCGCGTTTGCCGTTGGCCCAGGCCGCCTGCTTGGCGTCTTCAGGCCCGGTCACCGCCTGGCCGATGTCCTTGATCCGCAGTGGACCGCCGTTGCGGTAGGCGATGATGACGTCGTTCCAATCCTTGGAATCGGTGAGCTGGTCGTTGGCGTAGATCGTATAGGCACGCCGCTCGCCGTCGACATTGCCTTTCGGGCTGTCGACGGTGGTGATCGCGATCTGGCTGCGGACGTCCTCCAGCGACAGGCCCTTGGCGACGAGCTTGGCCGGATCGATCTGGACGCGGACCGACGGCTTCTGCTGGCCGCCGATGATGACCTGCGCGACGCCGGAGATCTGGCTGATCTGCTGAGCCAGCTGGGCGTCGACCGCATCCGACACCGACGTCAGCGGCAGCGTGTCTGAGGTGGCCGACAGCAGCAGGATCGGCGAGTCGGCCGGGTTCACCTTGCGATAGGTCGGCGGCGAAGGCAGCGTCTTCGGCAACTGACCGGAGGCAGCGTTGATGGCGCCCTGCACGTCGTTGGCGGCGCCGTCGATGCTGCGATTGAGGTCGAACTGGATGGTGACCGACGCCGTGCCGAGATAGCTCGTCGATGTCATCTGGGCGATGCCGGGAATCTGGGCGAATTGCCGCTCCAGCGGCTGCGCCACCGAGGTCGCCATCGTCTCCGGGCTGGCGCCCGGAAGGCTGGTCGTGATCTGGATGGTCGGGAAGTCGACCTGCGGTAAGGGCGCGACCGGCAGCAACGGATAGGCGACAAGACCAATGAACAGGATCCCCGCCATCAGCAGCGAGGTGCCGATCGGGTAGCGGATGAAAGGTGCGGAGATGCCGCCGCCGTTCGCGCTCATTCCTGCCGGACCTTAGCTTGCGCCGGCTCCTGGCTTGCCACCGCCGTGGTGACCAGTGTGCCTGGCTGGACCTTGAACTGACCGCCCGTGATCACTTGCTGCCCGGGGCTCAACCCGTCTTCGACGACAGACCTGCCGTCAATCGACGAACTGACCTTCACCTTGTGCAACTCGGCCTTGTTGTCCTGGTTCACCGTGTAGGCATAAAGGCCGTTGGTCGAGTGCTGGATGGCATCGTCCGGGGCCACCGTAGCATCCTTCAAGGTCTTCACCAAAAGCCGTGTCGACACCGATTGGCCCGGCCACAGCGCGTGGTCCTTGTTGTCGAACACCGCCTTCAGCCGAATAGTCCCGCTGGTCGTGTCGACCTGGTTGTTGACCACTGCGAGCTTGCCTTCGGCGAGCGGCTTCTTGCCGTCGGTGGTGATCGCGATCACCTTCAGCTGCCCCGCCTTCTGACCTTCGTTGATGTAGGGAAGCTGCTCTTCCGGCGCGGTGAAGATCACCGCGATGGGTTCAATCTGGGCGATTGATACAATGCCGGTCTGGGTCGAGGCATTGACGATGTTGCCGATATCGACCTGGCGCAGGCCCGCGAGGCCTGAGAATGGCGCTTTCACTTGGGTGTAGTCGAGCTGGGTCTGCGCGTTCGCGATCGCGGCATCGTCGGCGGCGATTTGCGCGGTGAGCTGCGCCACCGTGGAACGCTGGGTGTCGGTCTGCTGCTTGGTCGCGAATTCGCCGAGCTTGGTGTAGCGCTGCAAATCGAGGTTGGCGTTGGCGAGATTGGCTTCGTCCTGCGCCTTCTTGGCCTTGGCCTGATCGAGCGTCGCCTGGAACGGGCGCGGATCGATCTCGACCAGGAGGTCGCCCTGGTTGACGATCTGGCCCTCCTTGAACGCGATCTTGTCGATCTGGCCGTCGACCCGGGTCCGGACCTGTACGGTGTTGAAGCCCTGGACCGTGCCGAGCCCGGTCAGATAGACCGGAAAATCAGTCTTTTCGACGGGGGCGGTCGTGACACGCACGGCCGACGGCCGCGCCGCCTTCTGGGCCTCGGCGCGCGTTGCCTCTTCCGCGCCATGATAGCGTTGCCAGCCATAGTAGCCGGCCCCGCCGAGGGCCGCGAGCAGCAAGATCCAACTGATAGTCCGTGACGTCTTCATGTTGGCTCATATGCTGGAAGGAGAAGAATAACCGGCCTTCGATAGCGTTCCCAGCGTTCCAGATATAGTATGCGTGCACTTAATGTGTAAACATATTAGAGATCGTAGAAACCTAAACAATTGGCAAGCTTCCGGGATATCCCAGGGATGTCACTCAATCTTAAACGGCAATTGATCAGCCAGCTTGTCGAAAGCTCACGCATCCTGCGCAACTATATTGACCATCGTGCCAAGGAGCGCGGGACTACCCGTGCACAATGGGTGGTGCTGTTCCGGTTGCGCGCCTGTGAGGGTTTATCACAAGTCGACCTCGCCGACGTCCTGGAATTGCAGCCGATCTCGCTGGTCCGGCTACTTGACCGGCTGGTGGAGCAGGGGTTGCTGGAACGCCGCCACGATCCCAGGGATCGCCGCGCGAATCAGCTGTTCCTCACCGAGGCCGGCCGCAGCCTCGTCGACGAACTCGACAGCCTGCGCGACGACATCGCCAAAAATGTGCTCGATGGTATTCCCGACGAGGTCATCGCCAGCAGCCTCAAGACGCTGGTCGACATCAAGGAGCGCATCAAGGCGCAGTCCGATTCCACGGATCATGTCGCGGCGAAGTCGTGATCCCGTAAATCGACGGGCGTCATGCGCCGGTCGCCAAATTTGATATCCTCATGCTGCCCACCGCGTGACACCAAGCCCTCGCATCATGCTGACTAGAAGTCGGTTCGGTGCGCGCGCGGCCTATCCGCGAAGCGGCTCAATTGACATCTGAATCGTCGGTCGCGACAGGCAAGGCGGCCAGTCTGATCAGACATCCACCGCTGCTGTTCTATCTTCTCGCGCGAAGTTGTTCGGAATTCGCCTACCAGGTTGCAGCCGTGGCGATCGGTTGGCAAATCTATGCACGCGCTCCTGATGACGGCCTATCCGGCGCGGCATCATCTCGGCGGATCGGCCTGCGCATGTTCGAAGCGGTGATCGCCTTTGGCGTCGCGACCGCGGTGTTTGCGCTGTCACATCATCTCTGGTTGACGGTGCCGCGCTCGCCGCGATGGGCGCAGCCGACACGATCAGCGTCGTGATCCGCGTCTCACTGGTGCAGTTGATGACCCCGGATGACATGCGGGGCAAGGTCGGCGCGATCAACTATCTCTTCATCAACGCTTCGAACCAGCTCGGCGGCCTCGGCACCGTCGCAGTCGCACTGCTCTGGATGATGCTGTTTCCGGCGCTTCGCAGCGTCGACCGTTTGGAATGATTCCAAAGCTCGTAGAGCGACTTTCAAGTCCGCACTGTTGCCAGGCCTCGGCATGCCCGGCCATATCGCGAAAACGACGATGGGGTTTGGAATGGACGAACTGAACGGAAAGATGCTCGCCTGCCAGATTCTGGTGACCGGCCTGATCGCACGCGTCGCCAACGAGCAGCGCGATCCCTTGCGCTTCCTCACCGATTTCCGCGACGAGATCAAAGCGGTGGTGAAGGGCGTTGGAATTGGCGGCATCGACAATTCCGACCGCGTGCGGCAGATCGCGCAGCAGACCGTCGACGAATTGTTCTCGCTGATGAAGCCGCCGAGCAGCGATTAGCTGCGGTGACCGGCGGCAAGGCGAGTATTGCAGCAGGTGCATCGACGTTTTTGCATCCCAGACAGGCCGTTTTTGCCACACGGAGCTTTGGCGCAGGGCTGCAGTTTAGAATCGTTTTGATCTGGACCTATTCAAGCCTCGCCTTGAGCCGTTCAAATTGACCCTGTCAGACCCGCCCGATACCACCATTCACAGGCTGCATGTGGGGGATTCCGCAGCAGCATGGGAATCGGAATTCAGGGGCGTGAACAGTCAAATGGGACAGGTCATTACACCGCGATCTCTGCGGACATTGGCAGCGGTCAAGCCGAGAGAGGGTAAGTTTGACGTCTCCGGCAAAGGCATGTCGGCGGTGGCCGGCCTGATCGCGGTGGCGTCGGTCTCGGGGGCCGCCGAGGCGGCGCCTGCATCCGACCTTCCGCCGGTCAATGTCGATGCGCCGGTGGCGCGCCACAAGCCAGTCGCAGCCAAGCCGACGGCTGACCAGATCCGTGCGCGCAATGCACTCCGTCGCGCGGCCCAGCGT
>Ga0308174_10001492_pt1 | contig 10953 bp, 11 predicted proteins | sample PhyPR2_FD_203894 | JGI IMG/M metagenome (GOLD analysis project Ga0308174, IMG submission 203894) | Soil microbial communities from UC Gill Tract Community Farm, Albany, California, United States - DLSLS.P.R2 | ecosystem: Environmental > Terrestrial > Soil > Agricultural land | place: USA... | reverse complement strand
GGAGCCGTGCTCGGCCGTGAGGGTCGCGGGCGCGCCGACCTGGTCGTGGCCGCCGGTGCGCTGGCCTCCGCCCCCGACGCCGCGGCTGCGCTCGCCGAGGGCGTCGCCCTCGGCGGCTACACCTCGCCGCGCTGGCTGTCCGGGGGCACGACCCCCTCCAAGGCACCGGCGACGGCGGTGACCCTGGTCGGCGGCGTCGAGGAGGCTGCCGTGCTCCGGGCGGTGGCCCGGGCCCGGGCCACGATGCTGGCCCGCAACCTGGCGGTCGTCCCGTCGAACACCAAGAACCCCGCGTGGATGGCCGCGCAGGCGCGCGCCATCGGTCGGCGGACCGGCCTCGACGTCAAGGTCTGGTCCGACCGCGACCTGCGCGCCGAGGGCTTCGGCGGCCTGCTCGCCGTCGGCGCGGGCTCGGTCACCCCGCCGCGCCTCGTCCAGCTCTCGTACACCCCGCAGGCGGCGACGTCCGCCACCCCCCACGTGGTCCTCGTGGGCAAGGGCATCACCTTCGACACCGGTGGTCTCGACATCAAGCCGGCCGAGGGCATGCTGGCGATGAAGACCGACATGTCCGGCTCCGCGGTCGTGCTCGCCGTCCTGGCGGCCTGTCGCGACCTCGAGGTGCCGGTCCGGGTGACCGGGCTCCTCGCGCTCGCCGAAAACGCCATGGGCGGGGCGTCCTACCGTCCCTCGGACGTGGTCACGATGTACGGCGGCCGCACCGTCGAGATCGGCAACACCGACGCCGAGGGCCGGATGGTGATGGCTGACGCGCTGGCCTACGCCGACGCACACCTCGACCCCGACGTCCTGCTCGACATCGCCACCCTCACCGGCGCGGCGCGGGTGGCGCTCGGCCGCACCATGGCGCCGGTCTACGCCACCGACGACGGCCTCGGTGAGGCCCTCGTGGCGGCGGGTCGGGCCACGGGCGAGCTGCTGTGGCCGTTCCCGCTGGTGGAGGACTACCGGCCGTCGCTCGACAGCCCCGTCGCGGACGTCAACCACATCGCGGGCACTCCCGTCGGCGCCGGCTCGATCACGGCAGCATTGTTCCTGCGCGAGTTCGTGGGCGAACGTCGCTGGGCGCACCTCGACATCGCCGGGGTCGGGCGCTCCGACGTCGACCGCGGGCTCCTGACCAAGGGCGGGACGGGCTTCGGTGCCCGACTGCTCCTCACCTGGCTGGAGGAGATGGCATGAACGCGGGATACGGTTTGTCGGTGCGCTGGTCGCTGGAGGACGCACCCTCCGACGTGGCGACCTCGCTGCGCGACTACGTGGTGGGCACGTCGATGGCGAAGTTCATGTTCCTCGACGGCCTCGCCTTCAAGACGTGGCGCATGGTCGAGGGCGAGTGGTTCGAGGGCACCTACGTCTTCGACCAGCAGGTCTACCGCGACGACTTCCTCGAGGAGTTCGCGCGGTCGGCGGCGGAGTCGGCGGGGAGCTCGATCATCGGGTCGGCACCCATCCTGATGGAGCCGTTCGAGGTCGTCGCCATCGCCGAGGGACCCGAGCGGTTCCGGCGCGGCCCGGGCCCGGGCACCGCCTGAGGCGTCAGCGCTCGACGGCGTCAGCGCTCGACCGCGTCAGCGCTTGACGGCGGCGAGCACGCCGTCGCCGACGGGCAGCAGCGCGGGCACGAGGCGCTCGTCGTCGCGCAGCTTCTTGCCGAGGTCGCGCAGCACCGTGGTCTGCGGGTCGCGTGCGGCGGGGTCGGCGACCTTGTCGTGCCAGAGCATGTTGTCCAGGACGAGCACGCCACCCGAGCGCAGCAGCCTGATGGCGTGCTCGACGTACTGCGGGTACTCGGTCTTGTCGCCGTCGACGACGACCATGTCGTAGGCACCGTCGGTCATGCGGGGGAGCACGTCGAGCGCCCGGCCGGTGATGACCCGGGTCCGCTGGTGGGCGATGCCCGCCTCGGCGTAGGCCTTCCTCGCGACGCCCTGGTGCTCGGCCTCCACGTCGATCGTCGTGAGGATCCCGTCCTCCGGCATGCCCTGGAGCATCCAGAGCCCGGACGTCCCCGCCCCGGTGCCGATCTCGACGACCGACCGGGCCTTCGCGGCCGCCGCGAGCAGCCGCAGCAGGACCCCGGCACCGTTGCCGACGGGGATCGCGCCGAGCTCCTCGCCGCGTCGGCGGGCGCCCTCGATCACCTCGTTCTCGGCGACGAACTCCTCGGCGTACGCCCAGCTGGCCGGCTTCTGTGCACTCATGCGGGAAACCCTACTGCCGCGGGGCCGTCCCACCGCGCCGTCGCCGTACAGGAAACGTACAGGTTGGTGGGGAACCATTCAGAGCGTTCGGTCGTCTGGACCGGATGCACGAGGTGAGCGCCGGCAGGCGCCCGACGGAGGTGAGGGACGTGACCGCGACCGACACGATCGGCCCGGCCCGAGGGGACGTCCACGGCGACGCCCAGGAGACACCCGCGTGGGTCCCCCCCACGTGGGAGGAGATCGTCGAGCAGCACTCGGCGCGCGTCTACCGCCTCGCCTACCGGCTGACCGGCAACCCGCACGACGCCGAGGACCTCACCCACGACGTGTTCATCCGCGTCTTCCGCTCGCTGCACAGCTACCAGCCCGGCACCTTCGAGGGCTTGCTGCACCGCATCACCACCAACGTCTTCCTCGACAAGATGCGCCGCAAGCAGCGCATCCGCTTCGACGCCCTCTCGGACGAGAGCGCCGCGCGCCTGCCCACGCGCGAGGCGGGCCCCGAGGCGGCGTACGACGCGACGCACTTCGACGACGACGTGCAGCGGGCGCTCGACGCCCTCTCGCCGGACTTCCGCGCGGCAGTGGTGCTGTGCGACATCGAGGGCCTGTCCTACGAGGAGATCGCGGCCACCCTGGGCGTCAAGCTCGGTACGGTGCGCTCGCGCATCCACCGCGGCCGCGCCCAGCTGCGGGAGGCCCTTGCCCACCGCGACCCGTCGCTCGCGCGTCCCGCCCTCGACATCGACCGCTCCCCGGCCCCGGCCCCCCGGCGCCGGATCCCGGTCATCGGCCGAGCGGTGCCGGGGTCGCGGTGAGCCGGCTCGGGCTGCCCGGCGGCGGTCGCTGCCTCGGTGCCGACCTGACCGCCTACGCCGACCGCATCCTGGACGCCGCCACGCTGCTGCGGTGGGACCGCCACGTCGTGACCTGCGCCTGCTGCCGCGCCGCCGTCGAGGACGAGCGGCGGGTGCTGGCCGCACTCCGCTCGCCGTCCGCCTCGTGCGTGCCGGGTGACCTGCGGGGCATGCTGCTTGCCATGGGCGCCGGGCTCTCGAACGCGTCGGGGTCACCCGCGGACGGCGCCGGGGACGCCCCTGCCGGGCGTCGGCCCCTCGCCCCGCCGGTGCCCGTGGCGCCGGTCCGCGTCGTGGACCGCGGTGCCCCCGCCCTGCACCGCTCCGCGCGGCGGGCCACGGTGTTCGCAGGCCTGGCGGCGGGTGCGACCGCCGCTGCGGCGTGGAGCCTCGTGGTCACCGGCGGCAGCGTGGCGTCGCCCACCCCGGCCGTGACGCCGGGCACCGTGCAGCCGGCCAGGCCGGTCGGGCCGGCGTTCGCCACCGCCATGTTCACCGTCCCCGGGCTGGGGACGCGCTCGACGCCCGGCCGCAGCACCCAGCCCGCCCCCGGCGTGGGCACTGCGCGGCTCGGTTCGGCACAATCGACCCCATGAGCGACGAGCGGCACCCGGCCAGCGACTTTCCCGGCCACGAGCAGGGAAGCGCGCCGCAGGGTTCCGGCCCGCAGGAGCCGTCCGTGCCCCGCGACGACGTGCAGTGGCACGAGGACCAGCACGCGCCCCAGGCCTGGGACCCGTGGGCCCCGCCGGCGGTGGACCGCGCCGTCCCCGAGCAGCCCCTCGAGCCCACGCCCCCGGTCGCCTCCGACCAGCCCGCCGCGTCCGAGCAGCCCGTCGCGTCTCACCAGCCGGTCGAGCACACGCAGCCGGTCGACCTGTCGCACACCCAGGAGATCTCGGGTGGGGCCGCTCCCGGCACCCCGCCCGAGGGCACCCCACCCGAGGGCGCCCCGTACCCGGGCACCCCCCACCACGAGGCGCAGGCGGACTGGGCGCACGAGCCGACCGGCTGGCCCGGCGGCCAGCCGGAGGCCGCGCCGACCGGCCACGCCCACCCGGCCGCGGCCCCGCTCGCGGGACAGGCGGCAGCGACCGCAGCACCGCAGGCCGGGTGGGACCCCATCACCGCCGGACAGGCCGACGGTGGGTACGGCGGCCGGCACGCCCAGTGGACCGGTGACCACCCCGTACCCGCCAGCGCACCCCAGCAGAAGGGGCCGGGCTGGGGCGCCCTCGTGGCGGTCGCTGCCGTGGCTGCCCTGGTCGCGGCCACCCTCGGGGGCATGTTCGGCGGCTGGCTCGGCGCCACCGACCGGCTCGGCTTCGGCAGCCTCGACCGGACGCCGACCTCGATCCCGTCCGCCGGGGCAGGGGCGACCGCACGGCCCGAGGGCTCCATCGCCAACATCGCGGCCAAGGCCCTGCCCAGCGTGGTGACCATCAAGGTCAAGGGTGCCGACGGTGCCGGCACCGGCTCGGGGTTCGTCCTCGACCACGACGGCCACATCATCACCAACAACCACGTCGTCGCCAGCGCAGCCGACGGCGGGACGATCAAGGTAGAGCTGTCCGACGGCACCGAGATCAACGCGACCATCGCGGGCCGCGACGGCTCCTACGACCTGGCCGTCCTCAAGACCTCGCGCACCGACCTGCAGCCCCTGGTCATGGGGTCGTCGAAGGACGTCGTGGTGGGCGACCAGGTCATCGCCGTCGGCGCGCCGCTGGGCCTGGAGTCCAGCGTCACCTCCGGCATCGTCAGCGCCCTCGACCGTCCGGTGAGCCCTGGCGGCGACGGCGACCAGCAGTCGTTCATCAACGCGATCCAGACCGACGCCGCGATCAACCCCGGCAACAGCGGCGGCCCCCTGCTCGACATGCAGGGACACGTCATCGGCATCAACTCCGCGATCGCCCGCATCCCCGGGTCCACCGACACCCAGTCCGGCAACATCGGCGTGGGCTTCTCCATCCCCAGCGACCAGGTCGTCAAGACGGCCCAGCAGCTCATCAAGACCGGCAAGGCGCAGCACCCCGTGATCGGCGTGATCCTCGACCGCCAGTACACCGGTCAGGGCGTCAAGATCCTCGACTCCGCATCGGGCGGCAGCGGCAACCCGGTCACGCCGGACGGCCCGGCCGGCAAGGCCGGCATCAAGCCCGGTGACGTGATCGTCGAGTTCGACGGCAAGCCGGTCAACGAGCCCGACGACCTCGTGGTCGCGATCCGCGCGAAGAGCGTCGGTGACAGGGTGTCGATGAAGGTGCGCCGCGGGAGTGAGACGATCAGTGTGACGGTCACCCTGACCGGCACCTCGGGCAGCTAGGACGGAGCACAGTGCTTGACGTCAACGGGTGGGAGTTCGTCGCCCTGATCGTGCTCGCCGTGGTCATTCTCGGTCCCGAGCGGCTGCCCGAGTATGCCGCGAAGCTCGGCCGGTTCGTCCGTCAGGCCCGCGCGATGGCCGAGGGCGCCAAGGGGCAGCTGCGCGAGCAGATGGGCCCCGAGTTCGACGACATCAACTGGAAGCAGTACGACCCCCGGCAGTACGACCCGCGCCGCATCGTCCGCGAGGCCCTGTTCGACCCGCCCCCGGACGCCGAGGACACCGGCGTGGACAGCCCGGCGGTGGTGCCGCACGACCCCACGCTGGCGACGCCGTACGACGAGGACGCGACCTAGCCGGACCTCAGCGGCCGACGGGGGAGAGGCCGAGCGACCGACCGGCCAGCCCGCGCGAGCGGGTGGCGAGCCCCCGCGCGATACCGCGCAGGGCCACCCCGGCGGCGGAGTCGGGGTTGCGCAGCACGACCGGCAGACCCTCGTCGGCGCCCTCGCGCAGGTTGGTGTCGAGCGGGATCTGCCCGAGCAGCGGCACGTCGGCGCCGACCGCGCGCGTGAGCGACTCGGACACGCGCTGGCCGCCGCCGGAGCCGAAGATCTCCTGCCGCGAGCCGTCGGGCAGCTCCAGCCAGGACATGTTCTCGATGACGCCGACGATGCGCTGGTGGGTCTGCAGGGCGATCGACCCGGCCCGCTCGGCGACCTCCGCGGCTGCCTGCTGGGGGGTGGTCACCACGAGGATCTCGGCGCCCGGGATGAGCTGGGCGACGGAGATCGCGATGTCGCCGGTGCCGGGCGGCAGGTCGAGCAGCAGGACGTCGAGGTCGCCCCAGAAGACGTCGCCGAGGAACTGCTGGAGCGCCCGGTGGAGCATCGGGCCGCGCCACACGACGGGCTGGTTGCCGGGCACGAACATCCCGATCGAGATGACCTTCACGTCGTGCGCCACCGGCGGCAGGATCATGTCGTCGACCTGGGTTGGACGGTGCTCGACCCCGAGCATGCGCGGGACGGAGAACCCGTAGACGTCGGCGTCCACCACGCCCACGCGCAGCCCGGACTGGGCGAGCGAGGCCGCGAGGTTGACGGTGACCGATGACTTGCCGACCCCACCCTTGCCGGACGCCACGGCATACACGCGGGTGAGGCTGCCGGGCTTCGCGAAGGGGATCTCGCGCTCGGCGGTGCCCCCGCGCAGCTGGGTGCGCAGCGCGGTGCGCTGCTCGTCGCTCATCACGCCGAGGGTGACCTTGACGCCGTTGACGCCGGGCACCGCGGCCAGCGCGGCGGTGGTGTCCTTGGTGAGCGTGTCCTTCATCGGGCAGCCGGAGACGGTGAGCAGGATCGTCACCGCCACGTGGCCGGCCTCGTCGACCGTGCAGCTCTCGACCATGCCGAGCTCGGTGACCGGCTTGCGGATCTCCGGGTCGATGACCGTCGCCAGGGCTTGCTGGAGGGCCTCGTCGGTCACGGCGGCTGCGGGGTGGGACATGCCCCCATGCTAGGTCGCCGGCTGCTCCCGCGAAGAACCGGTGCCGTTCGAGGAGCTGTCGTCCTCGTCACTGCGCTGTCGCACCTCGAGGCCGCGGTCCTCCATCTCGTCGAGCAGGCTCCGCAGCTCGGACCGGACGAAGTCGCGGGTGGCGGTGTCGCGCATGGCCAGCCGGAGTGCGGCCACCTCGCGCGTCAGGAACTCGGTGTCGGCGAGGTTGCGCTCGTCGCGGGCGCGGTCCTGCTCCAGGGCCACGCGGTCGCGGTCGGCCTGGCGGTTCTGCGCGAGGAGGATCAGCGGCGCGGCGTACGACGCCTGCAGGCTCAGCATGAGCGTGAGGAAGATGAACGCGTACGGGTCCCAGCGCAGGTCCGGCGGCCCGAAGGCGTTCCAGCCGATCCACAGGACCACGAACGCCGTCATGTAGATGAGGAAGCGCGGGGTGCCCATGAAGCGGGCGAAGCGCTCGCTCCACACCCCGAAGGTCTCCTGGTTGACCGTCGGGCGGGGGAGCAGGGACCGGCGGGTCTCGCGCGGCTGGTCCAGTCGGGCGCCGCCGCGGCCGGGACGCTGGTCAGCCACGGGTCACCTCGTGCCGCTCCTCGCGCCAGTCGTCGGGGAGGATGTGGTCGAGGACGTCGTCGACGGTGACCGCTCCCACGAGACGGCCGTCGGCGTCGACGACCGGCACGCCGACGAGGTTGTAGGTGGCGAGCATGCGGGTGACCTGCCCGAGGGGGGCGTCGGCGGTCAGCGGCTCGATCTCCTTGTCGAGGATGCCACCGATGGCGCCGTGCGGGGGCTCGCGCAGGAGCCGCTGGATGTGGACCATGCCGAGGTAGGTGCCGGTCGGCGTCTCATGGGGCGCGCGGCAGACGTAGATGGTGGCGGCCAGGGCGGGGGAGAGCTCGACCCGGCGCACCACGGCGAGAGCCTCGGCGATGGAGGCCTCGGGGCCGAGGATGACCGGCTCGGTCGTCATCATGCCTCCCGCGGACTCCTCGTCGTAGGTGAGCAGGCGACGCAGGTCGGCGGCCTCGTCGGGCTCCATGAGCTGCAGCAGCTCCTCCTGCTTCTCCGCCGTGAGGTTGTGCAGGAGGTCGGTCGCGTCGTCGGGCTCCATGGCCTCGAGCACGTCGGCCGCGCGCTCGACGGGGAGGGAGTCGAGGATCTCGACCTGGTCGTCCTCGGGCAGCTCCTCCAGGACGTCGGCCAGCTTGTCGTCGTCCATCGCCTCGGCCACCTCGGCCCGGCGCTTGGGCGACAGGTCGTGGATGACGTCGGCGAGGTCGGCGGACTTCAGGTCGTCGTAGGTCTCCAGCAGCATGGCCGCCGACTGGCCGCCGGTGGACTGGTGGATGCCGCTGACGTCCTCGACGGGGACCAGCACCGTGGCGCCGCGACGCCGGCGGAACGGGCCCAAGGTGCCCCGGCCGGGGCTGCCCTGGCGGACGAAGACCTTGGAGATCGACCAGTCGCGGCTGCGCTCCTGCTCGATGGCGACGTCCTCGACCGTCGCGGCGTAGGGGCCCTCGGGGTCGGCGACGGTGACCGGGCGCTCGAGGATCTCGGCCATGACCAGGACCTCGTTGGTGCGCTGCTCGAAGCGCCGCATGTTGACCAGGCCGGTGGTGATGACCTGGCCACCGTCGACGGAGGTCACCCGGGTCATGGGGACGAAGACGCGTCGCCGGCCCGGCACCTCGACCACGAGGCCGATGACTCGGGGACGTCGACGGGAGGCGCCGAACGTCACCACGACGTCGCGCACGCGACCCACCTGGTCGCCGAGCGGGTCGAACACGCTCAGGCTGGTCAGGCGGCCGACGAAGACGCGCGACGGAGTGCTCACGGCGCAAGGTTATCCGGCTGGTCAGCCGCCGTCCGGGAGGTGGCTGCCGCGACGGCGGCGGGGCCGCCCGCGCCAGTGCCAGGGCCGCCAGGACGTGGTCGTCGCGTCCGAGGGGGGTACGGGGGCAGCGCCCGACCCCGCGCCGTACGAGCCGGGTGCCTCGAGCGGTGCCCCGAAGGGCGTGATGGCGCGGACGGTGCACTCGCGCGACCAGCGTGCGACCAGGTCGTCGGTGGCGTTGAGCCGGCCGGACCTGAGCGCCTCGGTGGCCGCAGCCCACCCCTCGTCCTGCGGCCCGACCTCGCGCACGCTGGCGTGGACGGTGAGGAGGCGGCCGCCGCTGTCCTTGCTGCGCAGCACGAGCTGCACCTCCGGCGGCAGCCAGGGCAGCGTCTGCTCACCGGGACCGGAGACGACGTACACGGTGTCGTCGGCCCAGGCGTGCCAGAACGGCCAGGCCCGGTCGCCGGGCGGCTGCACCCACATGAGCCCGGACTTCGTCGCCGCCTCCGCGAAGAGCGCCGTGACGTTGACCGGACCGGTGCCGGCGTCCGCGGCGGTCGGGGTCGCCCCGGCCGCGACCGGGGTGACGCGGCCCTGGACGGGGGTGGTGCCGGGCCCCTCGCCGGCGGTGTCGGTCACACGTGAACTGTGTCATAACCGCCCTGCCTGCGTCGCTGCTAGCGTCGCCGCGTGCGCAGCCCCAAGGACTTCTTCAGACCCCTGGCCGTGGGCGCCCCCGCCCCCCTCACGCAGGTGCCCGCGCGGCCCTCCCGGGTGATCCACTTCTTCGACCCGGGCAACGAGAAGATGGCGGCCAAGGTGCCGGCCATGGTGGGCAGGGTCGACGTCCTGCTCGGCAACCTCGAGGACGCCGTCAAGGCCGACCGGAAGGTCGCGGCGCGCGAGGGGCTCGTGGCCATCGCCAGGGCCACCGACTTCGGCGACTCCACCCAGCTGTGGACGCGGGTCAACAGCCTCGACAGCCCGTGGGTCCTCGACGACCTGACCACCCTGGTCACCGAGGTCGGCGACAAGCTCGACGTCGTCATGGTCCCGAAGGTGCAGGGCCCCGAGGACATCCACTACGTCGACCGCCTGCTGGCCCAGCTCGAGGCGAAGGCAGGGCTGACGCGGCCGATCCTCGTGCACGCCATCCTCGAGACCGCCCGAGGCGTCGCGAACGTCGAGGAGATCGCCGGCGCCAGCCCGCGCATGCAGGGCATCTCCCTCGGCCCCGCCGACCTCGCTGCCGACCGGCGCATGAAGACCACGCGCGTCGGTGGCGGCCACCCGGCCTACCTCGTCCGCCAGGACCCGCCGGCCGGCGTCGACGACGCGGTCCACGCGTCGCGGGCGACCTACCAGCAGGACCTGTGGCACTACACGATCGCCCGCATGGTCGACGCCTGCGCGATGCACGGGATCTTCCCCTACTACGGCCCGTTCGGGGACATCGCCGACGTCGTCGCCTGCGAGGACCAGTTCCGCAACGCGTTCCTGCTCGGCTGCGTCGGGACGTGGTCGCTGCACCCCGTCCAGATCGAGATCGCCAAGCGCGTGTTCAGCCCGTCGCCGGAGGACGTCCGGCACGCGCGGCGGGTGGTCGAGGCCATGGGTGACGGGACCGGCGCCGTGATGCTCGACGGCAAGATGGAGGACGACGCCTCCCTGAAGCAGTGCCTGGTCATGCTCGAGCTCGCCGACCGGCTGGCCGCCCTGGACCCCGCGCTCGCGCAGGCGTACGCCGCGGAGCCGGCGCAGCCCACGGGCGGGGGTGCGTGATGGGTGACCTCCACCGCTCGGGTGAGAAGGCGGCATACCGACCCCGTCGCTCCGTCCTCTACATGCCGGCGTCCAACGAGCGCGCGCTCGCGAAGGCCAGGTCGCTGCCGGTCGACGGGCTGATCCTCGACCTCGAGGACGCTGTGGCCCCCGACGCGAAGGAGCAGGCACGTGACAATGCTTGCGCCGCAGCGCGATCCGGTGACTACGGCCGCCGCGAGGTGACCATCAGGATCAACGGCAGCGGCACGCGCTGGCACGAGGACGACCTCCGTGCGGTGTGCGCAGCCGGCCCGGACGCCGTCGTGGTGCCCAAGGTCGAGTCCGCCGACGAGGTCCGCCGGCTCGTCGCCGCGATGGAGTCGGCAGGGGTGCCTGCGCACACGGAGCTGT
>Ga0308174_10001491_pt1 | contig 10953 bp, 7 predicted proteins | sample PhyPR2_FD_203894 | JGI IMG/M metagenome (GOLD analysis project Ga0308174, IMG submission 203894) | Soil microbial communities from UC Gill Tract Community Farm, Albany, California, United States - DLSLS.P.R2 | ecosystem: Environmental > Terrestrial > Soil > Agricultural land | place: USA... | reverse complement strand
GTGGCGCAGCCGGCCGCGCGCCTCCTGCCGAACCAGCGCCGCCCAGCCGAGTTCGGCCTCGGGCGTTGCCGCCCCCAGCAGCAACCCCCGCGCCACCGAGAAGGCGAAGCGGGGATTGTCCCGCTCGATCCACGCCCGGAAGGTCTTCCAGGCCTCGACGGGCTGCAGCGTGCGTTGCGCCCGGCCCCAGGTGACGATCCCTGGCGGGGCTAGCACCTCCTCCCGCCAGTCCGGGATGAGGCGCTTCAGCCGGTCCAGCATGAGCCCGAGGGCCGCCGCCGTGGCGGGCTCGGCGAAGCCGAAGGTGTCCATTGCGATGATCAGCTTCGAGGGCAGCGCCGAGGGAACATCCTCGCCCAGAAGCACCGCCGAGACACGAGCAAAGACATCGGCCTCGCGCGCAAACCAGCCGGCGGTGTCGGAACTCGGTGCCTGGGGCAGCATCCCGGTCAGGTCAAGGCGCCCATGTGTGGGCCGGATGCCGTAGAGGCCACAGAAGCTGGCCGGCACGCGAACGGAGCCACCCGTATCGGTACCGAGCGCCGTGTCGCATAGCGCCTGCGCGACCGCGCTCGCCGAACCGGAGGAGGAGCCACCGGGCACGTGGCCCGGTGCGGCGGGGTTGGCAGGTGTGCCCTCGAAGGCGTTCTCGCCGAGGATGCCGAGGGAGACCTCATCCGTGATGGTCTTGCCGATCAGCGTGGCGCCGGCATCCAGCAACGCCTGCACTGCCCAGGCGTGGCGCACGGGGACGGGGTTCTGCCGGGCCCAGTCGGGATTGCCGCCGCCGGTCGGATGCCCGGCAACGTCGAACAGATCCTTGGCTGCGAAGGTAAGCCCGGCGAGGGTCCCGCCCGCACTCCCTTCGATGCGGAGAACAGAACCCGGGACGAAGGGCAACATTGGCTCTCCTGTTGGACGGCGCCGCGAGTATCGCGCGGCAAGAGCCGCTGGTCACCGCGTCGGAGAAAGGACCTGCGCATCCGGGACGCTAGGTGCCAGGGTGTCCGTCGCGCGCCGCGGCCCAGGTGGGCCGGCGACGGTCGCCAGGTACGCCGCCGCCGCGTACAATCTCGAACTCACCATCTCCCTCGCGTTAGTCAGTGTGACATGCGGCCCCGCCGAATGGATCGACGTCTCCGGCCACCGCGGTCGTAGTGTCGGGCCAGCGACGCGCTTCCCCGCCTGCGCCAGCTGCTCGGCCTGCTGCCCGACGGCAGCCCGCTTGTGGCGTTCCTGCCGCCACTTGGCAACGAGGAGCCGGACAGTGGGTTGCGCGCCCGCGCGGCGCTCTCCAGCACGCTGATCGCCGGCCTGGAACTGGCGCGGGACGGCGTGCTGGCGCTGGAGCAGGACGAGGCGTGGACGCCGGTGCTGGTCAGACGTCACGATGGCGGAGCCGGAGACCACCTGGCGTAAGCTGCCTGGGAAAACTACCCGCGCACGTAGACGTCCAGCAGAAGCTGCAGCGAGGACGCGGGCCGCGGCCGTGCCGGACCAGCCCCGCGCACCACGGCCGATGACGCGGCCGCCGCGAATTGCGCGATCAACAAGGACAGGATGACCCGGTCGGCCCCGCTTCGGTAGGGCCCGAGAAAGATATCGCCCAGCGCATAGCGCAGGCGGTAGTTGATCCAGCGCTGCGCCAGATGGTAGTTGCGGTCGTGGATCATGTGGCAGCGCTGGCAGAGGCTCCGCAAATTGCGCAGCCGGTTGTTCTCCGGGTCGTTGTCGAGATGCGCGGTGGCCAGGATCACCCGCGTCGTGCGCATCTCGATCGCTTCGACGAGCGTCGGCCAGCGAGCTGGCGCGCCGGCAACTCAGGGCCTCTCTGCCGCCTTTTGGCCGCATTGAACCGCATGACTCGCCAGGGGTTTGCGTCAGCCAGAGAGCAGGAATGCCAGGCAGTGGCATCGATCGGGAGGTCTGCACGATGAGCGATCCGGAGGAGGATGGTGGGGATCCTGTGCGCCCGATGAGAGCCGTCAGTCCGCCGCGGGTGCCACAGCGCACCACCGTCCGAAGCACGGGAGACTACCGCCCCAGCAGAGTCGTTGACGCGCTGCGTGGCTTCGGGAGGCCAAATAAAGGTAAAGGTGCCCGGGAGATGCCACGCCGCCGAGCCCAGTCGAAATCGCGCTGCCGGTCCGCCCCAGCCGTGCCGACGCGTATCGTGCCCTTTCCCGCGGTACGGGTCGGTGGCGAGCCAAGGGCGTGAACATGGCATCCGAACCGCGGGAGCACTCACACACGGGCAGCCCTCCCGGAGACATTGAGCGGAGCCCGGTATTCGCCGCGTCGAGCACCTCCGCCGTCAACGACCTGACCGAGGCCGTTCTTGAGGGTGAACGCTTCATCGCCCTCACGGGCGAGCCCGGCGTCAGCCGGTCGGCAATTGTCGATGCCCTGGTCATCGGCCTGATTGATGGGGGGATCAAGGTCGTCCGGGTTCGGAACAGCGCGCCTGGATCGCTTGGGGTTGGCCGGCTCGTTGTGCTGCTCCTTGGCGGCCTGCACACGCGCGGCGCCGACGACGATTTGCAGCGCGTCCTCCGGCTGCTGACCGACCGAGGTCACCATGGAAAGCGTCTCGTCTGCGTGATCGAAGACGCCGACAAACTGGAGCCCCCCGCGCTGGAGCTGCTCAAGCTCCTGCCTGACCTGCACCGTGACGGCTCGCCTCGCGCCCAGATCCTGCTCGCCGGGCGTCCGGGCCTCTGGACGTTGCTGGCCCACCGATGGCATGCACCATCGAGCGAAATAGCGTCCTCTGTGGCGACCACGACTGCAGTTGCGGGACCCATGCAGAATGTGGGCCGGCATCAAATGGTCAGCGCCGAAGGATGGCCGGCGCTGCAAGGCGCTATTCGCCTTCTCGGTGCAAGAGGCACATCGTGGTTCCTCTCGCTGATGGCGGGCCGGCCGGCTGCTCGTGCGCTGTTGGTGATCGTCCTCGCCATCGCAGGCGTCACTCTCGTAGCTTATCACGGGTCCCCGCTGCGCCCCGGGTCGTCCCTGCAGGAAGCGACTTCTCGATCCGTCGCGGGCGGAGCATCCGCATCAACCCCGATGACAACTTCAGCCAACGGGGTGGCCACCGGTCGGGCCTCTCGAACGGGCGCCGTACCTGGGGAGAACCAGATCCTAGCCGCGATCCCGGAGCAGCGGGTTGTTCGGAGCGCATTTCTGCCCGCTGTGGCGGGATCGGCGGCGACGCAGCGATCGACGAGGGCACCTTCGCGGATGCGTGCGGAAGGCGACCGGCTCGATTCCGGTACCGTCAATCAGGTGCGGCACGAGCCACCGCAAGCGGTGCTCAGCTTGGATCTAGTTGAGCCCGCAGGCAGTGGCGGGAATCACAATAACGAACTAGGCGTTTTACAGCGACCGAACCAGAATGAGATGGATGTAGATTCCCTTTTTGGCGGTGGCATAAGTCCGCCTTACCCAGGGACTCCTTCCGCGCTGATCTTGTTTCGCGGCCAGGTTCACAACGCGGCCATGCACCGGAAGGGAGAACTATCCGTAGCAATCGTGCCCCAGGGGTCGTCAGGTGCCATCACTGCGCGCTTCGATGCTGGAACGGGTTTGTTGGGCCCCGGAGAACTTGCCGGAAATTTGTCTGAGGGCGGCCATGTCTCAGCACATGGCCGTCTCGTGGTAGGCGACAACGTCTTCTTCTGCTACTTGAGTGGATCCATCATTGGCCACAGGCTGATCGGCTCCGCCCGTTTTGTCCGGAGTAGCGGAGGGCGCATTACACGCAGCAGTTTTACGTTGATCAGGTCCTGAAGCCACTCGTCGACGCCACGACTGCCATGTCAGCACCGACGGGATCAGCGGCGAGACGGTCGGTGGCCTCATGCTGACCTGCGTCGCGCGGCGGTCCCAGCACGCTGGCCGCCGGCTTGGAACTGGCGCGGGACGGCGTGTTGGCGCTGGATCAGGGTGCAGCAGACGCGATCGCCTCAGACATCACGATGATCACCCGGAGACTTCCCGGCGTGAGCCGCGGGCGAAGGGCGCGGATCGGGACCACGTCTGCCGCGATCAACTCAGCTAAGCGGTTGCCGCCGCGGGCGCGGATATCCGCCTCAATCGCGTGGCGCGCGCCCGCGCATCGCACTACTCGGAGCCCGCGCCACGGACATCCGGCTGCGCACGCCGGAGGCCTGCGAGGTGCACCGCCGGATGCTGGATTTCGGGCGCAAGCACAGCACCGACGGGATTCCCGGCGGCGCCGTCGGCCTCGATCGCGCGACGCTCGCCATCATGCGCTGGGGCATGGCACGCTGGTCACGGCTGCGCCTGCTCAATCGCCTCGGCGGCACCTGCAGCACCGCCGCCCAGCTCGACCTGCTGCCCGGGGTGGGCAGCGGCGCCTTCTTCACCATGCGACTGGCCGACCAACCCGACGCCGCGCCGGAGCAGCGCGTGGCGGCGTTGCTGCGCGTCAGCGAGGCCATACAGCGTCTCTGGCTGGAGACGAGCCGGCTCGGGCTCGCCATGCAGCCGGCCCTCGCCATCCTGGCCTTCGCGCATTACGGCGAGACCAATACCGCGTTCTCCACCAGCCCAACGGTCGTCCGCAAGGCGCGGGTCCTGTCCGCGCGCTTCCGCCAAGTGCTGGGCGATAGCGCCGACGAGTTCGTATTCATCGGACTGTGGCGCGACGATCTGGATGGAGCGAAAATCACCCTGATTGTCGCCGTGCACCGCCAGCAGCACCGGCAACCGCCCCACCCGGTCGACGGCCAGATCCAACAGCTCGCGCGAGGTTGGACCGATCCAGTGGGCGTCCTCGAAGACCATCAGCACAGGGCGGCGGCGCGCCTCGGCTTCGAGCTGGTTGAGCAGCGCCTCGAACAGTTTCTCCCGCTTGCGCTGCGGGCTGAAATTGAGGTCCGCGGCGGAACTTGGCAGCGAAAGCAGCTCGTTCAACAGCGTTACATCATCCTCATCCCGCGAGCCTGGCGCGATCAGTGCCCGCAATTAGCCGAGCTTGGCGTCGACCGTCTCGTCGCGGGCGAACCCGGCGGCGCGTTCGAGCTGCGGGATGAAGGGATAGAGCGCGCTGTCCTGATGATGCGGCGAGCAGAAATGGCGCAGGCGGGTATGCGGCTCGGCTCCGATCTGCTCGGAGAGAGCGACCGTGAGCCGCGACTTGCCGATGCCCGGCTCGCCGAAGATCAGGACCACTCGACCTTCGCCGCTCTTCGCCTGTTGCCAGCGGCGGACAAGCAGTTCAACTTCCTCCTCACGCCCAACGAGCGGCGTCTCGCCCGAGCGCAATGCCTCGAACCGGCTCAACATCCCGCTTTCGCCAATGACCCGCCATGCCAGTTGCGGCTCGGCAAAACCGGCGAACGGCTGCGGGCCGAGATCGACTAGGTCGAAAAAGCCGCCGATCTGCCGGCGCGTCGCCTCGCCGATAACCAGCGTGTTCGGCATGGCCAGGGCCTGCAGACGGGCGGCAAAGGTTCGGGGTCTCGCCGACAACCCCGCGCTCCTGAGCCGATCCTTCGCCGACCAGATCGCCGACTACGGCGAGCCCGGTGGCGATGCCGAGCCGCACGCGCAAATCCTGTTGCGCCGCCAATCGGCCGACCGCCGCGATCACCGCGAGCCCGGCCCTGACCGCCCGCTCGGGATCGTCCTCATGGGCCTGCGGATAGCCGAAGTAGATCAGCACTCCGTCGCCCATGTATTTGGCAATAAAGCCATCAAAGCTCCCGACCGTCTCGCTGACCACGCGGTGGTAATCCCCGATCAGCTCCCGCAGATCCTCCGGGTCATGACGGGTCGAGAGCGCGGTAGAGCCCACCAGATCGGAGAACATCACGGTCAGCTGTCGACGTTCGGCGTCGACGGCGGGAAGGGACGTTTGAGCAGATGGCGCACTCGCCCCTGATTGAGGCACGTCACGCGTTGGGGGCTCCGTCCTAAGGACCGCGATCGCGGCCAGCAGCTTACGGCGATGGCCGACAAGGATAACGCCCAGGTCCTTGAGGTCGTCGGCCGTCAGTTCGCGCAAGACCTCGCCATCTACCGCGTTATCGCGGAAGGCAGGCGCGTATCGTTCGAGCCCCAGCCCGCGCAGCCACGCGGCTACGGCCATGCGGTGATCCTCGGCTCCGAGCAACACCAAGTCCCTCATGGCGAGGATAATCCTTGGCACTCCGGGCTACCAGCGGCATCGCTTGAAAAGGCGTAATGTCCCGTGGCGTGGCTTCAGGTAGTAAAAGGACCGGTTTCCGCGCATTGCATCGTAGGCGGGCAAACTGGGAACGGCCGGTGCGGCCGAGATCGAGCGGAAGGATTAGCAGCGCCGAGATTGCCGCCCTCGGGTCAAGGGCAGTTTCAGCCGCGTGCGCTGGCGATCAGGGAACCCTTTCTAGGGCCGGTCTGTCGGCATTTGAGCGAGTTGATAACCACCGGCCGTGGAAGCGGTTCCCGCCGGCCGGTTGGCGGAATACATCATCACCTCTCAGCCAGCGGAGGAGGCCAACTTCTGGCGAGATCTGCTCATCTGCCATCGCTAGGACCATCAGCGACGGTCATTGAGCTGCTGCCCGTCTCGCGCACCCTTGGGCGATCATTGGCCGGATAGACGAACTCGACTGAGATGCCGCCGCGTCCTACCCGCCCTTCCCGATCCTTGCTCCTGGGTGGCCGCAGTCTCCGCGTCCGGCCGGGTAATCAGGGGCCCCGCCGGTGCAGGCAAAGTACTTGGAGAGGCGCTCCCGGCTCAGGGTATCGGCGACGCGCTCGGTCGAACAGAGGAGGGTCGGAATCGTCTTGAGGGTTGGCCGGCTCGTCCATATATTCCCCTCGGGTGCCGCGGGGGCCTTCCCTGTTGGCCGGCTCTTGCCGGCCCGCATATTTCTCGTGGACACCAACTACCTTTTCGCAGGGCCGCCCGCCAGGCGGCCTTTCTGCGTTCCGGACATGTTGCTGCCTCGAGCGGCGGCCGGGAAGACTCCGGCCGGCGGCAGCGCGGTCGCCCGCATCTTCGGCGCGTCTCCTTTTACCTAACGCAACTCATCCAGCTGCGCCTTGGCTCCTTGCAGATCGGGCGTGTCGAAGCCCTCAGTAAAACCAGCCGTAGGTTGGCGCGAGGAGATCGTGAGCTTCGGTCCGTTTCCCTTGGTCGCGCCAGAGCCGGGCAAGGCTGGTGGCGGCGCGCAGTTCCCAGGACTTCGCTCGCTGCGCCCGTGAGATTTCGATCGCGGTGCGGTAGGCCGTTTCGGCGGCAGGCTCGTCGGTTCGGTCCCGCTGGAGGAGAAGTTCGCCTGCGAGCCGGTGCAATTCGGCGGCGGCGTAAGCCTCCTTCGTCTGCTCCACGAACGCCAACGCATCGCTCAGAACTCGCAGCCCTTCCGCGGGCTCGCCGGCCTTGCCGTGGGCCGCGGCCAGGATGCCAAGCTGCTCCGACTCACACAACGCGGCACCGGTCGCGCGGTGCGCCGCCAGCCCCTGGTGGATCTGAGCGATCCCCGCTGCGCTCGCGCCTTGCGCGGCCAGCATCCAGCCCTGGCTGATGGTCCCCTGCGCGGACCAGTACGCGAACCCCTGCTCGCTCGTGAGCGCCATTAACGCCTCTGTGTCATACGCTTCCCGGCGGACACGAGACACTTGGGTCGCATAGTAAAGGGCAAAGGCCAGGCTGAAGGGGTGCGACAGCTCCCGAGCCCAACCTACTGCCTCCCGGGATGTCGCCAGCGCTTGATCGGGATACCCCAGGAACCACAGGCCATACGCCGCGCTCGACAAACACGCGATACCGGAATGCTGACCATAGAGGATGGTATTGGGGCGGCGAGCCGGGAGATCGCACAGGGCGAGCCCTTGCTGCACATGGGCGCGAGCCGCGGCGAACTCGCCCAGAAAGAGCAGGGTATGTCCGAGTGCCCGGTGGGCTTCCAGGAGATGCGCCGGGTTCTGAGCGCGCTCGGCTAGGGCGAGCAACTGCTCGGCCAGCTGCCGAGCCGTCCGCAGCTCCGCCCGCACATTGTGGAACACGTACTGTCCCCGCAGCACAGTGAAGAGTTGGGAGCGGTCGCCGAGCTGCTGGCACAACTCTCGGGCGCGCACATAGGCTCGCCCGGTTTCGGGCGCGGAGTAGCCTTTGGCCGCGATCAGGGCCTTTCCCATCGCCACCTGCAGATCGAGTTCATGCCGATCCCGGGCTATGCTGTCCGGCACGGCGGTTAGCAGCTCCAGGCCCTTTGTCACCTGTGCCAGCGCCTCGGCCGTTGCTGAGCGATCCATCGCCCGTTGCCCAGCCTTAAGGCAGTAGGCGATCGCCTTTGCCGGGAAGCCCGCCTGCGCAAAGTGGTGCGCCAGCAGCTCGGGTTGCATCTCAAGCGTTTCCGGGAACCGCTCCTCCAGGACCTGCGCAATGCGCGCGTGCAGCTCCTGGCGCGTGCCCCGCAGCAAGGTGGTAGAAGCCACGTCCTGCACCAGCGCGTGCTTGAAGGTGTAAATGGCTTCGGGCGGCGTGCCGCGGCGGAACGCCAGGCCCGACACGATCAACTCGTCGAGCCCCTTTTCGAGTAGCGGTTCGGGCGTTTGAGCGACCGCCGCCAACAGCGGATGGGAAAACTCCCGCCCGATCACCGATCCGATCTGCGCGACCTGTTTCGCCGCAGGGAGCCGGTCGAGGCGGGCCATCAGCGAGGCTTGCAGCGTGTTGGGAACCGCGAGCGTCGCACTCGTCGCGTCGAGTTCCGCCGTCTCCAGCACCGCCTTGGTCAGCTCCTCGATGAACAGCGGCACCCCGTCCGCCTGCGTGACGATCCGGCCCAGCAATTGCGACGACAATGCGCGATCCGTCACGATCTGAACGGCGAGTGCCGTTGCGTCGCGCCGGTCGAGCCGATTCAGGGTAACCAGGCTCACGCCGGGGCGGCCGAACCAGGGCGGGGTAAAATCCCGGCGGAAGGAAACGACTGCCAGCACGGGCAAATCAGGGGTCTGCTCGATCACGGCGTCGAGCAATCCGAGCGAGGTCGGGTCCGACCAGTGCGCGTCCTCGAACAGGAACAACACCGGCCCGTTGCGTGCGAAGCTCGCCAGGCGACCGGTCAATGCGGTGAATGTCCGCTCCTTGCGCCGTTGCGGGCTCAGCTCCAGGGCCGGATAGCGCCCCTCGGTCGGGATCGAAAGCAGCGAAGCAAGCAGGGCGACGTCATCCGGCGCCGGCGCGGTCGGCGCAAGCATGGCTTCCAGCTTCGCCAGGCGGTCCCCGGCGGTGTCCGTGCGGGAGAACCCCGCCTCCTGTTCCAGTTTCGCGGTGATCGGGTGGAGCGCGCTGTCCTGATGATGCGGCGAACAGAAATAGCGCAGGCTGACATGCGGCTCGCCGGCCAGGCTCTCTTCCAATGCCGCGAGGAGGCGTGACTTGCCGATGCCCGCCTCGCCGGAGAGCAGCACGACCCGGCCCTCGCCGACCTTCGCCTGCCGCCACCGTCGCAGCAGCAGATCGAGCTCCTCGTCGCGTCCGACCAACGGCGTGAGCCCGCCCGCATAGACCGCCTCGGAGCGGCTGGAGGCTCCTGTCTCCCACCGCGCCCGCCAGGCGTTCACCGGATTCTCGAAGCCCTTCAGCGTGACCGGTCCAAGCGCCTCCATCTCGAACATCCGGCCGAGCTGCGCCCGGGTGGCCTCGCTCACGACGATCGTGTCGGGATCGGCCAGCGCCTGCAGCCGCGCGGCGAGGTTGGGCGTCTCGCCGATCGCCGGATGCTCCTGCGATGCACCGGCCCCGATCAGGTCGCCCACCACGACGAGACCGGTGGCGATGCCGATGCGGACCAGGAGCTGGTGCGAGCGGAGCGCCTCGATGGCCGCCAAGCCGGCACGCACTGCGCTGTCGGCGTGCGCCTCGTCGGCGTTCGGCCAGCCGAAATAGGCCAGCACGCCGTCGCCGAGAAATTTTGCGATGTAGCCGCGCTGGCCCGTGACCGCCGCGACGACGCTTGCCCGGTAGGTGTCCAGAAGCTGCCGCAGGTCTTCGGGATCGAGCCTCGTCGAAAGCGGCGTCGAGCCCACGAGATCGCAAAACAAGACGGTCAGATGCCGCCGCTCGACTGCGGGCGCCGCCGCCCAACTCGCATTGCGAGATGCCCCGACCGCCTGTCCGTCAACCGGATCGTCGGCCGGCCTGCGGAGGGCAGCGATAGCGTTCAGCAGCTTGCGGCGATGCCCGACTGCGGTGATGCCCAGGTCGCGCAGGTCCTGCGCGGTCAGCGTCGGCAGGATGTCGGCGCTGATCTCGTTTTCCCGGAACGCGGTCGCGTAACGTTCGAGCCCCAGGCTTCGCAACCAGTCCGCGATGTCCATCGCCGCCTCATGGCGCCATCCCGGGTGGACGATAGCATGTCCGACCAGATCGGTAACGTCCAGCAACGGCCGGCCGGACGCCGACCCACGGCGAGCGAGGGGCCTGTTTCCGGCGGAGCCGCGCGCGATCCCTGGGGGTTTCAATACTCCTGACGCTGGTGTGGGCGGCGCTGGCTCTATTCCGCAGCTTCCGCATCGAGACCCGGATCGAGGCCGAGCTCGCGCCGCACATGCGCGAATTTCTCCGAGTTCGCCAAGCGCCCGTCCGCCATCATCGTGCGCAGCGCGATCAGACCCAGCTCGGTGAAGAACAGCCGGGGCAGGTATTGCATGGCATGCTGGTGAAAGCCGATCTCCGGGATGCCCGCCGACGCGAGCGAGGCCCGTCGCGCCCCGCGCCGCGATCGGCTCAGCTGGTCCGCATGGCGATCGCTTGCCCCGGGGATCTCGCCGGGCAGCGCGATCGCGCCCTGCTGCTGCTGATGGCCGCCGGGCTCCGGCGTCTCGCGCTGGTCGGCCTCGACGTATACCGACGCGCTACGCCGGCTTGAGGCGCTCGGGCCTCGTCCGGGGGAACGGCGAGAAGGTGAGGGCGATCGCCACGGCCCC
>Ga0308174_10001489_pt1 | contig 10954 bp, 9 predicted proteins | sample PhyPR2_FD_203894 | JGI IMG/M metagenome (GOLD analysis project Ga0308174, IMG submission 203894) | Soil microbial communities from UC Gill Tract Community Farm, Albany, California, United States - DLSLS.P.R2 | ecosystem: Environmental > Terrestrial > Soil > Agricultural land | place: USA... | reverse complement strand
CGGCGAATTTGCCCAGCCCGATGAAGAAGAGCGGCGACTGATCGATACCCTGCAGCACGAGCCCGGCAATACCGCAGCATCACTGGAGTTGCTGCGCCATTATTACGCGCAGGGCGATGCCGCGCGGTTCGAAAAGACAGCCGAGCAGATGCACGCGCACCTGATGGACCCGGGCGCACCGGAGTGGGACGAAGTGCTCGCGATGGGCGCGGTGCTGGTACCCAACAATCCGCTCTTCGGCGATGGCGGGCACGCGCAAGACGACCTGCATGCGCACACGCAAGACGACGAATTTGCGTATACCGATGCCATGCATACGCAGACATTCGAGCAAGCGGCGCTGCACACCGAACACGCGGTGCCGGCGACGAATGATGAGGCTGCGTTCGAGTACGACCTGCCGCCCCACGTCGAGGCCCCGCATGAGGAAGTGGTTTCCCACGAACACACTTTGCCGGATCTCGGCTTGCCCTCGCATGAGCAAGAGCGCCCGCTAGACCACGAGTACCACATGGAGCAGCACGTGGCCGAGCAGGTCGAGCATCCAGCCGAGGCGCACGCCGAGCCATTGGCTGAGGCGGCACCGCGATCCGAGGAGTTGTTCATCGGCGAGGACGCAATCGGCACGAAGCTCGATCTCGCCAAGGCCTATCTGGACATGGGTGATCCGGAAGGTGCCAAGTCGATGCTCGACGAGGTCATGAGCGAAGGTGACAACATGCAGAAGGACGAGGCGCGCAAGCTGCTCGCGGAGATTCGTTAGCAATCAGCTTCCCCGCGGCGCACGCCGCCCAACACGCAATGAGCACGAGGCCGGACTTGTTCCGGCCTTGCTGCGTTCCCGTCCCTGGTTTCCAACCAGCATGCGTCCACATGGCGCTCACGGGCGCCGGTTACAATAATCGTTTGACCCTTTCCGGATATCAGGTGCGCATTGCGTTGGGCATCGAATACGACGGCACCGACTTCCTCGGCTGGCAGCGGCTGCGCCACGGCAGCACCGTCCAATCCGTGATCGAGGCGGCGCTCACGTTCGTGGCCGATGCGCCGGTCGAAGTGACCTGCGCAGGGCGCACGGATGCCGGCGTTCATGCGCGCTGCCAGGTCGTGCATTTCGATACCGGCGCTCGACGCAGCGAACGCAGTTGGGTTCTCGGCGCCAATTCACGACTTCCGGCGACAGTGGCGGTGCGCTGGGCCTTGCCCGTAAGTGACGAGTTCCACGCGCGTTACCGTGCCCAATCGCGGCGCTATCGCTACACGATTCTGAACCGACCGGTTCGCGCGGCGCTCGATGCGCGCCAGGTCGCCTGGGAACGGCTGCCACTGGACGCGCAACGAATGCATGCGGCGGCGCAGGCGCTGGTCGGCACGCACGACTTCAGCGCGTTCCGCGCGATCGCGTGCCAGGCCAAGACCGCGACGCGTGAGGTCCACTCGGTCGCCATCAGCCGCCTGGACGAACGGGTCATCGTGGACATCGAGGCGAACGCTTTCCTGCATCACATGGTGCGAAACATCGTCGGCAGTCTGCTCCTGGTCGGCCGCGGCGAGCAGCCTGACGACTGGATAGTCCGGCTGCTCGCCGGACGCGACCGCACCGTTGCCGGCCCCACGGCCTCGCCGCGAGGCTTGGTGTTCGTCGCCCCGCGCTATGATCGATCGTTCGGATTGCCCGAGGAGGCCAGCGCGTGAGCAGCGGTCGCGTGCGTATCAAATTCTGCGGCATGACGCGGATCGAGGACGCGCGAGCTGCGGCTGAATTGGGAGTCGACGCGATCGGCCTGGTGATGACGCGCAAAAGCAAGCGTTTTCCGGGCATTGAGAATGCGCGCCGGATCCGCCGCGCGTTGCCCCCTTTCGTCGCCGCCGTGGCGCTTTTCTGGAACGACGATCCGGCTTTCATTGTCGAAGCGGTTGCAGCGATCAGGCCGGACTTGTTGCAGTTCCACGGCAGCGAAGAAGCGCCCGATTGTGTACGCTACGGGCTGCCCTATGTGAAAGCCGTCGGCATGAGCGGCAGTCGGGGCGACATTTCCGCGCTGATCGCAGCGCATCCCCAGGCTGCCGGTATTCTGTTCGATGGCAACGCACCCGGTGAGCAGGGCGGCGCGGGCGTGGCATTCGATTGGTCGCACGTACCCGGGGATTGCGCCAGCCCGGTGCTCCTGGCCGGTGGCTTGACGGCCGCGAACGTAGGCCAAGCGATTCGGACGGTAAGGCCCTACGCCGTCGATGTCGCCAGCGGAATCGAGTCGGCGCCCGGTATCAAGGACCGCGACAGCATGCAGCGCTTCGTCGCTGCAGTACGTTCCTCCGAATGAGGTGTTCCAATTGGCTGCAAATCCTAAAAGTGTAGAAAGTCAGAAGGCCGCACCGATCGATTACTCGGCCTTTCCGGATGCGCACGGCCGCTTCGGCCCCTATGGCGGTGCCTACGTCGCGGAAACGCTCATGGCGCCACTCGCCGAACTGACAGCGGCTTATCTCAGCCTGCGCGACGATCCGGCGTTCATCGCCGAACTCGACCATGACCTGAAGAATTACGTCGGACGCCCGAGCCCGATTTACCATGCGGCTCGGCTGTCGAAGAAAATCGGTGGCGCCCAGATTCTGCTCAAGCGCGAAGACCTCAACCATACCGGCGCGCACAAGATCAACAACACCGTTGGGCAGTCGTTGGTCGCCCGCCACATGGGCAAGCGCCGCATCATTGCCGAGACCGGGGCGGGCCAGCATGGGGTTGCCAGCGCGACGGTCGCCGCGCGGCTAGGTCTCGAATGCGTCGTCTACATGGGCTCGACCGATATCGCGCGGCAGGCGATCAATGTCTACCGCATGAAGCTGCTCGGCGCGACCGTCGTGCCGGTGACGTCGGGATCCAAGACGCTCAAGGATGCGCTCAATGAAGCGCTGCGCGACTGGGTGACGAACGTCGACAACACGTTCTACATCATCGGCACCGTCGCCGGTCCGCATCCCTATCCGATGATGGTGCGCGATTTCAACGCAATCGTCGGGCGCGAAGCGCGCCAGCAGATGCTGGGCGAGTACGGCCGCCTGCCCGATGCGCTGGTCGCCTGTGTCGGCGGCGGCTCGAATGCGATCGGGTTGTTCCATGCATTTCTCAACGACCCGGGCGTCGCTATCCATGGCGCCGAAGCGGCGGGCGACGGCATCGCGACCGGGCGCCACGCCGCCTCGCTCGCGGCCGGCCGGCCGGGCGTGCTCCATGGCAACCGCACTTACGTGATCTGCGATGAGCACGGACAGATCACCGAGACCCATTCGATCTCGGCGGGGTTGGATTATCCGGGCGTCGGCCCCGAGCACGCCTGGCTCAAGGACACCGGCCGCGCGAATTACGCCGGCATCACCGACGAGGAAGCGCTAGCCGCGTTCCATGAACTGGCGCGCTGCGAAGGCATCCTCGCCGCGCTTGAATCCAGTCATGCGGTCGCGCGCGCCATCCAGCTGGCGCGCGAGCTGCCGAGCGACCAAATCATTTTGGTGAATTTGTCCGGGCGTGGCGACAAAGACGTGCACACCATTGCCGCCCGCGAAGGCATCGGTCTGTGAACGCAATCGCCGCCGCCCCCGGCGAGATGGATCGACCATGGACGCTCTCAATGCGCCCTAGCAGAAAGTCGTGCCGGGTGGCTTCGTGATCGTCGGCGATTATGGGGCGGTCGATGCCTGCCGCATGGCGCTTGCAGACTACTGGCATACGCATTCGGTCAACGCGATCATGCGCGACATCGGCGGCATCGGCGCGTGGTGGGTCAGGCCAGCATGAGCGCAACCGTTGCGCCGCGCCTGTTCGAGCGCGTGCGGCTGCTGATGATCAAGCCGCCGGACTACCCGCACAGCGCGGCGTTTGACGAGCTCTCGATCGGCCTCGGAGCGGCGTTCGCCGGGCTTGGCGCGCAGGTCGACCGTGCAGTCAACCAGCCGTTGTCCGGCGAAGGCGTCAATCTGGTCTTCGGCGCGCACCTGATCGCGCCGCAGGTGTCATTGCCGGCCAATTCGATCATCGTCAACGCCGAACAGATCCGCAGCGGCCAATTCGTGCAGCCGCACTATCTGGACTTGCTCCAGCGGCACGCCGTGCTCGATTACTCGCCGCGCAACGTCGCGCTGTTGCGCGAGCGCTTGGGCCACGCCCACGTGCACGTGTTAAAGCTCGGTTATGCGGCGGCATTGTCGCGCATCAAGAATGCGCCGCAACCGGATATCGATGTGTTGTTTTACGGCTCCATTAACGAGCGGCGCAAACGGATCCTGGATGCACTCGCCGCGGCGGGACTCAAGGTACACGTGCTCACCGGCGTGTATGGCGCCGAGCGCGATGCGCTGATTGCGCGCAGCAAGGTCGTGCTCAACGTGCACTATTACGACGACAAGATCCACGAAGTCGTGCGCAGCTCGTATCTGCTGGCCAATCGCAAATGCGTCCTCAGCGAATGCGATGCGGACACTGAAATCGAGCCCGACCTGCGCGCCGCTGTCGTCCCGGTCGCGTATGCGCAAGTGGTCGAGGCCTGCATCGCACTGGTACGCGACGAAGCGCGCCGGCGCGCGCAGGAGCAGAACGGGTTCGAGATCTTCGCGCGCCGCGACCAGGCTGCGCTGCTCGCCGAGGTGTTGCCGCGGTTGTCGTTGCCGCTGCCCGGGCGGATCAATTTGGGTAGCGGCAAGGCATTCGATGCCGCACAGCTCAACATCGACATCAATCCGCAGTGGCAACCGGACGTGCTCGGCGACCTGACCGCGCCGGCCGGCCTGCGCCAGATTTTTTTCAGCCGCCGTTTCGGCCTCCTGCGCCTGGACCCGGACGAGTTCGACGAGATAAGCGCGATCGACGTGCTCGAACACGTGCCCGACCTCGTTGGCCTGATGACGCGCTGCCTCGAGCTGCTGCGCACGGGCGGCGCGATGCGGATTGGGGTACCCTACGATCTGTCGTGGGGCGCCTGGCAGGATCCGACCCACATCCGTGCGTTCAACGAACGCAGCTGGCTGTACTACACGGACTGGCATTGGTATCTGGGCTGGGTGCACGCGCGCTTCGTGCTTAGCGACATCAAGATGGCACTGAGTCCTGTGGGCGACGCGCTGCGCCAGCGCGGCGCATCGAACGACGAGATATTTCGCACGCCGCGTGGTGTGGACAACATGCAAGTGGTCCTGACCAAGCGATTGTTGACCGAGCAGGAGAAACGGCAGGCCGGCGCCTGGCACTCCGGCGCGCCGCTCACGTGAATTTATGAATCGCATCGATAGACGTTTCGCTGAACTGAATTCCGCCGGTCGCACCGGTTTGATCCCGTTCGTCACCGCCGGCGATCCGCTGCCGGAAAGCACGGTGCCGTTGCTGCACGCGCTGGTCGAGAGCGGAGCCGACTTGCTCGAGATCGGCGTGCCGTTTTCCGATCCGATGGCGGACGGGCCTGTTATCCAGCACGCGAGCGAACGCGCCCTTGCCAAGGGTGTCGGCCTGCGCCAGATCCTCGCGTGGGTCGCCGAATTCCGGCGCAGCGACACCAGCACGCCGATCGTGTTGATGGGTTACCTGAATCCGCTCGAGATCTACGGTTACGAACGATTTGCAAGCGATGCCGTGGCAGCCGGCGTCGATGGCGCATTGCTGGTCGATTGTCCGCTGGAGGAATCGGCGACGATCGCCGTGTTGCGCACTTCGGGCTTGCGCCAGATATTCCTTGCTGCGCCGACCACGGCGGATGCGCGCCTTACCGAAGTGTGCGCGCGCGCCGAGGGCTTTTTGTATTACGTCTCATTTGCCGGCATCACCGGGGCGAATCGCCTCGATCTTGCGCCGGTGCGTGCGCGGGTCGGCGCGATCAAGTCTGTGACGCAGACACCGGTCGCCGTCGGCTTCGGCGTGCGCGATGCCGCCTCGGCCGTTGCGATCGGACAGTTTGCCGACGCCGTCGTGATCGGCAGCGCGCTGGTCGAACGTCTGGAAAATTGCGCGAGCGTGGATGAGGTTCGACATCGAGCGCACGCGTTCCTGGCGCCGATACGCGCGGCTCTGGATGCAGCCGTGACGGCCAATGCCGCGTGATCCGGACCAATCCGGCATACCTGATCCGGCCGCACCCGGAGCGGTGCCGCCGATCGATAGTGGAGAAGTGGGTGATATGAGCTGGTTGCAGAAACTGATGCCCGCGCGCATCCGCACCGAAGGCACGTCCAAGGGCAAGGTACCGGAAGGCTTGTGGGAAAAATGCGAGGGTTGCGGCGCCGTGCTCTATCGGCCCGAGCTCGAGCGCAATCTCGAGGTGTGTCCGAAGTGTGGCCACCACCACACGATCAGCGCGCGCAAGCGCCTGGCCGCGTTTTTCGACCCGGGCAGCACGGTCGAACTGTTCGGCGACCTCGAACCGGTCGATACACTTAAATTCCGCGACTCGAAGAAGTACAAGGATCGCATCGTCACGGCCCAGAAGCAGACCGGCGAGAAAGATTCGCTGATCGTCCTGCGCGGCTTGCTCAAGAACGAGCCGCTGATTGCCTGCGCGTTCGAATTTGCCTACATGGGCGGTTCCATGGGTTCGGTCGGTGGCGAGAAGTTCGCGCGCGCGGCCGAGCAGGCGTTGGACGAGCGCGCTGCGCTGGTCTGCTTCTCGGCCAGCGGCGGAATGCGCATGCAGGAAGGTTTGCTGTCGCTGATGCAGATGGCGAAAGTCTCCGCCACGCTCGGCCGTTTGCGCAGTGCCGGTGTCCCTTATATTTCAGTGCTTACGCATCCAACCACCGGTGGCGTGTCGGCGAGCCTGGGAATGCTCGGGGATATCAACATTGGCGAGCCCAAGGCCCAGATCGGCTTCGCCGGCCCGCGCGTGATCGAGCAGACGGTGCGCGAAACGCTCCCGGAAGGATTCCAGCGTTCCGAATTCCTGCTCGATCACGGTGCGATCGACCTGATCGTCGATCGCCGCGAGATGCGCGACAAGCTGGCCGATCTGCTGGCGCTCGCGATGAAGCGACCGAAAGCGGCGTAAAGCAGAGGCGAGGGCGAGGGACGAGCGGTGAGGGCGCGTTGAAAAGAGAAGTACTCTTGGCCGCCCAGCCGATGCTCGCTTCTGCACGCGTATTAGTCGTATGCACCGCGCCCGAACAAAATGTGCTGTGCGCAAGCGCTGCAACATTTCGACTATTCCCCCTCGCCCCTCGTCCCTCGCGCCTCGTCCCTTGAACCTCGCCGACTGGCTCGACTACCAGCAACGCGTTCACCCTCGCAGCATCGACTTGGGGCTCGCGCGGGTGCGCGAGGTTTGGGAGCGAATGGGTGCACCGCGGCCGGCGCCGATCGTGATCACCGTCGGCGGAACCAATGGCAAGGGTTCCACGGTCGCATTCCTGCAGGCCATGCTCGGCGCGATGGGCAGGCGCGTGGGCTGCTACACATCGCCGCACCTGCTGCGCTACAACGAACGCGTGCGCCTGCCCGAAGGCGATGTGGCCGATGTCCGCCTGATCGACGCATTCGAGCGCATCGAAGCGGCGCGCATGCTGGCGTTCGCAATTCCGCTGACCTATTTCGAATTCGGGACGCTTGCCGCATTGTGGATTTTTTCGCGTAGCGAGCTCGATGTCGCCGTGCTCGAAGTCGGTCTCGGCGGCCGCCTCGATGCAGTCAACATTGTCGATGCCGACGCTGCCATCGTCACGACCGTGGACCTGGACCACCAGGACTGGCTCGGTAACGACCGTGACAGCATCGGTCGCGAGAAGGCCGGGATTTTCCGCCAGGGGCGGCCGGCGATACTGGGCATGGCGCAGCCGCCGGCCGGTCTGCTCGATGTCGCTACCGCGATCGGCGCGAAGGTCGTGCGGGCCGGACGCGACTTCGATACCACCGATCACGCCGGCGGTTGGCAGTGGCGTTCCAGGGCAATGGTTTTGAATATGCCGCACACACTGCTCGCCGCGCCGTGTCAGCATGCGAATGCCGCCGCCGCCGTTGCGGCCTTGTATAGCTTGCGCCAACAGATTGGCTGGGACGAGCCGGCGCTTGCCACGGGCGTGCGCTCGGCTTCGCTACCCGCCCGCCTGCAGCGATTCGCACGCGCGGGTGCGGCAGATCTGGTTGTCGATGTCGCCCACAACCCGCAGGCCGCGCGCGTGCTTGCGCAGTGGCTCGACAACGAACCGATCGCCGGTTGCACGATCGCGGTATTTGCCGCCTTGAGCGACAAGGATGTGCGCGGAATGCTCGAGCCGCTAACGCAGCATATCGATCACTGGTTCATCTGCGGGTTAGACACCGAGACACCGCGTGGCCTGCCGGCAAGTGACGTCATCGCGCGCTGCGAAGGCCTTTTGCAGCCAGCCACAGTTTCCCTGTTCCCCGATCCCGAGGCGGCGCTGGGATCGGCGCGCGGCGCGGCGCACGCCGGGGACCGCATCATTGTCTTCGGATCGTTTTACCTCGCCGCTGCCGCACTGGAATCGAATGCGTGGGCCGATGGTGTTCCAGCGGAGGCAACAGCCTCGGGCGTATAATGCCGGTGTAGTCGACGAGGTGCCCATGGAACCTGCTTTGAAACAACGTTTGCTCGGCGCCGCAGTCCTGATTGCGCTGGCAATCATCTTCGTTCCGATGTTTCTCGGCAATACGCCACCCAAGTCCGACAGCGCAGTCCAGAGCCTCGAAATCCCGGCGCTGCCGGAACGCAAATTCGAAACGCGCACGCTGCCGGTAGAGCCTGCGGCGCCAAATACCTCGGCGCCCGCAGCCACTGTGGGCCGTTCGCCCGATGCGGTCGTAACGGTCGATACCCGAGCTCCAGGCACTGCCCCGACCGACACCGCATCGAAATCGCAACAGCCCCCCGTCGAACCCGCCAAAGCGCCCGCTGCAGCGCCGGTGCCGGATGCAAAGATGACGGCGGCACCCGATACCAAGGCTCCCGCTGGCGCCGTGGTTGGCGGGCGATTCAGCGTCAACCTTGGCATCTATGCCGACGAGCGCCACGCCGAAGCGCTAGTCGAGCGACTGAAAAAGCTTGGGTATTCCGCCTACAGCGAGTCCACCGAGTATCAGGGCAAGACCGCGCAGCGCGTCCGTGTCGGGCCGTTCCCCGACCGTGCCGCAGCGGAGACGGTGCGCCTGAAGATCAAACAGTCCGAGCCCAAGGTGCCGGGCAGCATTGCCGAAGCAGCGGAGCCGGCGCCGCAGAGCGATGCGCCCGCCGCCGCGCTTCCGGCAAACCGGCCAGGCGGCTGGGCCGTGCAGCTCGGCGCGTTCAAATCCGAAGCGGAGGCGAACAAACTGCGCGATCGCGTTCGAAACGCCAGCGTCGCCGCCTTCGTCGATCGCAGTGGTAGCGGCGAGCAGTCGCTGTGGCGCGTTCGCGCCGGGCCGTACGTGGATCGTGCGGGCGCCGAAAGTGCGCGGTCGACACTCAAGCAGAAACAATTGCCGGACGGCATGATCGTGACGCAGCCGTAGTGCGGAACTCGCGAACGCTGATCGGTGCGATGGGCAATGAACTGGGCTGACTACTGCATCATCGGGGTGCTTGCGCTTTCGGTCCTGATGGGACTGTGGCGCGGTTTTATCGGGGAAGTGCTTGCGCTTGCGTGCTGGGCGATTGCGTTCTGGGTCGCCTGGTTGTTCGGACCGAAGCTGGCAGAGGCGCTGAGCGCGATCGATACGCCATCGGTGCGGTTGTTCCTGGGGTATGCAATCTGTTTCGTCGCGGTGCTGATTGCCGGTGCCATAGTGAGTTATCTGATGCGCAAGCTGATTGCCGGCAGCGGCCTTTCGGGCAGCGACCGGATGCTGGGCATGGTGTTCGGGCTCGTCAGGGGTTTGGTCGTGGTCACGCTGACGGTGCTGCTGCTGGGATTCACGGCGCTGCCGCGCGATCCGTGGTGGAAGCAGTCTCAATTGATGCCCACCTTCGAGGCCGGCGCGCGCTGGGTATCGGCGCAACTGCCGCCCGAGGTGAGCAAGTACCTTGATTTGCGCGGATTGTTGCCGCAGATAGTGGTTCCTCCAGCGGCGCCAACGCCGACGCAGCCACCTCCTGCAGCCGACAAGAAGTCGAAATCTGCCTGAACTGTCGAGCGGTTCGGCGGTTCAACAGAGCGAGTGCGACAGGTGTGCGGCAATGACGTGCCGAGCGCGCAGGCGCTGGCGATCGCTGAAGCAGTTTCGGAGCAGAGCATGTGCGGAATCATCGGAATTGTCGGGAAAACCGAAGTGGCTTCGGCCTTGTACGACGGCCTGACGGTGCTTCAGCATCGCGGCCAGGACGCCGCCGGCATCGCCACGGTTGACGGCGACCGGCTGCGCTTGCACAAAGGCGCGGGCCTTGTCGCCGATGTGTTTCAGCGCGACGACATGCTGAAACTTCAGGGCACCGTCGGGATCGGCCACTGCCGCTATCCCACCGCCGGGTCGGAATCCAGTGCCGAGGCGCAGCCGCTTTACGTCAATTCGCCCTACGGGATTGCGGTTTGCCACAATGGCAACCTGATCAATACCGACGCCTTGCGGCGCGACATGGTCGAAGGCGACCGCCGCCATATCAACACCGATTCGGATTCCGAAGTTCTGCTAAATGTCTTCGCTCACGAGCTCCAGATCCAGGAGCGGCACGCGCTGACCCCGGATCACATCTTCAAGGCCGTTGCCGGCGTGCACGAGCGCGCGCGCGGCGGTTACGCCGTCGTGTCACTGCTGCTCGGCTACGGCATCGTCGCATTTCGAGATCCGCACGGCATCCGCCCGCTGGTGCTCGGCGAGCGCGAGACCTTGCAGGGCAAGGAATATGTCGTGGCATCCGAATCCGTCGCGCTGGATATTCTCGGGTTCAAGCGCTTGCGCGACGTGGCACCCGGCGAAGCGGTGCTGCTGACCAATGACGGCAAGCTGTTCACGCGCCAGTGCGCCGATGCGCACATCCATGCGCCGTGTATC